>Ga0315282_10000245_pt1 | contig 108957 bp, 109 predicted proteins | sample YL17G07_20_MG_FD_203693 | JGI IMG/M metagenome (GOLD analysis project Ga0315282, IMG submission 203693) | Sediment microbial communities from Yellowstone Lake, YNP, Wyoming, USA - YL17G07_20 | ecosystem: Environmental > Aquatic > Freshwater > Lake > Sediment | place: USA: Wyoming | collected...
ATATGCCTTGCTATAAGGAGATTTCGGCTGCAAACGTGGTGGCAGTAGGTGGACGAAGAAAAGAAAATGCTGAAAAGTTTGCGAATACATGGGGCATTAAAAAAATTTATTCAGGAGGAGATTTTATTGAGGAGTTATGCGCAGATCACGAAATCGAGGTAGTAGACATAGGATTGCCTAATTTTCTTCATAAAAAGGCCGCTGTACTGGCAGCTGAGAACGGAAAGCACGTAATCTGTGAGAAGCCTCTAGCGCGCAGTATAGATGAAGCTAAGGCCATGCTGGATTCTGTTAGAAAAGCAGGAGTAATCCATTGCTATGCTGAAAATCAAATATTCATACCGCACATCTCAAGAGCAAAAGAAATAATTGAGAGAGGCGCAATCGGAAGCATTTTCTGGGTTAGAAGCAGAGAAGCCCATTTTGGACCACATTCAGCCTGGTTCTGGGACCCCAACCTCGCTGGAGGAGGCGTCTTAATGGATATGGGTTGTCACTCCGTTGCGGCGGCGCAATATCTTATCGATAAAAAGCCGAAGGAAGCATTTGCTTGGGGGGCTACTCTGGTTCATACAACTAAAGCTGAAGACAACAGTCTTGCCCTAATTAGGTACGAAAAAAACGAGCTTAGCCAATCGGAAAATAGCTGGGCTGCTCATGGCGGGCTGGATATTCGATTCGAAATTTATGGATCAGACGGGGCAATTTTCATTGATCCAACTAGAGAAACAGGCGTCAAAATTTTTACTGTTACTTCGGAGGAAAAAGTTGGATACATCGTCGAGAAAGCTGAAGCCAAAAAAGGTTGGATGTATCCAATTTGGAGAGAACACGAAGTCTATGGATATTTATTTGAACTACAGCATTTTATATCCTGCATCGTAAAGGGTGAAATGCCAAGAGAAACCTTCGAAGACGGATACACCGTTAATTGCATACTTGATTCTTGCTATAAGTCAATGCAATCAAAGAGATGGGAACCAGTTTCTTGAATATCAGATAGTCTACAGCCCAACTAATGATGCTTACACAGTTAAATCAATCTCTCTCCGGTTCTCCCGTCAAAAATGTGGCTTTTCTTTTCATCAAGCATCATCCAAACGTTTTCGCCAACCTTCACATCTTCGGTCGGTGTTGTTATCGCAACAAAAGAACACTCCCCAACTGTCAGATGAACGTGAAGCTCTCTTCCTATTAACTCAAGCATATCTACGTTGGCTTCAATTGCATTTTTCTGGCACTTCTTTGCTAGCGTAGTGTTTTCCGGTCTGAAACCTAAAATGACTTTTGATTCCTTGGCCTCTTTCATCTTCTTTTCCATCCAAGAGGGCGGCTCAAACATGGTAACTCCTAAGTCTATCACGAGTATCTCATTCTTTTCTGCAAGATTGCCCTCGATCATGTTCATCGGAGGGCTTCCAATGAAACCAGCTACAAATGTGTTTTTGGGAGCGTCGTAGAGTTCTCTAGGTGTATCAACCTGCTGCAAAATACCATCCTTTAAAACAGCGACCCTGTCTCCTAATGACATAGCCTCAACTTGGTCATGGGTCACATAAACCGTAGTTGTGCCCAACTTCTGATGCAGTTTTTTCAATTCAACTCTCATGCGAACTCTTAACTTAGCATCGAGGTTGGCAAGGGGTTCATCCATTAAGAAAATCTTAGGTTCTCTAACAATCGCCCTTCCTAATGCGACCCTTTGTCTTTGGCCGCCGCTGAGTTGCCTAGGCTTCCTATCTTGAAGTTGTGAGATGCCCAACAGTTCTGCTGTAGTCTTGACTCTTTTCTCAATCTCACTCTTACTTTTCTTCCTGATTTCAAGAGGAAAAGCGATGTTTTGGAAAACTGTCATGTGAGGATAGAGGGCATAATCCTGGAATACCATTGCTACCTCTCTCTCTTGAGGTGACACGTAAACATCCTGTTCAGGGGCTGTCACAAGCTTGTCATCAATCCAGATCTCTCCTTCATCAGGTTTGAGCAACCCTGCAACGCAAAGAAGTGCCGTGCTTTTGCCGCAACCAGATGGACCCAGCAAAATGAAGAATTCTTTTTCTTCTATTTCCAAGTTTAGATTCTTGACGGCTACTACTTCTCCGAATTTTTTTGTCAGATTTTTTATGACCACCCTTACCAATTTCGATCCTCTTAACCTTTGACAGCGCCAGCCATGTATCCTTTTACTAGATATTTCCCCAGTATCAAATAGACAATTATTACAGGCAATGCGTACCACAATGCTCCGGCCATTTGAACGTTCCAAAACGCTGTAGTTGTTCCTTTCAAGTTAGCTAAGGCCACCGAAGCAGGAAGGGCCTCACTCCCTCTGGCCAATACCAACCCGAAAAGAAAGTCGTTCCAGATACTGGTGAATTGAAAAACCCCAGCCACCACGAAGGGCGCTGATGAAAGTGGCAATAATATGCGTCGATAAATTGCCCACGTTCCAGCCCCATCAGTTTTTGCCGCCATTATAAGGCTGTCAGGAATCTCTTTGTAAGAATTCCTGAAGAGGAGTGTACATATTGGAATGCCGTAAGCGGTATGTGCCAAAATCAACCCTTCTATAGTGTTGTATAATCTCAGCCTCGACATTGTTAGCACTAATGGGATGAGAACAGTCTGATAGGGAATAAATATTCCTATTGAAAAGAATAGAAAAACTAAATCCGAACCTTTAAACCTGATTTTCGAAAGCACGTAACCGTTTATCGAACCGATAATGCAAGAAAAGATCGTGGCAAGTAACGTGAATATGAGACTGTTGAAAAGAGGCTTTTCCATAATATTGAAGGCTTCTATCCACGGCTCCAACGTCAGCGAAGGTGGCGGTTCAACAGGCGTCGTGTAAATTACGTCTCTTTTCGTTTTAAGTGAAGTCGTAAAACCTGTCCAGAACGGAAGAACAAATGCGAACGCGAAGAGAATGAGTAAGATGTAAAGCAAAATGCGTCTGGGTTTCGGAAACTTCACTCTTCCCTCCTCCTAGAAGACATATACAAATAGGGTACAACGATCAACATTACAATCACAAAGAGCACTGTTGCGATGGCAGCTCCGTAGGCAAAATGTGTCATACTAAAAGTTTCTCTAAACATTTCCAACGGCAAAACGAAAGTGGAGTAACCGGGTCCGCCACCTGTAAGTATGTAGATGAAATCAAACCCTTTAAGTGCAAAGACCATGAGAATGACGAATACAGCTAGAACGGAAGATTTCAGCTGAGGTATCATAATCCGCCTGTAAAGGCTGAAACCGTAAGCACCATCAACCTCAGCTGCCATCACCTGCGACTCTGGGATTGATCTCAGTCCTGCCAAGAAAACTAACATTGTATAACCAGAAAATTGCCACGTAAGGGCCAGAATCACACAGTACATGGCGATACTTGAATCTGTAACCCAGCCTGATTTCAGAAAGCCAAGTCCGACGTTTTCTAATAAAATGTTTAGAACTCCTACCTCTGGATCATACATCCAAGCCCATAGGGAAGCTGTGATTACAAATGAGAGAGCAAAGGGTAAAAGATATACGGTTCTAAAAACGCCCTCCGCCCTAACTTTCACGTCTAATAAAATCGCAAGAAAAAGACCAAGAAGAATGCTAGAGGGTACAAACAATAATATTAAAAGTAGATTGTTTTTCAAGGAAATCCAAAATACCGGATCGTTAAGAAGCTCTGCATAACGTGGGAATCCAACAATGCCGTATCGAGGCTCAAGTCCCTCCCAATTTGAAAGTGATACAACCACGTTCCATCCTATGCTGGCGTAGACGAAGTAGCCTACCAACAAAACTGATGGCAGCAAGATAAGAACAGCAGTCACACTTTCCTTCAACTAATTTCATCTTCTATTCTCAGTATGATGCCAAGTTTTATATAAAAATAATGAAAAAAATATGGGAGGTTTTTAATGCAGTGTCCAAACTTTAGTAAAGTCGGCGCTTGCGTCTGTGACGGCTTTGGTTAAGGATGTGGCGGCTGCGCTTACATCTTTACTGTCAACGAAGGCTGACATTATATCATCAAGTTTTGCACTAAACGCCTCTGGCATGCCACTTCCATGAACCACGCTTGGATACATGTATGTCACCTTCGTGAAATCCGCTATAGCTGCTTGTTGATATGGTCCGTACTTCGTCGTATCGGCGTCAGTACGCGCTGATATTGAACCTTTTAGCGGGTTGAATGCGTCTTGTCCATCCTTTGATCCAACAACTTTTAACCAATTGAGGGAGTTCTCTGGATGCTTCACTCCTTTCGGGTGCTCGAAGCAGTCTATGCATAGACCATACATGTTTCCAGTTCCAGGAACTGCGAATGTTCCATAGTCTACGTTGTAGGTCTTATTTGCCACCAGAAATTCTCCGTTAGCCCAGTCACCCATTATGTTAAACGCTGATTCGTTTCTAATCACCATTGCCGTGGCTCCATCCCAAGTCAAAGCGGCGTGATTCTCATTAACATAGCTTAAGTACTTAGCGAACTTCGTTAGTGCATCTCGAAGTGTTGTATTTGTGGCGGAGGTTACTTTGCCATTTATGAAATCTTGGTAAAAACCAATTCCCTCGCTGGCTATAATTTGCTCTAACACGTGAGTTGCTGCCCATTTGCCCTGATCTCCAAGCGATATCGGAGATGTTAAAGTTGTGTTTTGCTTCAACTTGTCACATGCGGCGAAGAAGTCGTCCCAGGTCGTTATGTTAGCCGAGATCCCGTTTCCATCTAGAACATGTTTATTATACCATACCACATTTACCCTGTGAATATTTACGGGAACAGCGTAATAGTTTGTGCCGAATTTGACCATGTCCTTCACTACAGTCGGAAAAACAGTTTCCCAGCCTTGTCCACTCCACAAATCGTTTATTGGGTCCAGATAACCTCCATCCACATAAGGTTTCATTTCGTAACCAGCGTGCAATTGAAATGCATCTGGTGCTTCTCCTGCAAGAACAAGCGACTTCATAAGAGCTTTCATCACATATCCCGCACCGCCTGACACAGGGCTCTGAATTACACCTACGTCAGGATATTTGCTTTCATAAACACCGACCAGCGCAGTAATAGCTGCCTTTTCCCCACCGGAAGTCCACCAATGGTAGATTTCAAGCACGTTAGCCTTCGCTGGCCTCGTAAAGTACCATGTTGCAACGCCAACGATAGCCCCAGTAATGATGACCGCCAAAATCAACGCGTAAACTGTTTTTATTGCGCCATGATATCCTTTCAACATATAATGCCCCTTTCCTTTTATTTGCGTCTTTTGCATTTATGTCTTGATGTGTTTTTAAAACTTTCCACTTGCATACGAGAAAGATGAGTTAATTACCACTGGCTCAAGATTATTGCCTGCATTAAGTCTTATATGACTTTACGTGCGATTATGCTTGCGTACCTAAACTTCACAGAATAGTGGTGGAAAATGTTGCTTGAGAGTTCCAACAGGGTCGGCTTGATAAAGCCCTCTGCGATTCGAAGAATGCTTGAGCTCTCGGCGGGAATGGAAAACGTTGTTCATTTGGAGCAGGGTGAGCCAGACTTTACAACACCAAAGCATATTCTAGAGGCGGCTGTGGAGGCTATGGAAAAAGGTTTCACGCACTATACTGAAACTAACGGGATGCTGGAGCTGCGGCAGGCTATAGCTGAAAAGCTTGAGAAGGAGAATGATATTGATGCTGATCCGCAAACTGAGATAACTGTGACTTCTGGTTCTCAGGAGGCTATGTTGATTGCTGCATTAGGATTTCTGAATAAAGGTGACGAAGCGCTCATTCTTGATCCATACTATCCCGCGTATTTTGAAGATGTTCTGATAGCGGAAGCGCAACCTGTCACCGTTCCGCTTGATGAGGGAAAAGGCTACGAAATAGAATTGGGAGCATTGGAAAGTAAAGTAACGAAGAGGACTAAGATGATTTGGATGTGCAACCCTTCTAACCCAACGGGGCACGTGTTCTCGAAGCAGGACCTTGAAATCATAGCCGAAGTGGCGCGCAAACACAACCTGATAGTTTTTGCCGACGAGATATACGAGAAGATCGTCTACGATGGCGCAAAGCATGTCAGCATAGGTTCTTTGCCTGGCATGGAGGACAGAACAATAACATTGAATGGCTTCTCAAAAGCGTACGCCATGACTGGATGGAGAATTGGCTATGTGGCTGCTGGAGAGAAGCTATCAGCCACCTTGCGCAAACTACATTACTACGCCGTCTTATGTCCAAACGCGATTTCACAGAAGGCAGCTGTTGCTGCGTTGGCTGGCCCACAGGGTTGCGTTCAGGAAATGGTGAAGGAATACAGCAGAAGAAGAAAGCTTGTGCTAAACGAACTTGATAGGATTAAGTCTCTATTCTACACTAGACCAGAAGGAGCATTCTACGTCTTTCCAAACTTCACAAGCTACGAAAAATCTGATGAAACGTTCGCCACACGCCTGCTAAAGGAAGCTAGAGTCGTGACCGCTCCTGGCGCGGGTTTCGGAAAGGCTGGAGAAGGACACTTAAGAATATCATACTCCGTCTCCTATGAGCAGGTCAAGGAGGGGATGGAGCGAATCAGAAGATTTCTGCAACGCAAGACATAACTTGCACAGCGACATGGGATGGCAAAAACTCCGAAAAGCTTACTCACCATTCAGAATGCTTCTGCGCTTTTGGTCTCTTACCAGTCAATTCATTGTGGTTCCGTATAGCCCTTCCGCGCCCATCGTGTTTTGGAAGCACACTGACATGAGTCTTTCAAGTCTCAGTTCACTCTATGTAGAGAGGGGTTAGGAACCGCAGAGAGCATCAGAGTACCAGCAATCTGGTCAATTACTGGCAATTCAAAAGGTTCCTGTGGCAATTGTGTCAGGATTTTTGCTTTGTTATTGTGACCGTGCCTTTGTCTGCGTCTACTTTCACAAAGTCGCCAGTCTCTATGGCTTCAAACGGATCATTTTCCAATCTGTCCACCAGAGGAACCTTCACCATAAACGCACTGACCACAAGCACCGTTTCCACATCCTTAACTATCAAAGCTTTAGGAGCAAGGTTATTTGACGCAAGTTTGAAGAGGCCATCTATCTGAACGACTGAGCTGGCCTTTCCCGACGGAAACACAAGCACCTTACCTGCAAGATTCTTTCCAGCCAACTCGTGACTTTTCTCTCTAACTACGCCTGTTTTGGGGTCTGTAAGGTAGAAACAGATGGGTTCACGCGAAACCAGCGCCTCACCCTCGCCGGAGCCGCCTATGATCTTGTGGCATTTTAAGACAATTTTAGAGCTTTTCATTTCCACTTCCCCTCAATCGCAGCTTCAGTGCAGTCCTGCAGTCTCGAGACTATTACGTCTTTGAATCTCTTGTAGTAAGCGCATTTCGGCGAGTCCGTCATGCCCACCTTGTTTTTGTATGCAATCCAGCACGGTTCATCTATGCAAGTGTCAATCACAACATGCCCGCCAGCCCTCTCTATAGTGTCTACATATCCTGTTCTTTCTGCCAACATCCTAGCAGTGGCTGACGTGCAAACCCAAAACGAGACACCGTCATGTATTTTTTTGCCGTCTAGGAGCCTAGCGACTTCCTCCACTTGTTTGAGCGTGTAGTGTGGGCATCCAAGCATGACGAAGTCTATTTTGCCGCTTGTCGTCTGAAGCTCTTCGCAGGCCCTCTTGAGTTCGGGGCTGGTTACAGTGATTTTGTCCTGTGGGATGTCGCCTTGAAAGGCATCTTTGACAGTTTTGGCTTCAATGGTAAAGCCTGGAATGTAAAACATGGATATTGCCCCAGACACGTTTGACATTGCACAGAAGTTTATGAGTTCCTCGGTGCTCGGCTGCCTAGTTACACCAGTAAGCACGGGAATTCCATACTCTACTTGCTTGCCAACGTAGTATCCAAGAAGGGTATAGTCAAACTCGTCTTTCAATGCTGTTTGCACTTTGATCAGATGCGTGCCTTTTCTGTTTTCTTTGATAAGCAGTCCGTATTTTGGAGTCTTGCCGACCACGCCTGCGGCCAACGCGCTTTGGGCTGCTTCCCTGTTTGTTCTGGCACCGATAACAGAATTCACGTAGGGTGTAGCGCTTGACTCCGAGAAGGCAACGGTTTCACCGTACAACGGGATGTTCTCTGCCAAGTAGGGAACACAGCTCCAACTGAGTATCGCCCCTACTCGCTTGTAGGCTTCCATCACTCTCCGAGCAACTTCAGCCTCGTCTTTAGGAATGAAATCAAACAAGCCTTCAAAGTATTCAATGTCATACACAGGGTTTGTGCTGGTGGGCACCTTACAGTGGGCTCCTCCGTTAGCCAGAAGCTCAACGAAGTGCAGGTCTCCTTCTTGTCCGCTTGAAGCGGCATGCGCACGGCTTACGGGAATCATTTTCTCGGCGTCACAGGCGTCTCCTATCGCCACCAGCAACTCCATTGCTTTTTGCGTTCCTTCCCCGCATTCGCCGTTAAGTATTCTTTCTTCTTCCTTCGTCAAATGCATCTCATTTCACCTTTCATGTCCCAGTGCTTGCTAGCAGACGTTTTGAACGTGGCCCTCCAGAAACTTTGCAACATTATCGATGCAAATGTCAGTGCATCTTTTTACCGCCTCGACGGTGTGAAACCCGATGTGAGGAGAAAGTATCACATTGTCAAGTTTGAACAGAGGATTATCTTTGCTTGGCGGTTCGCTTTCGAGCACATCTAGGCCGGCGAAAGAAATTTTGCCTGACTTCAGTGCGTCGAACAAGGCTTTTTCGTCGATTACTTTGCCTTGAGACGTGTTAATTATGACAGCACGGTTTTTCATAGCCTCGATTTCCTTTTCGCCTATCAGTCCCTCTGTTTCCGATGTTAGAGTAACGTGTAAAGTTATGATGTCGCTTTCCTTTAGCAGCGTTTTGAGGTCGACGTGTTTTATCCCGATTTCTTCTGCCCTTTTTAAGTTCGGGTACTTGTCGTAGCCCAAAACTTGCATTCTGAAAACCCTGGCTATTTCAGCGATTCGGCAGCCTATGACGCCCGTGCCAATCACCCCTAGGGTTTTCCCCGCAAGCTCCCTACCTGCGAATGGTCTCCAATCGAAGTCACCATTCCTGACGTGCTTGTCAGCCAACGGCAATTTTCTGATCGCTGCCAACAACAAGGCAAAAGTGTGCTCGGCAACTGATTCCGTCGCGTAACCGGGAACGTGTGTGACGACAATTCCTCTTTCTTTGGCCGCTTCAAGGTTGGCGTAGTGACATGTGGTAGCCCATATCGATATCATCTTGAGTTTTCTAGCGGATTCAATGATGTCTTTGGTCAGGTCGCTCCAGCCGACTATTACGATGTCAGCTTCCTTTATCCTCTCTTTCAGTTCGTCAGGCGTTTTGGGCGGGTTTTTGAAGACCTGTAAGTTGCCGATTGCCTGCAGTTTCTTGATGTGCTCCTGCTCTAAGTGGATGTGGTCTACGACTACTATCTTCATCTATGATCACTTTCAGAATGTGGGGCGGTCACTTTTAAGAATTCTTTTGGGTTTGTACAAAAATGTTATTATAAGATTTGAGGTATATTTCGTTAGCGGGGGCTGTCTTTGAGTTTGTTTGGCTACGACGTTTTAGGGCTTATTGGCTTGATAGTTCTTGGGCTGATAATCGTATTCATCATTCGCATAGTCTTGATTCTTATACCAGCCATTATCGTTGCTGTCGTAGTTTGGTTTTTCACGGGGAGCATGTGGTGGGCTGGAATAGCGTTTCTCGTTATCGCGGCGTTGTCCGTGTTGAAGAAGCTCTGATGAAAATGCAGTTTGTTTTGAAAAACGGCTTGAAAGCTTGTTTTTTTGACTAGACTGGCCCTAGGTTTGTGGCTTTTTCTTTCATAAGACTTTTATATTTGGTGGATTTTGGATAACAGTAATCGAAATGTGAGATTAAGGTGCTGGAATGGAACCTAGCAAGAAACCGCTGAACGTGTTGGTCAAGCAGTTGAATGCTGACATTGCGGTTATGTTGAAGAATGGCTGCGAATATAAGGGTAAGATGATCAAGTGTGACGGACACATGAATTTGCTTTTGGAAGGGGCAACTGAAAGCAGGGACGACCAACTGGTTACTAACTACGGGAATGTTTTGCTGCGCGGGAATAACGTGCTGTACATCATGTTGGATGTGACCAAGTAGTTATCTCGCTTTCTCCAGTAACATACGCTAGAGCTTCTTTAAGTTCAACCTTTAGCATGTGTTTGCGTTCGAAGAACTGTGTTATGTTTTTCAGGTCTCTTGTCAGCAGTTCTTGAGCGTTTGGGTGTTCTCTCGTGACGTATTGTGGCCAGTCGATGATGAGGATGTGCATGTCTGGTTTCAGGATGATGTTGTATTCGCTTAGGTCTGCGTGGACGACGCCTGCTTTCATGTAGGCTTTCCTGACGTTGCTGAGTATCTCTTTCAAAACCTTTTCTGGCTTCGAAATCTTCTTGTATTCCGCCAGTTCTGCTCCGTCTATCATTCCCATGACGACGACATGGCGGTTTTGGCTTATCGGCTCCGGTACAGCTACCTTATGTGGATAGACTAGTTTGAGAGCATGGAATTCTTTTTCCGCTGCGAGGCGCGATTGGTAGAGCCAGCTTGCGCTGCGCTGAGTTGTGTAGTCTCTTTTTCGTCTGGTTTGGCGGAAGCTTATTCTGCCAAGTCTGTGAAGCTTTATGGCTATGCGCTCGCCTTTCGGGTTTAATGCGTCGAAGACGTCTGCTTCTTTGCCCACTCCTAGGGATTTTCCAAAGGCTTCCAGCACTCCTGCCTTGACGAGGGCGTTGATTGCTAGGCAGTCGTATCCTGAATAGTTCAAAGTGTAACCGACGTAGGCTCCTGTGATACGGTAGATGAGTCCCAGCTTGCTCAGGCGACTCAGTCTGAAGTCCGTGTCTCTGGCCAAGTCAAGTTTGCTGAACCTTGCAATCTGTTCCTTTGACACGAATTCGTGGTGGCTCATGGCGGTTTCTATGACCTGAAGCACTCTGAGGTCTTCATTTTGCAGGTTTCGAAAGACTTTGACCGCAACATCAGCCGACGACATAACAAGACTAAGTGCTCGTTTCTTGCTAAAAAGCTTCGTCAAAATCAGACTGTGACAATCTTGGCTGCTTTGACTGACTCCTCAACCATTTTTTCCAAGTCAAGCTTCTCCTCGGCTTTCTTAACAGTCTCCAGTTTTGCTTCCGTGGCTGGCTGGTTGGGTGCAGCTGTGCAGCCTTTGGCCTTGCGGATTGAGATTTCGTAAGTTCCGATTTTCTTGGCAAGAGCTTCTGTTTCGGTCTTGTCAAATCCCAGCAGGGGGCGGTGCACTGGGTAGTTTCTTGCAGCTTCGTTTAGGGCTCTCAAGTTAGTCAGTGTTTGGCTTGCCTGCTCACCTATCGCTTCGCCTGTCACTATGCCTTCTGCATTTTCCTTTTCTGCCACGCACTCTGCTACGCGGTACATCATACGCTTGCACAAAAGGCACGTCAGTTTTCTTGGGGCATTCTGCATGAACGTTTCGAGGTTTTTCCCATGAGGCACGATGTAGACTCTCTGCGGATACCCGATTGACCATTCAAAAAGCTTCTTGGCTTGGTCCAAAGCCTTGGCGGTTGTTTTTTCGCCGGTTAGCGGGGCATTGTCAAAGTAGACTGGGAACATTGTGCACCCTCGTCTCATTACAAGCCAGCACGCTACGGGCGAGTCGATTCCGCCACTCAGCAGACAGACGACTTTTGGTTGCGAGCCAACTGGAAAGCCGCCTGGGCCTTGCAGGGTTTCCGAGTAGACATAGGCTTCAGCGTCTCGAATTTCGATGCTTATCGTGTGCTGCGGGTTTGTGAGGTCCACTTTCAATTTTCGGTGCTTCAGGTTCGTCAGGATTTGCTTTCCAACTTCCTTGCAGATGTCCATGCTTGAATAGGTATGGGTTCCGACTCGGTGGCAGCGCACTGCAAATGTGCTTTCGTTTTTGGCTGTGGCTCTTGCCAAGTCTAAAGCAGTCTTGATCACATCCTTTTTCTCTGAGGTTGTCCGCCTGGCCGGGGAGACTGACGATATGCCGAAAACTAGGGTCAGTTTCTCGGCTGCTTCCAGCGTTTTTCCAGTTTTTACGTAGATTCTTCCTCTTTTGTGTTCAATTGCTGCAGGAGTGAGGTTGTAATGTTTTAGGGTGTTTCTTATGTTTCTCAGAAGTAATTTCTCATAGGCGCGCCTTGTCCATTCGCTTTTAATGCCTATTTCTCCGCCGAAACGAACGATTATCGAGTCAAATTCCGTGAGTCAGCCCAGCTGTTCGAGTAAGCTTACAAAGAAGGGACGTAGCCAGCAGATTTAACAATTATGTCAAGCTCCCGTGCTCCTCTACTCGGAGGAGCTGCCCCTCCGCTATATATGAATGAACGCGTGAAGCAAACCTGTGGGTTCTGTCGCGGTCAGAAAAGGTTTTGGGGTTCAAATCGAATGGTGGCGTAGTCTTCATGGTTGGCTGTTTCATCGAAACTGAGAATTTTCCTTGAGCGCGCTGGGGCACCGTGCACCTACTGGCTGATTCTTCACAAAGTGATTCAGAGTGCTTTTTCTGCACAAAGCAGAAATCATGCTGACATCATAAATATGCACATGAACAAGCTTGACCTGATATTTCTCGGAACGGGCGGCGGAAGATTCGTAACCATAACCCAGAGACGACGAACCGCTGGAATCCGCATAGTAGGCGAAGACCTCAATCTGCACCTAGACCCTGGGCCAGGAGCCCTCGTACACTCAATCAACGAGGGGCTGGACCCGCAGAAGCTCAATGCCGTCCTTGTCTCGCACAGTCACCCAGACCACTACACGGACGCAGAGGTAATGATTGAAGCCATGACACATGGCATGACCAAGAAGCATGGCGTGCTGGCCGCTGCTAAGAGCGTCTTGGTCGGGAACGATCTGGTTGAGGCTTCAATCTCGAAGTACCATCAGCAAATGGTGGAGCAGAGAATCGAAGCGACGCCAGACGTCAAATTCAAGGTCGGCAACACTGAGATATCAGCCACAAAAGCAGGGCACACTGATCCCGACGCGGTTGGTTTCAGGTTTGAAACCGAGTTTGGAGCTTTCGCGTACACAAGCGATTCCGAGTATTTCGAAGGCATTGCCAAGTATTATCAACATGTGAGGCTTCTGATGTTGTGCGTGATGAGGCCTTCGGGAAAACCTTGGAAAGGCCACATGACCACAGACGACGCGATAAGGATAATTGAAGAGACTCGTCCTGAACAGACCATTCTTACACATCTGGGAATGAACATGATACTTCAAGGACCAGCGAAAGAAGCTGAACTTGTCAAAGAGAGAACGGGTGTTCCGACAGTTGCCGCCGTAGACGGCATGACCGTGAGCTTCGGAGAAAATGTAGACTTTAAGATGGGCAAGGGAAAAGCTCAGCAAGGCTTGACAGACTTTTTCTGAAGAATTTTTAACTACAAGACATGTATAGTAGCCAGTGAGGATGCAGTGTTCATGCGAATTGTGCTCAAAATAGGCGGGTCAGTCATTGCTTCACCGATCAACCCAGACCTGATTACGCAGTACGTTGCACTGTTGAAGGATTTGCGGGCGAAAGGGCATGAAGTTGCAGTGGTGGTTGGCGGTGGAACACTTGCAAGAGAGTTCATAGGTATCGCCAAGCGGCTGAAACTTCAAGAAGAAGCGCAAGACAAGATTGCGATATCTGTGTCAAGACTCTTCGCCCAGCTCTTCTTGGAAAAACTCGGAGACATCGGCTGCGGTGCCGTGCCCTTAACGATTGAAGAGACCGGGAAATGCTTGAGCAAGGGAAAGGTTGCGGTCATGGGAGGTTTGAAGCATGGCATGACTACGGACACGGTTGCGGCACTTATTTTTAGGAAGGTGAAGGCTGACCTGTTGGTCAAGGCGTCAGATCAAGACGGAGTTTACAATAAGGATCCTAGGAAGTATTCTGACGCTGTGAAGTTTGATCATCTGAGCTTCGAAACACTAGCACTAGTATTTACCAAAGACAAGCATGAAGCTGGAATCCACCAGATTCTTGACCCTGAAGCGATCAGAGTATTGCGAAGTAGGAAAGCCAAGGTTGTTGTCGTCAACGGTTTCAGGCCTGAGAATGTTATGACGGCTGTTGACGGCAAGCGTGTTGGAACTTTGATTGATTGAACTAGTTTTTCGTTCAGCAAGGCTTAAATATCGCTGTTGATATCGCTGTTGATATCAATAACGATATCGGTGGTGATAAAGCATGTTTGAACACAGAAAACATTGGATGAGACACACCGCAATGGTTCCGAAAGGATTCATTCGGTATCAAGTCCTCGAATCTCTGAGCGAGAAACCAATGTCAGGCTCAGAAATAATAAACGAAGTTGAAAACAGAACAAACGGGCGCTGGAAACCAAGTCCAGGTTCCGTCTATCCTCTCTTGGCGTGGCTGCAGGACAACGGCCACGTCAAAGAACTGCCGATGGATCAAACCGGGATGAAGCGCTACGAACTCACCGAAAGCGGCAAGGCTCTCCTCAGCGAGCAAAAGAAGATTTTTGAGGAACAAAGAAAAATGATAGATGAGCAAAGAAAAAAGTACGCGAAATTCAAAAAGGAAGGAAGATTCTTCGCTCCCCCGTTCATGGGAGCTCCTTGGTTTGGGCTGCAATCAGAAAAGACGGCTGAACTGCGCTGTTCAGTGCGGAAGCTTGCTGAAGCCTTCATCGAGCTGGGCATAAGCTTGGAAGGGCATTTTTCGAAACAGGCCGTGGAAGAAGCTCAGAAAGCTTTAGAAGAGACTGCTGAAAAGCTTGATGAGATAAACCGAAAGTTGAGGGGAGCGCAAGATGAGTGAAGGAGTAATCAAGGCTGAAGGGTTGACCAAGGTCTTCAACAAGCACTTGACAGCCGTAGACCACGTGGGCTTCAGTGTGAAACAGGGCGAAATCTTCGGCTTCCTAGGACCCAACGGCGCCGGAAAAACCACAACGATCAACATGTTGATAACTATCTTGAAGCCTACTGAAGGCAAAGCCTCTGTTTTAGATTTTGACATTGCAAAACAAGACGATGAAGTTAGGAACGTGATCGGGGTCGTGCCGCAGGAATACACTGCTGACGAAGACCTAACGGGTTTGGAAAACGTACTTCTGTGCGCTGATCTGTACGGGATTCAGCGGAGCATTGCAAAAGAGCGTGCAACAGATCTGTTGAAACTTGTTGAGCTAACTGATTTCAGGGACAAGAAGGTTCAGACTTTTTCTGGTGGAATGCGTCGAAGACTCGAGCTTGCGTGTGGGCTAATCAACAGGCCGAAAGTGCTCTTCTTGGATGAGCCCACGCTGGGCTTAGACGTTCAGACCAGGACTGCAACCTGGAACTACATCAGAAAGCTGAAGAAAGAATATGGCATGACGCTTTTCATGACTACCCACTATCTTGAAGAGGCGGATGCTCTCTGTGATCGCGTGGCGATAATTGATCATGGAAAAATAGTTGTTATCGGCGCGCCTCAAGAGCTGAAGCACAGCTTGGGAGGTGACGTTATAACGTTAGGCATCAGAGAAGATGATGACGTTAGCGAATTGATCAGGAAAGTTGAGCATGTGAAAGATGCGAAGAGGGAAAACGGCTCATATCGAATTAAGGCTGAGTATGGAGAAATAACGGCTCCCTTCATCATTGAGGCACTGCGAAAGAAGGGTTATACCGTCACGAAACTTTCCCTTACGGAACCCACTTTGAACGAGGTTTATCTAGAATACACGGGCAAGTCTATGCGGGATGCAGAAGAGTCTAGAGAAGCTTTTGCTGCGCAAAGGATGACGATGAGGAGGGCCCGGCAATGAGCGAATTGAACGGCAATTCCAAAAGCAAATTGCACGGCCTTTGGGCCCTCACAAACAGAGAGCTTAAGAAATGGTACAAAGCTCCTGTAATATTCTTGCTTTCTATAATTCAGCCGATTCTTTGGATGGGTCTGCTTGGAAAAGCGATGAACATTAGCGCTCTTATACCAACAAATATTCCAGGAATCAGTCCAGAAACTGTCCTTAAGGGTACTCTCGGGACAAGTGATTATTTCTCTTTCATGGCTGTGGGTATGATTTCCTTTACGGCCCTTTTTACAACAATGTTTAGCGGTATGTCAGTGGTTTGGGATAGGCGTTTAGGCTTCCTGAACAAAGCTCTTAGTACACCTGTGTCCAGAGCAGTGATAATATTCTCCAAGGTCCTTTCTGCGACATTGCGGTCAATGTTCCAAGCGGGCCTAATAATAGTAATTGCCGTGGCGTTCGGTCTTCAATTCGGGGTAAACTTCACCCCACTTAATATACTTGGGGTATTCGCGATTATGTTCCTAGTATGTGTGGGATTGTCTTCTATCTTCATAGCGATCACCATTAGATCAACAAGAATAGAAACGCCAATGGCAGTCGTCAACCTGATAAACCTGCCACTGATGTTTGCCAGCAATGCCTTCTTCCCGACAAAGTTCATGCCTGACTGGCTCCAGACAATAGCGAAGGTTAACCCGTTAACCTACACCACGGATGCAGTAAGACAACTCTTGATATTCAGCACTGATTGGACACAACTTGCTCTGGACTTTACATACGTTGGAATATTCGCGGTCGTGGCTGCAACGATAGGCATAGTTCTGTCGTGGAGATACCTGAGCAAGTAAGCGAGGATGACCGCTATGCCAGCAATAGTCGAAGCAGCGAATCTAAAGAAGACTTACATGCTCGGGAAAGTTCCCGTGGAAGCCTTGCGCGGCGTCAACTTAAGTGTGGAGGACGGCGACTTTCTCGCAATTTTGGGGCCTTCTGGAAGCGGCAAATCTACACTTCTTAATCTGATCGGGGCGTTAGACAAACCGACAGACGGAAAGATGATCATAGAGGGCGTTGATATTTCCACTCTTAACGACAATCAACTTGCAGATCTCAGGCGAAGAATAGGTTTTGTATTCCAATTCTTCAACTTGATCCCACGATTTACTGCAAGAGAAAACGTTGAATTGTCAATGTCCATAGTCGGCTTAGACAGAGCCGAAAGAAGAAAACGTGCTGAAGATCTTCTTGAAACTGTAGGCTTGAAAGAGAGAATGAATCATAAACAGGCCGAGCTCAGCGGAGGCGAGCAACAACGCGTGGCGATTGCTAGGGCCTTGGCGAACGATCCGAGGTTTCTCTTGATGGATGAGCCTACTGGAAACATTGATTCCAAAACTGCAGGCGAAATAATCGGGCTGATAAAGAGACTTAACAATGAGAAAGGCGTAACTATTATAATGGTTACGCACGACCCGCGCTTGTCCAAACAGGCTAAGAGAACGGTGCAGATGCTTGACGGTTTGATAGTACAGGAGATCGTGAACTAGCATGAAGGCACGTGATATTTTCTCTTATGCGTTTAGCGCCATAAAACTAAGAAAGCTACGTGCTGGTTTGACAACATTGGGCGTGGTTATTGGCATAGCGGCTATTGTGGCCTTGCTTTCACTGGGTCAGGGCTTTCAGAATTCGATAACGGCACAGTTTGAGAAGGGCTTCGCAACGAACACATTGGTTGTCTCTCCGCGAAGCTTTCAGGGAGTTGAGTCTAGTTTCCAACTGTTCGTTAGTGACGCACAGAACATCAGCAAGATCCAAAATGTAACCGTTGCGATGCCCATAATTCAAAAAACGTGTTATTTCAACTCCAGCGATAGAACATTCCAAATCAGCGTAACAGGCGTAGACTTTGCCAAGTACGGAGCTATTTACAACAGCACGTTCGTTTCAGAAAGCGGAAGCATACCGTCGAAGGCGAGTGATGATTCGATAGTAATTGGTGCACGTCTGCATGATCCGTGGCAGAATGGAACGATTCTCGCGAACGTGGGTGACACAATTGAAGTCACATGGACAAACATAACCATCGTGAACAACTATCCAGTGCGCACGAACATCACTTATACCGGTCACGTTTCGGCAGTGCTTAATGAAGTCGGAGGCTTCAACCTTGGAGGGCCTTCAGACTTTGGAGCTTATATTCCCATTTCGAAAGCGGAAAGCTTCTTTGGAAGTAGTCAAATCAGCATGATAGTTGCACAACTGAAAGATAGTGAAGATGCGACGATCAAGGACGCTTCTGACGCGATAAAGGAGCTTTTCAGTAATCAGGTTTCAGTGACTTCTGCGACTGCTGTGCTCAGCACTATTTCGTCAGTTTTCTCTTTCATACAGATTTTCTTGGCAGGGATTGCCGGCATCTCCCTACTCGTGGCGGGGATAGGCATAATGAACATAATGATTGTATCGTTGATGGAGCGTACAAGAGAGATCGGCATACTAAAAGCGTTGGGCATGAAGGGGCATACTGTGTTGCTAATTTTCCTAGGCGAGTCTGTGATAATTGGTCTACTTGGAACGGTAATAGGCATAGTGTTCGGTTTAAGCCTAGCCGAAGCGGTTGCAAGAATTGGTTTACCAGGTATAGGACGCGTGGGAAGTGGAAACGCTAATCAAGCTGTTGGCATGGGTGGGTTGAGGATAACCCCTGTCTTGACGCCAACGGTTTTCGTGGGCGCGTTTGCTTTCGGCTTAACAGTGAGCGTGATTTTTGCACTTTATCCGGCTTGGCGAGCCTCAAGACTTAAGCCTGTGGAAGCCTTAAGATACGAGTAAAACGCATTCCGCGAGAGGCTTGTCATTTGAGAAGGCTTTACCCCGATCAGCCAATTGTAGGCGTTGGCGCAATCATAGTGCAGGATGGCAAGATCCTGCTTGAGAAAAGAAAGAATGCCCCTGGGAAAGGGCAATGGAGCGTTCCCGGCGGCTTGGTGGAGTTGGGCGAGAGCATCGAGGAAACCGTGCTGAGAGAGGTCAGGGAAGAAACGGGGCTTGAAGTTGAAAAACCCGAACACATCGATGTCGTCGACAACGTAGACTTGGATGAACAAGGCAAGATAAGATATCACTTTGTGATCGTGGACTACTTCGTGAAACTCAAGGGCGGAACGGCCAGAGCTGCAAGCGACGCCGAAGACGTTAGATGGGTTCAGTTAGGCGATGTCGAAAAGTACGACTTGACAAGAACTTTCAGAGCCTTTTTCCGGAGAAACAGGCAAAAACTGAATAGTCTTAATTCGTGTCTTTGAAGAAAAGTCTGGTTTCACCCATAGTCTTGACGTCTAGGGCCTTGACCTTGGCCACGATTGGGAAGTCCCTCACAACTTTTCCGAGCGCCAAACAATGATGTGGAGGCAAGTCTCGGGCGATTGATCTTACAGTTTCCGCGTCCACTCTGGCTGCTCTTGAAACCACATCCAAGTCATGTTCATTCGTGAAGTTGAAGAGGAAAATGTTGTCAGCTTGACGGTAAATATTCTCACGAATAGTGTCTGGCTGGTTGGTGATGAATGTGGTGAATATCCCAAGGTGCCGCATGCGGGTTACAATGTCGTCCCAGTAAGTCTCACGCAAGTAGAGATGCGCCTCTTCAGCGAAGAGAAAAATGGCTTTGAGCTTCCAACTTGTCAGCAACTCAACAAGTTTCCCAAGCACATACTCTACAACCAGTTGGCGGTCTATGGCTGAGGTGTTTCGCAGATTTATGACCACGGTTCCGCCTTGCTCCTTAGTTTTGAACAGGAATTCTTCTATGACCGTGGCTTCAGCAAGGTTGTCTGTGAAAAATCCAGAGTTGACTAGAGAATGATAACGCGAGAACAGGGCGTCTCTAACGTGCTGGTTGCATTGCCAATTCCTTATCGTTTCGCCCAACTCCTGCAGAGTGAGCGCGTCTCTTTCCTTCAGTGACTGCCATATGCGGCGAAACTCGCGTGCAGACGTTCCAGGCAGATGAAGCGCATGAATAAGCATGCCCAGCAAAACGTGCAGGTTCAACTGCTTCACAGCCACTTTGAAGTTTTGAGAAGGCGTCAAAACGTGAATCTTGTCGTAATAGCCGTTTCTTTTTCCATCACTTGTCATTCCCAGACTCAGGTACTCACCATTCAAGTCAAAAACAACAACGGTAGCCTTGTACTGCATTAGGTTAACCATCAGAAGCTTGGACAAGTGGGACTTCCCTGTCTCCTTCTTTCCAGTTATGATGTTCAGTCTGCCGTCCAAGGATGAAGCATCAATCGTCAACAACGAGGAGTCTTTTGTACTGCCCAAGATTATCGGCAGTTTTCCTTCAGTATTGGCAAGTTTGAGAAGCACAGGCAGCGGCAACTTTTTTATCGTCGATCTCGACCGAGAGGGAAGCCATGAACTAGTCGAACTCAGGCTGTCATTTTCTACCGTGGCGCGTATCTTGCAGACTACGAGGCTAGCATCTTGGATATACGTTATGTGAGGGGCAATCTCAAGCGGGTCGAAATCCTCGCCTTGCATCAGCTCTCCACCGTCGGGCATACTGCGTAGCAACTCTTCGAAGACGCCTGGAACATTTGCAAACTGCACATCGATCACTTGGACGATCAATCCTTTCGCAGCTTCGGAATCTTCGACAAGCAGATAATCGCCTTTCTCCACAGTTTCATTTGGAAAACTCAGAATGTGAATGATGTTGCCTTCTTTCTTGTAAAGTTTCATGAGCAGTACTCACCTCTCCCAAACGGACCGAACAGGAGTTTATGCATGTCCGGCCTGTTGACGAGTCTGAGCCCGCATCTCCTAGTGACGAAATGTTGCATGGCAATCACTTCGTTAGCAGTGAAGGTGCAGAGTATATGCGCCAGTCTCAAGGTTTCAGGGTAGCTCTGTGAAACCGAATCATTGCCCAGCAGCTTCTCAACCGCCTCGATTTTTTGTTCAATGGCAATTTCTCTGTCAATGTCAAGTCTGAACGCGTAGCTTCCCTTGGTCAACTTGGCCACGAAGACATCGCCTAGCAGAATCATAGGTGGTTTTGGCCTCATGCCAATTGCTTCAAGTAAGTAAGGCGGTTTGTGCTTGAACGACAAGTCAGTGATGAGTTGCCCGTTGGCTCTCAGGTTTGTCATCTTCGAAAATGCCAGAACAGTAGTGTTTCTTTTTCGCGCGTTGGCCAGAATCTCTTTAATGAGACTTGTCGGTGCGTCACCAGTTCCAGAGGTTAGTGACCCATCGAAGAGAATCTGTCCCCTGCTAATCGTTCTCGAAAGCATTGCTTGCAACCATCTTTCAAGCAGACTTGCCATTCTCATAGGCATCTGCAGAAGGTTCGGAAAGCTGCCGTGCGGGTCTCCACGTAGCGTTTCAAAACATGCCCTTTGCAGGACGGCATACACATCGTTTTTGTTTTCTTCTGTTAAGTGGAATATGAAGGGACCGAATCTCATGTATCTGTAGTTTTTGTTTTGCCTCCAAACGTTCGCACCTCTGACTGCGATTAGCATGCCTGCGCTTGTTTCTCCGATCTTTATTGTTGAAGTGTCCACGGCAGCAACTATGCTTTCTTCGTGTCTTGGCTTCAAAAGTATTGGCTGCGTTCTCAGTTGAAGTGTCTGCGGGTGTATTTCCGGGGTGCCGACTTGTTGAAAGCTTTGCTGATTTAGTTGAAAAGGCTGGTTCTGCGCATGCTTCAAGGAATATAAGCTCAATTCTATGAATCGATGGGGCAACGTTGTGTCCATAGCGGGGTGTGGAAAGTTATATTTTGGTGTTGTTGTAATAGTGTGTTGTGCAATCACCAAGATTCACCAATAAGCAATTGCTTGAGGAAGACGTATTTAAGTGTTGTGCATGAACAAGATGCGCAATACAATAAACAACAAGGTGGAACATTGGCTGAGAAGGAAACGAAACCCCCAATACACATCAAAATGAAAGTGGGAGAAATAGAATTCGAAATAGACTGCCAAGAAGACCAGCTGCAGCCAACCGTTGACAAAATCCTTTCCACAGTCACTGAAAAACTGAGGGAATCACCATTCATAACCGAAAGGGCGGCGCCACCGCCACGAGCCGAAACCTGCAAGGGAATAATTCAGAAGCTATGGGAAGAAGGCTGGTTCGCAATTGCCAAAGGCCTGAGCGAAGTGCACAGCGAGTTGGCAAGAAAAGGATTCCATTACGACCGCACGGCTGTAGCTCACGCACTGATCGACTTAGTTAAAGATGGCATACTGACAAGAGAAGGAAAACCGAGGAGATACCAGTACGCCCAGAAAAGGCCGCCCCCATGAAACTTCAAGCTTCTGACGCCTTCCTCAGCCACGATGTCCTCACCCTGAAAAGGCGAAAGAAACCCCCGAAAACTGAAAAAGACAATTGCTCGCCACCGTCATACTGCTATGCAGCGGGTTTGTCATCTTGAACACAGGCAAGTCGTCTATTAAAGCGGTCACTTTTGACCTTGGGGAAACTCTGCTTTTCGAAAAAGATGGAGCCAATCTCAGGAGAACGGCTGCGCGTTGCAGGAACCTCGTCCAAGCATTGAACAAGCTCGGCGTAGGAGTGTCACTGAAACAAATGGCTTCAGCCATGGATGAAACCGTCTCTGCACTCAAGAAAGTATGGGAAACAAACAAGGACGTGACCCACTTAGACCAGATCAGGCTCGTCCTCAGGCATGCATTGAAACGTTCAGTCGCCATAAATGACGAATGGATGGAGGAACTGAGTTCTGCCTACGCCTCACCGATCTTCGAGGTTCGGCCTTACTTGAACCCAGATGCCCTTGAAGTTCTCAGGCGGTTCAAAGATCAAAACAAGCTTGTCGGACTCATATGCAACACGGGACTGACGCCGGGAAATGCGATTCGAAGATTTCTTGAAGAAGAAAGTGTTGCGAAGTGCTTTGATTTGATGGTTTTTTCTGACGAGGTGAGAATCCGTAAGCCTGACCCCAGAATATTCCATTTGGTCGCGCAGAGGTTCAAAACAAGCCCGCACAACATTGTTCACATAGGCGACAACCTGCGGGTTGATGTGTGGGGCGCCAAGAACGCGGGCTTTGAAGCGATGTACCTCTCAAGCGAAGTGGGACCGGACAGGATAGCCGAATCTGATCCTAAGTCACTTGTTTACTTTTTAAGAAGACTTGGTGATTTGAAGGAAGACCAGATTGTCGCAGATAGAACGATTACGTCTCTTGCCGCCGCGCCAAAAGCAGTTCAGGAACTAGAAGCGCAACAGCAAGAGGACGTCTAAGCTTTGATTTTCGCTTTGATTTTCGGAAGCGTCTCTCTCTGCATCTGAACTATGCCAAATGTGGTGATCTTGTATTTTTCGTCAGCAGTTTTTGTTGCAATCTCGTTTTTCACAAGTTCACCGAGACGCGTGCTCGTGATCTTCGAGTCTTTTCCAAGTTTCAACTGCAACTCTTCCTTCGAAACAGCATCACTTCCAACCTTGCCCAACTTGCAGCCAACATAGCCCGCCAAAAGCAACAACGTTAGCGTTTCGTTGTCCGTTAACCTGCTCCTTGGAACCATGAGGTATGGTCCTTCGTCTGCTAGGGTGATTATGTTCTCGCAGTCTCTTACCAGTTCCTGCAAGTCAACATTCAACGTCAGTTTGTTTGCGATTTCGAATGATGGCAGAAATTCGGCGAAAAGTCTGTTTATGCTCAACCAGACTTCTTCTAGGCTGCCGGAGAATGTTTTCTCAATGTTCTTGTACTTGACCTGAACTGTCATGCGGTCTGCCTGTTCAGTCAACTCATCTTGCCTCTGAGCTTCGCCAAGACCTCGTCTTCAACCCATCTCTCGCCCTGCATCGTAAGTTTAAACTCAGGCCTATTCGGGTCTGGCTTGAACACTTGTCCCCTCTTCGTCATTTCGTTCAACCTTGCTGGGACCATGCACTTTATGCCGCTTGACTCCAGAAGCTTGGTCACCTGCGCCGCGGTGTTCTTCTTTTCTTCTGAAGCATACAATATTAATCCTATCGCTTCATAATGCGTAAGCTTTTCACGAGTTATTATCACAGGTCCTTCAGTAGTGGATTCCACAATGCCTTTTAGCTGTGCTCCCGATGGAACTAGCCTACTTGAAATGGCGTTGGAGACTTTCTCAATGAAGTTCTCTGGAAAAGCCTCAAGCATGCTGAGAACCTCCTGCGGATTTTCGCCTTCGATGACGATTTCTCCGAAGGGCGTTTTTATTCGTGCTTCAACCTTCTTCATTCAGTATCTCCTTTAAGTTAATGTGTCTTTTTCGGCCAGAATGTAAACGTAGCCGGCATCAGTCTGCCAACGCTTGACCTTTTCTGTCTTGACAAGTCCCACGAGCACGTTAGCCAACACGCGTCCTGAATACTGCAATCCATTAGCCTTCAGAGCTTCTTTCAATTCATCGACTGTGCGGGGGCGCCACTTTCCCCAATCAGTCTCAAGAATTCTCAAAATCGCCTCGTCACAGTTTTCGGTCTGCACGATCTTCGGGTATTTCTCCTTGAGGCTGAGCACATCTTGTTTTTGGGCTTCTGTCTTGACAGTCAGCGTCGCGACTGTTTTGGGCTTGGCAGTTTCAAATGCCTTGGAAACTTTAGTGACTAAATTCGGCAGGTCCTCTATTGTCTTCAACACTTCCTCTCTTGTCCCGTTAATTTCAACTTCATGTTCAGCCAGCTTTATGCGGAAGGTGAAGTTTCCACTGGTTTCCTTGACTGTCCTCTTTTTCAACATCATCACACGGTATAGATTTGTATCAACTCCTTTTAGGATTTACGTATTTTGATATATTCCGAACCGGGAATATCATATTAAATATTAAGATACCATAGTCTACCATTGCGTAACCCACATGCAACACAGAGAGGATTATGCTTGTTCAAAAAAGGAATGTCTGTCTGGGTCTTCAGCTCGCTAACCTTCATATCCCTCCTACACCTGATTGAAGCCATCTCTGTCCTTCTCTTCAAAAACGAAATACGACTGCTACAGCTATATCCATTCATAGGCGAGAAACTACAGACCATACCGCCCACGGTATATCTTCTAGCGAGCGCGGTCACGGCAGTCACATTTTGGGGAATCACCTGTGCAATAATGTTCGACAACCCTGTCGAGACGTTCCTGAACAAGATACTTTCCGACGCCAAGACACAGACTGCGGTGGAGAGTCAACTAATAGAGCAGAAAAGCGAAATCCTCGACGTAATAAACGACACAATAGAATCAAACAACGACATCCTCGCACAAGTAGCCGACACCGTCTACAACGTGAGAACAGAAGTGAAGGAAATCCAGCCGATCAAAGAAACCGTGGAGAAAATCAAAACCGAAATGAGCAGCCTAAGAAAAGAGGTCAAGAGGCTTGAAGAAAAAGAGGGCTTCCAAAACATCTGCCCGACATGCGCCAAACCACTGCAGCCCGACTTCAAAATCTGCCCATACTGCGGCCAAAACATAAAGCTCTTACCGGACAGAATAGTGTCGGTCAAGGATTACCGATAGAAAACACTATCCTCATCCGTTGAATGTCTTTTCTGAACCTGAGACACGTCACTAGAAACGTTCAAAGCAAAAAATCCGGAAAGGCCTTTCGGTTTATTTGAAACGTGTCCCGTTCGGGCAGGGTAAAGTTTTAAATAACTTGAGTTGACACATGTAGTTTTGCAGTTTATAAGAATGGAGAAAAGTAAGATGTGGAACAAAGTTGAAGTTGCAATAGTTGTTTTGGTTCTGATAGGCATCATAGTTTCAAGTGGGACAATGATTTATGCGTTCAACACGATGAGCAACTTGTCGACTCTGACCGACGACGTGACAACCCTAACAAGCAACGTGGCAAACCTCACGTCCACCGTGAGAGACTTGGCAACCATAACCGCACTTATGGCACAGAACATGACACAATTCAGCAAGGCACTGGCCGACCTGCAAGCGAGATTGGCATCAATCGAGGTAAGCTTGGCTGCAAAGGCAAAGGAGACAATCATTGTGGGAACAACAGATTCCGTGGAACTCACGCTTGACCCAGCCCAAGCATACGACTACTTTGGATGGTGCATAATGCAGCAAATATCAGCTACCCTCGTCAGTGTTGCGCCAAATTCGACGACAGGAGCTGATTTCGAACCAAACCTAGCTCAAAGCTGGAATGTCAGTAGCGACCTGCTGACTTGGGACTTCACACTAAGGCAAAATGTAACATTCCCTGACGGGACCGTGTTTAACGCTACACATGTCAAGAACAGTTTTGACAGGGCTATATACCTCATTCCGAGTATCCCTGAAGGTGCACCAGCAGGATTGGAATACGATAAGATCATAAACCGCACAGACATCCTTGACACATACAAAGTCAGATTCGTGTTGAACTTCCCGTTCAGCGCATTCCTAGGCATTCTGTCATGCAGGGCCTCAGCCATTGTTGATCCCACCTATGCGCCATGGACGCAGGTCAATTACACCGCAGGAAACGCACGGGGAAGCACGCCACTTGCTTTCGTCGGTCCTTATTACCTATCAACATGGACGCGTGTAGGCTCAAGCGACATTGAGATCAAACTCGACGCGAATCCTCACTACTGGAACGCAGCAAGTGGGTATCCGAAAACCAAGCACATAATATTCAGATTCTACACCGACTCGTCAACACTCCGGCTGGCAATCGAAGCTGGCGACATTGACATGGCGTTCAGACACATATCGCCGACAGACGCGCTCGACCTCAACGTGAACCCGAACGTCAAGGTTTGGTGGGGCACTGGAGCCTTCGTTCAATACCTCTGCTTCCAAGAGAAGCGCGCCCCATTCAACGACAAGAGAGTAAGAGTGGCAGTCGCGGCAGCGCTGAACAGGTCATCTATGTGCGAAACAGTGTTCCTCGGTTTATCAGACCCACTGTACAGCATCATACCGCCAGGTATGCTGGGACACACTGAAGCTTTCAAAAAGCTTGGAGACGCAAACTACACTTATACGAAAAGCCTGCTTGCTCAGCTGGGTTACAATGAAACCAATAAGCTAACATTTGAGCTGTGGTATGAATCGTCAGGGCACTACCCCTCAAGTGCTGACCAAGCACTTCTCTACAAGGAAGCACTAGAAGCCAGCGGTGTCATATCAGTGACATTGAAGTCTGCAACTTGGGCAAGCTACAAGTTGAACAGAGACAATGAAATAATGGACGCTTACGTATACGGGTGGTATCCAGACTATGTCGATCCTGATGACTATTCGTTCCTGTACTGGGCTTCATGGCTACACACTAACTACCAAAACGCGACTCAGGGTGCATTATATGATCAGGCGCGGGCCACCACGAATCTGACTCGCAGATCGGAACTCTATGCTCAGATCGACAACATGGCTGTTGAACAATGCTCAGTGGTTCCCCTGTACGTGAGCAGTGCGTGGGCCGTGACGAAGCCAACCATCAGCGGCATATGCTTAGACATTACGCAAGACATGAGGTACTGGCTGATATACATTAGCAGTTAGAAAGCTTTTATCTCCCCCTCTTTCTATTTTTCTGAGAAAATCATAAGTAGCAACTAAGGCAAAGTGTAAGCTATGGGTCTTCGCTCATACGTTATCACAAGAGTCTTGCTAACAATACCGACACTTCTGTTGCTTCTGACGATGGTTTTCTTAGTGATGCGTGTCCTGCCAGGCGACCCTGTTGCACTTCACTTTGAAAAGAGAGCCGACCCCGAGCAAATGGAGCAGATGAGGCGTCTTCTCGGCATGGATAAGCCGCTCTGGGCACAGTATTTCGACTACATTTCAGGTCTGGTTGACATCAATTACTTCTCGGCACATGGCTACCCCAACTTGGGGAGGTCCATGCAGTCGTTTGAAGAAGTAGGGGGGCAAGTCTTTTCAGCTTTTCCAGCCACGCTAGAGCTTGCCATTTACTCCATGATAATCGCGTCCGCTATGGGAATATTGCTCGGAGTAATCGCCTCGAAATCCTACAACTCATTTCTGGACCACCTGATAAGAGGCTTCGGAACAGTCACTTACGCCGTTCCAGTTTTCTTTCTAGGCATAATCCTCCAACTAATCTTCGGAGTCTATCTCCACTGGCTTCCAACAGGCTTGCGCATAAACCCATCAGTGACCCCTCCCCCCACCATAACAGGCCTGTATACTGTTGACAGCCTTCTTCAAGGGAACTTCGTGACATTCTTCGAATCTTTAAGAGCCCTTATTCTTCCCTCCTTAACGCTTGGGTTCATTCTCTCAGGCATATTCATCCGATTGACCAGAACCAACATGCTCGAAACTCTCCACCTCGACTTTGTCACCGCTGCAAAGGCAAGAGGGCTCAAAGAAAGCACAGTAACCTACGATTACGCCTTGAGAAACGCCTTTCTGCCCATTCTCACGATGATGGGACTGCAGTTTGCCATGCTCTTGGGAGGAGCAATCCTCACCGAAACCACATTTTCATGGCCTGGGCTTGGAAGGTACATAGTCCAAAGAATCAACTTCCGAGACTACACCGCAATCCAGGGCGCAGTAGTCATGTTCGGCCTGTTCGTTGCCCTAGTAAGCCTCATCGTGGACATTCTGTACGCTTACTTTGACCCAAGAATAAGACTGTAGGAGAAAAAACATGGAAGAGACAAAAATAAAACGAAGCATCCTCGCACGCATCGTACCCGGGTTCGCTTCGCTCGTTAAGAAGGGTCCCTCAGGCTGGATGGTCATCATCGGCATAATAATCGTGTTGGCGATCGTCATCATGACTGGAATAGGTCCTTGGATAGCGCCTTACGACCCGTCTGCGTCGCGCGTTGGCGGAATAAGGATGCCGCCGAACTGGCAGTTCCCCTTAGGCACAAATCACCTCGGGCAAGACGTTCTCAGCAGGATACTGTGCGGCGGGTCAATCATGCTTCAGGTCTCTGCGCTCTCCGTTCTGCTCTGCTTTGCCATAGGAGTGCCTCTCGGGCTTTTCTCATCCTATGTTGGCGGCTTCGTCGACAGCGCATTTTCGCTTGTGATAGATGCGGTCTACGCTTTCCCAGGACTAGTCATAGCCATCGCAATCGCGGCCATGCTGGGTCCAGGAGTAGTTAACATGGCTCTTTCAATAGCTGTTGTCTACATCCCGTCATACTTCAGAATCGTACGGAGCCAAGTCCTTAGCATAAAAGAGTTGACATATGTGGAAGCCGCTAGGTCGGTGGGCGCGAAATGGTATACGATTCTATCGAGGTACATCTTCCCCAACGTTATCCCCTCAATAGTCGTAGTCATTACCATCAATTTTGCGGACGCTATCCTCACCGCTGCAGGGCTTACTTTCATCGGTTTAGGGGTTACCTATGACATTCCTGACTGGGGATGGGATTTGACGAATGGCTGGAAGTACCTCTCAAGCCGAGCATGGTGGATCATAACTTTCCCTGGACTCATGATAATCCTGCTTGCACTTGGCTTCACGCTCATTGGCGAAGGACTGAGCGAACTGCTGAACCCCAAGCTTCAGAGGTGAGACTGCAAAATTGCCACTGCTTGAAGTCGACTCATTAGCTGTTGACTATCGAACTGGCAGAGGGATAGTACACGCAGTGAACGACGTGTCCTTCTTTCTAGAGAAAGGCGAAACTCTGGGTTTAGCTGGCGAGTCCGGGTCTGGAAAATCCACTCTTGGGCTCTCAATCATACGCCTCGTTCCCTACCCAGGCGTGATAGGCAAAGGCCAAATAAGGATAGATGGAAGGGACATTGTTGCACTGCCAGAGCACGAGATGCAGACAATAAGGGGAAGAAAAGTCGCTTACGTTTTCCAAGACCCTATGATCTCCCTGAACCCTGTTAAGAAAATTGGTGGGCATTTTGTGGAGTTGATACGGACTCATGAGCCTAACGTGAGTAAGAAGGAAGCTTTTGAGCGGGGCAAAACCGTTCTGCAGAATCTGGGGATACAACCTGAACGCATAAACGACTACCCGCATCAGTTCAGCGGCGGAATGAGGCAGCGCATAATGATCGGTCTGGCCATAGCTCTGAACCCGGACTTAGTGATAGCTGATGAACCCACCACCGCGTTGGACGTAATAGTCCAGGCGAAGATTCTGGATCTGTTGGAAAGCTTGCGCAAGACGTATCAGATGGCGCTCATTCTCATATCGCATGATTTAAGCATAATTCTGGAAAGATGTGACAAGATCATTGTTATGTACGCTGGCCACATGGTTGAGTATGCAGACGCAACCGAACTCCATGACAGGCCTGCGCATCCCTACACGCAGAAACTCCTGCAAAGCATTCCGAACGTGGAATTGTCAGACCAGAAACTAACAGCCATCCCAGGATCGCCTCCGGACATGCTTAATCCTCCTAATGGTTGCCGATTTTGGCCGAGGTGCTCTTACGCCATGGAAATCTGTCGGGTCAAAGAGCCTTCTTTGATTGGCATCGGCCCCAATCATCTTGTTAGGTGCTTCTTGTACAGCGAAGAGGGTGTCCAGAGTGAGTGAGATTGTCAGAGTTGAGCATCTGAAGAAGTATTTTCCGGTTCAGAAAAGCATTTTTGAACAGTTGTTCACGCGGAAAAAGAAGTTCGTCAGAGCAGTTGACGACGTGACATTCTCGATAAAGAAGGGCGAAATCTTCACCTTGGCCGGAGAAAGCGGTTGTGGAAAAACAACAACAGGCAAGCTTATAGTGCGGCTGCTGAAGCCAACGTCGGGAAGAATCTACTTCAAGGAAGAAGACATCACGCAGCTCAAGCGCGAAAAACTCAGACTGCTAAGGCGAAAGATGCAAGTGATCTTTCAAGACCCGTACGCTTCACTCAACCCCCGAATGACTATAGGCAAAGCGGTTGGGCATCCGCTTGAGATTCACGGTCTAGCAAAGGGTGAAGAGAAGAAGAGAAAGGTCTTGGAAGTGTTTCAGAAAGTCGGACTGACGCCTCCCCAACAGTTCATGAACCTCTTTCCGCACCAGCTCAGCGGCGGCCAAAGACAACGCGTTGCCCTAGGAAGGTCAATCATCTTGGAACCTGAATTCATGGTTGCAGATGAACCTGTCTCCATGATTGACGTATCGCTCAGAACAACGATAATCGACCTCATGCTGGGTTTCAGAAAGGAGCTTGGACTGACCTACTTGTTTGTGACTCACGATTTAGCCGTTGCTAAGTACATATCGGACAGAATAGCCATAATGTATCTTGGAAGAATAGTTGAGATGGGCAGCAAGGAATCTCTTTTTAAGAATCCGCTTCATCCGTACACGAAGGCGTTGCTGTCTGCGATTCCAGTTCCAGAGCCCAAAAAGAAGAGAGAAGCGATAGAGCTAAAGGGCGAAGTGCCTTCAGCGATCAACATCCCACCAGGCTGCAGATTCAGCTCACGATGCCCGTTTAAGAAAGACGAATGCACCAAGACCGAACCGGAGCTGGTGGAAGCTGAGAAAAACCATTTTGTCGCGTGCTACCTATCCTAGTTTCTTGTTGGCAAAACCGTCTCTTGTGTTGAAAATCGTGGAGGAAGTTGTTTCTTCACTTCTTCTCTAATTGACTCAGCTTCTTTTTTACGAACTCGCTGACTGATGTAGCGTTTGCTTTCCCCCGGACCTCTTTCATCACCAAGCCTACTAAAGGCCCAGACGCGCTTGTACCCTTCTCTTCAACTAAGCTCTTGTTCGATGCTATGACTTTGTCGATAACCTTTTCAAGCTCGGCATCTGAGAGCATATTTAAGCCGATGCTGTCAATCGCCTCTTGCACAGTCTTGCCTTCATTCTTTGAAAGCCAGCTACATACTTCGGGAGCAGCTTCTTTCGTTAACTTCCCAGAGCCAATGCTACTGAAAACTTCTCTTATTTGATTCTTTGAGATCTTTTCAACTTGGACACCGTCACGTTTCAATGCCTTGAGTGTTTCGGTCATGAATGCCGCCACAGTTGTGGGGGAGACGCCGCTTTCCTTGGCTATGGTTTCGAATAGTTCACTATACTCAGAATCCAGAATCTGCCTAGCCAACTTCTGATTCAGCCTGTACTCTTTCATCAGACGCTCAAGCTTCTGCTCCGGAAGTTCAGGCAACCGCGAACTAACCAGCTGAACATAGTCTTCAGTAATCTGCGTCGGCGGAATGTCAGTTTCAGGATACATCCTTGCCGACCCCGGCCTCGGTCTCATGTAACGCGATGTTCCATCAGGATTTGGCGCTCGCGTTTCCTGCGGCACGCCCTCAATGGCTTCTCGGGCTCTCTCAATAACCGCTTTCAACGCGTCTTTGGCATTTTCAGGGCTGTCGCCGACAAAAACGACAGCATCTTGTTCCCCTGCTTTGACGGCTCTTCTCAGCTCTTCAATATCCTCTTGCGTTATGCCGTAAGCTGGCATCTCGTCAGTGTGAAAAATTCCGCCAACCTTCCCCCAGAACCTCGCTCTGCCAGCCATCTCGGTTCCAAGACGGAAGTCTGGAGCAAGTTCACGTTTCAAGAAGCCTCTGAATCTTGGGAGTTTCGCCGCTAGAACCTGCTGGTTCTTGTCTACGGCTTTTCGGATAACCTTGCATTTCGTCTGCCTGAAAACGTCTGTCACGTCAAGAAACTCTTCACTTATCTCTTCCTTGCTGGCTCCAACCTTCTTAAGTTCTTCACTTATTTTTATCAGGTTTAGTTGGCGCTTGGCTTCATATTCTACGACAAGTGGAAGCTGCTCAAGCTCTTGTAGCCCCTTGATTTCTGTCAAGGCGCCGTTCGGAATTGATATGTTTATGTCTTGACGGATCGTGCCCAAACCGCGTATGACCTTGCCAGTGGCTCTCAGAATCCTTCCAATGGCTAACGCAACCTCTCCTGCTTCCGTTGGCGAGTTAATGACCGGCGCGGTTGCCACTTCTATCAAAGGTATTCCGAGCCTGTCTATCCTGTAGCGTATGACGTTACCATCTTCCTCTCCTGTCTTCCGCGCTGCATCTTCTTCTAGGCTGATGTGCTCTATAGGAACGGTCTTTTCGCCCACTTCGATCTTGCCGTCTAGTGCTATGACGCACGTCCTCTGAAAACCAGTAGTGTTTGAGCCGTCAATGACCGTCTTTCGCATCACGTGAATCTCATCAATAGGCTTAGCCTTCATCATCAAAGCCGCAGTCAACGCCACTTCAACAGCCTCTCTGTTCAGCGGGTGCGGCGGTTCCTCGTCCATCTCCACAAGACACGAAGTTGCCCTGTTTGCCTCGTAAAGGATTTTGACTCCCTTCTGAAATTCAAAATAGGCAGCAGGGTCCACTTGGCCCAACTCGCTTTGGGTTGGTCGAAGGCGCCGTAGAAACGTGATTTCAGGCTCCTCCTTGAACAGTTCTGGCTTGCAGTTGCAGAACAGTTTTGCCGCCGTGTCCAGTTGCTGATGAATTTCCAAGCCGACTTTCAACCCGATTTCTTTGTAATTGATTTCCGACAGCAGCTTCATCCTCCCTGTTCTTCGCCTATTTTCTCAGGAAGAGTTCTCGGCGAGTATTCCCCTGCAATATTCTTCCTCAAAAGCTCCTTGGCTTCTTTCTGATCGTTAGTTTGTCCGAAAATCCACATGAGCTTGACCAGAGCCGTTTCGGAAAGCATGTCCTCAAGCGGAACCACGCCCAAGGCGACCAAGTCTCGGCCTGTCTCGTAAACGTTCATGTCTACCCTTCCCCAAATGCACTGAGAAGCCATGCCGATCAGCATGCCCTGCTCCACAGCCTTCCGCACAGCCTGAAAACAATATTTGCTTATGTGCCCCAAACCTGTCCCCTCAAGAACCAAACCTCTATAGCCATTCTGCACGTACCAATCGATTATCGCGGGGTCCATGCTCGGATAGAACTTGACCAGAGCGACTTTCTCATCGAATTCAGGCTTCAAAACCAATTTTCTCGTCAAATCTCGCCTTTTATAATCCTCGGTCAGCATAACTGTTTTTCCGTCTTGAACTCTTGCCATTGGCGGTGTGTTTACGGACTTGAACGCGTCTCTCCTGCTCGTGTGGCATTTTCTGACTTTGGTTCCTCTGTCAAGCGTTATCGAGGTATCTGAGGGCGTTTCATGCATAGCCAATGCGACTTCAGCAAATGGAGCTTTCGCAGCTGCAGTGACCGCACCAATCAGGTTTGTCGCCGCGTCTGAACTTGGGCGGTCTGCTGACCTTTGCGAACCGACAAGTATGACTGGCACCGGCAGGCTTTGCAGGGCAAAGCTCAGAGCCGCAGCGGTGTAGCCCATGGTGTCTGTCCCGTGGGCTATGACCACGCCGTCAACGCCGTCGGATATCTGCCTTGAAACAGTTTTCGCAATTTCTGTCCAATGACTCGGAGTAATATTCTCGCTTAGAAGGCTTAACAGTATCTGGGCATCAATTTGCGCCACATCGGTCAGTTCAGGAACCACGCTGTACAAGTCGCTTGCCGTCAAGGCGGGTCGCACCGCGCCGGTTCTGTAGTCGACACGGCTGGCTATGGTTCCGCCCGTGCTTATTATAGTGACTCTGGGTAGCTTCGGGTTCTTCTCAGGCGGAGGAGGCACGGCAAATGCTGGTTTTGTTCCTTTTCCCACTTTTTCTATCTTCGTGTTTGTCGTTATGCTTATGCCGACGTTATAGCCGTTCTTCAGTTTTATGACCACATGCTTGTCATCACTATACTCTGAGCGCGGTATCAAAATGCCCTCGTAGACTTCTCCGTCTTTCGTTATGCGCAGCTTGTCTCCAATGTCGGCGTCAGCCTTCTTGATAACTTCGAGCGCCTCGCCTCTGTAGCCTGAAGATTCTTCCGCGCCCATTTTCAGTTCTCCATCATTTTTGACATGTAAACTCCGTCATACCTGTAACCGAACCGCATGTAATACTGCTTCGTGCCTAATGCACTTATGACTAGAATCTTTTTTAAATTATAGTCTTCCTTTGAAATGCGTTCTGCTTCAGAAAGGAGAACCCCGCCGAGGCCTTTATGCTGCCAAGCCCGTGCATAATGCTTGCCAACGGGCACCAGTGGACCGTAGACGTGAAGCTCCCGCACGATGGAACAAGGCACGGCTTTTAGTTCTGGTCTGCAAGCCTTGTCGGAGGGAATCCGCAGTCTCAGATACCCGATTAAAACGTCATTCTCAGTGTCCTCTGCCGAAATGAAAATTTCCTCGCCTTCAGACGCTTCATAACGAGTGGTCAAGACTTCCACTTCTTCAGGGTTCGGTTTCACTTTGTCAGCGGCCATTCTGTGCCCTACCTCTCTGCACCTGATGCATCTGCACCTCAGGCCCTGTTCTTTTAGGTCTTGCTGCACTAGTTGGCGAAGGTTGCTCTTTTTCACACCGCCAACTATGAGCGGTGAGGGGATGTCCCGTTGGACGCGCATTATGCGTACCCACGGCGGAACCGTCTTCTTGACTTGAACGATGAGGTCTGCTGCCTCGCTCGTCGTGTAGGGCCTGTAGGTGCCTCGGCTTTGCCATTCGTAGGCTTTCGTGCCCTTCAAAACCAAGCAAGGGTAAATTTTGATCATGTCAGGCTTGAATTCGGGGTTGGTGAAAACTTCTTTGAAGGCTTCCAAATCCTTCTTCATGTTTGAGCCGGGCATTCCAGGCATTAGATGATACACTATTTTCAGTCCAGCGTCTTTCATGATACGCGTGGCTTCAACAACATCTTGAACCGTGTGCTTTCTACCCACCAAACGGTAAATTCTGTCATCTGGGTTCTGAACACCCAGCTCCACGCGAGTCACGCCCATGTCAAGCATGCGATCCACATGCTCTTCTTTAGCCCAGTCAGGCCGCGTTTCGACAGTTATGCCGACATTGCGAATCTTACTTCTTTCAGCATTCTTCTTTGCCTCTTCAAGGTTGGCTGAGTCCAAGCTAGTTATGGCGTCGAGACAGCGGTGAACAAACCAAGTCTGATACTCCTGCGGCGTGGCTGGAAATGTTCCTCCCATTATGATTAATTCTATCTTGTCAACGTCATGTCCTATAGATTGCAGCTGCTCGATGCGGCTTTTGACCTGCAGGTATGGATCGAACTGGTTTTGCAGTCCCCGCATCGCGGCTGGCTCGAAGCCCGTGTAGCTCTGAGGAACGCCGTACTTTGGTCCGCCGGGGCAGTAGGCGCATGGTTCCTGCTGTGGGCACGGATAGGGTTTGGTCATCACGGCTATGACCGTGACGCCTGAGATTGAGCGTGTGGCTTTTCTTCGCAGGAGGAGCAACAGCTTGCTTTTTTCTCTTGCTTTGAGGCTTGCTATTATTTCAGAGTTTGAAGGAATTCTGTCAAGTTGGTACTTGGCGGCGACCTGCATCTTGGCATTGTTAACGTCGTTACCAGTAGGCGAAGGGATGCACATTAGCGTTTCAACAAGTTCTTTGAGAGCTTTTTCGGCATTCAAGTTTGCTACAACCACACTAGACTTGCATGCGGTTATAGAAATAGACTGCGCTAGAGTTTCAGAAAGTATTTATCTGTAGGTCACTTATGCTACGGAATCTTGGGTTTGGCGAGACGACTTTGGGCGTAGGTTCAGCTGTTGGGGATTATGTTCGTAACATGGGCGTGCTCAGCCGTAACGCCCGACTCTTCCTTGTTGCAATCGTACTCCAAGGCTTGGGTTCAGGAATTTGGGGAGTCCTATTCTATCTGTACCTGAATCTTGGCGAAGTGGGTTTTGAGCTGAACTTCATAGGCAACATGTCCACTGCCAGCCTCTTAGCCGTGGGTTTCATTGCCTTGCCCGCAGGCTTGCTTTGTGAACGAATCGGCCACAAGAAAGCACTGATAATCGGTGTGATGGCGAACCTCATAAGTCCGATTCAAATCCTGGTTCTGCAGCCTTCAATCTTGCTTCTGGCAAGCCTTACTTCGGGCTTGATTGGCACAATCGCTTGGGTGGCCCAGGCGCCGTTCATGATGGAGAACAGCAGGCGGGAGGAACGCACTTACTTGTTCAGCTTCAGCTGGACGTTGATGATAATTATGGGCGTGATAGGTAGCTCTTTGGGCGGCGTCTTACCAGACATGATCAACGGTTTCATGGGTTTACCGACAGGAACAGACGGCTCAGCTTTCGGCTATCGCATATCCCTTGCGGTATCTATCGCGCTGAGTTTCGCGGCCATTCTTCCAATATTGATGATAAAAGAAAACAAGAGGCCGAAAAAACAAAGGATGCTAGACCTGCTCAGCTTGCGAAACGTGAAAAGCTCGCGCACAATCATCAAGTTCATGATACCAGCTGCAATCATAGGTTTCGGCGCAGGCTTCGTAGTGCCACTTTTCAACGTGTTCTTCAAGAAGAGATTTCTCGCCACAGCGGAGCAAGTTGGCATCATGTCGGCTCTAAGCAACGTAACATTGGGCATAGGCACTCTTGTAGCACCAGCACTGTCAAAGAAGCTTGGCAAGGTCAAGAGTGTGGCTTTATGCGAATATCTCTCTATGCCTTTCATCATGTTTACGACCTTGTCTCCGAGTCTGAGCTTGGCGGCGGCGTCCTACATTACGCGGACCGCCTTGATGAACATGGAAGGCCCGATAGGAACCACGTTGCAGATGGAGCTGGTCACTGAAACGGAACGGGCTACGACAAACGGTTTGATGATCATGGCTGACAACATTCCGCGGGCTGTGACTGCGTCTGTTTCGGGCGAGATGATGACTGGAAGCGACTTTCTTACGCCATTCCTATTTACAACAATCACTTACTTCATAGCTAGCTCTCTGTATTTCACGTTCTTCAGAAGAGCCGAGGCCCAAGCCGCTAAGGCCTCTGCAGAAAAGGCTTCCTAGCGTAGACCGCTTTGCCGTCAACAATCGTCATTTCCACATCAATCTTCCTTATGTCATCAGGCGCAACACTGAATAAATCATCCGACAACACCGTCAGGTCTGCATACTTCCCAGCATCAATCGTTCCCCTCTCATTTTCGTCGAAAGAGGCATAAGCTGCGTTAGCCGTGTATGTTCTTAAAGCTTCTTCAACCGTTAAACTTTCCTCGGCAAGGCCTTCTCTCGCCACGGCAGCCCAAATGCCCAGTAGCGGGTCTATCGGCTCCACAGGACAGTCTGAGCCCGAGACCACAACCAACCCTTCATGCATGAGCGTTCTGAAGGGATAAACCCAGCGCGCTCTGGTTTTGCCCACGCGGTCGGCAGCCCAGAAATCTGAGACTGCGAAATGCGGCTGTACCGATGCTATGATGCTTGAGCGTTTCATTCGTTTGATTAATTCTGGATTGAGCACGGAGCAGTGTTCGATTCGGTGCCTGTGATTTCTCCGCGGATGCTCTTTCAATGCCTTTTCATATGACTTCAAAACGGCGTCTACGGCGCGGTCGCCTATGGCGTGAATGGCCAGCTGCAGTCCCGCCTTGTGAGCTTTCAGGACGAGCTTGTCAAGCTTTTTCTGCGTGTAGAGCATCATGCCCGTTGTTTCAGGCTCGTCGGAGTAAGGCTCTTTCAACGCTGCTGTACGCGCGCCCAGAGAGCCGTCTGCCAGAATTTTGACGAAACCTATTTTGACCCTGTCGTTTCCGAACCCCGTGGGGAAGCCGAGCCTGATTAGCTCGTCGAGCAAGTCTACCGAAATGCCAAGGCAGACCCTAAGAGGCAACTTTCCTTCGGCGCCAAGCCTACAGATAGCGTTTATTTCGTCCGCAGACGTTACCATCCAGTGGACGCATGTCAGCCCAGCCTTCACCGCCTTTTTGCACGCTGCGATGCAGGCTTCTTCAAGCTCTTTTTGCGTCGGCTTCGGTATGGCCTTCCAGACCATGTCCATGGCGTTTTCTCGCACAATCCCGCTAGGCTCGCCGGTTGCCTCGTTTAGGTCTACTTTTCCGCCGTCTACGGCAGTTTGCCTTGTTATGCCTGCCAACTTCAGAGCCTCGCTGTTCACGACGCCTACGTGACCGCAGACACGCGTCAAAAAGACGGGTTTGTCCTTGACCGCGTCGTCTAGGTCCCAGCGGTTTGGGTAGCGTTTTTCGCGGAACCTTTCTTGGTCCCACTTGCCGCCGAGAATCCAGTTTCTCTCATGGTTCTTCTCAGCGAATCGTCGCAGTTTCTTCTGCATCTCGCTTATGGACTTCACGTTTCTCAGGTCGAGAGACTGCGAAGAATGTCCGAACCCTGTCATGTGCACGTGGCAATCGACGAGTCCAGGAACGATTGTCTTGTTTTTTGCGTTTATGATTCTTGTTTTTCTGCCGACATGTTTGCGGATTTCGCGGTTTGAGCCTACGGCGACTATTTTTCCGTCTTGTATGACCATGGCTTCAGCTCTAGGCTGCTTCGGGTTCAGGGTTACTACGTTAGCGTTTAGAATTGCAACTGATGCTTCAGACATGTATGTTATCTACGGGTGAAAGAGGATAAAAACTTTAAAGCCCGAGTCTAAACCCAGTTTTGTCCCGCTTTCCTCTGAAGCATTACTCTTTTCTCGTAGTTTCGCTTGTTTCTGAACCGCGGATTCGGGCTTTTCTTCTTGACAGCCTGTATTTTAGGTGTTTGCGATCTGACTTTTCCAGCTTTGGACAGTGAACCGTGAGTCGGCATTGGGTTGCACCATTTCTATTGAAAAGCTTATAGTAACTCTTAAACCTTTTCACCTATCATTTCTGCTGTGGGCGGGGGTCGCCGAGCATGGCCAAAGGCGCAGAATCGCAACAACAAGCGACGCGGTAGCTTCAGGAGCCTGTCCTGTAGAGGTTCGTGGGTTCAAATCCCACCCCCCGCATCTGAAATTCAGGCGCATTTTGAGCTTGCTTCGGCTAAATAAACCCAATTTGGGATGTTGTGCGCGAACGTGTGCGGGGGTTAAGAATTGAACACGCATTTACCGGTAAAAGTGTCTGGCTTATATAACGTGGAATAGCTTCAAACACTCGTTCAAATATCTGTGAAAACTCGCGTTCTGCGAGTATTAGCTGGCTGAATTGCGATTGAAACAGATGGATTTTGCTTGCGTAATGTCCATTTCAGATGGCCTCAGATGCAAGAGTCAAGAACTCGTGTCTGTCGCTGGTCAGCAGAAGTTATGGTCAACAGTTCGCAACGCTTGCGAAAGAGCATGGTGCACATTAGATAGGAAATAGTTCTGTGGTGCGTAGTAAGCAAGAGTCGAAGGACTGTAACGATTTCATCCTTCCTTTGCATTTGGTGACAATTGTTTGCCAGTCAGGGTTGTGGCATGGCTTAATTGATTTCGGGTGTTAAGGATGCATTTCAGGGTTCTTTGTCCTTAGAGATTTTTTCTTAATGCTTGCATTACGTCGCTTCTTGTTAGAATTCCTTGTAGCAAACTTGTGTTCTTTTCGTCTACAACAAGGAGTCTTCCAACGTTATGTTCGCTCATTTTTTGGAAGGCTTCACTAGCAGAGTTATCAGGAAAGACTGTGATTAAACTTTTCGTGGCAATCTCACCAACAGAAATATTGTTTCGCTTCTCTTCTGCAACTTTCATCACATCCTGTAAGGTGACAATCCCGACAATTTTGTTTGATTCATCAATTACTGGGAAGCCAATATGATGATATTTGGCTATTTTGTTGAGAAGCTCGGCAACTGTCATTGTCTGTGGCACAGTGATCACTCTTCTCGTCATGATTTCTCTTACTTTCAGTTCTTCCAGTATGCCTGTTTCAGTTGCTCCAGTCTTGTAGAGAGACTCTACACTAGTAGGGACGGGAACACCTGCTTTCCTCATGGCCTCAATTTCCTGTAAAGCAGCGTCTCTTTTGTACGTGGCCAACTGGAGTAGGTGGGCTAGGGCCTCTGGTTCAGTTTCTATCTTCTTAGTTGTTATGATACTTTCTTTGACAGCCCTATTGAAAAAATCTTCGCCTTCCCTAGTTCTGATAATGACTATGGACCAGTCCTTTAGTGGGCCTGCTCCGCCGATACTTATGTCGGCAAGTTGGGAAGTGAAGTAGGTGCAAGTTCTACAACGGTTCATAATGTGGGTTTTAGCTTCCGAAAGGGGAATTTTAACAACACGGTCTTCCGTAGTTACGACGTATTCATTCGCCGTCAAATCAACATTTTGAATTTCGTTGGCTGCAATGTTGTGTTCATCCAAAAGGTACTCCAATAGTCGACCGAGTGAGAAAGTCCAGAGGCAGAAGAGCCCTATAGTTATTCGAAGACTGCCCGTCAGCTTGTGTTGCCAAGCTTCAAGCTTTCGGAGCGCGACAATGTGGCAAGGAATGCCGACAAAAGCAATGCTGACCTTGCCGTGCTCGAAAACTGCACGACCGAAGGTCTCTGCTACTGCAGAAGGCATAATCTTGGCGTCCACGGCGGAAAGCGTATCATCGGGCACGAGGTTTATTGTAGGCTTGATTTTTATGGGTACTTTAGATGAGGCTTCTGAGACTATGGCGCTGTCGATTATTTTTTCAGTGATGGCAAAATTAAGAAGTGCTGTTACAATGCCTCCGCTTCTGCTAGCATCTCTTACCGTCGGATTCGTGGCGTGGGCAAGCAAGATTTTTCTGTAGTAACCTAGGCTTTCTTTTCTGTGAGGAGCGTCTGCAACAAACTTTAATGTTTCAAATAAGAGCGCATCGCTGTGCGGGCATATGTCGTAGCAGATTGGACAAGAATCCAAATCGTCAGAACAGTCATGAAGTCTTTGGGGTTTGTCATGCTCTATCTTTATTGCATGAACTGGACAGGCAGCTTCACACGCACCGCACAAAGTGCAGAACCCGGGTTCTATTATCATACGTTCCAGATCATTGAACGCTATGAGCTTGTTTTCCTTTTCAGGCATGGTTTAGCCATCTGACTATAATAGAAGCGGAGGTTGTGCTTAAATGCATGCCGAGATTCCAGTGAAAGCTATGGGATGAAAGGCAGTTGTCGTACCACGGGCTCGATAATGTTCAAGACAAGTGTGGGATAAATACCTAGAATGATTATTGCAGCAACGAGAATGAAAATCGGAACAAGCAGCTTCTTCGGTTCTTTGATTTTAGTTTCCTCTTCTCTCGGCGTCTTCGCGAACATATAGTTGATTAGTCTCAACAAGTATGCAGTTTGGACGACACTCGTCAAGACGCCGACTACTGCCAACCAGCTTAGATCTGCTTCTATGGCAGCTGTAAAGACTAGATATTTTGCGATGAAACCAGCGAGCGGTGGGACACCGGCAAAAGAAAATGCGCCTAGAAGCAAAGCTAGACTTGTAAGCGGGGCTTTTCTACCTATTCCCGTAAAGTCGTCTAGCGTTTCAAATCCCATGCGGTTCAGGATTCCTACTGCCATAAAAGAAAGTGCTGTGGCTATTCCTCCGACCAAGAAAAAGTAGAGGTTTCCCATGATTCCAAGCGGTGTTACACTGGTTATCGCTACAAGATTGTAACCCACGTCTGCGATGCAGATGTATGCTATCAGGCGTTTCACGTTTCTTTGCGTCAACGCGAACAGATTGCCTACTACCATCGTTAACGCGGAAAAAACGGCCAGCATGACTGTCCATTCCAAGACTGTCGGGGGCGTCAGAATGTAGACAAGGACTCTTAACAGGACGTAGTAGCTCGCTTGGTCTATAAGTGCAGAAAGAAAGGCTGAAGAGGACGCCGGTGCAGCTGAGTAGGCGTCTGGGAGCCACATATGAAACGGTACAATGGCAGCTTCAATGGCATAGCCAGCTGCAATGAAGATGAAGGCGATCACAAGCAGATGCTTGTCCTGCAAAGCTGTCAGTGTTTGTTTTACTGCCCAAAAATTGAGTGTGCCAGTAATTCCGTAAACTATTGAAAGTCCATAAATTATGAATGCTGAGGCTATTATTATCATAACTAGGTATCTCAGCGTGGCATGCAGGGATCTGGGGGTTTTCTGATAGAGCATTAGGAAACTCGAGCCAGCGGCAGAAGCCTCCCAGAAAATAAACAGAGTTAGAAGATCCCCTGAGAAGGCGGCGCCTATTATGCAACCGATGATTATGAGCATGACTGAGTAGTATCTTTCTGAAAGCTTTTCATCGGGAGCAACGTAGAAGATGCTGTACAGAAAAACAACTGCCCCAACTGTTGTGAAGATGACAGCCATGTAAATTGATACTGCGTCTATTAAGAAAGCACTTGAAAATGTGGCATAAGGTTCGCTTGTTAGTGTTATGCTGAGGAATGGCTGGAGCGAAGACTGCTCATAATATTTGATTGCCAAGCTTGCTACAGTTGCGATTGCAGTAATGAAAATGACAGCGAACCAGCCAAGAGAAAGAGAAGTCCTATTGCTTTTTCTCTTGCGGATGATCTTGACCACTGGAATTGTCAGAAGCGAAAACAAGACGAAACTAATTATGGGCAAAGAAACATCTAAAATGCTTATCATCTGTTTTCCTCACTAAACAAAACGTAGCGTGTTGATAAGGTCAAGGAAAAATGCAGGCCATACACCAAGAATTATAACAAACACTACTAGGATGAGCATTGCAAACTTCATGAAAAACGGTGATTCCTTGACATCCTTAAGTTTTGCGGGGCCCAAAAAAACATGGCCTATGTACCTCAAAGCATAAGCGAGCGACAAAACGGTGGCTATCAACATCAAAGCCGTTGGCAAGAGGTAGAAGCCGTCCTTGCTGATAGCTTGGAAGGCTCCGACGAATATTAGAAACTCGCTGATAAAGCACGCGAAGGGCGGCACACCTGCGATGCTCAATGCGGCTACAGTTGAGGATGTTGCTGTTATTGGCATCTGACCAGCGAGTCCGCCCATTTCACGAATGTCTCGAATCTCAAGCTGTTTCATAATTGCCCCCGCTGATAAGAAGAACAGACCTTTGCTTACAGCATGATTTACAAGATGCAGCACTGTACCAGCCATGACCACTTGAACTAGTTGCGGAGGCTTCCCAGAAAACAACAAGGAAAGCCCAAAAAGAACGTATCCCATGTGCGCTATGCTTGAATACGCTATCAATCTCTTTATATCATTTTCCACCAATGCGATCAAGGACCCGAAAAGCGCAGATATAACTCCAAATACTGCCAAACAATGCAAAAACTGGACACCAAAATCGGTTGCCATGATTGCGGGGAACACTGTTCCTAAGGACACACGGAATATCGCATAAGCACCAGCCCCAATTATGACGCCGCTTAGAAGAGCAGACATCGGCGCTGGAGCCTCAGAATGCGCGTCTGGAAGCCACATGTGAACCGGCACAACAGCCATTTTGACGGCAAACCCTGCAGTAAGAGAAAGCAGAATCCATTTTACAAGTTCTGGGTTAGCGCTCATCAAAGCCGTTTGCGCCTGAAACATGTCCAGACTGCCTGTAGCCATGAAGATGGCTCCTATGCCCAACAACACGAAGATGGCGCCTGCGTGGGTGAATATGAAGAATTTAAAGGCCGCTCTGTAGGGTTCTCTGTAGCCCCATCCGCCGATTATGAAGTATGCAGGGACAAGCATTGCTTCCCAGCAGAAATAGAAAACCATGAGATTTGAGGTGATGAAAACGCCGACAAGACCTATGAAAAGCAGTGTTAAAAGTGCATAATATTCGGCAAGTCCTTTTTTGTCTTGCATGTAGTTTACGGAGAAAATTGCGGCTACAAGTATTAACACCAAAGTTATGATTGCCATAGAGAAGCTTACGCCGTCAACAAAAAGTGTGAATGATGAACCTAAGACAGGAATCCAATAGTAGGATTCAATGTACTTATGCGATGCGTCATTAAGAATGATGGGCGCAGTTGTTGAAAGTAGTGCAATATCTGCGAGGGCTATGAGGGCGACTAAAATGGCGGCTACTTTGGCAGATTTTTTTCCAGTTAAATAAACAAAAGGCACACCCATTGCAGGCAGAAGCAACATTAACAATAGCATATTTGACATTCATTTTCACCTGTAAATAGTGACTATTATGACTATGATAATTATTATGAGACCAAGTATGGCTGCAGCTATATAATGTTGTAGTGATTCAGAATTGCTTCTTCTAATTTTTGACGCGGAAATCAACGTTTTGTTTGTCACGGTGTACAATAGTTCATCGGCGAAAACGTCGAGATATTTGTGGGTGCTATGAGCCAAACTTATCACTCCGTTTGCCACAAGCTGAGGCAGAAGATTAAAGAAGGATTTTTCCACGTGTTCATGAATGGCATTGGATAATTGTATGATGTGGTTGGCAAAAAAATAAGGTATTCGCCCAAAGAAAGTGGTTTCGACCCGCTTAAGACCAACAGAAATTAGCAAGGTGCCTCGTGCCACAATTTTTTCATAGAAGACATCGAAGAAATAACCACTCTCTAAGGTTCTACCTAAAGGATGAAACAGTTGCCTTACTCGTTCTGTTAACAATGGTTTTCTATAATAAGCAAGATAAACAGAAAAGCCCCCTATGAAAAGGGTAAAGAGAAAAATCAGAGTTGACAAGCTTAACACCTCATTTAAGCCGATTTCCACATTAGTACGCATGAACTGGGAAATAGGGTTTCCGAACAGACTTATAATGATACAAAGGGCAGCAAGAATTCCTGACGAGAAAAGCATTATTCTGGGTGCTTCATGCAGATGAATCTGCTTCAAATAATCTGATTTCTCATGCGCGTATACCAGTGTAATAACTCGCAAGGTATAAGCAAACGTAATGGCAGAAGAAGCATAAAGTACAAGCACAGCATACAAGTTTCCAGAAGACAGAACACTTTGAATGACTAGCTCTTTGCTGAAAAAACTTATCAGAGGCGGTATTCCAGCACGCGCCAACATGACGATAATGCTAAGTCCAAAGGTTACAGGCATTGCCTTACGCAATCCACCCATTAACCGCATATCACGTGTTTTCGTAGAGTGAATTATGCCACCTATCAAGAGAAAGTCGAGACCTTGAAAGAAGGCGTGGCTTACTAAGTGAAGCAAGCCTGCAAACCAGCCAGATGAAAAAGTGGAATATGATGCGGTGCCTAACGCTGCAAACATAAAGCCTATTTGGCTAATCGTGGAATAAGCAGCTACACCTTTTATGTCTGGCGTAGATAAAGCTAAGGTGGCTCCGATAAACGCAGTTATCGTGCCTGCCCAGAGGATAGACGGCAACCACATTGGAATCAAAGCTGTCAATGAACCAAACAAAAATATTAATCTGGCGATTAAGTAAACGCCCGCCTTCACCATTGTTGCTGAATGCAAGAGAGCACTTACTGATGTGGGTGCTTCCATGGCGCTGTAAAGCCACGTGTGAAGTGGTAATTGTGCTGATTTTGCGATGGCACCAGCAAGCATTAGGAAAGCGGTCGCAGTTAAAACATTTAGAGGCACTCGCCCCAAATTGCTAATAATATAAGAGAATGAAAATGAGCCTAAGTTTATGTAGAGAAGGCATATTCCCGCCAAAAGACAAACGTCGCCTACACGGGTCATGAGAAAAACTTTGATGGCTGAGTGCACAGTTTCTGGGCGCTTATACCAGAAGGAAACTAGCGAATAAGAGCAGAGACCAACCATTTCCCAGAAAATGAACATTTGAAGAAAATTGTCTGACATAACTAAGCCTGTCATTGATCCGATGAAAAGAAGCATAAAAAAGTAATACCGCGTTAAGCCCTCTTCGCCAGCCATATAACCCAAAGAGTAAACATTTATCACAAGACCAAAGAGAGTAATCAAACACGCAAGCAGCACGCTTAGTGAGTCAACATATACTCCCACACTGACAGCTAATGAAGGAATCCAAGATATGGTTGAATCAGAGTTTTCCAAGGCGTTAAAGTAGACATCTGGAACCATGGAAAATGCAAGCACTACGGCGATTAGGCATACAGCCACGGCGAAGCAATCTCTCGCCTTCTTATTGAAACGCGCAATTAATGGAATGAGCATACTAGAAAAAGTTGGAAGTGTCCAAACGAGCCAAGATGCGTAAGGAAGCAAAGTCATCGCCTCACTTTTTGAATGACGCCATTCAACCCTATTTGTGAAACTGTCGTGTTTTACGCCTTCTTAGCCATTTTAGAATAGCCTTCTGAAATGGAATGCCCACGATTTAAATTTTGTCCACTTCTCCAATATAATAAGCAATCTTGATAAGGAATTCATTAATGTTGACGTGGGTTTTTCATAAACTTTTGTAATTGTTTGGCATGCAGCTTTTATATGAGCCAGAATGGGTTTCTCTACGGTGAAGTCATGGACTACAATGCAGTAGCGGCTTTAGCGATTTTTGTGGTCACGCTTTTCATGATGATTAAACGCCCACACGGCATCAGCCTCGGTCTAGCGGCAGGAATAGGTGCAGCAGCTTCACTTCTTCTTGGAACTGTGGCGTTAAATGATGCAGCAACAACGTTTGTTGATATTTGGGACGCTGCCCTAGCCTTTATCGGAATCGTGGCTTTATCAGTAACGTTAGACGCTATGGGTTTCTTTAAATGGGCTGCTATGAAGGTGGTTAAACTGGCTGGAGGAAGCGGTCTAAAACTTTACTTTTATGTTTCCTTACTTACAGCTTGTACAAGCATACTTTTTGCAAACGACAGTGCGGTGCTTATATTAACCCCAATTGTTCTGGAAATAATTAGTCAGTTGAAAATAGATTCTAATGGAAGACTTGCCTACCTATTTTCCGCCGGTCTTATTGCAGACACGGCTGCGATGCCGCTGATTACAAGCAATCCAGTGAACATTGTCAGCGCGGACTTTTTTAAATACAGTTTTATTGATCATTTGATTTTCATGGGACCTGTTGCAATAGCCACGATAGTAAGTAGTCTTCTTTTGGTTTACGTTTTCTTTAGAAAGAAAATTCCGAAGTCGTATTCAATGAAGCTCGTTGACGCCTTAAATGCAGGAGGACAACCAATAACGCCTTCAGTTCTGAGTATAAGTGTTATTACTTTAATCGCGATTGATGTCGGTTATGTTTTAGCTTCGTTAAACAGGCTTCCAGTTTCCATTGTTATCTGTTCTGGTTCACTATTTCTGTTGGGGGTGTACCAAGTAACCCTAAAAGCGCCATCCATGCTAAAAGAAGAACGGAAAGGCATGAGCAGTTTAGTGAAGGAGATAAACTGGGACATTGCGCTCTTCATGGTAAGCATTTTCCTTGTTGTTCAAGGATTAAGGCATACTGGCGCGGTGGACTTTTTTGCTTACCTTTTCACGAAAACTTTGCTTTTACCATCATTCTTCAGCGTGCTTGTTCCCAGTCTAGTCGTTACAGTCGGCGCAAGCGCAATGAACAACTGGCCCATGACAATACTCGGGCTTTTATCGATAAGGCAAGCGTCAAGCATTGCTAACCTAAACTCACAGCATTTTACTAGCTTGATATTCTCAAATGTTATTGGAAACAACTTGGGTCCACACTTTTTCCCATTGGGGTCTTTGGCAATATTGATGTGGCTTGAAACAATGAGAAGGAAAGGTGTAAGAATAAGGCTTGTGGATTACTTGAAAGTGGGTTCCATTGTATCGATTCTTGAGGTCACTGTAGCATCTTTGGTTTTGTGGTTAGAACTCACTTTTTTAAACCTAAATCTGAACATTACACCGTAGAGCTAAGCTCTGTCTTACTATCTGATTTTCTTGTAAGTTGACTTTTGTAGAAGGATTTGCTTCCTGTAAAGAAGTAGCTTATTGCCGCTGAAACCACGGTGAGAATTATGAAACTTGGACCTACTGTTTCGGCAACTAAAGCAATGCTTGTCAGCAGACTCTTGGTGGTTGCAGCCAGCATAGCAGCCATCGCCACTATGACATATAAAACCGCTGGCTCAAGACTCCAGAACTGTGCGTAAATAAGCCCGAGTGCTCCACCAACATATAATGAGGGGATGAAGAGACCGCCACTTCCGCCAAAACTCATAGTCAGACTTGTGGCTACAATTTTGAGAGCCAAAAGCAGAATCAATGTTGCCAAGGAAAATTGTCCCAATTCGGCTGTAGTGATTTTGTGAATGAAGTCGTAACCCAATCCTAAGGCTTCTGGGTAAAACAAGCCCATAGCGCCTAGCATTAATCCAACACATATGCTCATGAAAAGCATTGGAAATTTGCTGGTAAGACGCTTACTTAGAGCATTTGTTCTTTCGATTGCTTCTATGAACGCTAGAGCAACCAATGCCGTGATGGTTCCTAAAAGGATTGCATGTAAAAGAATGGAAAATGTTGGCATGAGAAAAATTGGAGTTGGGAAAATGGTTTCTGTTCCAAGAGTTATAGTGGACATAGAATAGGCAGTAATTGAAGCTATTGACGCTGGGATAAAAACTTCAGTTTCTACATCTCTCTTATACGGTGTTTCAAGCGCGAGTAATATTCCCGTTAATGGGGCTCTAAATATTGCTGAAAATCCCGCTGCCGCTCCGCATAAGAACAATGTCTTAACATCTTTTTGGTTTAACTTCAGCTTTCGAGTAATAAATGAAGAAAGCCCGCCTCCTAACAATAGACTTGGTCCTTCTAGCCCAGCGCTTCCACCAAAAGCTATCGTTATTGCAGACGCCAAAGTTCTGCTTACCGTATCCTTTAAACTTATGAAGCCATTTTTGTGATGGTATCTTTCAATCACGAGTTCGGTTCCGCAACCGCAGTTCTTGTTTTCTGCAAGAAGTTTTATCGTTACATATCCTCCAAAAAGAGCGATGCTTGTAGACGCGATGAGAAGCAACGGATTCCAACTTGTAATAAGCAAAGATGCAGAGTTTAACAGTTTGTAGATGTAGACAAGAACGAATATGGCTAAACCAATAACAACACCCAGAATTAAAGGCGGTAACCAGTATTTTGCTAACGCAGAGAATTTTTTTCGATTTAACCTCAAGCTTTTTGTTCCCTGGTCAACCAATTTTAGAGGTTAAAAGATAAAAAGGCTTAGCTGCTTTCATCTCCATTTTTCTCATGTTGTTCTATTTCTGCTAGCTTTCTGATGTCACATACTCCATATTTCCTTGAAACAATAACTGATAAGGATAGCACTATTGCAGTTACACATGTATCCGTGGAGAAAGCCAATATCAAGAAGGCTTGACCTAAAGCCTTATTGGTTGAAGAAGCGAGCAAAACAAAATTCATGGAGGCTGCAGTTGCAATAAGCTCTATCGAAATTAAAACTTTCAGCAGATGGTGTCTGGTAAGTAAGCCATAAATGCCTATTGCCAAAAGAATTATGGAGAGAATAACATAATCCATTAACTTTCCCCTTCACTCTTTTCATAGAGAACTATAACTATGCCCAACGCAATCGTCAGTATCACTAGTCCCTGTAAAACAACATCAATAGCCCTCAAACTCCAAAGAGCCTCTGAAAAAGAGGTTTCAGGAAAGACGTTTGCTGGATTAGTTGTGACTGATAAGAAAATTGCTGGAAGCGACAAAAGCACTGCACCTCCAACAGCAAGAGCCATGCTTTTCAGAGATTTTTCCTTACTAGGTTTTTCGCTGAGCATTTCGCCAGACAAGAAGAGAATAGCTAAAGTTCCTGCACCTATTGCCAGTTGAAAGACTGCCGCAAATCCAGCGTCGCTCAGCGCATACAAAATTGCCATGAGAAACAATGTGCATGCTAATGAAGCGACAGAATAAACTGCCTCATCAAGATAAATAGCCAAGAAGGCTGAAACAACAAGTCCAACTGCTAACAACTCCAAAATCATTCTCAATTTTCACTCCTTTTGAGGCTTTACAACCAGATCAGATTTATTTGTTGAGGCAAGTTCAAAAATCCCAGAAGCCTTTATTGCGTTTCTAGGACAGCTTTCAGCACATTGATAGCAGAAAATGCAAAGATCCAAGTGAAACAATGGTCTCTTTTTTCCCTCAACATCCACCATCTCAATGGCTTTCGCCGGGCAGTCTCTAGCGCATAAACCGCAGCTAACGCAAAGCTTTATGTTAAATATTTGTCTGCCACGGAAGCCATCAGGAACATCCAGCTTAACCTCAGGATATTTTTGAGTTGCCGGTTTCCTGAAAACGTGAATAAGCGCCTCCTTGAACATCGGCGACGACCTAGTTTTCTTTACCATATTCGCTCTTTCTCCTCACCCTCATGGTAGGTTAAGCCAAGAATAAGCTGCCACAGTCAATGCCAACGAAAGAATCGAGATGGGCATGAACACGCGCCAGTTAGCCGCAAGCACATGGTCGATACGCAACCTTGCAAATACGCACGTTATATACTCAGTAATTATCACAACTACCAGAGTCTTTAGCACAAACCAAAATGCATGCCAGAAAACCGGCAGACCGAAGAGAACCGGTCCAGAAGGCCCGCCTAGGAAAAGTTCAACGGCGATTCCTGCGCCTAAAACGATTTGCACATCTCCAGAGAATTTAACAAACGCTAATCGCAATCCAGCATATTCAGTTTCGTAGCCGCCTACAATTTCTGTTTCGGCGGCGGGGACATCGAACGGGTTCTTCTCCAACTCTGCTTGAAGAACGATGAGAAACAATATAAAAGACCACGGAATTAGGAGGATGAAAGGGATTGATTGGCTGGCTGCAATTTTTGAAATGCTAATGCTGCTTGCGAGAAAGGCTGGAGTTAAGGCGAGAATGAAGAGTGGTATGTCATAGGCTAGAAATTGTGTTAAAATTCTTGCAGCGCCAGTTGCGCTGTACGGGTTTGCCGATGCCCAGCCTGAAAGGAAAAGGAAAAAGTTGGCAATAGACACAAGCGTCATAACAAAAATTAAGTCACCCTCAAAACCTGAGTTTGGAATCGCATTTGCACCGTCTATTGGCAAGAAGAATGTTGCGAAAACAAAAACGGATAGTGCCAAAATCGGCGCAAACTTGAAAACGAAAACCTTCGCGTCTTTCGGGACAATATTTTCCTTCATCAGCAGTTTCAAGAAATCCGCAAAAGGCTGAAGAATACCTGCTGGGCCAGTGTAAGTTGGACCCATCCTATTCTGCATTCTAGCCTCCATTTTCCGCTCCACCCAATCACAAAACATTGTGAACAAAGCAATGAAGATAAAGCCTGGAAATACTAGCGCGCGGAAAACTAATTCAATGAGACTGCTCATCTTCGGCTTTTGTCCCCCTATCTATCTGTGCATGAGAAACATGGATCTAGGCTTACAAAGCTTGCTGGCACATCTGCGATGTTGCCGCCCTCAGCAATTCGAACGAAAGAAAGGATATTTGCGAATGTGGGTGTTCGCACCTTAACACGGTAAGGGTATGCTGTACCATTGCTTTTCACGTAATAAAAGAGTTCGCCTCTAGGCGCCTCCACGCGGCCAATAGCCTCGCCTGCAGGCACAATTCTTGGCACTCTAACCCTGTATGGTCCACTTGGCAGATGGTCTAGCGCGTATTCGATTATGTCAATGCTTTCGCCAATTTCGTCCAAACGCACCATAAGCCTCGCCCACGAATCGCCTTGGTCGTATGTTATGACCTTGAATGGGACTTCATCGTAAGCCGAGTATGGTTCATCTTTTCTTACATCCATATTAATTCCTGAGCCTCGAGCAACAGGACCAACAACACACAATTCTGTTGCATCCTGCCTGCTTAACAGCCCTACATTTGTGAATCGCATCTTCAGAGTTGCGTCACTCTCAAAAAGTTGCTTATAAAAATCTAGCCTTTTCTTCAATGTGGCTAATTCGTTACTGATTTTTTGGATTTCGCCTTCCTTTATGTCGCGTCTTACACCTCCAATAGTGACGAATGAGGCGACAACCCTGTTGCCTGTAAGCCGTTCCACTATATCCATTACTGGTTCTCTGTCTCGCCACATGTATTGGAATAGCGTTTCATATCCGACTTGGTGGCCTGCGTGCCCCAACAAGAGCATGTGGCTGTGAATTCTGTTTAACTCCAAAATTATTGTACGCAAGTATTTAGCTCTGGGAGGTACACCAACGCCCATTATGGCTTCTACCGTCTGACAGAAGCATGCAGCGTGACATGCATTGCAGATTCCGCAGATTCTCTCCACCAGATAAATGTCCTGCAGATATGTGCGCTGTTCTGCGGCTTTCTCTATTCCTCTGTGGGCATAGCCGATGCGGGGTTTAACTTCCTTCACAGTTTCGCCATCAACTTTCAAGTTAAACCTTTCAGGCTCAATTAGGGCGGGATGCTGAGGCCCAAAAATAATGTTTACTAATGTTCCCTCTGAATCGCGCCCATGTTCAGTTGATAAGCTATTGTTGCATGACTCGCTTGCAACATTTGTGAGGTTAGCATCTTTCCTGAGCGGAAAAAGGTTCTTTGGCCAATCGTCTGGAAGAATTAATCTTGCTGGGTTTGGGTGTCCCTCAAATGTTATGCCAAACAAGTCGGCTGCTTCCCTTTCATGGAAATTCGCGCCTTGAATCATTTCGGTTATGCTTTTGATTTTCGGATTTTCCTTTCGAATTTCAGTTCTGATTGTGGCTATCCTGCCATGAACACGAACATGATACATCAACTCAATTTCATTTCCTAAATCAACACCTGTAATCGCTGATAATCCAGCAGTCTCATCCTCTTCAAGAAGCAACTGCAAAACTTCTCTGAGATAATCAGGATTAATTTGAACTGAAAATTTTCCAAGCTGAAGCGGCTGGGTTTGGAGGATTTTTCCGCCAAGCCTCTCGATAAGCATTGTCAAGATCTTGTCTTCAACATTCGCCATTATTCTTTGCCTCCTTTCCCAGTGATTTAAGTAGTTTCAAAACTCCATCAATTATGGCTTCAGGTTTTGGCGGGCACCCAGGAATGTAGACACCAACTGGTATGACTTTGTCGGCTCCCCCCAGCACATTGTAGTTTCCAGCGAACACGCCGCCTGAACATGCACATGCACCTATTGCCACAACAAACTTTGGCTGGGGCATCTGCTCATAAATCCGCTTCAATCTTTCCGCACATTGTCTCGTAACCACGCCTGTAACCAATAGAACGTCAGCATGCCTTGGTGATGGTTCAAGCAAAATCCCAAAACGTTCAACATCATATCTAGGCGTTAAAAGTGCAACAACTTCTATGTCACATGCATTGCATGCTCCAGAATTGAAGTGGAGGACCCAAGGTGACTTCAGTCTTGCCCACTTTACAGGTCTCGCAATGTGCGTTACTGCCTGCCTCCCTCAAGAAGCAATAAACTTGATGCAAGCAGTATGAACAAGTAAAACATAAAGAGTACTGTGTTCATTGCCCGTGCAAAGCTGGCAAAGGCCACCAGCAGCACCGAAGAGTCCAGAATCACAAAGTAGATAAGATACTTATACAACGAGACGGTGATTTTTAATTTCGGAAAAGTTGCCTTTTCCCCACAAGCATACGTAGCCCGTTCATTTTCGTCTTGAACGCGTTTAGGTGACAACCAAAGACCAAATACGTAGATAAGACATGAAACCGCAAGTGTCAAAACAAACGCTATGACAAATTCATCAAACATGAAGGACTTCCCCCATCCATAACCGTTGCTTTGGTCACCAATCGCGCTTGACGACCATATACATTCAGTCTTCCTGCATCATCCAATATAACGCGCCTTTGAAGCCTTTTAGACGCTAGAACCGCAATTTAAACTTGGCTATGATTTGAACGGCATTTTCATCGTCTATCTTGTTGGCATCTTGGCAAAACGCCGTTGAAAAGTGGGCGCGAGTTACATTTCATTCCATTCAAATAGCGAGATCCCTGCGCGGTAGATTCTTAGTGCGGCGTTGGCGGCTATTTCTTATTCTTCCTGTACTTTTTCGGAAGTTCGATTTTGGGATTTCGACTATACTTTTGCTTATTCTTCATTTCTCCACCTCTCCTTGGTTCTTTAGGCGCGTATGCTTAGGTTAGTTGTAAATGATATCGTAGCACGGCTATTTAAATAGCTTCCCAATTGAGAAGGGGATATCACATGCTGGCACGAAGAAGGTTATCGCAGCCACTGCAAGACCATGGTAAGCAAGCGGTCTGACGCATTCAAGACGAGTTGACAAGGATGTGCTCAGCAGAACAAGGATCGCGAGGTTCAGCAGAAGAAAAGCTGAGACCCATAGATGATGCGTTTCTCCAAGCGCACTTTACTATTCTTACAAAAATGTAAAAAATGGGGGAAGTATGAGCATAGTCTCTAACTGCATCAGATTTTTCTTTTGTTCATGACAGATCTGAAAGATTTTCCACAACATTCAAAGAGACCAATTGTCAGTTCAGTTCTCTTGCCACTTTTGTCCTTCCTTCCAGCCATCTTCCAAGTCTTCTTAGGCTTGCTGACTTCCTTTTTACACGTAGGACATTTAGCCATAGTACTCTCTCTGGGAATACTACATCTGTTTAGAATAAAACATTTTCCATAACAGGTGCAAGCCAGAGCTTCAAGTTTTCAGCACACGCCCCTGATAGAACTCGTTGGCTGTCTTTCCCTCATAGTTAGAAATTTAACTAACATTATAGACAAATAGCTATTTAAATAACTATTCTCTAAGGATTACTGGCGCACGTGCTCTTTTGCGTGCGTAGCAAGGGAGGAAATCTGGCGAGAGTACATTGCAGCCCCAACTTCACATAATCGTCTTACCGCCTTGAGTGGCGATGCTTTCGGTCTTCCGTTGCGGTGGCTCTTTCCATCTGTGCTGACAGGCATGGTAGTTTAACTTCCTTCTGGCTTCCTACACGTATTCAACTCTCAGGAAAAGCTCTGCTCCACGTTCACCGAGTCCAATACTATCTGCAAATCCTAGTTTTCTTGCGTCCAATAATCCTCTTTATTCTAATCAATATACTTGGCCTTGAGCCGTCTACACATTCTTCGGTATCAATCACAATATCTTTTGGCAAGTCATTTGCTACTACTATTTTCTTGTGAATTGAAGATACCAATTTCTGTTTTATTTCTGAATGTCTTCCACTTTTGATTCGTTCTACCATTCTGTTTTGCTTCCTTTCGCACAAACTAATGATATAACAAAGAAACTATTTAAATAGTTATTCCCCTACCGTATTAGAGACTCAGAAAAAAGATCACTAACGTGGACTTGCGAACTTTATCCAGAAGCGCGATGTCAGAAACGTCTTGAGAGTTGACAAAAAGTTCAGAGTTCACGGACCGGAAGAACTGAAACAGAAACACCACAGAAGGCGAAGCGCACGCATGATGGGTCAAACTAGACTTCAGGTTTGATCACTATTGTGATTACTCTCACTGCTGATTCACATATTTTCCTGATTCCCCTCTTGCCCCGCTCGTAGCTTACTTTAATCAACTTTAGATCCTCCAGCAAACGTATCTGCTCACTTATGTATGCCTCGCTTAGCCCTAACCTTGTGGCGATTGTTGAAATATCAAGGCGCTCTTCCGAGAGCATCCGCAGCATCTTCAGTGTAGTTGATGTTAGAGCCTCAGCTACTTTTTGAGCTTCCTCCCCTGCTACGACCATTTCGCCTGCTTTCAAATCAACACATCCTCATGCAGCATTTTTGGCTAGCATCTATATTAATCATGAAAAGTAATATTTATAACATTTGGTTATATTTATATGCTGACGTTGAGCACAAAGGAGGAGATGCCCAACCGCATAGACAAATGGTGATCGCTCATCTAATGGTGCTCCATATGATTGAAGTCATCCTAAATAGCACAATATTGGCATTTTCGCTTGCGATGCTCGCGATAGCCAGTCGATTCGCCATCAATTCAGTAGAGGACTTGATCAGGCTTACTCGTCTCAGCGAAGCGTCAGTGGGATTTGCAATATTATCAGTGATGACAAGCATACCCGAGATTTGTGTTGCATTTTTCTCAGTGTTGCAAGGTAAACCAGGATTTTCTGTCGGCGATGTGTTGGGCTCTAACGTTTTCAACATCGGAATCGTAGTAGGTATACTTGCGACAATTGGTTCTCTTAAGAAATGTTCAACAGACCTTCTGGGAGAACTGGTTGACATTCTATTCCTATCATCTTTAATACCGATAGTATTGGTTATGTTTGGTTCTGCAAGTTCTTTCGTTGGTCTTGTGCTGATTGGTATCTTTGTGTTCAGTGTCTACAGAATGACAAAGAACGGAAAACAGCCAACATCGAATACCAACGAAGAAGCAAAAACCAAGCAACCACGCAAGAAGATGGTTGTTCTGAGAATAGTTACTGGTATAGCTCTAGTGATTGCAGCCGCTGGGCTCACGATATTTTCTGCATCCAACATTACAGCTGCCATTGGAGTCCCTCCTATATTAATCGGTGCAAGAATTATCGCCATAGGCACATCTATGCCAGAGTTAGCCCTCGATTTGACGGCTGCCCGGCGTGGACGAGTGCAACTCGCAATTGGGGATGCAATCGGATCTAACCTCACAAACATTACCCTCGTGCTCGGAATCGTTCTTTTAGCGTCCCCGTTCGGAACTGTCGATCTTTCAATCTTCGCGCAGATTCTTCCATTCGTTTTAATAACAACACTCATCCTTTGGAGGTACCTGTCAAAAGGAGGAGTCTCCCAGTTCGGCGGAATAGCTCTAATCATAATATACATTCTGTTCCAAGCTATGCTAACGACCTAGAAATCGTGTCTAAGAAGTGTCTCGCCAGAAATGATAAAAAACCTAGTGCACGCGCTAGTGTTCCTAATTTTGTTTTGTCTCAGTCATTAGCATTTTAGACAGAGTGACCTGCAAATATAGAAGAACGGTGTATGTGCGGGCTCAAAGCGGTATGACCAGTTCAAACGCGATTTCAATGTGGAACGGACAAAAGGCTTATGCGGAATCAAGAGTTCAGAGAAAATCGTTAAAAGATTTAACAATACTACTGAATCATCGGGGGCTAGCGCTGTGGCTGAACCGTTCGTAATGATGGAACAAGTTATCATTGTTTTGCTTGCAGGTATCATTGGAGCCAAACTGTCCGAACGTTTTGGTTTGCCGATGATTATCCCTCTATTTATTAGTGGCTACATAATTGGCCCAGAGGGACTGGGCATTTTTGCGCCCTTGGAACTCGGGCTTTCCTTAAGCGTAATTGTAACTTTGGCTATACCTGTCATACTTTTTGATGAGGGAATGCGCATAGATCTCAAATTGTTGAATGAATTCAAGTTGTCGATCTTTCTCTTGGTAACACTCGCTGTTGTAATCTCCACTGTTGGCGTAGGATTTGCAGCTCATTTGATATTTGGAATGCCTTTACTAGTAGCACTTCTCATGGGGTCTATCTTGGCTGCAACAAGCCCCGCAGCTATCGCAGCCATCATTAAACAGCTAGGGGTTGAAAGAAAGATTGGTACAATAATAGAGGCAGAAGCTTCTTTTAATGATGCCACTTCCATCGTTTTATTCACGATCTTTTCAGGAGCTATACTGGGTGCAGGAATATCTTTTTCTGGGGCATTTTTTGCTTTCTTGAGATTATTCTTTGGAGGGCTCATTGTGGGATCTCTGCTATCTTTGCTGGCTGGGTTCTTCATTGAGAAGTTTAACATGCAAGAGTATGCTGTCTATCTGTCTCTCGTGATTTTTTTGGGAGCTTATTCTGTCGCAGAGCTTTTGACTGCCAACGGAGCAACTGCAGTGGTGACTTCGGGCTTGGTTCTGAGAGCAGTTCTAAGTAAACCTATGCTTGGTGCTTCGAGGCAGGAAAAAGTGTTGGATTTTTGGTCTAACATAGCGTTTCTTGCGCAGAGCATCATCTTTCTGGTTTTAGGTGCGGGTTTCTCTATATCGATGTTAACTTCAGTTTGGTTTCAGGCTCTAGTAATTGTTCTGCTTCTTTTCCTTGTCATACGTCCGATCTCCGTCTTCGCTGCCACTCACTTCGAAAAGAAGTTATCAAGGAGAGAGAAGCTCTTTTTGTCATGGATTGGAGCGAGAGGAGCCGTACCAGCCGCCCTCGCGGCAAGTGCAATCGGGTTAGGGATAGCTGAAGCCCCCCAAATATTTAACATAGTCGTCGTGGTTGTTCTCGCATCCTTGCTTATTACAGGTTTCACTGGACGAAAAGTGGCAAAGGCTACGTTAACAACGCCTCTAGTGTCTAAGAAAAGTTAAGGAAAAACAGTTTCATGCAACTCTAGAAAATTAAGCTTGCCTTCATCTGTTTTGGCTTTGGTTTTGAATTCTCCTCAAGTGATAGCTCATCATTTGCTTATCTATTCTAGGCAGCACGTATTGAGTACTTGAACCCATTTGGGTATAACTATAGGCAACTCCACTATCCAAGTGTTTTTACCGGTAAACACGAGCGAGGGTTAAAAATCAAACACGTCTTTGCGGACAAAAACACCTGACTCTTGTAGCCAGTGATGCCTTTCTGCCGTTAGTGCGCGCAGTTATCTTTTGTGCCGTTCGATTCTCTCGTGTTTCTGCGTTTTTCTGCGCCATTCCCGTTTTTTCTGCGTTTTTATGAGAGTTCGACCGTAGGTGTGTTGGGAGCCGTCTTCTGTTCGGTATTGACTTATGTTTCTGTAGAAGGTTGAGTAGTCTATTTGATTTTGTTGAAGAGCACTAATGTTCTGGTTCAGTTGTTTTCTGTTTTCGGGGTCGGTTGTCTTGTCATAGGTGTTAGAGTAGGTGAGATAGGCGGCGTGGAACTGAAAGTTCGATGGATTATCGATTAAGAGCTTCTCCGGCGAAGCTGATTCGTTTTTGTCAGATTCTTCAGTCATGGTTTTCCAGGCTTTATGATAGTTTAGAAAAGCTTACCTTTTATAGATAGCGCAGGTTACAGAGAAATGAGGTGCAAGCAAATCAACTTCAAAGCTCATTCAACTCCTCTAGAATGTTTATTCATCCAATCCACAGCAAATGATTCTGCTTTTGCTTCGGTCGGAAACTCCGGTGATATCTTTCTTCCTTCATACTCCTCATTTTTTATCTCAGGAAACAGCAGAACTACGTAGTGTTCTCCATACTGTTTCTTTGTAACAATGAGATTCTGTCCTGTTATCGCATTTAAATATCCTCTCTGATTATCTATTTTTCTCCAGCCTTTTACTATTTTCATAAATCATTCTCCTCGCGCTGATGTTAAACTGCCATGCACGTTCGGCACTGCATAATCCATTTTTCCTGTTCCAAGCCTCTCCGCAACTTGTTTTCCACAGCAATGTTTTCCGACCGAAGACGCCCTACGAGCTATGCCCTTCTTCTGGTTGGGAACCCAAGTCTTCAATGTTGCTGAGCGTTCCTTTTTTTCCAATCCTCACTTGTCTTTCACCTCTGAACGTGGACGTTCGTGCATTCTCAATTTGAATGGTGTCTCCTATCGAGATGGAGTTTATCTGTTCATTCCACAAACAGAGTTTGATTGTTCCAGTTTCGTCCGCTATCAAAGCGTTGGCCACGTTCGCATAGTTTCCAAACCGCGTAACGACAAGCTTTGGTCTTGGAATTTCCAGAACTTTAGCTTTCAGATTAACATGGTTCATTCCAGTTCGCAAATCTCCGATGGGAAGAGATCGTGATCCGCTATTTTTCTTAACTTGATGTCTGCGAATCATGTCGGTTTTCATGAAATCTTTGATTGGATTGCCTCGTTTCAAAAGGAACTCCTGGGGTACTGGAAATTGTGCAACAACTCTGGAGTCATTCATGATCAAAAAGATGGCTTTATCTTGTGTTTTGCCACGGCATTCGATTGAAAGGTTCCCACATCTGGATTTTTGATTTTCTCCTGCTGAGATCAACGCATAAAAAAGTTCGCCAGAGTCAACTTCATACTTTATTGAAAGAAAAGCAAGGTATTCGCCGGCCGACACTTTGTTTCTCAAGGCTTCTCTACTCTTTTCCCCGTGTCAATTCCATTGTAAAGACCATTCTTGACAATTCTAATGCCCCTACTTCTGCCCAGTTTCTCACATCCAAATCACGATATCACAATGGCACGCGCCAAGGATCTCTCAGTCAGAACAATCGCGAGAAAAAGCAAACGCACACATAGCGCTCTACTCTTTCTCTAAGAATCCCGACTGCTATGAATAGGTGCATCACCAAGTTTATTAGGCTAACGCATGCTGTACCTTTTTTTGCAGAATAGGGAAAAAGACGACAGATTTGCGATTGTTTTGACAGTTTTAGGTGGTAGCCCGAGAGATTCAGAACTCTTGCCAAGCATACGGCGGTCATATTTTTACCGGTAAGCGCGTGCGTAGATCCCACCCATAGCACTCCAATTTCTGGCGTAGGTTCAGCTTTTTTGGTGCAGACTGATCCTAATCGCTATATCAGTAAGCGACTACATTATTGGTAAGTGAAGGAATATTGCTCTAGAAGAAGAAATTTTGGACAAGACTCTCTTGGAGCCTTGCAACTATTACTGTGGCAACTTCATAGTCTTCAAGAAGGGCAAATGTCCAGAATGTGCTGAGGCAAGCGAAAAGGCTCAGGCTGAAGGAAGGGTTTTCTGTGACATTTCCCTCTGCCTAAGGACAAGAAGCTAACTACTGTTCTGACTGCAAGAACTACCCAAGTGAAAAATATGACGATGACATCTTCGCTGAGAGCTTCATTAAATGGGTACAAGAGAAGCTGAAAGAACCGTAAGCGAGCTTAGCTTCGTCCTTTTCCCGCTAGTGAGTGCTAAACCTTTTTATACTAGAGTTCAGGTTCATTGTGCTTGTCACATGATTCATGCTTGAACTAAAGAAGCTTTTGATGGCTTTCGGAAACTCATGCAAAATTTTTGTGGCAGGAGATAAAACATATGCAAATACAACACTTTAACGAGTTATCGTTAAGCCCGCAAGTCATGAAGGGCATTGAAGAGCTCGGGTTTAGGAATCTGACCCCGATTCAGGCTGAAGCAATAGCCCCCATGCTTGAAGGAAAAGACGTTATCGGACAGGCTCAGACCGGAACAGGCAAGACTGCGGCCTTCGGAATCCCAATGTTGGAACGCCTCAACCCAAACGTTAAAGCCGTTCAAGGTTTGATTCTTGAGCCAACACGTGAACTTGCCGTGCAGGTTGCAGACCACATAGACAGGCTTGGCAAGTACGCGGCGTTCAAGGTTGTGCCGATCTACGGCGGTGAGTCCATCCAACGGCAGATGCGCGAGCTCGAAGACGGTGTCCACATAGTCGTTGGCACTCCAGGCCGCATCATAGATCATCTGCAACGGGGGACACTGAGACTGGCATCAGTGAAAATTGTAATTCTCGACGAAGCTGACCGAATGCTTGACATGGGATTCATTGAAGACATAGACTACATACTTTCCAGAGTTCCCCCAGGCAGGCAGACAGGCCTCTTCTCGGCAACCATAGACCAGACAGTTATGAGCGTCTGCAACAGGTACATGAGAAACCCTGAGAGAATACTAGTAAGCAAGGACGAAATAGCGCTTACGCAGATAGACCAGTATTACACGGTTGTAAATCCTTACGACAAGTTCGAACGTTTATGCACTATACTCGACGAAAACCACATAGGCCGAGCTATAGTATTCTGCAAGACGCGAACAGAGACAAGCAAACTGTCAAACGAGCTGACAGCGCGAGGATACTGCGCGAGAGCACTGCACGCAGGCTTCACTCAGGCGCAAAGAGACTACGTCGTTGACGCGTTCAGAAGGGGAAAACTGAAACTGCTCATCGCAACAGACATCGCCGCTCGAGGGCTGGACATCCCAGGGATAACCCACATAATAAATTACGATGTTCCGTTGGACGCGCTTGTTTATTTCCACAGAATCGGAAGGACTGCAAGAATGGGCCGCGAAGGAACGGCGATAACGCTTGTGGGCTATGGCGAAATGACTGAACTTGAACAGATAAAGGCTCTGACAAAAACAACCATACAAGAAATAGAGTGACGCAAATCCATCAATTTGTTCACGTCGTCAAGAAGAGCAATTTTCCATCTGCCTTTATAAGGAAGACCCCCTATTTATTTTTCAGTAGCGTTTGTTCCCTAAGGGGAAACAAAGGCACAACGCTACGCGCAACAAAAAACAACAAAAGGAGTGAAAAGAATGACAGAAGAGTCAAAAATCGTTTTCATTGGCAGGAAACCAGCAATGAGCTATGTTCTGGCAATAATCACAAGCCTCTCAGCATCCAACGCCAAGGAAATAACCTTGAAAGCCCGCGGACAAGCAATCACCACAGCCGTTGACGTAGCCGAAATAACTAGAAACCGCTTCCTAAAAGACTTGACGATCAACAAGATTGCCATCGGAACCGAAGAGATGCCGCCAAGAGAAGGCGAAAATAGCTCTAGAATGGTTTCAACAATGGAAATAGTCCTCGCAAAACCATAAGAAAACATTGCGAAACAACCCCTCAGTCGGCGGACCATTGGATTTCCTTTGAACAACGAAGTTCACGCCGACAATTTTTTTCTATACATTAAACAACTGTTGCCTTGTCTATGCTAACATCTCAGCAGACACGTCGCAATATGCTTATCAACTTCTGAGAGTCATCGCCGCTCACATAACTGCCCTAACAAGCAACGTAACCACTACCAGCACCACTATCGCAGCCCAGAAAGCAAACCATCTTGCCGTTGTGACTGTCTCGTCGAGAAACACTCCGATAAGGTAATATGCTCCGAACCAGAAGGCGACGTTTGACGCGTTGCTCACTTTCCTCCTCAACGGCGAACCGCGAAAATTCTGCGCCCGCACCTAGACTTGGAAGATTTCAGAACGAGCTTCTGTCATCTGAAACGGTTTGCTGAAGACGTCATAAGAAAGGAGGAAGAAACAGTAACAGATAATGCTATACGCGGTAAAGCCTTGTCTGCTTCTCAGCTTTTCTCATGAAGTCTTTAATCATTGGTTGCATGGCCTCAGGATACCGTTGAGTGCATTCGCGTCCTTTGCGTGAGTTTAAGAAACATTCTGTCAGCTTCTCTTGCAGGATTTCCTGTTGGACTTGCCTTCTGACCTCCCACGCAAGCTTCATCCTTTCGGCGACTTGAACGTTGAGTAAATCAACCTTTGTCCGTTTCTTCATACTCTGACATCCTGTGCCCTTACAGTTTTATATCGCGAATCTCAATAAATCGCTTCTTTCAACCTTCGACATATATCGAAAAACAGAACATCGCATGCTCTTATGCGTGTAGTTGTGCTGATGAATCACGGGGGCGGGAAGGAACTTGCTCGAGTGACTATCGAGGCATAGACATCGGCCACGAGGGACTTGGCGGTGCGGAAGTGCCTTCGGAGGAGTTTGCAATTGTCCACTCTAACCCTTCATGGAGTCTTTGCATATTCTGGATATGAAGCTTGGCTTCATAATGCTTTTCTATGGACAAATTGCTCTTACGTGTGATTGGTGACGAAATCGTGACACCTAAAATCCGACCGTTTATGCGAAGGAAACCCGGAGCAAAGAAAAGGACGATCCACGTAAAGGGCCATTATAGGCACGCAGTGCACCAGATTTAGCCAAGGCATATTCGTCCTCTTCCCAGTCTCCTCTGACAAGGGGCTTCTTCTGAAAAGCACCATGTTCAATACGTGAGAAAGCGCAAACTAAGACGGGGCTGACCAAGGGTTCAGACATCCATAAATCCAACGTGACTAGGACGCGGTGGAGAGACGACGAGGAAAAGCTACGTCGAATGAATTAGTGCTCGTGCCATTTTGTATATGGTTTCACCTATGACAGTGACAGACAAGAACATGCCTAGAGTTCCTCAATATATCCAAGCTTCCCAGGTGTAGATTCTCGGAAACAGAATGACATTGATTTTCTAAGATAAAAAACCACAATCCGTATCCATCACCAGTCAGCATGTATATTCCGTATACAGAAAGCTCTGCCACAACGGCAATGACGGCATATATTATTATTCTATTTTTGAACTTCCCCAGAAAGTTCACTGTCCGTTACCCAGCACAGCTTGTCCGCGCCAGTATACATCATTTTACAACAGTCCAATAAAATGCAATAAGCGTTAGTTTCAGAGTGAAGCTAACAGAAACAGGGTTTGGTGGACGGGGCGGGATTTGAACCCGCGACCTCCACGATGCCAACGTGGCGATCATGCCAAGCTGATCTACCCGCCCAACGCCAATCTATGCTTCTCTGAAACATCAATCACTTCTGTTTACGGACTAGCTCATAAACACAGTGTCATATAAGCATTACAAAGCGCTAGCAAGTTCAACTATATGTAGAGGGGGTTAAACTCCGTTAGAGCACGTCAGAGCAGGAGAGGTTCGCAGAAATCTAGCCATAATGCAGAAACTGCCGAATCAGTTTCTCAATTTCCTCAGGCTTCTCCGTCACCATTTTCTTCAGGCTTCCATCCTTGTACGCTCTCAGTTTGTCAACCGTCTTGTCAATCAGTCTCTTCGGAAAGACACCGTCGACCTCGTACAGTTTCCTATCCTTCTCCAAATTGCGTGCAGACTCACTGCAGTAGCAGGGCAAAGCCTTCAGGCCCTTCCGCTCGCCATCAGCAGCTTCAACATGCAAGTTTTCAGCCACCTTCAACGACTCTTTGCCGTTCCTCAAACCGTACTCAGCGGCCAAAGCCAAACCAGCAAACAGCAAATGCGCATTTGCAAAGGCGTCAGGCGCACGATACTCAAAAGTCTCCCTGCAGCTCCCCCTCTTCCCCGCCTTGTTCTTGAAGCCCCACCACAACGGTATGCGAATCAAAGCCAAACGGTTCCGAGCACCCCAGCAAATGTGCATCGGAGTCTCCTTACGAGCGATAAAACGCAGATACGAAACAGGAACAGGATTTCCAAAAGCCGAAAGACTCGGCGCAAACCTCAGAATCCCACCGATCATCTTCCGAGCTTCAACACTCAACCCACCGTCAGAACCAACAACAACATTCTTTCCATCCTTCACCCCGCACAGGTGAACGTGCATGCCGCTCCCACTGTGCTCCAAAGAAATCTTGGGCGAAAACGAAACTGAAACCCCATACTTCGCGCAGACATTTCGAACAACCCACTTGGCAATCGCCACCGTGTCAGCCATATCGGCAAGACTCTGCGGCGTAAACTCCACCTCATGCTGCTCCATAACCACACCATCTTCACCCACAACCCGACCAACCTCAGCATGCCCATACTTAGTGGCAATACCCACAGAAGCCAACGTAGCCAAAACTTCATTTCTCAAATCCTCTAACGCAGTAAAAGGCGCAGACTCGTGGTAGTTCCTGTCAGGCAAGCCGGGAAAGAGCATTCCCGTTCCCAGTGCCGAAATCAGGTAAAACTCGAGTTCCGCCAAAGCCTTCAAAGCAATGCCACTTGAAGAGTGAAGCTTTTCTTCTGCCCTTGCCAAAACATTCTTCGGGGCAACATCTAACGGTTTTCCATTCTCATCCAAATAGTCACACAGAACATTCAGTGTTGGCAACTTCGAAAAGGGGTTAACAAAGGCCCTGTCAATCTTCGGCATTACGTATATGTCACTTTTGCTAGGCTCAATAAACGACAACAAGCTTGAACCATCAACCCTCTCGCCCAGCTCCAGCACATCGCAAAGCCTTTCCCTGTCCACTGCTGAAAAACTTAGAGTCTTCAGTCTTCCGTCCTCTGGTATGTGACACAGGTTAAGTATTTTGACACCATTCTCAGAGACAAACTTGACAATCTCTTCCTTGTCCGAGAATCTCAACATCGCATTCATGGAGCAACCCTCTCTAGCCGAACATCTTAAACAGTTTTTAAACTGGTATTTTAGTTCTCCCACACGATTTTGATTGTCAATAAGTACGGCTATGTCTTCACATGGATAAGTTTTGAGGATTCGCTACGTTTATTTACATAAGGGTGTCATTAGTAGGTTGAAGAAAAGGGAGAACAAGCAATGTCAAGAAGAGCTCCATCCAAAGACGAAGCACTAGAAGCGTTAGACTTCATAGTAAGCGTCCTCAAGGAGCACGAAAAAGACCTGGACAAACTCATAAACGAGCTAGGCACCATAACCGAAAAAATGGGTGACAGCGGCGAACTTAGCACCAAAGTCGAAAAAGTCGAAGAAAGACTGACAACATTGCAGAACGAGATAACCAACCTAATCACGTACCTCTCAGCCTCACACGACATCACCGCAGTGCCGCCGCAACTGACGCAGACACGAACACAAAAAACCGAAGAAGTGCAAGTTAGAGAAATCCGCGGCCCACCAGTCATCCTGCGCTGCAAACAATGGGAAGACTTCCAAACCTTGGCATATCAAGCCCAAACAGTGTCCTTCCTGTACAAAGAAGCAGAAAAAACCTTCCAAGTCGACGCACTCAAAAACAATCAGATCATAACCTACAGCGGCGAACTCCCAAAACAAACCGCACTCCTGAAAGCGTGGTTCTCAAGGCTACTGGACATCCCCGAGCAGAAGATACTGGAAGGCATATTAGCCATAGGCTAGATGTTGCCCCACGTTTGTATTTTAGTTGTACTCAGTAACCTTTTTATAGGCGACGTGTATCTTAAGTCTTACGATGCAAAGGCGGAGGGCTAAGGTTGAAGGCTAAACCACAAGCCTTTGTAAACAGACCCTTTCCGTTTTCGAAGCCTTCTCCTTTCTCCTCGATGACGGAAGCGGCTTCGTGGTTAGCCAAAAGACGATGAAGTCTCTCCGCTTCAAAACGTACATGAGAAGATGAAAGACGATGAGTAGAGCTGACAGATCGGTGCAGAAGATCTACGAGGAATTCGCGAAATTCAAGAGGACAATGGAGGAGCTGCACCTTCTGAAAAGCGTTGCTGAAGACTTGAAGAATTATCGAAAAATGATAAAGCTGAAAAAATACGACTAGAAGCCTTAACATAAAACGCTTAAATATCTTCCGTCGCTATTTCTAGGGGAAACCGTATGAAAACATCAGCTGGAAACATCCAGTTTTTCAACACGCTAACACGCAAAAAAGAGAAATTCCTACCCATTGAAAAAGGAAAAGTCAAAATGTACACGTGCGGGCCTACTGTGTACGATTTTGCGCACATAGGTAACTTCCGAGCGTTCCTTTTCGAGGATCTGCTCAGAAGGTGGCTTGAATATCGCGGCTTCAAAGTCACTCAGGTCATGAACCTGACGGATGTGGACGACAGAACCATCGGCGCTTCGAGAAAGCTTGGAATCCCGTTGGGACAGCACACGGCACAGTTCATCAAAGCCTTCTTCGAAGACATAGCCGCCTTGAACATCGAAAAAGCTGAACATTATCCGAGAGCCACTGAACACATCTCAGAAATGGTGGCGCTGATCAAGAAGCTTGTTGAGAAGGGCTACGCTTACCGAGGCGAAGACGGCTCAATCTATTACGACATATCCAAATTCAAAGATTATGGGCAACTGTCAAAATTCAAGGTGACCGAACTCAAAGCCGGCGCAAGAGTAAAAGTCGACGAGTACGAAAAGGCAGAAGCGCGGGACTTCGCTCTTTGGAAGGCTTGGGACGAAGGCGACGGCGACGTTTTCTGGGAAACAGGCATCGGCAAAGGACGGCCTGGATGGCACATCGAATGCTCAGCCATGTCAATGAAGTACTTGGGCGAAACGTTAGACATTCACACGGGCGGCGTGGACAACATGTTTCCACATCATGAAAATGAAATCGCGCAGAGTGAGGCTGCTACAGGTAAGAAGTTTGTCAATTATTGGCTTCACTGCGAGCACTTGCTGGTTGAAGGAAAGCGGATGGGCAAGAGGTACGGCAACTACTACACGTTGAGAGACTTGATTGAGCTAGGCTACGACCCCAAAGCCGTGCGCTACCTACTTCTTTCAACTCATTACAGGCAGCAGTTTAACTTCACCTTCGAAGGGCTGGAAGCGGCGAAGAACGCGATTGAGCGCCTGACAAACTTCACTTACAGGCTGTTAGAGGCTGATGGAAAAGGAGGTGAAGAACGAATAACCGCTATGATGGGCCGAGTGGAGAAAGAGTTCGGGGAAGCCATGGACGATGATCTTAACGTAAGCGTGGCTTTGGCTTCACTTTTCGAGTTTGTTAGAGAAGTCAACAATCTCTTGGACAACAACGTGCTAAGCAAAGAAGAAGCACAGAAGGTTCATAACTTAATGGTCGGCTTTGACAGGGTCCTCGGCGTCGTCGGCGAAGTCAAAAAAGAAGAAAAACTGTCAAAAGAGGCTGAAGAGCTCATTCACAAAAGAGAAGAGGCCAGAAAAGCCAAAGACTGGAAAACCGCAGACCATATCAGGCAGCAACTAGCAGCCATGGGCATAATCATCGAGGACACGCCTCAAGGCCTGAAATGGAGAATCGAAAAAAGCCAGAACGTCTAAGCAAAGAGGTTCGGACCATAGCTGATTATCTTAGCTTCTATCGATCCTCTCTGAAAAGTCTAGCCCCCTATACATAGATTGAACCAGTTGTCAGCACAATGTCTTCTACCTTTCAGTGAAGAATATGCGAGTTAGACTTGCTCTGTCTTCCTCAGGCGACTTTCTATTTTTCGGGTAAGTCTTTGCCTCGCACGTTCCAGTTGTCAGTGCCGTACTTTTTCGTGCAGAGTCTTTGTGCCAACTCGCGTTCGTTAGGCGTTAACTGTCCAGCTGCGAGTTTCATGTTCAAACCTTTTTGAAATCCCTCAACCAGAGCTTGCCTTACCATTTCTTGTGGAACAGTTTCTCCGAGTTCACCGTTTACTGAAGTGATTTTGTCTTTTGCGACGTTGACGACTTCCATACATGTTTTGGCCCACGGAACACGCAGCAACGTGAACATTCTTTTCAGGTTTACATCAAGCAGGAGCGTTCCATGCTGCAGAACAACATCGCTTTTGTGGCATTGAGCGCTTCCTGAAATCTTCTTGCCTCGGACTGTCAGGTTTGGACATGTCTTTGCATTGCCTTCATTGAAGTCTGCCGTTATGCCTAGAATCTTGAGAGCTTCAACCAGTCCTGCGTAAATCTTCGCATAAACCGCTGCTATGTCTTGCGTTCCCAAGTCTTCCTTATTGACAATGACGCTGTAGGTGATTTCATCTTCAGCATCATGATAAACAGTGCCTCCGCCAGTAATTCTTCTGACGACATCCACGCCGAGTTTCTTGCAGTTGTCAACTTGAACCTCGTTTTGAATCGCTTGGAACTTTCCTATGGAAACTGCTGAAGGTTTCCAACAGTAGAGCCTCAGCGTGTTTGGAACTTGGTTCTCAATTCTCGCGGTCAAAACAGCCTCGTCGATGGCCATGTTCATGAATGCATTGTGAGTTTCAAGTTTCAACAGCCGCCAAACAGTCAAGACCGTTCGCCTTTCAAAAGCTTCTCGTAAAGGTAATTAAGCGTTGAGCCGTCTTGATGGTTGTATGGAATCTGCTGTAACCGTTTCGATTGACCACGAATTACTCCAGACGATTTTCGAAGGGGCAAGACGGCTCCATCCGAGAGAGACAATTTTGCTTCTGAGAGGCAAAAGGAAGAAAAACTATATCACAATTTCTGAACTTGTCGTTCCACCGCTTGCCAACTACGGTCAAGGATTCGCTCAAATCCGACTTCACATGCTGCCAATGGATTTCTCCATCGTTGGAACAGCACATTCCCATCCTTCTGGCAACTTATCACCTTCATCCGCTGACCTAAACCATTTCGTCGGCCTTCTGCTCATGATTGTCGGTTTTCCGTTCAAAGACGAAAAGAACGTCGCAATCTACAACCGTGCTGGAGAGAAGCTGGCCTTACAAGTAACCGAGACATAGTTTCGCATGTCTCACAGACAGAAACCTTGCTGGATAGGCGACGGATCTTCCATGTTACAGTTTAAATATTAGAATTGTGATTAGACGTAGCGAAGGATATCAAACCATGGGTTCAAAGTCTCCAAGAGGCGAATTCGCCGCCAGAAAACTGGTCGAGAAAAGGCAAAGATTCCGCTGGAGCAGCATGTACTACAACCGGCGGATGCTGATGCTGGACGTTAAGGCAGACCCCATGGAAGGAGCACCAATGGCACGCGGCATTGTCCTCGAGAAGGTGGGTGTTGAGAGTAAGCAGCCTAACAGTGCCATCAGAAAATGCGTCAGAACCCAACTCATAAAAAACGGTCGACTAATCACTGCTTTTCTGCCTGGAGACGGAGCCTTGAACCTTGTTGACGAACACGACGAAGTCGTGGTAGTAGGAATCGGAGGTTCACGCGGAAGAAGTATGGGCGACATCCCTGGGGTGCGCTGGAAAGTCATAACAGTCAACGGCGTGTCCTTGAACGAGCTTGTTTACGGAAGAAAGCAGAAGCCTGCACGGTGAGAATTTTGAGCCAAAAGCACGAAGAAAAACGCGAAGTACTGCTTTTCGAAAAATGGAGTTTCAAGAGCATAGCGGTTGCGGATCTGGGCTTACAAAGATACATTTCTCTAAAGCCAGTTGTAATCCCGCACAGCATGGGAAGGCACGAGCACAAGCGTTTCCGAAAAGCAAACATCAGCATTGTCGAAAGGCTCGTGAACAATCTCATGCGTCCTGGAAAAAACGCGGGGAAAAAAGCCAGAGCAATCAACATTGTGAAGCACGCTTTTGAAATAATCAACCTTCGCACCGGAAAAAACCCGGTGGAAGTCCTCGTTAAGGCTGTTGAAAATAGTGCTCCATGCGAGGACACGACAAGAATCAGCTACGGCGGAATAGTGTACCACCTGTCAGTTGACGTTGCCCCGCAGAGAAGAGTTGACCTTGCGTTGAGAAACATAACAGAAGCCGCCAGACAAGCATCAATAAACAATCCGCGGTCGATTGACGAATGCTTGGCAGAGGAGTTAATTCTGGCTGGAAACAGGGACATAAAGAGCCATGCAGTTTCAAAACGGTACGAGCTGGAGAGGGTGGCTCAAGCAAACAGATAAAAAGTAGCCAATTGTCCTGCAGATCACCTAACGTGTATCTCAACGATATCTCCATCTTCGAGGCTGAACGTGGATCCAACTTTTTGAGGACTGAAGACAAGTCTTCTAGCCCACACTTTTGCAAAAGAGAACTTCCTGCTGAAATCACTGTGAATACTTTTCGCCAAGTCGTAGACCGTTGCACCCTTCTTCAGAGTGAAAGGTCTTTCTGAAAATTCCCTTTCATTTGGCTCTTTCGTGTAGATGCGCATTATGCCTAGCGTTTCGAACAGGATGTCGCCAAGTCTCCCTAGACCCTCCCCAGTCTTGCACGAAACGGCGACGATTGGTAATGTATTGTCAACATAGGCTTCAAGCAGCTTCAAGTTTGCATGTGCGTCTTTCATATCGGTCTTGTTGGCGACTATCACTGCAGGCTTGTACACAGTGCTTTCGAAAATCGCGTCTTCCACATCGTCCAAAGTCGCTTCTCCAGAAATCTTCACGACGCCGTCTGACACGCGGTATCTCTTGAGAAGCTCCTCAACATCTTTGAAAGTGCAGTCGACAAGTCTTCCCACAACAATGATCCGTAGCCCAGCCCCCATATGTCTTCTTTCAACCTCGACATGCGCCTTAGGCTTGCTGACCAATATTCGCGCTTTTTCCATCTCGTTAACTATGAGAAACAATTGGTCAACTGGATTCTGAGACAAGTCCAAAACCAATACTACGCCGTCAGCGTTGCGCGCCGTCGCCAATGTCTTGAGTCCCCAGCCTCTTCCCTTGGCAGAGCCTTCCATCAGGGCTGGAGCCTCAATGATTTGGAATTGAATGTCTTTGTAAGTCAAAGTGCCTGGCACAGGCTCTCGCGTTGTATAGGGATTGGGCGAAATCTCGACTTTCGCGTTTGTCACGGCTGCAAGCAGGCTGCTTTTTCCAGCTTTGGTCAACCCTATCAAAGCTACTTGAGCCGCACCCTCTTTCTCCAAGAAAAGCTTGAACGCACTTTTTCCCGTCTTCTTTCTTTTCTTCTCTTCCATTTCCTCGCGCAGAGTAGCCATCTGCTTCTTCACATAGGCGCACGTTTTCGCGGTGCCTTTGTGTTTTGGAACTAGGCTCAGGAATTCTTGCATGCGCTGAAGTCTTTCCCTCGGATTTCTTGTGGCTTCAACCTCTGCCCACTTCTTTCTAGCATCAGGAGGCAAGTTTGCAGGCATGGCCTAAACGCGTCCAATCATTAATTCGGAAAGTCAACTTTTATATTTGTTTCCAGTTTTGTAAACACCACGTTTCTCAGCTTCATCATAAACTTAAAATAACTGAATGAACAGTTGTGTAAACGAATTCACTAAAATTTAGAGGGAAATCTGAAAAATCGAGGAGGAAAAAGAATGAGCAAATCTGGAAAGCCGCACTTAAACCTAGTGATCATGGGACACGTCGACCACGGAAAATCCACAACGACAGGACACCTGCTGTACGCTGCAGGAGCCGTTGACGAAAGAACCGTAAAGGCTTACGAAGAAGAAGCCAAAAAAATGGGAAAGGAGTCCTTCAAGTTCGCATGGGTTCTCGACAACCTCAAGGAAGAACGCGAAAGAGGCTTAACAATCGACCTCAGGTTCCTAAAGTTCGAAACCAAGAGATACTACTTCACAGTGATTGATGCACCAGGCCACCGCGACTTCGTTAAGAACATGATTACAGGCGCAAGCCAAGCCGACGGAGCGATACTCTTCTGCTCTTCAAGACGAGGAGAGTTTGAGGCAGGGATTGGCCCCGGCGGCCAGACAAGAGAGCATGCTTTCTTGGCATTCACGCTCGGCGTTCGACAGTTGGTTGTAGCCATTAACAAGATGGACGATGTCTCAGTCAACTGGAGCCAAGACCGCTACAACGAAATCAAGAACGAAGTCGGCAGAATGCTCAAGATGGTCGGTTACAAGATAGAGAAAATCCCGTTTGTGCCGACCTCAGGGTGGACAGGCGACAACCTCGTAAAGAAAAGCGAGCACATGCCTTGGTACACTGGCCCAACCTTGATTGACGCTTTGGACACTTTTGAAGTGCCTCCTAAACCGACAAACAAGCCGCTGCGCATTCCGATTCAGGACGTTTACAGCATCACTGGCGTAGGCACAGTTCCCGTTGGCAGGGTCGAAACAGGAGTAGTCAAAGAAAACGATGTGGTCATCTTCATGCCATCCAACAAGCAAGGCGAAGTCAAATCGCTCGAAATGCACCATGAAAGGATTCCGAAAGCTGAACCAGGCGACAACATCGGATTCAACATAAGAGGAGTGGCGAAGACCGACATACACCGCGGAGACGTCGCTGGACACGTGACCAATCCGCCCTCAGTAGCTAAAGAGTTCATCGGACAGATAATCGTGATCTACCACCCAACAGCCATTGCCGCAGGGTACACGCCAGTACTGCACTATCACACAGGACAGGTCGCATGCAAATTCACCGAACTCACGAGAAAGATTGACCCGCGCTCAGGACAAGTGGTTGAAGAGAAGCCGACTTTCCTGAAGACTGGTGACGCAGCAGTCGTGAGGATGGAGCCATTGCACCCAATATCGGTCGAAACCTTTGCCGAGTTTGAGGAGCTCGGACGCTTCGCCGTCAGGGACATGGGCACTACGGTAGCGGCAGGCATCATAAAGGAAATCACGAAGAAAGGGCCATAACAAAACCTTTCCCTTTTTATACCCACACCCAGAACTTTCTTCCAGTCCGTTTCGTGTTCTTGTTACGGGCATCCGCAAGTCAACTCTTTTAAATGATTCTTCCGTCTATATCCTTGGCGAATTGAACATTGCATGGCAAGAAGTGAGCGTTATGAAGCATAATCCTGTAATTCAGACCATGCTTGAACACAAGTCAATCCGAAAATACACAGACGAATCACCTTCAGACGAGGTGGTGGAAACAGTCGTCAGAGCAGGTCAGCAGGCGCCTTTCGCTTCCCAGTACTACAGCACACTCCTGTCGCGAAACAGGAAACGAAACCCTTGGAATGCACCTCTGCTGTTCACCATATGCGTTGACTCCCACAAGTTCGAACTTATCATGGCCAAGAGAAACTGGGAACTAGCCACCAACGACCTCACGCTGATGTTCTTCGGGATTCAGGACGCAGCTTTGATGGTGGAGAACATGGTCATCGCCGGAAGAAGTCTTGGACTTGGAAGCTGTTTCCTCGGCAGTGCGTTGTACAGGGCAGACAAGATTGCAAAAGAGTATAGCCTGCCGAAGAGGGTGTTTCCACTAGTTCAGCTGGTGATGGGATACCCTGCAGAGGACCCACCTACAAGGCCGCGATATCCTATGGATTTCACTCTTTTCGAAGACGCCTATCCAAAGCTAAGTCAGGCTACGGTTTCAAAAGCCATGAAGACAATGGACGAAGGCTATCTCGCACAAGACTACTACCGCAAGGCAAAAGCCAAGATTCCGCTCGAAGGAAACCGCAAAGAAACATTCACCTATGACAACTACAGCTGGACGGAACACATCTGCAGAAAATGGGGACAGTGGTACCCAGAACCCGATGAACTGCTCACGCAACTTGAAAAACGTGGTTTCTATCTTGCTGGAAAGAGGCCGAATAGAGCAGTGCATTCACGGAACCGCAGGAAATAATGAGCATCATCACAATGGCAAGTACCAAGTTGAAACTCGCCGCAAACACAAATAAGAAAGCATAGACTGCAGTAAATCAGCAGAGTGAGAGGATGTCTAGAACTGAAACCTTACTTCCTTACTTGAAGGAGAAAAAGGCTGAAGGGCAGGAACCGACTATCATCGTCGATGGCCGCGAAGCAAGCACCGCCGCAAAAATTGTTAAGGGCCTTATCGAACGCGGCGTTAACGTCAGGACTGAGCAGTTGGAGAAGGGTGATTATATTTTATCCGACCTCTGCGCGGTTGAGAGGAAAACCGTGAAAGACTTTGTTTACACGCTCACGCACCGCTTTCTTTTCGAGCAGCTGTTCAGGCTTAAAGAGGTTTATCCTAAGTCACTCATCCTTCTGGAAGGTTACATGCCTATAATCTACAAGTACAGCCGAATTCAGCCAGCGGCAGTTTGGGGAGCAATGTTCAGCCTCGCAAGAAACGGCATCCCAATCGTAAGCACAACATCCTACAAGGAGACTGTTGACTTTCTCTACGTGGCCGCACGCCAAGAGCAAATAGTCGAGAAAAGAACTCCCACAGTTCATCCGTTCAAGAAGTGGGACAGCGTCGCAGATTCCCAAGTATATTTTTTGGCAAGTCTGCCGAATGTTGGGAGAGAAAAAGCGGTGGCAATCCTCAAATCTTATCAGACACCCTTGAATGCTTTGATCAACGTTGATGATTGGTCTGAAACTGTTCATGGACTTGGGCCGATAATAAGCAACAAAGCTAGGGAAGTGTTGAAGACGCCGTTCAAGGAGTGAAAAAGACATGGATGTGGAGATTGCGCCGACGCGGAAAGTCACGATTCTTGGCTTGGACAAGCGTTCCGTGAGCAATGTCATGTTCTGTGCTGCAACATTCGGCGTGAACAGGCTTTACTGGATAGACGGTTACCTATTGTGCTTGGAGGTTTACGAGAAGTCTTTTGAGCATGAACTGAAGAAGCAGGAGTTTCCGATAAGCCAGGTTTGCTATGCAGCATTCCCGAAATATGAGAAAATCCTCGAAATTGACAAGAGCTTCCAGATTCCGCTTGTGAACGTTTCAGACATGAAAATTTTCCAGAGCATTCTGAAGGCGGTGTTGGACGAAGAAAAGAAAAACTTGCCTCACCCAAAAGCCAAAGAAGCTTAGACGTGCGCTTTCGTTTTCTTCACGTACTTGTAACCAAGCTTAAACGCCTTGACGTTCATGTCCATGTGCTTTGGTGGAACCAACTCACGTATGGCTTCTTTCAGGCTTTCACTTTTTACTGGCAATTTTTCGGTTGCAGCCAAAGCGCCTAGGAGAACAATGTTTTCTGTGATGGTGCTTCCTGCTTCCTTGGCTAGTTTTTCGGTTTCCACTATGATTAGTTTTCTTGTGAACCGATGAATCTTTTCAACTATGTCTTTCATGTCTGGGTAAGCCATTTTTTTGGCGGCAAGTTCTGATGGAGAAATTCTCTTGTTGCTCATAAGGACGACAGTCTTTTCTGAAGCGAACCTTAGGCTTCGCACCGTTTCTATGGGCTCAAAGCCGATAAGCACATCAGCTTGTCCTTCTAGGATTGTTGGTGCTTGGACTTTTTCGCCTGTTCTCACAGTTGAAACTACTGCTCCGCCTCTTTGAGCCATTCCATGGATTTCGCTTACTCGAACGTTCAATCCTTCTCTAATGGCGGCTGTTCCCAAGACCTCAGCTGCTAAAAGAGTGCCTTGTCCGCCGACGCCGGACAGCACAACGTTGAATTCCTCCGTTTTCATCAACTGTTGCCTCCTATGGCCTTGTAGGGGCAGACCGAGATGCACAGTCCGCACGCTGTGCAGAGAGTTTCATCAATGTTTACCTTGCCATTTTCAACTGCCAGGGCTGGACAACCTAGGAGCTTGATGCAAGCCATGCAGTTTGTGCATTTGTCAGTAATGTTGTAGGCCTCAATCCTTATGCCCTTACTTCTCTTTTCTCTGGCGGCGACCAATGCGCACGGTGCCCGAAAAACCACAACTGACGGTCCGGGATGCTGCAGAGCCTCTTTCAATGTTGTTTCGGCTTCTCTGACCTTGAATGGATCAACCACGCTAACAAATTTGACGCCGCAGCCTTCTGCAACTTTCTCAATGAGAACTTTCTCTGAAGCACCGTGCATGCCGGTCACTCCTGTTCCGGGATGAGGTTGATGGCCAGTCATTGCTGTTGTGAGATTGTCTAAGACGACTATGACAATCTTGTGGTTGTTGTAGACTGCGTTTATGAGTCCGGGGATTCCGGCGTGGAAGAACGTTGAGTCTCCAATTATTGCGAAGGTGTTTTCATCTGTTGCTTTGCTTATTCCTTGGGCTGTGCCTATGCTGGCGCCCATACATATCAATATGTCGCCAACATTCAGCGGCGAGGCAATTCCCAGCGCGTAACAACCTATGTCGGTTGCGAAGATGGCTTTATCGCCCACAACCTTCCTTATGTCATAGAAAGATGCTCTATGTGGACATCCAGCGCACAGTATTGGCGGCCTCGCTGGCAAATTCCTGCAGGCCTCATCGTATTTCTCTTCGATCTTCTTGAAATCAATGGGTAGTCTCTTGCCGGTTATGTCGGCTAGACCTTTTGCAACCAGTCGTGTCGAAAGCTCTCCTTCTTTTGGGAAGTATCGCTTGTCCATTTTTCCGTAAATGTCAATGTCAGGCGCTTTGTCTTTGGCGATGGCTTTGATTTGCACTTCTAGGTAGGGCTCAAGTTCTTCAACGATGATGATTTTTCGGTGTTCTTTCAGGTATCCCCCTATCATTTTTTCGGGAAGTGGGTGCGTCATGCCAAGCTTCAGGATGCTTGCGTCTAGGCCCAGCAAATCCGCAGCTTCGGCTGCGTAGTTGTAGGCTGAACTTGACGAGATAATCCCTAGTTCTTTGCTTCTGCTCTTCCGCACGACCTCGTTGTGCATGGATGCTTCGCTGATTTCTTTGGCTTTTTCCATGGCTCTTAGGAGCACTTCGTGTTTTGGTCTAGAGTTTGCGGGAACCATTACTAGGCGCTTGACGTCCTTGATGAATTTGCCTTTTAGTTTCGGTGCAGTAAGCTTTCCGTAGGTTACTGGGCCGCGGGTGTGGCTTACGCGGGTTGTTGTTCTCAGCAGTACTGGCAATTCGAGGTTTTCGGAAATCTCTATTGCCGTGATTGTCATGTCTTTCGCTTCTTGGGGATTGGACGGTTCCAGGCAGGGCAGGTTTGAAAGCAGGGCATAGAAGCGGTTGTCTTGCTCGTTCTGTGAGCTGTAACATTCCGGGTCATCTGCAGTGACGATTACGTAGCCGCCTCTTACACCAGCATAAGCCAGCGTCATAACCATGTCAGAGGCAACGTTCAGCCCAACGTGCTTCATAGCTGTGAGTGCTCTCACCCCACAGTTTGCGGCGCCGGCTGCAACTTCCACAGCAACTATTTCGTTGACTGAATACTCCATGTACAAGCCGGCGTCAGCTGCTATTTCCGAAATTGAGTCGGCTATCTCGGATGCTGGTGTGCCCGGGTAAGTCGTGACTACTCCTATGCCAGCTTCGAGAGCTCCTCTTGCAATGGCTTCATTGCCTAGAAGGAGCACACGTTTCTCAGGCTTATCTTCTAATAGTACATGCAGATTGGGCAATATACTCCTCAACCTTTGAGAAGATTTTGTTAGTCTTTTCCCTTCACATATAAGTTGTGCTCAGAAGTCGGAACAACGTTACATAAAATGAGCTTATACCGAAAGAATTATTAAAAGCATGGACGATGAGAGCAACACTCTGAGGTTAGCGTGATGTCCATAAGGTTGTCTTCGGGCAAAGAAATTCCGATTGAGATGCATAAAACGCGCATGGTTCAGAAAATCTCGTTAATACCGGTTGATGAGAGGCTCAAAGCCATTGGAGAAGCAGGTTACAATACATTCCTGCTCAAGACCAAAGATATATTTCTTGACATGCTGACCGACAGCGGGGTAAACGCCATGAGCGATAACCAGTTTGCAGCCATGATAAAAACTGATGATGCGTATGCTGGAAGCATGACTTTCTACGAGTTTGCCGCTGCGGTTGAGGATGTTTTGGGATACAAGTACGTAATGAACACTCACCAGGGCAGAGCAGCGGAGCACTTGCTGGCGAAGGTTTTCATTAAGTCTGGTAATGTCGTTCCGACGAACTATCATTTCACCACCACCAGAGCTCACATAGAGCTGGCAGGGGCGCAGGTCTTGGAAATCTACTATGATGAGGCTTTGAAAACTGAGAGCAGTAATCCGTTCAAGGGGAACATAGACCCGCAGAAGCTGAAGAATGTAATTAAGAAATACGGTGAGGATAAGGTTGCTTTTGTGCGAATGGAGGCAACAACTAATCTGATTGGTGGACAGCCGTTTTCAATGAAGAACATGAGGGAGATAAGGCATATCTGCAACGAGAACGGTTTGATGCTCGTTCTGGACGGGAGTTTGATTTGTGAGAATGCCTACATGATAAGCCAGCGGGAGAAAGGATACGAAAACAAGACAGTTGCAGAGATAGTCAAGGAAATGTGTGGCATCGTAGACCTGTTCTACATGAGCGGAAGAAAAAACACTTCCGTCAGAGGCGGCATGATAGCCACAAACAACAAGGAGCTTTTTGACAAGATACGACCTTGGCTTCCGGTTTACGAGGGCTTCTACACGTATGGTGGCATGTCAATGCGAGAAGTAGGTGCGATGGCTGTGGGCGTCCGAGAAATGGTGGATCCTTCCGTTGCAGGTTGCTCAGTGGAGCAGATAAAGTACTTTGTAAACAGGCTCAAAGAAACTGGGATTCCGGTGGTGACTCCGCCAGGCGGGTTGGCGTGTCATTTGGATGCAATGAAATTTTTGCCGCATGTTCCTCAGTCTCAGTATCCGGCGGGGGCGTTGGCAGCTGCTCTTTACATTGCGTCTGGGATTAGAAGCATGGAAAGAGGAACTATTTCGGTGGATAGGGATAAAGAGGGCAAGGAGACTATGGCTGACATAGAGCTGACGAGGATTGCGTTGCCCAGGAGAGTCTACACCGTGTCGCATATGGAGTATGCAATCGACAGGATAAACTGGTTGTACAAGCACAGGAACCAGGTGAAGGGATTGAAGTTTGTGTTTGAGCCGCCGGTGCTCCGGTTCTTTGACGGAAGGTTAGAGGCCATCGGGAATTGGGGAAAAGACCTGACTGAGGCGTTCAAGAAAGAAATTGGCAACTGCTAGTATCTGCCTTGATATAGAACTGACTACCAACGTTCTTTTGCCCATTTTCAGAATGAAATTGGCACTGGCTAAGTCAGATTTAGCTTTTTCAGTTCTTTTAGAATGCTTTCCACGGCTACCTCAGGCGGCGTCTCTAGCTTTTCACACTTGAAGTCCACAAATGGAATTCTCTTTTTATTATAGTGTTGCAGAATCGGCTTGGTCTGCCTCTCATAAACCCTAATCCTGTCCTTGATAACCTCAGCCCTGTCATCCGACCGCTGATAAAGCTCACCGCCACACTTGTCACAAACGCCTTCCACCTTCGGCTTCAAATAACGCACATTGTAAACCTCACCGCACTTTCTACAAATCCGCCTCGTGGACAAACGCTCAACAATAATCCAGTCAGGCACAGTCAACAAGATAACAACATCAATCTTGGCAATCCTGTCCAAAGCCTCAGCCTGCTCAATCGTCCGCGGAAAACCATCCAAAATAAATCCCTTACCGCGTGAAACCTTGGCCAAACGTTGCCTTAAAACCTCAACGACAACGTCGTCAGGAACAAGCAAACCCTTCTCCACAAACCCCTTGACGCGTTTTCCCAAAGGCGAATCTTCCTTCATAATCTCACGGAAAATATCCCCCATAGCAATGACGTCCACGGCGAGTTTCGCCTGCAAACGCGAAGCATAAGTGCCCTTACCTGAACCTGGCGGACCAAAAATCAAAGCCTTCATCTTGCTCTCATTCTCCTCAATGTTGCAAGTCATGTCAAATGCTGTAGCCTTCACCACCTGCTCATATAAACACTTTCAAACAACTCGCGAGAACGACAAGAAAAACGGCTCAGACAATCGTCTACTATTTGCCTTTAAATACTGGCTTCCTTTTCTCGGTGAAAGCTTTCACGCCTTCCTGCAAATCCTCAGTCGAAGCCACAACGCCGAAACCCTCCCGCTCAAGAGCTAACGCAGAATCCAAGCCTATCTCAGCACCTTTATCAATCAAAGCCTTAGCCACCTTAAGCGCTACTGGGGCCTTCGACGCCAATTCCAAAGCAAACTGCCTGACTGTTTCTCTGAACTTGTCAGCTGGAACAGCCATGTTCACAATGCCCAACTGCTCAGCCGTCTTCGCGTCAATCATTTTTCCGGTGAAAACCATCTCCTTCGCCTTCGTCCTCCCAACCAAACGCGTCAACCTCTGCGTTCCACCCCAGCCTGGAATCAATCCAATGTTGATCTCGGTCTGGCCCATGCGACTGTTTTCCGAAGCAACTCGGAGATCGCATGACATGGCGACTTCCAAGCCGCCGCCCAAAGCATAACCATTTAGCGCTGCAATGACTGGCTTTTCAAGGTTTTCCAACGCGAGACAAAGCTTCTCGCCCATGAGCGAAAGCTCTCTCGCTTTCAAAGCGTCCATTCCAATCATTGCTTTTATGTCTGCGCCTGCCGAGAACGCCTTTTCACCGGCGCCGGTCAAGACGACGACGCGCACGCTTTCATCGTTTCTAATGTCTTCCAAAGCCTGCAAGACTTCGCTGACGACCTCCTTGCTGAAAGCGTTCAATGCCTCAGGACGGTTCAAGGTGATGGTGGCAATTCCTTCGCTTTTTTCGTAGACAATGAACTTAAAGTTCATGCGTTTTCGCTCCTCCTCGTCTATTTCTGTGTCCAGTCGTAGAACCCTTTGCCCGTTTTCCTTCCGAGAAGCTGCGCTTTCGCCATCTGCTTCAGCCCCGTTGTCGGGTGGAACTTCGGGTCGAGTTCCCTCGAAAGCACCTCAGCAATGGCTAGCGTCGTGTCTGAGCCTATGTAGTCAAGAAGCATCAACGGTCCCATAGGCCAGTTCAGCCCAAGCTTTATGGCCTTGTCAATATCGTCTCGGTCAGCTATGCCCTCCCAGTAAATGGCAACTGCCTCGTTCAAAGCGGGAATTAGAATGCGGTTCACGATGAAGCCCGGCGAATCCTTCTTCACCAGAACGGTCTCCTTCTCCATCCTGTGAGCCGTGTCCAAAACGGTTTGCACTGTTTCGTCTGATGTTCTCGCTCCTCGGATGACCTCGACCAGTTTCATCAGCTGCGGCGGGTTGAAAAAGTGCATTCCACACACTTTCTCAGGACGTTTCGTTGCAGAGGCAAGCTCAGTGATGCTGACGGATGAGGTGTTGGAAGCAATTATCGCGTTAGTAGGCGCAGAGCTGTCGACCTCGCGGAACATTGCCCTCTTCAAATCGACATTCTCAGGCACGGCCTCTATTACCAAGTTAGCATTGGAGACAGCCTCCTTCAAGTCAAGCGTAGGATGAATCCTCGCCAGAACAGCATTCGCGTCTGCCTCGGTAAGCTGTCCCTTCTTGACGAACCTTTGGAGGCTTTCACGAATCATGTTCATGCCTCCGTCAACAAACCGCTGCTCAATGTCTCTTAGATTCACCTCGTACTTCCCAACTTGAGCAGCTACCTGAGCGATTCCGTGGCCCATCAGGCCCGCGCCCAAAACGGCGATTCTCTTAATTTCAGCCAAGACCTTCACCTTCGTTCTGAACAGGTAGTTAGCCGACTGTTTTGTTAAAAAGGTTTCCCAGTAGCGTATTGCTTCGCAATGGATTCACCTGTTGCCATGGAAACTGAGGCTCGTTAATCTTATCTATCGAGAGGGCTAACGTGATAGGCATGGAAACTCACTCGCCACCCAACAGGAACAAGGTAGTCGCAATAGTGGGTAACATTCATCCCTCGTGAAAGAAGTGAGAGTGCGCGTTATTCTTTCACTGCTCCGCTCTTCTAAAACTTGCAAGCGGTTGGTTTTGCTGTTTCGACAAAAAACCCTCCGTTAAGATGAAGGTAGGTTCATATAGACGTCGCAAATATTGTATTGCTGGCGGTTTTATGGTTACCCGTAGGTTCACGGTTGTTTTGGAGCCTGCTGAGGAGGGTGGCTTCGTAGTTAAGTGTTTGGAGCTTCCAGTAGCCACTCAAGGCGAAACAAGGGAGGAAGCCCTAAAAAACATCAAGGAAGCCATAGAGGGCTACTTGGAAGTCAAAGCAGAGCTTCTTCATGGCAAGCTTAGAGGAGAAAAGGTTGAGGTAGTTGTCGAGGCTCCATCTGCTCTCTTGGCGTGAAGTTGTTAAAGTCTTCGCAAAAGCGGGCTTCCAAGTTGCTAGACAAAAAGGAAGCCATTTAATCCTCATCAAAGACGAACACATCGTGCCAGTTCCAAAACATAAAGAGATAAAAAGAGTTTACCGATGGAAATTATAGCTGAGGCGGGTTTGACGAGGGAAGAATTCCTCAAACTTTTAAAAGAAATTTAGCACTCTTAAACAAGTTAGCCACCAAGATGGGCGCATGTGTGGTTTGGCGCGTGCCCTGCGACTCGGTTTCAGCTAACCGCTAGATTGGGCGAGGCGCACATTTGGAAACTCTGCACTGGCGGACTTTTTCTCCTGCACTTTTTAATCGAGTTCAAAAGACAAATTTCTTGCTGAGCCACTCTGGGTACCACTTGTACTTCTCGAGGGGTCCAGCCTTGCGTAGTCCCTCGTATGTTGCTTTGGCAAGCGTAATGGTTCCTCTTCCGTCATGGTATAGCTTGGCTAAGCCCTTTGATTCGAGACTCTTCAGAACTTGGTCCAGTTTCTCGTCACTTTTGTCTATCAGTCTGTCTTTGATGTCTTCTCGGCTCATGAAAAGCCCAGGATTCACTGTGTAGTCTTCAGCTAATAGTTTCAGGATGTTGTCTTCTGTCGTGTTTACCTTTGACAGTGGCTCAACCGTTGAGACCGGCACCTTAAGCTTCTCGTGTATCCGTCTGCGCGGCATTTTTAGCTCCTTACCCAGAGCCTTCAAGCCGCCTCTGAAGATGACCAGCCTCATGATCTGGTTGGTTCCTGCCCCGATCTGGTTAACCTTGGCGTCTCGCAGGTAAGTTTCAACTGGATAGAACCGCGTCCAACCGTCGCCTCCCATCACCTGAACCGCGTCGCTTATGAGCCTCTCATACGTGTCTGAAGCAAACATCTTGGCGGTTGCAGCCTCTACCATAGCGTCTCTGTGCTGGTCCAGAAGGTAGGCTGCATGATAAATCAGTAGCCGCGCAGTGTAAAGGTTTGCAAACATCTCCGCAATCTTCGACTGGTTGGAAGGGATATCGATAGTAGGCTTGTCAAATTGCAGGCGCCGTTGTGTGTAAGCCACCGCGTGACGTATAGACTCCCGCATCGGTCCCAACATTCCAGCTGAATACACCACGCGCTCAAAGTTCAAGCCGGCCATCATGACCTTCCAGCCTGCGCCTTCAGGGCCTATCAAGTTCTTTGCAGGAACCTTCACTTCGTTGAAGTCTAGAAAGCCGTTGGGAAGCCCAATCCACCCTGAAAGCTCGTTTATCTTCTCAACTGAGAAGCTCGGCATTCCTTTCTCAACCAGAAACGCGCTCAAGTGTTGGTACTTCGCCTTGTCCTCAGGCTTCTCGCTGGTTCGTGCATACACAACGTAAATATCGGCTAGACCAGCGTTCGTTATGAAGCGTTTCTTGCCGTTAAGCACGTAATGGTCGCCTTCGCGCTTGGCAGTTGTCTCGATTCCAGCCGCGTCTGAACCCACGAAAGGTTCGGTTATGCACACTGCACCTATAACCTGCCCTCTAGCTATCTTCGGCAGCCACTTCTGCTTTTGCTCGTCAGTTCCGAAGGTCAGGAGCTGTTCAACGCCACCGAACATCGACACTTCGTATGCGACCCCTAGAGCGGAGCACACTCGGCTTAACTCTTCTGAGACGATGCTTGCGCCCGTTACTCCAGCGTTAATCCCGCCATAATTTTCTGGAATAACAGCTCCGAACCAGCCTTTGCGGGCGGCTTCCTTCAGCAGGTCGATTGGGAACACTTTCGTCCAGAAAATCTCTTCGCCTCTTGGCAGGTTTTGGTCGGCGAAAGCCTTCACATCTTCCATTAGGCTCTTCTGTTTTTCGTTCCACCACGAAAAAGATTCCATGTTCTATCACCGTGGACAGTATTGGCTTAGGTCGCAGTTGATTTTAAACTTTCGTCGGAACATCAGAAGATTCAATGGAGGTTGATCAGATAGCTGTTGGAATAAGCTTTCCGAATGTGAGGGTGTCTTGAAATCTAAAGTCTCAGCGGAGTTCCATAGGAGTCTCTGAAGAATATCTCTTCAAATGGTTTTCTGGGTCGGGGCGAGGGAGTTTCAGCAGGTACTCCCACGGGCAGCAGTGCCACTACTGTCAGGTTTTCAGGGATTTTCAGAATCTTCTTGATCTCGGTTTCGCTGAACGCGCCGATCCAACACGTCCCATATCCGAGAGCAGTTGCGGCCAGAACCATGTGTTCTATTGCAATCATTGGGTCCTGTTTGTGAAGAATCCGCGTCGAAGAGGTGGTTGTTTTCGGATACACTCCTGAATCGCCTAACGCCACAATCACCGTGTCTGCCTCTGCAACAAACTTCTGATCGTTCGACGCAATAGCCAAAGCATTCTTGGTTCCCGAGTCTCTGACAACGATGAAAAACCAAGGCTGACGATTTCCGCCGGAAGGCGCCAGACGGCCAGCTTCCAAAATCCTCTTCAAATCCTCTTTCTTCACTTGGCCCGGCTTAAACTTGCGTATGCTTCTTCTTTTCTCTATGGCTTCAAACACATCCATGATATATCACACTGTTGATAGCCTACTATTTCAGTTGCAGTACATTAGCCTTTACGGTCTTGCCATCGCGACAGACGTTAATTCTTATATCAATCTTCACATAATAACAAGCTGCACGCCACGCTGACTCTGTTGGAAAGTAGGGCAAATGAGAAAAACCATATTCAAAAAGCTTGAAGCTCAAGGATTGATCGCAAACTACAACCACCTAAGGAAGAACCTGCCTCCGAAACTCCCAGAAAAAGTATTCATCTGGGACGAAACCCTGAGCGAAGGAGTCCAAACTCCAACGGTCTTCCTAACCTACGTTGAAAAAGTGAAGCTTGCCAAAATGCTTGACGAAATGGGCGCAGCCATAATAAACGTGGGCTTCCCCGCACTTTCCGAAGAAGAAAAGAATAACGTGCGAAGAATCTCAAATGAAGGCTTCCAAAAGGCAAGCATATCCGCGTCTGCCCGCATAGGCAAGACGGACATAGACGCTTGCTTGGAATGTGGTACAAGGGAAATCCAAATATTCACACCGTTCAACGGGCTCAACCTTCAATACAGGCTGAAAATGTCAAGAGAACAGGTTCTGCAGAAAACTGTTGAAAGCATCGAATATGCCAAGAAACACGGCATTAAAGTAGATTTTGTACTGGAAGACGCGTCCAGAACGCCTCTGGAAGAAATCCTCAAAATCTTCGAGGCAGCGGCAAAAGCCAAGGCAGACCGACTTGTAGTAGCCGACACCGTAGGGTTCTTGAGGCCACTCTCGGTGCGCTACCTAATCTCACATATCAAGGAAGGATTGGAAGAACTCAAAATAAAGGAAATCCCGCTTTCAGTCCAATGCCACAACGACTTTGGCCTGGCAACAGCAAACACGCTTGCAGCCGTCGAGGAAGGCGTGTCCTATCTGCACGTTTGCATCGCTGGATTCGGAGAAAGATCGGGAGCGGCGCCTCTGGAGGAAGTCGTCACTTCGTTGGAGCTGCTCTATGACATTGACACTGGCATGGATCTAGGTAAGCTCTATAGGCTTTCACAGTTGGCGGAGAAGACATTCGCGCTGCCGGTGCAGTTTCATAAGCCGATAATTGGCGAAAACAGCTTCTCTTACGAGGGTGAAGAACACATTCAGGCCATGCTGGCAAATCCCCTCATATACGAGCCCTTCCCACCTGAAATCGTAGGGAGAGAGACACTTTTCTATCTTGGCAGGCTGACGGGGCGGCGCCTAGTAGAAAGTCGCTTGGCGTCAGCTCAAATCAAAGCCTCGCCGACGGAGATAGAGGAGATGGTGAGAAGGATCAAGAGGTCACAGGAGGTCATAGACAAGGGCGAAGCGCAGATGACCTTCTACCAAATCAAGAAGCTTATGAAAGACCTGCGTAAAGGCTTGACAGAAGAGGAATTCTGGAGAATAGTCGGACAGGTCATAAGGCAGAAACCCAAGCTTCAGCGGGAGAAAAAGCCGATTACTTAGCTCTCGGAATGTATATGCCGTTGGGGTCTATTATCCTCAGAAGCTCTAATTCCTTAGGTGTAGGCGGTTCAGTTGTCTGCACATTTTTGGGCACTATCAAGTCGAAGCCGCTGTTCTCTAGAACCTGCTGGATCGAAACTCCCGGGTGGACCGTAGCCAATCTTATGCGCTTTGTGTCTGGGTCAAAGTCCATCTGGCATAGGTTCGTAACCACGAGCGAAGGGCCGTTGCCTATCAGCCCAGCCTTTTCTCTGGCACCTGGGCCGTCCAAGAAGCCTGGGCTCGTCACATAGTCAAGCTTCTTCACCATCTTCCTCTTTTCATGCATCATTATGACTACGAAGCGCTTGGCTGAGGATATTATGTCGTTTCCGCCTCCGCTTCCGGGCAGCCTGACGGTGGGATGCTCAAAGCTTCCGATGTAGGTGGTGTTTATGTTTCCGTACTCGTCGATTTGCGCAGCGCCGACAAAACCTAAGTCCACATGTCCTCCCTGCAACATCAACCCCAGAGTTTCGATCAACCCGATGGCTGCGGATGCGCGGTAGCCAAGTCTGGAATCCGCTATTGACAAAGCTATGTCCTTTGCGTTTGAGTCGATGAATCCAGCCTCGTAGACAATTTTCGCCCTAGGCGCATGGGTCTTCTTGGCCAGCATGGCTGCAATCAACGGCAGGCCTGTGCCAATGAAAACTACGTCTCCGTTCTTGATTTGTCTAGAGCCGCACACAGCCATGAGTTCCAGAGTTGTAAACTCTTCAGGTTTCGCGTATTTTTTGGTCATCTTTGCGTTTCCCCTCCTAATATGGAAATGGTTTCTTGGCTCTAAGCTTCATCAGGCGCTCGATTCCTATTTTCTGCAAGAACTCTACACGGTCATTGACGCCTGTAATGTACTCCTCACAGTATTTCTGCCAACCCTCTTCAGTCTTGCACTGATCATAATACATTCGCACATGCTCCATGTCATAATCATAGTAATTGTAAACCATCATCGGGTATGAACCCCATGGGCATTCAACGACATGAGTGACATAGATGTTCGGAATAACCGTCTGATCGGGCTGGGAACGTATAAACTCACCGTCTACGATCTCTTCAGCCAACACAATCACTTTCTTGCCTGCTCTCGCGCCTTCAACGTCCTCGCCCTTTATGCCGTCTATCTGTACGTTCCCCTCTCTGTCAACGCGTGGGGCGTGCACGATACTGAAGTCTGGTCGAACAGACGGAACTAGCACGACCTTCTCTCCCGTGAACGGGCATTCCATTACCTCCGCCTTCTTTAATCTAAAGCGTTTCTTTGCAAGAAGATCAGTGCCCAGCATGCTTTTCATCGGCATGAATGGCACGCCTAGCGCGCCGCCCAAGAAGCGCAGTGCCATGGCCAAGTTTGAGTAATCCTCGATTTCTATTGTGCCTTCACGGATCCTCCTTTGAATGTTAGGCACCAAGCCTATGCCTTCAATCGCGTAGAATGCCAATTCATAACGTGAGACGACTCTTGCACCTGAAAGTATGTCGATGTCCATTTCAGAACCGCAAGTGTAAATCGTTAAGTTGCGCTTGTTCTGTCTCACAAGTTCGTGGGCGAAAGCCATCGGCGGACGTTGGAATCCGAACCCACCCCAGAAAAGATGAGAACCATCTGGAACAAGCTTCACTGCTTCCTTCAGGGTTATCCTCTTGTCCTCAACAGGCGCCTCTACCAACTCCTACACCAACCTTTTAGCATGCATAAACGCGCATCCTCCACATAGATTTTTCGACTAACAAACACCAAACGGAATCCAAAACTTAGCCAGTCTGCGAGAAGACCGCTGATAGTCACGATTTGAAGACTACCACTCTTCCAAACCCAATTGCATCCGGACTTCTGAAAGTTCCTTGTCAGTCAATTCTCTTGGATAGTTGTAAATTGGCCCGCTGGGCTTCTCATTATAATACGGTCGATTGCAATTTGGGCATCCTGAAGTCAGAAACGGTTCCCCGCTACGGATTATTCGCGATAGGACCTCTTTCCCAACACCGAAACCAGAGATAGAACCGTTCTGGTCAAAGTGCATGTCTTCAAACCCCGCGACTTCGTGAACGATCAAGTATCTAGCAACTTGCATTCGCCTGTACTTCTGAACGGTCGGTTGAGCTGCGTGTTCCAACGGGGTGCCGGAAATCGGCGTGAAAGCAAAAAGTGCGGGGAGAACGCTCATATCAAAGCATTGTTGAATGATGCTGACCATTTCTCGTTCAGTTTCCCCTAGGCCAACAATCAAATGAGTACTGACTTTGCCTTCTCCAAAAACGCCTACTGCCTCTTTCAGAAGCTTGAGCTCTCTTTCCCAACGGTATGGGCCGCCGACAGAGAACCCTTTAACCTCGTCGAAAACCTCCTTTGCTGCCCCGTCGAGAGGTATGCCTATTCTCTCAGCACCTGCCTTAGCAAGTCTGCGTATGTCTTCGCCGTCTGAAGGTTGACATGAGACTGAGACGGGTACCTCGACGTGCTTGCGGACAGCATGCACCAAGGCTGGCAAATCTGCAAAAGCTTCCGGATAGTTCAATGTTTGGATGCAGACACGTTTTATCAGGTTACATTGAAGGCCTTTCTCTAATCCATCAAGCACTAGTTCTGTGGGAAAGACAGGCCACGAGACCCTCGAAAGCATGTCTGCCCTGCTGTTGCTTCCCCTCGCTTGGGGGCAAAAACCACAGTTTGCGATGCACTTGCCTCTCCTGTAAGTCATAAGATAGGCTGTCGTGGGAGCTGCATCGAGCTTCCCGTCGAGAAGCCCGAGAACCATAGCGGAGCCTAAGGAAACACGAACTTGCTGAGGCAGATGCTCTTCAGCATCTCTCGGAGTCAGACTTCCCCCTCGGTATGGATAAGTCAGTTCTGCAAGATTAAAAACCTTTTACTACGACAACAGCGACAACAAATTCAAAGAGCTACGGTTTGCGTGCATCAAAGAGGAAAATGAATGTTGACAGATGAAAGCATTGGGAGCGAATTCAAGAAGATACTCAGCGTTAGAGGCGAGAAAGAGCTTGGGGAAAGTCTACGGAAAGCTCAAGAACTTACGCGGATTAGCTTCGACAAGAAAATCCATTTCTACGCGCCAAGCTTCATGTATTACAAGACGAGCTACTACAGCTATTCACCTGTGAGCTTTCCCACAATCTCAGTGACGGGCAAGGGTTGCGGATTGAAATGCAAACACTGCGGCGGCAGAGTCCTTGAAACCATGTATCCAGCTGAGACGCCTGAGAAACTGTTTGAACTGTGCACCCACCTCAAGCACAATGGAGCTTTGGGCTGCTTGATCAGCGGCGGCTGCCTGCCAGACGGCACGGTTCCTTTGGCAAGATTTGTCGAAACTATTGGAAGGGTTAAACACGAGTTAGGTTTGACCGTGTTTGTCCACACAGGCATAGTCGATTACGAGACTGCCGGTGCTCTCAAGATAGCTCGCGTTGACGGTGCACTCATAGACATCATTGGTTCAGACGAGACAATAAATGAAATCTGCAGGCTCAACGTGACAGTGAAAGACTATGAAAATTCCCTTCAAGCATTGCATCAGGCCACCATCACTTTTGTGCCTCACGTCATCGTCGGACTACATTATGGAAAACTGAAAGGCGAGTTGCACGCGTTGGAAATGATCTCAAAATATGAGCCTTCAGCCGTCGTCATAATCGCCTTTATGCCCATACACGGAACAGAAATGAGTAACGTGAAGCCACCCGAACCCTTGGATATAGCCAAAGTGATAGGCATAGCACGGTTAATGCTTCCGACTACTCCGCTAGTTTTGGGATGTATGCGGCCTAAAGGCAAGCATCGAGCAAGAACAGATGTCTTGGCCATAAAGGCAGGAGTGAACGCCATAGCGTTTCCAACTGAAGACGCTGTGAGGTTTGCCGAAGGCCAAGGGTATGCAGCGGTTTTCTCGCCACTTTGCTGTGCACAGATATATTCGGACATCATGTGCTGACTTATTTTCCAAGCGCAACGTAGGCTGCTACCGCTGCAAATTCTGCTACGGCGGTTCCGAGAAAAACGGCGAGAGTCAAAGGCTGGGCAAGCAGGAATGTTACGATAGCAGCTATTATTGGTATCATGACGACTGTAAGTCCCGGAAGTATGATCAGAATGTAAGTTGACAGCCTTGCGTAGATGTTGCCGATTGCGAAGCCTTCTTTCCAGAACTTGTTCGTCAAAATTATGAGTTCCAGCATCGTTGCAGCAGCGACCGAAAACAAGTGTATCGCCCCGAAAGTCAGAATGTAAAAGTAGCTTCTTCCCACATACAAGGCCACGGCGAAAAGGACGACCAGAGAGATTGCATACGTGAGCGTCGACAACAGCGTCTTGGCCGAAATCAGCGTTTTCTTCTTCAACGGTAGACTTCTCGTGTATGAAGCGGCTAAACCCTCAATCGAAACCAGCGTAGGTGGGAGCATCAGCACGACGACAGACATGCCAGTCAGCAGCCCAAGAGTGGAACTCAATCCGACTTCGTTGAATGATGAGAAAGACATTGCGAGAACTGCTGCCTCTATTGCAGGTAGAAGAAAGAGGCTTGCATATGAGGGCGACCTAGAGGCTATTCTCAAATCTTTGCGAATTGTCCCAAGCCATGGGACCTGAGGCGAGACAACCGTGTCCTTGACAACCTCCCTCAGAGCTGTACTGATTCCGCCAGCCCCGATTCTTCCCACAGTGCGTGTGACCCATTTTACGCAATAGGCCGCAAGCACGAAGTATCCCAAGCATGCGGCAACAGAAAGGGCAACAGTCAGATAGCTAGCCTGGAAAGAGAAAGTCATGAAAGACACTAAATACCCGTAAGAAAACGGGTAAATCAACACCAGCAGTTGCAGAATTGAAGAGAAACTCTGAGTTAGAGACGCGAAAGACTGGGCTATTTGCCCAGCAAAATTCACGACAAAATAAATCCCGAAAGATGGGAGAATCCAAACAAGCATGAACACAAACCTCAACAGCGTCTTCCACCTGGATTTCCCGCCTCCGCCCGCCACTCTTGAATAGAAAAATCTTGCCAGACCTACTGTTAACATCAAGGCGAAAGCCTCCGTGACAATGATACCGGCAAAAGCTGCTAAGCCGCCTAGGAAAGAGCCTCCGATGAAGTAGTATGCGAGAAGAAGAACCATTACCGAGGCAACCAGCGGAATGTCGAAGATCTTTATGAAACAAAGGAAAACGATGTGTGATATGTCGCTTTTTGACAGTGACAGCGGAGTTAAAACGTCGATGGCTTTTGAAGAAACGAAAGATGTTGAAACTTGAAGGCCCATGAAGCTTATCAAGAACAGCACGACCGCAAGAAATGTTGAAATGCTGCCCACAGCCGTCAACTCTCTGGTAGGATAGGACGAGCCTGTTCCAGACATCAACGGGAGAAAAACGACGAACCCGAAAAAGGCAATGAAAAGTGTTGTCACAAGCTTGCTGATTATGGTGCTTACTTCAGCATTGCCGATGAGCGTCTTAATGTCGTTTTTGCCTCTGCGAGGCAGAGCTCCGCCAGCACGCAGTGAGAAGATGGACTGAAACGATATCTCCTTGTACATTATGCTTGACAGGCGCCAAAGCTTGGAGAACTTCAACGTTACTTCTCTTCCTCTTCCAAAGCTCTTATTATATCTTGCATGCCTGCTTCCTGTTCGGTAACCTTCAAGAATATGTCCTCAAGCGAACCCTCAGCGCTTTTGACGAGTTTCCGAAGCTCGTTGACAGTTCCTTCACCTACAATCTTCCCTCTGTTTATTATTCCAACTCTGTCGCAGAGCTTCTCAGCAACTTCCATGATGTGTGTTGAAAATATGACAGCTCCTCCTCTCTTCGCGTGAAAAGTCACCAGTTCCTTCAGTATCTTTGAAGAACGGGCATCCAACCCTATCAGAGGTTCATCCAGAACCAAAACGCGCGGTTCATGCAGTAATGCAGCGATGATGGCTACTTTCTGCTTGTTTCCCATAGATAGTGCTGCGATCGGCGTGTCAAAAAACTGTTTGAGTTCAAAAGCAGACACGAGTTTTTCAAGTCTGGGATTCACTGCGCTTGCCTCCAGTCTCCTTATTGAAGCAATAAATTCGAGAAACTCCCTTGGAGTAAGCGAGTCTAACAAGACAACTTCTTCGGGAACATAGCCGATTTGGCTTTTGACTGCAACCTCTTGAGAAATAGGCGTGTTGAAAACCTCAATCTTTCCCGCACGGGCCTCCAGAACGCCTACTAAAACCTTAAGGGTGCTTGTTTTGCCTGCACCGTTGGGGCCGAGCAAACCGTAGATTTCGCCGGAATTTATTGTGAATGATAGGTTGTCAACGGCCACGAAGGGACCGTAGTTGACGACGAGTCCTTCAACTCGAACTGCTACTTCTTGCAATGGTAAGCCACCAACTCATAGTTTATAGGTTTTCCAATCGGTCACCTTAATACGTTTCTATCGATGCGGGCAATTGAGCTAATTGACTCTTGAGGTTTCGAAGCGCTTCGAAGTGGAGTGACTTAGCGGTGTTTCACAAACCAAGAGCGTTCAATGGAGTTGTTTGTTTGGAAATGAAGCTTCCTTCAGCATCGTGATGCCCAAGAGCACAGACTGTGCTCAAACCCAAAGTGCCGCGAAGGTCTCTTGAATGGCGATGCCTTCATTAAAGCGCATTGCCTAGAAGTGTTGTTCAATGTGGCAAATCAGCTGGTACAAACTGCCTGAGGCTTTCCAGAGAACGCATCTTTTCTTTGTCCCCCACCTTGGCTTCCTGAACTGCCTGTCTGAGCATCTGAATTGACTCGTCCATAGCTTTGCGGTTCACCGGATAAGGTAGGCCGTCCTTTCCTCCGTAGGCAAAAGAATATTTTACTGGATCTTTCCAGCTTGGTTTTTCTCCGTAAATCAGCTCTGCAATTAGGGCTAAACCCCTAACAGCTGCTGGACCTATGCCTCTAAATCCTAGCAATTCTTCATAGTTGCTGGGATGAAACTCGTAAACTTCCTGCAAGGCTTTCCAATTTATGTTTTTTGGCATGGATAAAACATCTATTGGATACTCTTTCCATGCAGTGTCAACGGTTTTTGGCAGCCATTCCTGAAGCGACTTCTGATAAGCCGGTCTAATTGACATGAGCATTCGCATACTCTTTTTCGGCGGTTCTTTGGCTATGTCCACTGAAGTTTTCCTGCAACCTTCGCTTTCTTTTGCGGTCATGTCTAATGCAATATCGCGTTTTACATCGCCAACTATTGCATTATGTGGTTCAACAACAAAGTTTTTGGTGCTATCGGAAAGCCAATGGTATCTTCTGGATGTTCGGTCTCGGGGACACATGCCCTGTTGGATGACTGCCCATTTTTCATCCTCAGCCACAAAGAAAGCGTGATGGTAAAGCTGATATCCGGCTTGAATAGCTGTATTGTCCACTTTCGCGCTCATCCTGCTTGAGTACTGCAAAGCGTTGATTTGGTCACCTGAAAAGCCGAACTTCTCACCAACAATCCCGATTTCTGAAGGCGTCTGCCGCGATATTTTGCCCTTGCCGCCGCAGACAGCAACGCCATGCTCTTCTGGCACGATAGCGTTTTTCAAGACGCCTGTAACAACCGTGGTTACGCCTGACGAGTGCCAGTCATATCCGAGAACGCAACCTAATGCCTGAAACCAAAACGGGTCAGAAATGCGAGCCAAGAATTCTGCTCTTCCATACTCATCAATAATTATTGTGACCATTTCTCGGGCTAGTCTGTGCATTCTGACAGTCAGCCATCTTGGCGCTTTGCCATAATGAAGCGGAAGTCTAGCCACGCCTGTCTTCTGCAAAGCAGCACCGTCTACACGTTTAATTTAGCTAGAGGGAAGCTTAAACAGCTTTCCTCAATGCTTGAGCAGGCGACCTTCGCGGTCAATTTCTCCGTGGCGGATCCTCGTAGTAGAGATCGGCGAATGGTTTTCTGAGGGAATCATGTTAATAACGATGATTTGAAGCGGTGTCAATCCGATTTCTTGCCTCTTTTCGTTGATTTTGAGGGCAGTGGGCTCCGTCTCTCTGCTGACTACCAGTGCTTCAATAGGGTTCTTCGGTAGTAGCACCCCGCCACAGGCATCACTTATCGGAATTATTTCAGCTCTCTGCACCATTCCGTGATCTTTTAGGAAATTTCTCAGCTCTCTTGTGCGTTCCTCGTAAGATGCTGTTTGGTGAGGCTTGTTCATTTTCTTAACAAATTCGTCTGAAGAGACGCCGATCATGACGTGTTTGCCTATATCGAAGGCTTTGGTAAGCAATGCTCTGTGTCCCTTGTGAAGCTCGTCGAAGGTGCCGCCAACGCCGACAGTTCTGAACTTTTTCTGCATCAGATTTCACATTCAACGCGTCTGAAGTGTCTATAAGACTATTTTAGTTTGATTTTGTCATTTATGACATCCAGTATCTTCCTTGCAACTTCTCGCTTCCTAGCCAGTTGCACGTGCACTATGTTCTTCTTCTTATCTATGATGAAAACCTCGTTTGTGTCGGTTCCAAAACCGACTCCTTTCTTGCCTACGTCGTTGACGACGATGAGGTCAGCCTTGGCTTCCAGCAGCCTCTTGTATGCACTTTCAATTAACTCCCTCTTGGGCACCTTGTATTCCGCGCGAAAAGCTACGAGAAAAGTTCTAGGGCTAACTTTTTTCACGCTGTCGATGATTTTCGCGGTGGGTTTCAGCTTTAAGTCAAGCGAATGCAACCCGTGTGACGAAACCTTGTATGAATATGGTTTTTCAGGCGTCCAGTCAGCAGCCGCAGCAACAGCTATGGCTACGTTATAGTTTTTTGATTTCAGTTCAGAAACAACTGCCTCACGCATTTGCTCTGTAGTTTCAACAGTGACCAGATTAGCTCTTGAGGGAGGGGCTTCCGTTCCTGAGCCGTAAACGAATGTTACTTCTGCCCCGCGGCTCAAGGCTTCTTCTGCTATTGCCACGCCCATTTTTCCAGAGCTTTTGTTTGTGATAACACGAACTGGGTCTATGTGTTCTGCAGTTGCTCCCGCAGTGATTAGCACTTTCAGTCTCGAGAAATCCTGCCTGGCTGTAAGTTTACGAATGATCGTCTCAACGATTTCTTTTGTTTTGGCGATTTTTGCCTTTCCTTCTTCAATTCTAGGGCCCACGAATTCGACTCCTAGGGCTTTGAGTTCCTTGATGTTTTTGGTCAATATCGGGTGGTTGTACATGGATTCATGCATCGCTGGGACAATGATTATCGGACAGTTTGAACCAAAAGCCGTTGAGGCGACGGATGTGACCGTGGTGTCATCGATTCCACAGGCAATTTTGCTTATAGTGTTTGCTGTGGCGGGCGCTACCAGAACAAGGTCAACTCTCAAAGGGTGCTCGCTAACTAGGGCCACATGTTCAATCTTTCCGGTCAGCTCCGTTATGACCTCGTTTCCGGTGGCCCATTCCATCAGATATGGATGAACAATTTTTCTGGCCATAGACGACATCACAGCGAATACGTCGGCGCCGTGTCGCATCAGAGCTCGAGCAATTTCCGGGCTTTGGATCGCCGCGACGCTACCAGTTACACATAGAGCTATACGTTTCCCCTTCAGCTCTTTGCCCTCAGTTCCCATAATATATTTCGACGGATGCGTTGAGAACACCAACCCTCCCATCTAACCTCTTAATTCATTAACTATGCCGTTTAAATCTTGCAGTAGTTCCTGAACATGCTGTTCTCGAACGTGAGGCATGATCACCATTCGAATGTGACGTGGAAAGAGAGAGACCGCCCATTTTCTACGCCTCAATTCTTCAGCTATTCTGCGAATATCAAACACGTCGGATTTCAATCCAACAATGTTCATCGTCGGTTCGGTTGCCATGCTCAGACCCCTAATCTTTGGGATTTCATCTGCAAGCTTTAACGTTAGGCGCATACAGTTTCTAACGATTTTTCTGTAGCCTTCCCTTCCCAGATGCTTCATCACGGTCCAGACAGCAATGGCTGAGGCGCCAGGACGTGTTCCAACAAGCGTAGCCTGCTCAGTTTCTCCGCCTGACAAATACGGGATGTCCCATGACACCGCCTTTCTAAGGTTTTCGCTCCGGAACAATATCCCGCCGGCCGGGATGGGAGCTAAACCCATCTTGTGCGGATCAACCGTGATGGAACAGACTCCAGGAACTGCAAAGTCAAAATTCGGTACCTTGTATCCTAAGTCTTTCAGGAAGGGGAGTACGAACCCTCCGAAGGCCGCATCCACGTGGAAGTACAGGTTCTTTTCCAAAGCGAGCTCAGATAGCTCGTCTACTGGATCAACCGCACCTAGCCCTGTTGTTCCGGCTATGCCCACGATTGCTATGGTTTTTGGATTTACTGCTTTTTTGACAGCTGCTACGTCGACTTGGAATCTGCGATTCAACCTGGCCTTAACGATTTTCAAGCCTAGCAAATCTGCAGCCTTGTCGAAGGAACAGTGGGCAGAAGCAGGTGCTATCACTTCGCAGTTGGTTTTCCTCGAAAGCTTCTTGGCTGTCCATAACGCCAGAACGTTTGCTTCTGTTCCACCTGTGACTATGTGCCCTGACGCTTCTGGGTTCGAAAGAAGGGTACCGAGCATCTCTATTGTTTCTTTTTCTATTTCAGCCACAGCAGGGAAGAGTCCTGAGTCGCCTAGGTTCTTGTCGAGAAACCGTAAGTACACTTTCCTTGCTAGTGGATGTGGGCTGGTGCACATGGATCCAATAATTCTTCCAGAACTGTACGTGAAGTCTCCTTCAAGCCTCGATTCAAGCTCTTCGAGGAGTGTTTTTTCAGGCAAGCCTTTAACCTGCATTTTCCATGGCTCCCATGCAACTTAATGGTAAGTGTGTTCCTCGTCCGGATATTTGCCCGTAGAAACTTCTTCAATGAACCTGGCCACGGCGTCCTTTATTGCCTTGTTCAAGTTAGCGTACGTCTTTACATATTTTGGTTTGAAGTTCTCGTCAAAACCAAGCATGTCATTTATGACCAGAACCTGCCCGTCGCAGTGTTTGCCGGCTCCGATGCCTATTGTTGGCACGTTTACGGATTCCGTTATTGTTTTTGCAAGACTTTCAGGAATACATTCTAACACCATGGAAAACACTCCGAGCCTATCCAGCTCCTGAGCGTCTTGCAGAATTTGTTCGGCTTCTTCAGGCTTTTTCCCCTTTACATGATACGCTTCGGCCATTTGAGGGAGCATCCCCACGTGACCCATCACGGGAACTCCCCTGTTTATCAAGGCCTTTATGACATCCGTTTTTTTTCCTTCAATTTTGACTCCGTGTGCTCCTGCTTCAACAAATTGTTTGGCATTTTTTAAGCAGTCCTCTACCGTGTTGCAACTGTTAATCGGCATGTCTCCAATGATCGGCGTGGTTTTGGCTCCCCTTGCCACTGCCTTGACATGGTAAATCATGTCTGCCATCGTCACGCTTTTAGTGTCGTTGTGACCTTGTACTACCATGCCTGAACTGTCACCGACGAGAATCAAGTCAATGCCAGTCTGATCCAGCGTTCTTGCCATTTGAAAGTCATAGGCCGTCAACATTATGATTTTTTCTTTACCCTTTTTCTGTCTAATTCTTTCTTGGAAGTTCATTTTTTTCCTCCAGAAATTTTATGAGATGGACGAGGGCTTCGTTCACTGGCGTTGGAACATGGTGTTTTCTACCTAGCTCAACTATCTTTCCGTTGAGAAAGTCAATTTCAGTTCTCTTCTTTTTCATTATGTCTTGGCACATGGAAGAGAAATTCGTGTAATTGAGAATCTCTCTATCGATTCCTTTCTCTAAATCTCTTGGGAGAGCTATCCCTTCAGCCTTTCCAACTTGAACGCATTCTCGGACAATCTGATGCCTAACAATTGCCAAGGGTTGCGTGCAGATTTCACGATTTTTAACACGGAAAATTGCTGTCAGGGGGTTTACTACGCTGTTGACGACGACCTTGCCCCATATTTTTTCTCTGATATTCCTGGAAAGACTTGTCTTCAAAGCACACGCATTCAGGACATCTGCGACTTTCTCTGCCACGACGTTGTGTTCGATTATTGTTTCCCCTTTCCAATACCTCACCTCTCCTGCTTTGAAGAACTCCGCGGCCATGGTTGTTATTCCTCTTAGGACCTTGGCTTTGCCGCGGACAGTGCGCTTAACAACCTCTTCGTTTCCGAGGCCATTCTGCAAAACCAGAATGACGGTGTCTTTCCTGAGAAGTTTGCCTATTTTTCTTATGGCTTTTTCCGAGTCATACGCCTTTGTAGTTAAGAAAACCAGCGTTTCCTGAGGTATTTCTCGAATTTGGGTGTCAACAGGTATACGGAAAGTTTCATTCACATCGCCGGAAATTGACAAACCTTTTAAATTCACAGCGTTTACGTGTGCCTTGTTTCCGACAAGTGTCACATCATTCTTCTTGGACAATAGAGCGCCAATAACACTTCCTATGGCGCCAGCGCCTAAAATGAAAATCTTTTTGAATGCCACATCATTCGCCCTCGCTCGTGGTGGGCGCGCTTTTTTCTGCGAACCTTGAAAGGTTTTCTTTCATCAAAGTTATGGTTTCGGCCAGGTTTTTCTTGTTGTCAAAGTTTAGCAAGATTTCCCTGCATTTTCTAACGCCCTGCTTTTTCAGCTTCTGAGCGGTCTGCGCGAGCCTTGGCGCTGCTCTTACGATGTTGTCGACTATTGTGATGGTTGCTTTCTGTGCTGTCCGCGACAGAGGGTTTAGGTCTATTGCTATTACCTTCTTGCCCATTTTGACGAGGGCTTCTGTTCTATCCCCGTCTTCCAATGGCACCATGACTACGTCGGCTGCCAGTATTCCCCTCGGATCAACACGTCGCCTTTCGCTGCTCAACTCTGGGATTCTTGCAGATGCCTTTTCGCCTACTCCCAAGACTCCATGTGCGCCTGCTTTTTCAAGCAACTTCTTGATTGTCAGCTCTCTTTCAAGGGATCTGTAGAAGAGATTGACTTCAATCTTTGCTTCTGTAACCTTAGCGAGCCTTACGATTTCTCCCGGCACTAGTGCTGCTGTGTTTCCGTTGACAGAGATAACCGGATTTTCTGATGTCAGAAGCATGGCTGCGGCTGCTACCATAGCTTCCAATGCTGGCTTATTTGTTTTTTCGCCTAGCAGGTAATCGAAGGCTTCCCCACGACCGTGTGCAATGAGGCCTGAAACAGCGACAATTCCTTCGAGATAATGTTCGGTCAGTTTTTCTCGTATCTGCAGAGACTTCGCCCTAGGGTGATTAGGGGGAACCTTGATTTCGGTCATTGAAGAAGTCGCGCTCCTTTGTGATCCACTTTGCTTACGATGGTTTTACCGCTTGAGCCATGTTCACGAAAGACCTGCAGAACCCGTTTAACATTATCTTCGTCGGTTATGGTGAACGCGGATTCTCCAAACATTGGCATGCTGCAGACGACGCCGAGTTTGTCTGTCGCGTTTAGGAGACCTCTAACCGTTTCAGTCATTAGTCCGACGTGTTCGGCGAACTGACGAGAAAGTTTCATGAAGTTGATGATGGTCGGTGCTTTAACCAATTCATTAACTAATTCACCGCCAAATTTGTTTATGCGGGTGCGAGTTTCTGGGTTGCTTAGGAACTTTCTTGTGGAAAGAGGCCTGAAAACGTGGCATGCGACCACAGAATCTTCTGGAACTGGCAGACACTTTATTTCGCCGATTCCAGGGGCTCCTGGCTTGACCCTGATTTCAAGCCCGCCGAACGTTTCAGCTATCACTGTTCCAAGCCCAGTCTTGCATTCGACTTCAGCAATGTGTGCAAGTTGGGCAGCCTCTATTTTTTCCATTCCCAACCCTAAAGCCTCGTTCAAGGCGAGGGCCAGACTCAACGCTGCAGCCCCACTTGTGCCGAATCCTGCGCCTATTGGGGCCTCGATCTGATGTTCAACTGTGATTTCAGAGTGGGCTGTCTCGTTGAAGCGGGAAAGAAAAGCGTTGACAACATGCTTTGAGACTTGTGCAGAGACCGCTGTATGATTGTTAATGCTGACTTTCAAGCGGCACTTAGTACCCTTTTCGACTTTGACAGCTGTCTTGGCTCCTAAACTCAGTGAAACCCCAGCGCCTCTGGAGCCTCTGTGCAGAGCGTCCGCTGAATGATCACATATCTGGAAGACCCCCGTGATGTGGCACGGCGCGAACGCCGCAGCCTGTTTCATGCTCGACGCCTAGGTGTGAAGTTTAATGAAAGGGCTTCAAATAAAAATTCTGTATGGATTGTTTAAACATGTCTAAACTTTCCATGTTCTTCACCGAACTACGCCATGCATGCGTGGAAATGAAGAATGTCCGCGGGCTTATGTCTCCAAAAGCCTCGAGCATCTTGAAAAGAGATTCCCAAGATCTGACGAACCTGTGTCGGCTGCTTATTAACATCCAGCCCCACAACTTCAGCGATGCCAGAAGTAGGCTTTAGGACAGTTGCGAGAATTAAGAGAAGAGTTGTTTTTCCAGGCCCGTTAGGTCCCAAAAGAACCATAATCTCTTCTGGATTGACGGTGAAATCAAGACCTTTCAGTGCATAGGCCTTACCGTATCGCTTGACTAGGTTGCGCGTTTCGACTGCGTACATTAGTTAGGTTTCCTTTTGACAATTTACCTCTGAAAGAGATGCTAATGAGTTATAAAAAGCGTGCGTGCGATGCCATATAGAGTGTGCGCCGGCCTTGGCCAAGAACATAATGTTTTTCTGTGAAGACAGCGGGAACTGGACTCAGGTAGACGCGTCAAACAACCTTTCCATCACCGACGCGCGCGGGGAACATATCGTGTCTGGAAGCACCGCTTGTTCAGGAACCAAAACGAGAGTTGTCGAGCCGCTTAAATAGACATCTCGTCACTTCTAAATAGATGCCAAAACGGGGGCTTCAGAGTGAGCGAAAAGCATGTCTGCCGTCATATCTTCACCTTGTTAAAGCTTGCAGAGATGGGAGCGCATCGGAGAACCGCAAAGATTTCCACTGAGTATTTGGCTGGAAAGTTGGGGGCATCGCAGCAGACGGCATCACGTTACTTAATCGAACTGGACAACATGGGATGGATCAAGCGAACAATAACGCCTGAGGGCTGCCTCATACATGTCACCGATCTTGGCATCAAAGAGCTCAAGAAACTGTATTCTAACTTGCGCTTCTTGATGGAGGCCGCCTACCCGCCTTCAATAACCCTAGAGGGCACAGTCTTCACGGGGTTGGGCGAAGGAGCCTACTACATCTCCCTAGAGCAGTACCGCAAACAGTTCATAGAGAAGCTTGGTTTCGACCCTTACCCCGGCACGCTTAATCTGAAGCTTACAACCGACTACGACATCAAAACTCGTTCAGAGCTTGAGGCGTATCCTGCAGTTGAGATTGAAGGCTTCAAGGACGAGAATCGAACCTTCGGCAACGTGAAATGCTACCCTGCAATAATCGAGAACAAGGTGAAAGGCGCCATAGTCTCAGCTTTGAGAAGCCATTACGATGCTTCGATAGTTGAAGTTATTGCGCCTGTTCATTTGAGGAAGCATCTCAAGCTTAAAGACGGCCACAAGGTTAAGGTGGAAGTCCTGACACTTCCGTAGGCTTCAGCCTCCAAACTGGATTTTGGACTTAGCAGATTGATCTTGTGGAGATGGGTTCGCACGCGGAGGCGGCATCTATTTAACAAACTTTGCCGGGTGCCTTTTGAATCGCTTCTTGCATGTTACGCTGCAGAAGTGATATGTTTCTCCATCGTGAGTTATCTTGAATTTGCATGTCTTCTCATCCAGAATCGCACCGCACACAGGGTCAGTAGGCATAACTTTCTTCTTTACCCCTCACACTACTACGCTCATAGATGCACCTACCATCCTATTATCATTATTGGTGAAAAGAATCAAGACAACTCGAAATGAAAAAGAAAAAAAGGACTATGAACTAAGGACGGATGTTAGCCTGTAAGCCTAATATCTCCTTGGAGGTCTACGTTTAGCGTAACATTCTCGGCAGTAGACGGGTCTACTTCCGTCAGGCTTGAACGGAACTTCACATTCTTTTCCGCATTCAGCGCAAACTGCCTTGTACATTTCTTTCCCGGACATTTCCTATTTCAACTCCTATACTATTTAGTGCCAGAATCGATTCTGTTGCACACGCTGACAATCGCTAACTTAGTATTAAACCTATTCATTCACAAGTGTGCCTTTCAATACTGCTTCTGTCTCTTGCCAGCAATAATTTTTAATAAGTCAATGAAACATCAATTGCACCCACATGAAAGAGAAGAGAAAGATGGCAAAAACCTCAGGCGTAAAAGTGGTGCTGACGGCTTCAGCGACTGAAATGAGCGATTATTACAACAACTCTTTTGTCGCTTTTGTGGCAGGATTCGCCAAAGGTCCAGTGCCCCTGTGGTTCTTGAGAAAGACACTTTACCCGCCGCCCGGGCATGACGGCATGGGAAGAGCGAAATATGCACCGTATGGCTTGAGGAAAGTCGAATCTCTTCTCCTTGAGAACGGTTTTGACGAGTCAGATGTGGCGGTGGTTCACCCACTTGACCTTGAGGCATTTGTGGGTCCCAGCACTAAAGTCGTTGGCGTCTCTTCCATGGACCCGACGGGAATGGGATACGTCAGCAAGACATATTCTTCGCTTGTCGGCGGAGGAGAACCTATGAACGCTGTTGAGTTCAGGGAACTGGTCAAAGACAGCAGCATCAGGAAGTTCAAGCCTAAGGTTGTAGTCGGTGGTTTTGGCGCTTGGCAACTAGAGCGCAAGAAGGTGGCCGACAGGTATGGCATTGACTGCGTGGTCATTGGCGAAGGAGAGAGTGTTGTTCCAGAAGTTTTCAAGAAAGCGGTGAACGGCGAGCCTATTCCGCGCGTGGTTCGAGTTGAGAACAGCTCAGAAAACGGCGGTACACCTGTAATCAGGCATGCAGCGATTCACGGCTGCGTAGAAATCTCCAGAGGCTGCGGCAGAAACTGCCAGTTCTGCACCCCCACGATGCAGAAGAAACGTGATGTGCCAATTGAGAAAATCATGAAGGAAGTGAAAGTCACAGTAAGAGAAGGCAATTCGATGATTACGCTTGTCACAGAGGACATTTTTCTCTACGGCGCAAAGGACAAGCGTTTTATCCCTAACAAGGAGGCTGTGTTGAAGCTCGTTAAAAGTGTGGCTTCATATCCGGGCGTCAAGTCTATACAGCCAGCTCACATGTCCTTGGCGCCTGTGGTCTGTGACCCTTGCATGGTTCAGGAACTGGCTGAAATCCTGTTAGAACATCATTGGTACAAGCATGGTGACAAACCCATAGTGACTGCCGAGACTGGCGTGGAGACTGGAAGCGTCAGGCTGATCAAGAAGTACATGGCTGGAAAAATGCTTCCGTTCAAGCCTGAAGAGTGGAAGCAGGTTGTCAGCCAAGCTCTTGGCATATTGAACGATAACGAGTGGAACCCGCTTTGCACGTTGATCATGGGGCTCCCAGACGAGAACGAAGAGGATGTTCTTGAAACGCTTGAGTTGATAGATGATTTAAGGGATGCTAATGCTTTCTACGTTCCGCTGTTCTTCGTTCCGCTTGAGAATTGCCTGTTGATGAACAAACGCGGAGCAGAACTTGATTCTCTCTCTAAGGTGCGGTGGGAAATCCTCGCGAAATGCTGGGAATACAATGTCAGGATATGGGGAAACTCTTTCCTTGAGCACAGAATCCGAAACCCGTTCCTTTTCAACTTCGTGAAGCGCTTCGCTATTCCCTTCGCTGGCAAGGTGGCAGGAGTCTACTACGGGGCAAAGCACGGCGAAGAGATGAAAGAGACCATTTGGAGAATGGCAACAGCCTGAAGCCGACCCCAATCAGAAACATCAACCAATTTACGATTACGCCTTGGGTGAATATGAAAACCTGTACTGATATCTAGCCGGAGGCTTCCGTCTAAGCGCAAGAGCATAGCCTATTGCCAACCCGATGACCAAGCCTCCAAGGTGGGCTGCAAAGTTCACCTCTGGGCCGGAACTTATCATAAGGAGGAAGAAGGAATACAGCAAGGCGCTTATGATCGATTGGCCGATTGCCCGCCGAGAGTATATGATAGTTGCGCCGAACACTCCAAAGATGGCACCTGAAGCCCCTACTGAAATCATGTCAGGTCCGAGGAGAAGCGTCAGCAGGTTTCCTGCTAGTCCGCTGGCAAGGTAAATTAGGAGGTATTCCCCGCTCGAAAATAGTTCTTCTGCTCTGAACCCAAAGATTAGAAGGAAAAGCATGTTGCCGGCGAGATGTGTGATGTTTGCATGGATGAACATGGACGTGAGGAGCTGCCAATACCAGCCCCTCATGACCAGCCAGTTGACCTGTCCATACAGCCCGATGAGGGTGTCGTCTGTCACCACGAAATTTCCGCCGATCAGCGATGTGTAGACGTAGACGGCCACGTTTAATCCGATCAACACGTAGGTTAATGGGAATTTCTTGCGGCTTGGGAACATGAATCTCATCTCTTGTAGTGTTCAACGATTTTCTGCTTTATTTTCGAAGAACTGTCCAGTTCGTCTTCGCCGAACTTGCCTATCTTCACAACTTCTATTCTCAATCCTTTCTTTCTCACGTAGTTTTTGACAGTTTGTTCTATGTCTCCTCGGTCATAGCCGAGTGCAATCACGTCAGGTCTGACTTTTTCAATCACTTTTTCTATGCTGAAATCTTCGTAGCCGAGGATAGCTTTGTCCACGACTTTCAACGAGTCGACGAGGGCCACTCTTTGATTTTCTGGGATGATCGGCTTTTCGCCTCGTCTTTTTTCAACTGTGCTGTCTCTGGCAACGATGACTATTAACTCAGCGTTCGGTCCGCCTGCCTCTTTGGCTTCTTCTAGGTACTTGACGTGGGCAAAATGCAGCAGGTCAAATACGCCTGAAGCCAGCACTATTTTTCTCTTTTCTTTTTTCTCCTCGCGGGCCATTCAAACTTCACTGCTCCCAACAGTCTCAAAGCGTCCAGCAGACCTTCGCAGTAGGCGATTGACGTTAGGCTTACTTCAAGCTCTTTCTTGGTTCTATAATACTTTGCGTCTTCCAGATAGGTTTTAGCTGACTCCACGACTTTCTTGATGCTGACGACATCCACATTTACAGAGGATTCGGCAATGTTAATGTTGCCAAAAACATGTTCAGCAGACATTATGTACTTTGACACAAGCTGATCCAGACTCATTCAGCCATCCTTCTGATCTTTTCAGGAGCACCCGTCAGCACTATCAGGGCTTCAGCCTCCATGAAGTGCAGTTTGCCAGGGAAAATGATGCTGTGCGGTGGCCCACCAAAATCGAAACTAACTAGGTCTTGCACGTAGCCTGCTTTCACCGTTGGCTTGTTGCTCCCTGCTCTAGATATCCCAACCACAAGCGTTTCCAGCGTGACTGTTTCCTTTTTCCTCTCCTTCTCGATCTCTAAAAGGAAAGACAGAGCGTCGTGCACACTGAGGTAGCGTTTCTGTTCAGCCTTAATGTCCAGCAGACACAGTGTGTGGAGTCCCAGCTTCTTGTTCTGCGTGAGCACTTCGTAAGGCGTTTGTGGCAGTGTCTCTTCTGGAAAAGGTATGGTCACGCTTTTTCCGAACTTGTAATTGTGCAGTCCTGACAGACCTATGACTGCAGAAAGCACTGAGGAACCGTGAACTACATGCGTTCTAATGCCACGCTTTTCCGCCTCTACTCGCAACGCAACGTGGGTTGTCGCTATGAGAGGGTCGCCTGGAACGAGCAACACAACCTTTCCGTCTTTTGCAGCGTCTAGGATGACTTTTCCGTTTTCATCCTCAAGCGCTTTTCTTGAAATATCGCAGAACTTCTTTCCAGTGGCCTTTTCGAGACGTTTTTTCGAGAAGTCAGGGAGAAGGCTTGTATAGAGCTCGATGAAGACGTGTTTTGCGGTTCTTATTTCTTCCAAGCCGCGCAAACTGATGCCTAGATCATCATGTAAGCCCAGCCCAACGAACACGATTTGACCCATTTGCTTCAACTCTTTTCATAAGCAGATTTGCAGTTAAACCTTAAAACTGTTGACCCCTGAGTATTTAATGTAAGGGAGGACTTAGAAAACATGAACGAGAGCGGCGCTGTAAAGTGTCGAGAATGCGTCGGAGAAATGGAAGAAGGTGATATTTTAGCTACCTACGGTGGGGTTGCGGCTCGTTTCCGAAACTATGGCGAGTTTCGCGGCGGTAAGGTTGTTCCCTTTTACTGCAAGAACTGCGGTTACATTGAACTCTATAAGAGAAAGGAGTCGACGGAATCTGTTGACAAGCTTCACAAGAAAGGGAGTGGGCAGCCATGAATGAAGTGTTCTCGGGCCAAAATCATTCGAGTAAGCTGTTCACTTTCGCCTAAGTTACCGCAAGAAGAAAAGAAGCAAAGAAAGCGTAACCGAAAGCTCTATATCCCTTCTTAGTCGAGGTTCCTTTCCGAAGGAAAGTCGGGCCCGTAGCTCAGTAAGGTTAGAGCGGCGGACTCTTAATCCGTAGGTCGCGGGTTCAATTCCCGTCGGGCCCGCCATATAGCGCGCTGGACTCTGAAAGGTACACGATTTTTCATGCTTTGTTCAACAACTTAAAAGAGAAGGATAAGAAACGCAAGAAACAGTAGACTGAATCTCAACAATCGTTTTCCTGTTTGCATCTAGCAGCAAGCTTTCACGGCATCCACTGTCCTCTTTAGAAGAAGCTGAGCTGCCTCCTGAGTTGGCCAGCCGCCTAATCCGCAGTCTGGACCCGTGAAAGTCATTCTGTCCCCGTATTTCTCCTTGGCAGCTTTGAATCTTTTCTTAATCTTATCTTCACTCTCAACCAGTTGCGCTGCGGCTGGCGTTGCGACGCCTTTGTCGTAAAGTTCTGCTGTGATTGAGTCTATGTCTGTCCTCGAAACTCCAACACGTATCTGTTTGTCAGCTTTATTCAGCATTTGCTTTGGCAGGCTCTCAATGTTTCTGGGTGACGCTGCATACTCAAAAGCTAGAACGTCAACATTTTCGACATCCAATAGGTCGGAGATCCTTGAGGAAGAATGTAGGTGAATCTGTTTCTTCACACCTTTGAAGTCGAAAGCACGCTCCAAGACCTCCAGAATTGTGTCTCGATCAGCAGATATGTCTTGAAACCCAAAACTTGGCTCATCGAGTGATACCACTTCAGTCTTAACGTGCTTGGAATCCAATATCGCGTTTCTCGCAAACCGTCTAACCGTTTCAGCAAACATTAGGAGAATATCCTTGTACGGAACTGTTCCAACCTCTTTCAAGTACAGCTCCATCGGTCCCGTAACGCACGCGCGGAGCGCCACTCTTCTT
>Ga0315282_10000246_pt1 | contig 108259 bp, 102 predicted proteins | sample YL17G07_20_MG_FD_203693 | JGI IMG/M metagenome (GOLD analysis project Ga0315282, IMG submission 203693) | Sediment microbial communities from Yellowstone Lake, YNP, Wyoming, USA - YL17G07_20 | ecosystem: Environmental > Aquatic > Freshwater > Lake > Sediment | place: USA: Wyoming | collected...
ACTGGGACAAATGTCTATGAGACTCTTGCCTCGCTGATTGCGACATGGCAGTTCCAGAAAAAGGACCTACGTGCAGAGCTTTGCAGGATGCTGACCACAAACATGTGCTAAAGAGCTAAACAAATACGAATATTCTACTGTCCCCCTCCAGGGACTTCGGCATTGCCGAAGGGACTCCCGCGGGAGCTGTCACGGCGCCATTTCATCTCGCCTCTAAAGAGGCGAGGGTTCCTCCCCTGCAGGGGAGTCCACTGGAGAAGATTAGCGCCGGGACTAAGCGGATCGCTTATCCGACAACGTTCAATTCCGCGACAACGCTGGGAGTCCTTATGCTTGCCGGCTGTATGCTGTTGTCTGACGCGAGCTTGAGGTTCCGGAGCATCTCGAACACGTTTCCGGAAATCATAGCGCACTTTATCGGCTCGGAAATCTTACCGTTCTTTATGAGGAATGCGTTCTTCGCCTCCACGCTGAAGTCCCCGCTGTAATCGTTAGCGGTATGGGTCCCTGAAAGCCAGTTGACGAGTATACCCTCGCTTATTCCCTCAATGAGTTCGGCCTCCGGGACCGCGTTTCTTGAGGAGAATACGAGATTGCTCGGTCGCGGGAATGGAGTTGAAGCGTAATCCCTGAATCCATTACCCGTGCTTTCGGCAAGACCCGCCTTGAGTGCGCTCGCGTGATCATGAATGAATGATTTGAGTACTCCGCCTTCGCATATCACTGTCCTTTGAGTCGGCACTCCCTCTCCGTCGCATCTTCCGCTTCCCAATCCTTTCGGGAGCGTTCCGTCGTCAACTATGTCGAGTGTTGGATCGAATGCGGTCGTGCCTATGAGTTTTGGGTTCAGGCGCGAGTTGCCCCTGACAACCCTGTCGCCGTTTATTGACGGGACGAACGCTGCTTCGAAGAGTCCGCTTCCGCCCTCTTCAGATATGCAATGAGGCCGTAAGACTACTGGCATTTTTCCAGAAACTGTCTTCTCGGCGCCCCTTGATTCTAGCGCCATGCTTGCTGCTTTTTTCGCTATTTCCTCGACGTTTATCCTCGCGATGTTCTTCTCGATCTCGCCCCACCAGCCGACACTCGTGTCGATCGTGACGTACGTCCCGGCGCTTACTTCAGTGTCCTTGTCTGTTATGCGCACGCCATTGCTGTTCGCTATTTCCTGGAATGCGCTTCCGGCGCTCATTCCGGCGTAAGTCGGACGCACTCCGCTCTGGTTGAGTATCGCAAGCATGCTCTCGACGTTGTCTATTATCCTTGCGTCCGAGAGGATGAGAATCCTTGAATCAAAACATCCCTCAGGATCAGGATAGTCATTGGATGCCTGCGGGAGTCCGGCGAGCTTCTCGCCTATACGCGATGTATTGATCGCTTTCTCGAGAGTATTACCAAAAAGTTCCGCCCTGTTGCACGAGGCGAAGCCGACGCGGCCGTTAAGCACTATACGCACTCCGATTCCGAATGAGTTCGAGTTCCTGAAATCGACTATCTTTCCCTTCTCTGCGCTGCATGAACGCGATTCTCCGGACTGCACCATAATCTCGATGCTAGCCTTTTTTTCAGGAGTCGCACGCAGCTTCTTGACCGCGTCATCAAGAAGTCCTTCCGCGCTCGGAACGTCCTTCAGTTTGCCTTCCGCATCAGGAGGCATCATTAGCATCATCATCATCATGGCTGCTTTCAGGCTACACCTCCTATCATTGCCTGCGTCCTTATGGCTGGACCGCTTGTGCCGACAGGGACCCATTCCCCTCCCTTGCCGCAGATCCCGCTGTGGTTTATGACTTCCTTGGCGACCGCATCAACTGACTTGAGGATCTCCAGAGTGTTTCCGAGTATGCTTACGTCACGCAAGTGCTGTGCTATTTTCCCGTTCTCTATTAGAAAGCCCTCCATGGCGCCGAAATTGAAGTATCCATTAACGGGTTCCGTAGTGCCTCCGCTCGAATCGATGAGGTATACTCCTTTCTTGGTTTCATTGATTATCTCATCAACAGATGAGTAGTCCCCTCCGAGGAATATGGTGTTCGACATCCTGACTTGGTTGAATTCGCCTCGGCAGTTTCCTGTGGACTGCTGTTTCATCTGTCCGCCGCTCGTCCTTGAATTGAGCAATCCGACCAGTTTCCCTTTGTCTATGAGCTGGGTGCAGCCTCCAAGTATGCCGTCGCGGTCGAATCCGAAGCTGCCGAATCCCCTTTCCGCCCTCTTGTCGTCAACGACGCTCACAAGCTCCGAGCCTATGATTTTCCCTTCGTGTCCTGCGAGTATGTCGTCATTGTTCACTATGTGGTCCGCCTCGCACAGATGGCCAAGGGCCTCGTGAATGAACGTGCCGACAAGAAGCGGGTCGAGCACGACAGTATTCTTTCCGCCTGGCGCCGCCTTTGCCTTAAGCAGCGCAAGAGCCCTTTGGGCTACGCTCTTTGAGAATTTATTCTCGTCTATCTCATTGATTATCTCGTAACCGCACGTGCCACGCTTTATGTCCCGCATGCTCTGGATTTTGTCCCCTTCACGGGCTATGCATGTGAGAGCCATGCCGCATCTCGTGATGGTCTGGGAGAGGTTTTCTACTCCCTCGCTTGTAGTGAGTGATACGTCGCTTCTTGAGTCAGAGTAATTCGCTACAGTCTTTATCCTTTCGGAATCCACTTTTCTCGCGATTTTTTCTATCTCAAACAGTCTTTCGACTTTCTCGTCAATGCTCAAAGAAACGGGGTCGATTTTGACCGGTGTTTTCCATTCCTTACCGCGCTCTCCGGAAGCCAGTTCGTATTTTTCCTGGGCGAATTTCGAATACCTACCCAGCGATATCGCAGCCCTGCAAGTGCGTTCAAGAAGGTCGTCAACGAGTTCAGGGCGGTTAGTGCTCGCGTAAGTCCAGCTTCCCTTGTGGAATGCCCTTATGTTAGTCTTCTTCTCAATGGAGCTTGTGGAATCCACTATCTCTGAATCCTTTATGACTATGCGTGTCGCTTCGGCTACGATTCTCTCAACGTCCCAGTACGAGACTGAATCCCTGAATGTTTTAATCCTGACCATAGTGGTTCACAATGACCTGCCTTATTTTTTTCGGTTCCTGCTCTCTTATTATGCAGCAACAGCCCTTCCCGCACGAACTAGTGCGTGCTTGAGCGCCTCATCAATCGTGGAGCATCCTATTACCGTTACTTTCTTCTGGTTTTCCGGAGTGAGCATGACGTCCTTCAAATTAGATTCCGGAATTATGACGCGTTTTATGCCTGCCTCAATCGCCGCCTCTATCTTGGCATTGACGCCTCCTATCGGAAGTATCTCGCCGCGAACACTCAATGAGCCTGTCATCGCGGTATCCTGACGCACTCCTCTTTTAGTAAACGAAGAGATGATGGCAATGGCGACCGCGACGCTTGCGCTGTCCCCTTCCACTCCCTCGTGAGTCTGTATGAATTGAACGAATATATCGTAATTCTTCTTCAAGCCCTTGCCGTACTTCTTCCTGATTACCGCGTTCGCGTTAGTCACGGCTTCCTTCGCTATCTTTCCCAAGCTTCCTGTAGCGCTTATCTCGGAGTGATCCCCGCCGGGAGTAACTTGCGCCTCGATCGGAAGCACTATCCCTGCGTCGGATTCGCCCACAACCGCAAGACCATTCACTCTCCCCACTATAATCCCCTTGTGTAGTATGACTGAGTATTCCTTCTTCTGTTCTATGAATTTGTCAGTAACCTGCTGTTCCAGGTTCCTCGCGAGTCCTTTTCCGGCAGCCACATGCTCACTGGTCACGATTTTCGCTCCTTTCTCCTTCGCGATGTCTCCTGCAGACCGCAAGAGCCCGCCTAAGTCTCGCAATTTGAGAGTCAGGCGCCCTTTCCTTCCGCTCCTTCGTTTCGCCTCGAATATCACTGCCTCGATTGCGCTCGTGTCGAAGTGAGGGATTTTTCCGTCCTTCTTGACTTCCTGCGCTATGAATCTCGCTATCTTCGTTCGGTTCTCTGGAGTGTCAGGCATGGTGTCATTCATGTACACCTCATAGCCGTATCCGTGAATCCTTGATCTGAGAGCTGGATTCATGGCTGCTGCGCCCTCAAGGTTTCCTGCAGCTATGAGCACGAAATCGCACGGCACTGGTTCGGTCTTCACCATGCTTCCGCTTGAGCGCTCGCTTCTTCCTGTTATCGCGCACTTCCGCTCCTGCATTGCGGTCAAAAGCTCTATCTGGCTTTTCCTGCTTAGAGTCGCTATCTCGTCTATGAATAATACTCCCTTGTGCGCGCGGTGGATCGCTCCTGCCTCGACGCGATTGTGAGGTGGGGTCTCGAGCCCTCCTGACTGGAACGGATCGTGCCTCACATCACCCAAGAGCGCTCCGGCGTTCGATCCGGTTGCATCAACGAATGGGGGATTCTCGTTAGGCGCGTGGCTTATGAGCAGTTTGGGGACGTTCACGAGGCTCTTCCCGCTTTTGATGTAATTCATTCCGATTAAGAGGAATACGCTCGCGGTAATTCCTCCGAAAAGTATGAGGGGCTGCTTCAATACGAGGAAATAGTAGAGAGTTATCGCTGATACCGCTATGAAGAGTATGAAGAAGAGAGTGCGTTTTATCCTGTCAGCTTCCTTCATCTGCACTCGTGCCAGTGCCGCCACGAGTTTTCCTTCCATCGCCTTGAAAGTGCGAACAACGGGCGTGTTCTCGTCCTCGTCGTTCGGGAATATCACTGTGTCCTCAAGCTCTTCCTTCGGGAGGAGTTCAGCCATTCCCTGGCCGAGCATGCTCTTGCCTGTTCCGGGCTCTCCTATGAGCAGTACGTGCCGTTTCTGTAATGCAGCTTTCTTGATGATGTTCACTGCATGATCCTGGCCTACTACTTGGTCGATTGTTTGTTTCGGAACTTCGATTTCTTCAGTGCTTTTCGGAAAAACAGGATTAGCGGTGGTTTCTTGTTTTTGTTTTTTATTCTTCAGTGTCATCGTTGTCGTCTTCGGTTTTCTTTTGCGCCGGCTTGCCATTTCGTGAAACAATATGTGACCTCATTATTTTTTTTATTGTTGTTGTGAGCGGATGAACTCTATTCTAGGGTGTTGGGAAGAAACTTCAGTCCAGTCTTAATAAAAAGGTTTTCAAGGGGGCCAAGGGGAGCTATCCACACCGACATCACGCAACATATCGTGCAACGGCAGACACTTTAGGGCGTTAATGCACGGTTTTATGAAACATGTGCGACGTGCATACCTAAAAAGAGAGCTCACGCTTATAACATATAAGAAAAAATAAGCTCTTTTAAAACCTGAACGGAACAGCCCTAGCCGGACCGCTTCCCGAAGGAGGCTGTTGCTGTTGAGGCGGCTGCGGGAACAGTCCAGTCTTGTTTGACGGAACCTGCTCTTCCTTCCCTTCCTCTCCCTCAACTTCCTCACCGGTTGAAAGCTCAATATCGTGGCTTATGAGTATCACGTCCCCAACGGCCCTTACTGCCTTGTGCGGGACTATGACTGCACGGACATCTCCCAAAGCCTCGCGCAAGAGACTGTTCGGAGTGCTCTTGATTATCCATCCGTTGATCATGAATTTCCCTAGGACCACGTCATCGACCTTGCCGAAGTATTCGCCGGCGTCAGTGAAAACATCCTTATCATACATCTCAGTTACCCGCATTATGGATATCATACGCTAAAATCACTCCTCAAATTACTGTTTGTCCTGTAATACATTATACTTTCTTACATAAATAAATACTTTTCTTCACGAAAACGCTTAAATGGAGAAACACAGGCCATTCCGTAGAGTAAAGGCCTAAACGACATGTTGTTCCTGATCCCGGTTTCGCACGTTGCAGGGGAGTCAAAAAAGAATGCAGTAAACGCAATACTGGAAATCAATCCGGGAATAGTGGCTCTCGAGCTTGACCGAAAGCGCTTCACGGCAATGATTTCAATGGGTGTCTCCAAAGGGCCAAGGCCTGCGCCTCCTTTTCACGTTTCAGAACCGCTCGCAAGCATAGTAACGAGACTGATTTTCGGGGCACAGCAATGGTTCGGAAAACAGACAGGACAGACTCCTGGAGAGGAATTCATACAGGCAATAAACGCCGCCAACTCCATACACGCGCACATAGCATTGATAGACCGAGACATATCAGTGACCATGAAACGCCTCTCCCGCGCAATAAGCATCCGAAGCGTTGCGAGGATGATCGCCTACTCGGTCGCGGGAAAGGACGCGCCTTTCGACATAAACCGCATACCTGATTCAAGGACTGTGGAGCTACTGCTTGAGGAGCTCAAGGACGACTTCCCAAAGCTCCATGCAGCGCTCGTTTCAGAAAGGGACGCATTCATGGCGGCAAGGCTAATCCGCCTGTGCGACAACCATCCGGACGCCAGCATCGTGGCAGTGGTCGGGGCCGGGCACGTTCCGGGAATGTCGAAACGCCTCAAGACTGCAGGAGCTTCCTTCAAAGTCCTTGTTGATTGAATGCGGCGCGCGAGTTGCAGCCCACTTCGGCAAAACTTTATTTACACCACACTTCCCCACTCCAAGCAGGATGGGCTTCGTCATACTCATAGGCAAGAAGTTCCGCTTCAGCTCTCGCGAACTATTCGATATGCTCGTCTCGGCAGTAGTCATCACGTTCATATTCGGCTATGAGCAATTCATCGGAGCATCCTTCCAAAAGCTCATTGCAGTCGGAGCGATATACTTCCTCATAGTCGGCCTCGCATTCATACTTCACGAGACGGCGCACAAGCTCACAGCCCAAAGCTTCGGATGCTGGAGCGAGTACAGGATGTGGATGGAAGGGCTTCTCATAGCGTTGGTTATGAGGATATTCATAGGATTCACGTTCATAGCGCCGGGTGCCGCCTACTTCTCCCCATTCAGGCACGGCATACCCCTTAAGGAATTCGAGCTCTCCAAGAATGATGTGGGAAAAATAGGGGCAGCAGGACCAGCCATGAACATAGTGCTCGCATTCGTTTTCTACATACTCTGGATTTCGGGAATACTCACACTCACCATGGGAGACATCCCTGTGGCGCTACTCGGCGCTTACGTGAACTTCGTGCTAGCGCTGTTCAACATGATCCCGATCCCGCCTCTTGACGGCCACAAGATATTCAAATGGAGCATTCCCATTTACATAGCGATGGTGGTCGTGATAATCGCATCCTGTTGGGTAATGGGCATACCTCTTCCTTTTCTTTCTTGACTAATCAGCAATTGATTTTCCGCAGGGGATTTCCCGTACGGCAACAAAATGGGAAACCTTTATATTTGTCAGCGATTGCGGCGTCAATGACATAATCACGATGGCAAAGAACCAAGTACAGCTTCCGAGCGGCTCAGGGGGACTGTTAAGATACACAGAGGATACAGGAAGCATCTTCAAGTTCAGTCCGCAACTCGTGATGTTCATATGCGTGGGAGTGTTTCTCATCGCGATACTACTGCAATTTCTAGTTCCTCTAAGTTGAGATCCAGAATTCTTTTTGCAGGCAAAATACTGGTCCATCATCATCGCAATGGCATTTAATAACAATGAGAATGCAACACGCCCGCTTTTCGGGACTGCGGGAACTCCCATCTCCTCGCCATCGCGCCAAACTCAAGACGGCATAAGGCGCGTGAGAGAGCTCGGTCTTGACGCACTTGAGGTCGAATTCGTGCGCGGGGTCAGGATGTCTGAGGAGACCGCAAGGGAAACAGCAAGGGTGGCGGAAGAGCTCAATGTGTCGTTATCAGTGCACGCTCCCTACTACGTCAACCTCAACGGGAATCCCGAAGTCGTGAAAAGCAGCATCCAGCGAATAGAGGACTCATGCAGGGTCGGCGCAATACTCGGTGCCACAGTCATAGTGGTCCACGCGGCATATTACGGCAAGACCCGCGATTCGGACGCGGCAACGAATGCGGTAGTCGGCGCACTCCAGAAAGTGGAAAACCACGGCGTAAGGATCGGCCTTGAGACGATGGGACGGCACTCGCAGTGGGGCACGGTGGACGAAATAATCACGGCAGCAGAGCAGTGCGATAATAACAACGTTGTGCCGGTTGTTGACTGGGCTCACATTCACGCGAGAAGCGGCGGGGGATTGCGTACTCTGGATGATTTCAGGAAAGTATACGAGCGGATTGCGGCCTGGAACAAGGCATACGCCAAGCGCCTCCACTCGCACTTTTCCGGAGTCATGTTCACTGAAAAGTCAGGAGAGAGGAATCACCTGACCATCGATTCTAGAAGCCCAGACTACGCGCCGCTGGCTAAACTTATAAAGTCAGAGCGGATTTGTCCAACAATGATATCAGAGTCCCCCAACATAGAGGGGGATGCAATACTGTTCAAGAAGATGTGGAACGATGCGGTGGTGACCTGAATGGCGAAGAAGATGCGGATGATGGGAAAAAAAGTAAGGAAGCAGATAACTAGTTTGAGCAAGAAGCTGACTATCAGGAATAAAGTGATGGGGAAAAAAGTAAGGAAGCAGATAACTAGTTTGAGCAAGAAGCTGAATATCAGGAAGAAAGGATGGGATCCGAAAACCGAGATATTCTTCGACAAGCCCATACCAGACTGGCCTGTTTTCGCATTCGTGATGACGCCAGCCGTGCTTCTTCTATCACTCCTCGCATACAATTACACTCTAAGCGTCTGGGCGTCCATACTCACGGGGGCCGTAGTCTACTTCTGCATATCAGTCGTGATTTTCGGCATGAGCTACGAGCTTTCCAGCGAAGAGCTTAGGGTTTTCATCGGGCCATTCAAGGTGCGTTCATACAAGCTCTCGAACTTCGAAGGCGCCCGCTACGGCTATCCGAACATAATACACGAGCATTGGACTGTGCGCTTCTCGAACCACATAACGCTATCTAAAAAGAAAGGAATCCTAAGACACCTGGTCATAACCCCTTCCGACCCGAAGGTATTCCTGGACCAGCTTAAAGTAGTAGGCGTCAAGGTCAATGCGTAAAGGCGTGACGGCGTAAAGGTCAACGACAACGACTATAGAACCAGTTATTTGTTGTGGATAAATCTGAATTTCAGCACTCTCTCAAAACGGGATTTTCCGTCTTCAACACCACCAGAAACATCAAGGTCAACGTCGCAGTGCACTCCTTCATAGCCCAGGCTTCCTGAGTTAAGGTAGAAAGTCGGAAGCCGTATGCCCGTCTTTTCTTTTTTTTCGATTCCAAAAATGATTTCTCCTTCCGATGCATTACTTACGGGCATCACAACGCTTATTCCGCCATCCCGCAGGCGCTCGCGGTCTATTTTCGAGAGGTCCAGCGTTCCGCTTTTCGCGTCGTATTTCGCTTCCATAGGCTGCTCGCCAAGCGAAGTCCTAACCGCAATCCCTGGGTCTTCATGTATGTGGCCGGCGGCAACTAGGAATGGGGAGTATTCGTCAAGAACGTCCCGCAGTGCTTTGGAGCCCGCTTTGCGGGATTCCCCTTCAGGGAGTTTTCTCCAGTTGTCGCTGAACAGGCTTCGGTCAAGAATCCCGTATGGGGACTGGTGCGCAAGGAGTATGGTGTCATAAAGAGCGTCGTTCCTTCTCATCCCATCAAGGCTCTCTTTAACCGATGCATAGATGTCGTTGTAACTGTAAACCGATGAACCAAAGAACGCGCGGGAAAAAAGTTCAGTAGCTGATTTTCCTCTCCTTTCGCTTCCGCCAAAACCAACGACACTCAACTCGTGATGGGAACGGTCCTCAGCGTCTGCAGTCGTAGACGGCTTGAGCCTTGCCATCCTTTTTCCGTGCACGTAAGCGATGTTGCATTCGGTTTTCATGACGTAATTGACATGCTTTTCCGGATCATGATTGCCGTATGTCGCCACCACGTTTCCCGGACCGAGCGTGTCAAGAGTTGAGAGCGATTCATCAAGAAGGCTTCGGATCTTGTTCTTCCTTCCACGGAAGCAGATGGAGCTTAAGTAGTCCCCGCTGCACAGTATTTTCCTTCCTTCTTCCTTCGCCCGCGCAACCTCCCGTCCGAGCCGGTACGCGTTTTGGTGTATGTCGGATATGAAGGACAGCCTATAGGAAGCATGAGAAGAGGGGATAGCCATTCCGACGGTCAAGAAGTTATTGGCTCCCGCATCAATATATAGGTTGCTCCCGCAAGAATCATCGCAGTCAGCATCTTCCAGAAAATCTTATAAAGCCGCTCCAGAGGAGTAATCCCCGAAATCCCCGTTTTGAGGGTGAACCGGTCGTTGAAGTCCAGCCGCAGAGCGGGATGGAGGCCGAGGGATCGATGAACGAGTGGTGAAAAAAGACTAAATGAAGCAGGAGAAGTTTTTGGAATACGGAGTGCACATAGGCACCCTAAAGCGCAAGCACGCGATGGACTCATTCGTCTACAAGGTAAGAAGCGATGGCTTAGCAGTCCTTGACGTTGAGAAAGTAAGCGAGAGGCTGGAAACAGCAGGCAGGTTCGTTGCGCGTTTCGACGCCCCGAACATAATGGTCGTGGCAGCAAGGGATTACGCACAGCCTCCGGCCAAGAAATTCGCTGAAACGATAAGGTCAAGCTCGGTAATAGGCCGTTTCATGCCTGGAACGCTCACGAATCCGGACTACAAGAGGTTCACGGAATGCGACTTGGTGATCGCATCAGACCCGTTGGTCGACCGTCAGGCAGTGACTGAAGCGAACCAGCTCGGTATTCCTGTAGTCGCATTCTGCGACACTAACAACACAAAGGAAGCTGTTGACCTCATAGTTCCAGGTAACAACAAGGGAAAGAAATCTTTGGCATTCCTTTACTGGGCGCTTGCCACCCATATCCTGCGCGAGCGCGGCGAATTGCAGAAGAATCTCGACCTTGACGTTTCCCCTGAGGAATTCCAGTAATAATAATAATAATAACAAAAACCGGTGAATAAGGATTCCGTGAAAATCCGGGGACCAGCTGCGGCAGGGAAGTTCTATCCAGCAGGGGTTGACGAGATAAGGAAACTCGTATCCTCATGCCTGCATAAGCACGAATTAGGACCAAAAGCCGGAAGGGGAAAGCCAGAGCCGATAAACGGCTTGATTGCGGCAGTGGTCCCGCACGCAGGCATAATCTATTCCGGCGCGGCTGCTGCTCACGTTTATGCGAGAATACCTAAAGGGATCAACACGATAATACTCCTTGGCCCAAATCACACCGGCCTCGGGGACTTCCGGGTTTCTGCAAGCAGCGCGGACGGATGGAAGACCCCCCTTGGAGTCGTGGAGTGCGACCTTGACGTGGCTAAAGCGTTAGTAGAGCACTGCAACGCATTCGGTGGAGCCAATTTCTGCGGGTTCGATGACCTTGCCCACCTGGAGGAGCATTCACTGGAAGTGCAGCTTCCGTTCCTGCAGGAAGTCCTTGATCACGATTCGTTCAAGATAGTGCCGTTCGTCGTCTCATCAGTTGACACGAGGACTTGCGAGGCGGTAGGCAAAGCAATAGCCCAACTGATAAAAGAAGCTCCGAACGGCATGAGATTCCTGATCATCGCGAGCAGTGATTTCAGCCATTACGTTCCAGCGGTCGACGCAAAGCGACTTGACGGTTTCGCGATAAACGAGATACTGCGAATTGACGCGCCAGGCCTTTTGAGGACCGTGATCGGTAACAGGATATCCATGTGCGGTATAGCGCCTACTGCCAGCATGCTTTACGCACTGAAGGAATTGGGAGTGGTGCCGCGGGCCCAGGCGGTCAAGCACGCTTATTACAATTCAGGAGACATAATAGGGGACAAGAGCTCGGTAGTAGGCTACGCGGGGATAACTATAGCAGTGCCAAGCAGTTTGATAGATAACAAATAAGAAAGTGACTTTATTTCGCGCACCCGGAGTCATTACCAACGCTTTTTTTCTTTCATAAATCTTCCTGGAGTTAAGTGCGGATGAGAAACAGAAGTGGAACAAAAGTGGTTAGCAGCTGTTACGACTTCCCGCCGGAAGGCAGTACAATCGTAATCGCGTTGCGGATTCACTTCCGTGTTCGGAATGGGAACGGGTCTTGCCCGCAGCCTATGGCCGCTAACCGGTACTGATTTCGGGGGTTCTGATTAAAAAGTTTTCCTCATCTGGGGCTTTGCATTTTTAAACTGCCTTTTTATGTGCAGTCTTGTCGGTTGCACATAAACTGTTGTCCATGAACTCTTCTATCTGGTTTGGTTGAAATCCCATTTCCACGAGTTCGTGTATTATGACGCAAACGTTATGCACGATGGCCACGAGTATCAGTTCGTTGATGTTTCCTTCAAGGCTCTTTCCTCGTACACTGTCGGTCAGTTTTCTTTTGATGGATGAAAAGACGGCTTCAACATTGCTTCTCTGGTGATACCGTTTCATGAAGTAAACGTAGTGAGTCGCGTAAAAATTGTACATGGCTTTCCATGCAGGACTTCCTTTGGCTGTGCCCGTGGCATTGCTCTTGAAGGGAATTAGCGGGATTATGCCGAGTTCTTTTCCGAGTTCCAGGTTTGCTCTTGAAGAGTATGCTTTGTCCGCGGTCACTATTTGGGGTTTCAACCGTTCTACCGCTTGTCTTACGAGTGGATCGAACTGCGGGCTGTCTCCTGCCGTTTCAGGAGTCACGGAAAGACTTGCGATTATGCCAGTTTTCGCTCCGACAACTGCATGGAATTTTATGTATCGTCTCTTGGGCTTTTGCTCGTGCCTTTTTTCTAGCCAGCCATTGAACCGTGTCGTGGAAAAGCCTGTGGAATCTATCGCTATCGTGGTTTCCATTCCCTGAAAGAATACTGCCGTCATGGCAAGAATATCTTGTAGATATGGGGTTATTGCAGGAGATTTCAGGTACTTCAAGGATGTGTTGAAGTGAGGTTTCTTTTCGATATACCTTCTGTTTTCTAGTTCCTGGAGGTATCCAGTGGTTCTGCGGCTTGACTTTTCTTCGTATTTTTGTACGAGAAGGGATTTTATCATGTCGCCTAGTGGCATTCTCGGTCGCCCTATGTGGCCTGTTGGGGTTTCGGGAACGGTAATTCGCATTAGTTCGTCAGCGATCCTGAAGAAGAATTGCCTTTCTTTTGTTTGAGCTTTATTGTAGGAAGGCCAGTCTCTTTTTTCGGGACTCGTGAATGTAGCGTTTGACAAGCTTAATGAGAAATCATTTAGATTAGACTGTAGTGCCCAGTTCGTGTCCCTGCCTTTATTCACCCCATTCTCATTCATCATATGATATTTAAGACATAACTTATATTTAAATGTTCGCATTTTTAATATGATTTATATGATGTGAAATAATAGTAAGTTTTTTATACTAAAACATACTATTATAAGTATCATATGAAAAAAATGAATGATGCGGAGCGGGAACGGCTCTTCAAAGAACTCGAAGGAAACCAGTACATACTAAGAAAGCGAGTCAAGGTGGGGATAAACCAGGGCCAGCTCTTCGTCCGCATACCACAAAAAATAAGCGAGGAGTTAGGTATAACTCAGACTTCAAACGTGGAATTCGTTTTCATGAAAGAAAACGATAAGAAAGAATTGAGACTGGAGGTAATCGAATGAGCGATTCTATAGACATCTATGACCGGGAGATCCTGCGATACCTCTTGAGGAAAATAAAACCCGCCACAATTCATGAAATCGCAAATGCCTTGAAGTTGAGTTGGAATACAGTGAGGATACATTTGCTAAAACTGAGGGACCTGGGTTTGGTTGAGTGCAAACAAGGGAAGCGGGTATCGTATTGGTACGTCAAGAGGAGAAACAGTGATTAGTGGTATGTCAGTCTTCACCATTAGGTATATAAGTTTGATTTCAAGAGATTAGAATGAACTGGTTAGAACAAATAAGCCAATGAAACAGGAACTTCTTGAATGCGATATGTAGAAACAGGGGTGTACTTATTTGGCAAAAGAATTAGGCGTGCTTTCAGAGTTTTCGGACATACAGGAAATCGAAGAAAAAGTCAAAATTGAAATTGCAGAACAAAAAGAGTTCTTCAAAGTTCCAAGACGGTTCGGAAACATTCCAGTTGAGGAGCTTCCTTTTGGGTGTGATAGAGCAGAACAGTATAGAAAACTCTATCCGTTTGTTTCTTTACCATTTCAGACGGTTGAACGGGTTTCATTTGGTCATCCAAAACTTGACCCAAACCGCTTATTCTTTGGTGACAATCTTCACGTTATGCGGCTTCTACCTCCCGAATCAATAGACCTAATTTACATTGATCCTCCATTCTTTTCGGGAAGAAATTACAACGTTATTTTTGGTGATGAAAACGAGGTCCGCTCGTTCACGGATATTTGGGAAGGCGGGATGCCTGGATATTTGACTTGGCTGAATGCTCGTCTTTTGGAAATGAAAAGATTGTTAAAAAAGACAGGTAGCATATACGTTCACTTGGACTGGCACGCAAGCCATTATGTCAAGGTTGAAATGGATAAAATTTTTGGTTATGAAAACTTGATTAATGAAGTTGTTTGGTCTTATAGACGCTGGCCATCAAAATCAATCGCCTATCAGAGGTTTCATGATATTATCTTATTTTATAGCAAAAATAAAAATGATCATACATTTAATACTGCTTACCAAGAAATCGCCGATATAACTAAAAAAATACATAAAGGAAAAAAACAGAAAGCTTTAGTTATTGATGGACATCGGTGGTCAAAAGACAGCGATGAAAAATCAGAGTTTACTCCTATAGGTGATGACTGGTATATTTCTACTATAGCAGGTAATGCTAAAGAAAGGATTGGATATCCAACTCAAAAACCAGAACAATTGATTTCAAGAATAATTGAAGTTTCTTCGAATAAAGGAGATGTCGTAGCAGACTTCTTCTGCGGGGGGGGGACCACACCCGCAGTCGCTCAACGGCTGGGGCGTAGGTGGATAGCCTGCGACCAGTCAAAAGTTGCCGTTGCAGTAACGCTTGACCGATTGTTAAAACAAGTTCAAGGGATTCCTGAAGAAAAACAAGTTCAGCAGGCACTTGTTGAACTTCCAGATATAACTGTTGAGAACTGGGGTGTTTACGAAGTTCCTGCCTTAGTAAAACTAAGTGACGAGGAATTCAAGCATTTTGTAATTAGGGCGTATAATGGACGAGTTGCGACATCGGAAGACATCGTTCACGGCTATAAGGACGGGATTCCATTGTATGTAGGTCCCGCGTCTCAGACAAAAACAATAACAAAGAACGAAGTGATCTCTTTCGGAGAAACGCTTCTCATAAAGAAAGGCAAAAAACAAGGAACAATGCTCGCATGGGCGTTCGCCCCCTCAGCGAAAATAGCTGCTGAAAAACTTGCGGTACAGGGCGAATTAGCGATTGATTTTGTAAAGATAAACTTAATCCCTATTGAGTCACCGGAATTTAGAAAACACATAACCTCAAAGAAGGAAGACTATGGAAAACTACTTCTTTTCATAATGCCACCTGAGATACGAGTAGATGTTAAGAGGATATCTTCCTTAACATACGAATTCGATATTTCCGAGTCCGTTTCACTTAACCAAGGAGGTAAAATAATAAACGTTCAGTGGGACTTCGACTACAAAGGACGGTTTGTTTCTACAAATGGATATTCCTTCTTGCGCGATAAAAACAATATACCTCTACTTTCTGTAAGATATGAGTTCTCCTCGAAAGGAAAGAAAACCCTAGCATGTAAAGTCCAAGATAATCAAGGCGGGGAACGGACCAAGAGTTTTGACATAGAGGTGACCTGATGTTTAATTCCTTTACTCCATATGAAGAAGATTTTGCGAACTGGGTTGGAGGTGGGGACTTTCCTGGTGCAAAAGAAGAAACAAAAGAGTTCATAAACAATTTGATAAGAGCTGATAGAAACAAAAAGCTTTGGCCCGTTCAAAGGATTGCCATTTTGAGAACTATCTACGCATATGAAATTTTGAAGAAGAAAAACCTTTTGTTAAACATAGTGACTGGTGGAGGTAAAACACTTGTAATTGCGAGTATTATCTCTTGGCTAAAAGTGGCTCACAGTTCCAATAAGTTCCTTATTCTTGTTCCAAACATCATCGTTCGCGACCGTTTGGAGGTTGACTTTCAAGGAGCCAAAGTCTTCAAAGAATTTCAACTCATCCCCGCTAATCACGAAGAGAAAGTCAACGAACTTTCACTTCATGTTTTTCAATCAGGAAGCTACCCGGGAGGCGCATTGGAATCGGGCGTTCTTATTGGAAATATTCAACAATTTTATTCAAACAATATTTCGGGGAAAAGAAACTTAAGCTATTTAATGAATTTTATTGGAGACATTGTTATTTTTAATGACGAAGCCCATAATACTCCCGCCCCCGAATATTCGGAAACTCTTGCAATCCTTTCACACAAATGTCTGTTTAGACTCGATACAACTGCCACTCCTGATCGCGCAGATGGACAGACTCCGGATTCGGAAATGATTTATCATTACGATATTCCGACAGCATTGGACGACGGAATAATAAAGTCAATAGTAGTTTATGAACCTGAAGTAAAAGCAATAGAGTTCACTTATACTAATCCCGAAACGGGTGAGAAAAAACAAGTAACTGAATTAGATAAGGAATTTGAAGAAGCAGAAAAAAAAATCAAGCCATTCCAATGGATTTTGGATTTAGAACCAATGAAAAAGCAGATGAAAATTGCTCTTGACCGCCTTGAAGAGCAACATAAACGGGCTGCAGAAAGGTTCAAACCCATTTTGTTTGTTGTTACTATGGGTATAGAGGAGGCAAAACGGGCCAAAAGCGTTCTGGAAGACGTGTTCAAAATCAAAACCTTACTTGTAACTGAGGAGTCCGAAGAAAAAGAACGGGAAGAAGCACGAAACATAGGTAAATTTGAAAGTAAGTATTCTGCGGTGGTAAGTGTTCTAATGCTTAGGGAAGGATGGGACGTTCCCCAGGTTTCTGTCATTCTGCTTCTTAGAAAATTTTCCTCGCCAGTCTATGGTCAGCAAGTTATAGGTAGGGGGTTGAGGCGGGTTCTAAGAACTGAACCAGAAATACTCGCGGTCGTTGACCACCCTAAGTTAAGGCACGATTGGCTCTGGCAAATCTTAGCAGTAAGTAAGATACGTCAAAACGTATTACCAAATGATGAATTCGGAAATGAAGATTTGCCAACGGAAGCCAAAGTTCAGAAATTGGTTAGAGCTGAAAAAGTAATCAAAATTCCCGATCCTGAGTATGAAACTGAACTTGATATAGAAAAAATACGTAGAGAAATTAAAGAGGATAACGTAGAAAAAAATTGGAAAGAACTTTTAGATTGCGTTGAATACTCTAGAGCAGTTTGGACAATAAACAAAGTAAAGGTTGAACAGATTCAAAAGAGAACTTTAAGCGCATCCCGTGAAATGGAAATAATGAGTGGACCTGGCGAAGTAGAAGGACAAATTCAAGAAACACATCGAACCATACAACAAAAGAGAGACATTCTAAAGTTAGAACTCCTCACTCTCGCAAAAGGACTGCTACAAGAAGCCGGTTTTGGGGGACTAAAAACTGGCGTTTTATACAATATATTGGTCGACCATATTAGAAAGAAGATTCTTAACGACAAGAGTATATCAGAAGCGTATGAGTCGGACATAGATTTCGCTATCTATTCGATTGAAAATATTAGAAATAATTTTTCACCATCGATCGTGGCGGGAATATTGGAGGACCAAAATGGCAACGAGTGAACACGGAACGTTTGAGACCACTTCAAAAAGTGCGTTCTCCCTAGAATATTATGATTCTAGTTGGGAGAGAGACTATATGTCTTTTCTAGAAAAAAACCAAAGTGTCGATGCATGGACAAAAAACCATGGCATAAGAATCCCATATTTTGATGAGAATGGAAAAGTCAGGTCTTTTGTACCAGATTTTCTTATAAGAAATATCGACGGAACTGTAGAGATACACGAGATAAAAGGAACACATCTACTAAGATTACCTGAAACAAAACTCAAAATCAAAGCTGCTGAAGCGTGGTGCAAAGCAAGAAAAATAACCTTCAAAATAATTTCTCGTTATTAATGTTCAAACTACACCACCGGATCGTTCTATCGGCGAGGGAAAACGCCAAAGAAGCTGACGTTAGGAAATACGCCTGACTGCTGATATTTCTTGAATACGAGTTCGCAGCTACACTCGAGCCTTTCGAGGTTGGGAGCGGTTTCAGGAAGGCGATGCTGGATGGAATAGAGTCTAAGCAATAGTCACTTTTCGTACATTCAAATCGATTATGTATAGTTTGTTAGGGGAAGCAGTTAAGGACGTTTATTTTGCTTTAATCAAGACCATTTAAATTCAATGGCTTTTGACAGTACGGACAAGAGTCTTCTCCGTATCCCCCCATAAACGAAAAGACGCGTTTCATAAACTTTTTATAAGGCTGTTTTTTTACCTCACCAAATCGGGAAGTACCAGAAGATTCTACCGTCTGGACGTTTAGTCTACATACTTTATCGGGCAAAACATAACCTTTTGTGATTTCTCCAGGCCTATTGTTCTCTATATCATCAGGACCTATAGGTTCTGCTCCACTTTTAAGTTTGAACGGGGTAAGTTTACTAGTGATTGGAACGCCTAATACAAAATCTGAACCTTTGTTATAATCTTCAGTTGAAATTATGATAAATCGGTGATTATCGGGGGCACCAGTCTGTACTGTCACAGCCGTTTTTCCGCATCGTTTAGGACAAGAAACAATTCTTCCATCTTCATCACAATAGAACGCAAAGATCTGACATCGTTTAATTGCGAGCCCCATAGGGGTCGTCATTTCACCTCTCTTACATCAAAATCTTTTGGTGGTGCAGTCATAGGGGGTCGGGCTAACTTGAAAATATTACTGTTATTTCTAAGTGCATCTAATACAAGAAAAATTGTAGCAGAGCGTATATACTCATTTTCATCTTTTGAAACAAGTTCCTCGACTAGTTGTCCTATGTCTTTAGTTCGTTCAGTTGTTGTGTCTAAAACCAATTTTAGCTCATCTGAATCAGTTGATTTACACTCATCCATACAGATTTTTCCCCTTTAGCTCTTTGATTATTGAACTTAGCTCTTCATAGTCTTTTTTGCGCATTTCAGAACTTTTATTTTTCACGTCTATTATGAGTTCTGCTTCGGATTTGCTCGGATAAAGCTTATGTAGTAAATGAATAGATGCTGCAATCTCTAACCAGTCATCAGCTTCTTGATGTGGGGATATGAACTCAATGAATTTTATGAATTTATCTTCTTGTGCCTGATCTGAAAATTCTAATGGTTTTATTGATTTAAAATCGGCGTTAAACCCATCACTAGTTAAATCTGTCGAATATGGACCGCGAAGATAATATGAAAAATTATAGCCAAAACTAAACCCATCAGCCTGCATAAGGTAAATTATTTTTTGAAGACGAAGACGATTACTAAATGTATTCATATCAAACTCAGGATAGAGCCTCTTAATCAATCCCCCAAGAATAACTGAGTTCATATGGAACTAGTTTGAATGTATGCTTTTTATACTTTATATCTTTTTTGGGCGCAAATTTAGCTGATCGCATCAAATAGGGTACTAAAATTGTGAAATACTTACTTAAGCTCAGTCATAAATCCTGTTTCGTACATTTTTCCTGGCTTTATGTGCAGCGGGACGGACTTTATGTGCAGACTTGAGTTTGTGTGCAAAGCCCTCATCTGGCAAGGTAAAATATCGGCCTAAGCCTCTTCGCTTGCGTTTCCACCCGTTTGTTCCTCTTCGGAAATCACCTTTATGACCGGCTTCATGGCGTACTCGCCGTCCTTTGTCGAGTGTATCGATTCTTGCGCATTAAAATCGAGAGTGAGCGTCGTCGTTTCGCCTTCCACGATTTCGAACTCATGCACGAGATGGATTGCCTTTGACGGGACCGTCAGGTTGTATTCAGTTCCATTAATCACTGCCACGGCACTTTCCACAGTAAGCCGTACCTGGGTGTATTTTCCGGGCTCCAGGTCCGCGCTTCCAAGTAGTTCCGTGACATTCACCAGTTGTATCAAGTCAAATGTCTTGGTTTCATTCAATACGGTGCTCCATCCGGGAACAGATGCGTTGCTCTCATTCGTGGCGTTTGCCCCTTCGAAATGGACTTCAACGTTTGATATGGTCACTTCAGCTTTCTCGACATCAAGTCCTGCCGGGGCATCTGTTATCCTCAAAACCAGATTGCCTTTTCCAGATTCCATGATGCACCCGCCCGCCAAGACAATCCCTAAAACCAAAACAGCCAATACCAGTTCGTTTCTCATTTTCGTGAATCCCAGTCTCCTCTAATCATTTTTCCATCGGCATAAATTTTTTTTGCTTAAATAATTTGGCGTCCAATACAGCAAAACCGGCGCGCTTAAAACTTAAAGCAACGCCTCCAGCACGGTTTCCAACACGAAGAAATCCAGGTGTTGTCCCCCGCAGCACTAACTCCCAAGCTTCATCCTAGATGCGTTTTTATTGCGCGCCGTCCACAGGGTAACCCTCGCGGCGGGGACTAAATAGTACGCAGCCGCCTTTTTTATATATAAGCTTATTAATTTCAAGCGACATTACTTTTTGTAGGCGATTCACTCCCGTATGGCAGGCAGGGTTACTCTCACTGATTTCATGCAGAAGATGAACTATGAAGGCTACCCAGTCTACAAGAGCACTGCCGAAATCAAGAAGACCGGGAAACCGTTCTCCACATACTGGGAGCAGTTCCATTTCTTCTACAGGGTTCCCTGGATGCCTTTGGTATTCGGCTTCGAGGTCGCGACACCCGAGCCATTATTCTACTCGGTAGTTGACGGCTTGTGCGGCACATCAGGACTCTGGTGGAATTACGTCAAAGTGCGTGAGGGAATGAGCATCTCGCCTCTTAGTTCCACGCACGGCACCATGCTCATGAAGCAGTCCTACCAGCGCAAGGACGCGAAGGACATGCTGGCGACAGTACAGACACTCAAGACAGTGCTACTCAACCTAGAATCCGACCTCGAGAAGCTCAAGGAGCAGAAGAAATCGTTCGACAACGATGACGCCGAAGCAATCAAAGGATTATTCGTCGACAACTACGGCGGACCCACGAGGAATTGGACAGGGCTCGCCCGCTCAGTTCCCATAGTCAAGAGCGCCCTCACCTGGTTCTACAGGCTCAATGGCAAGAGCTTGAAGGAAATGACTTCCGAAATAGACGGCTTCGTAAACGGAGGAGAACTCAACCCTGCGGTCGCAAACTACCTAAAGCGTAAGGTAGAGGAATACTGGGAGTGGAGGTCATCCTACATCCCGTTCCTGCAGCGCACTTACAATAGCATACTCGAGAATATGCGGACACAGAGGGCTAACCTCCAATTGTACATGAGGTGGGCCGCGCGAAACATACAGGAAGTAGAGAACATGCTAATTCCCTACGAGGAGATGAAGGACTTGGGTGTAGTCTTTGACGAGGAATTCCCGCAGTTCGGGGCAAAACTCTACAGCCTCACAGAACAGTTCTATGAGGGAAGCCGCTGGCCGCAGATCAAGGACTTGTGCCGTCCGTGGATCCCGTGCATAGCGTCCACACTCCTTTTCGCATACAATCCGGACCTGCCTCAGTACAAGTTCTGCCGCGGGTTTTTCCTATTCACTTACGGATCGATGAAGGGAAAGCATCTTGAAGCTCTTGAAGCGCGCCTCAAGAAGCAGAACGAGGATTTCGTCGAACTGCTCAAGTCTTACGGAGGATACAGCGACGAGCAGATGGAATCGTTCGGCTTGGTTCCTGGAGAGGACGAGCGGAACGCCAACCGCTATCACGAATTGCTCAACCGCAAGAACGACGGAGAAGGCAAGGGAGAGAAATGGCTTACTGCCGAGGAGGAGAATGAATTCAAGGAACTCGCAGTAAAGATAGGGATTGAAATAGCGCAGAAAGGCGAATCCCCAGCAAAGTCCGAGGAAGGACTGCGGAAGGAGCTTTCAGACATGCTCTCAGGGCTCGGGGGAGGCTCACGCGGCCCTGCAGGAACGCCTAGAACGTTCATAGACAAAAGCGACGCATTACAGGACGGGATAATAGACACCATGAAGCCCATATTCTACCTTTTCGGTTCAGACCTCATAGACCGAATAGACAGCAGGAAGAAAAGAAGCGACTGGATAGCGCAGAACAGCATGATCAAGTTCTATCACACATTCAAAAAAAATCAGGGTTGGCTTACCTGGGATTAGTTCCGGAGCGCTCTATCAGTTCATTTGAAAGAAGAACACTTGACGGGCTAATCCAATCCCGTTGAAAAAGACGAAAAACTATTTAAATAAGAATCGCCACTTGGCAGTGGCAAATGCTAGAGAAGAACAAGGTCGAAGTCACGACCATGGATGCCGGCGGATACGGAGACATAGCCGGAGCAATAAGGATCGCAGAATACTTGTCTTCCGATTACGAAGTCATCCTCGCCCTGGGAACGTATGAGAGGAGGAAATTCGATAAATTGATGGACGGGGAAACCCCGGCGTGGGAAGTAGTCGATGAAGGCACGCCAACAGGGGCGCCCGTCAGGATTGCCGCGTTTGAATCACACCGCAATCACCGCAAATCAAAAGACCAGGTGGAAATACTCGTCAATCAATTGTCCTATAAATATATTTCAAGCGACCTCAACTTTTATACCGGTTTTCTTCCAGATGACGCAGCAGTCCAATTTCAGGGTGAGGGGACCTTGCTAATGTCCGGATTATACATCCCTAAAGATACCATCAAGTGCTCAAAAAACGATGCAGTAGAAAAATTCGATAAATTCTCGAAGAAAAATAAAATCCGAAACAAAGAGGAAGACTTCAACACCGACACTCTGTGGGGAACGTATTATTCAGGAACCATCGGGACGGACGGACTCTTCTTCGACATGCTAAAGGAAGCCCAGGGCAAGCTTGACAGGGACGCGACAATATTCACGTTCCTTGATGACCATCATTTCAAGAAGTACGTAGTCCCGAAAGCCGAACAACTTGGGCTTGAGTACGTAGTCCACAAAGACAAGAAACTCAGGTTTGAGTTCGTCGTTTCCAAAGGCAAAACGCTCGGCTTTGACTTGCATTTTCGCCACCGCCGTCAGTGGCAAGCCAATAATCAAAAACAACAAGCCGGTGGCGGCAATAAAATCAAGATTGTAAATCTTGGAATAGTCCCTGAACCAGTCTACAAGGCGTTTGTCGGCAGCGCAGACCTCATAAACGTCAGTGCAGGGGACGGTTCATTCACGTTGGGATACAAGGCCCTGCTTGACAACAAGACTCCTCTACTTAAGTTCTACAACCGCGATCAGCACGAGGCCATTGACGGACTAATTGACTGGAGCAGGAAGACTGAAAAAAGGCTTGATTATGCAACCGACAGCACTTCAAGGATTGTTGCAGGTTTCGCGGCAGGAGAACGCTTGTGGAATTACGAGTACAAAATCATCCAAGATTTGACTGATAAGTACGAAAGTAAACCCGACCAGTACGGGCCTCTTCTTAAACGATTTCAAACACATTATACGAATGCTGCAGGAGTCAATGACTTGGCCAAATTATTGTACGACGAGAAGACGCGAGATGAATACTCAAGAGTCTTGGGTTCCATCCCTGACACCATGAGAGAGGAGTTCGAAAAGCGTGGCTTGTCCCCTCAGAAAGCAGCCATTCTGCCTAACGTTTTGGACGTCGTGAAATATGCTGTTGACAGGACTTTCGAGCTCGGAGACTCAAAACAAATGGTAGAAGAATTCAAGAAGAGCTGGCCTTCCACGAAGTCGTACTTCTCGCGCAAAAGATACAGCTCCAAAATGGAGAAAAAACATTAGCCTTGAGTTTCGCAATCACTGCTGCACGTTTGGCAGGTAATTCACGTAATCCTTCAGGCTCTCTATTATTTCCGCGACATCCCTGCGCGCCAGCTCAGCGAAGCTGTCTATCTTGTCGAGGTAGAGGTATTTCTCCCTCATAGGCCGTATGAAGCGAAGGAGCGGGCTTTTAGTCCACAAACCCCTGTAATCAGTCATGACCCATCCGAAGAAAGAGATGTGTGCAGTGCCGTAATTCACCATCTGCGGATTCTTGTCGTTCGGATCAGACCCGGGTTTAGGCTTTAGGGTGTAAGAGAGTGTGAGGTCTGCTCCGAGGAAGTTTGATGCATACTTGTAATCCATCTCGATGTTCGAGCGAAGCCAGCATGCCACGAAAGTATTCCCGTTCGGATTGCTCGGGGGAACATGAATGTACCTCGCCTCGTAGACCAGGTAGCCCTTGTCCTGTAGGATGTTGTAAAGCTTCTTGTAAAGCAGGTCGATGTTCCAGCCGGTGTGGTCGAATCCGATGCCGAGCATTGTGTGATACCTAGTGCACGGCTCGTTCCAGTTTATCGGAGTCCTCCCAATCACCATAAGAATCGCCTACGGGTTCATTATTATTTTTGTTTTTATTAAACTTAACGCTTATAAACACCCGATTCCGTTTTCTTTAGGAGGTCGGATGCCTTATTAAATGATGATGGTCGTTCCTGAGGAGAAAAGCGCATCAGCAGTCCACCAAGGGGAAGCCGCGGCAAGAGCCTCGTCATCTTCCTCCGCGGCAGAGCAGTCTCCTCCATCAGCCGCAACCACAACCACCGCCGCTGCCGCAGCAGCTGCAGAAAGCGACATGGGGGATTTCCTCACTGCAGAGAAGACCCCGAAACGCATCGCTGCCAAGATGGCAGGCGAAATAGTACTCTCAGACAGTCCAGGCAAGACAATACGCAAGTGGAGGGACATATTCAAGGTATCACAGAAGGAACTCGCGCAGGCGATGAAGATATCGCCATCAGTCATAAGCGATTACGAAAGCGGAAGGAGGAAGTCCCCTGGCATTTCCGCAGTAAGAAAGATAGTTGAAACTATAATCAAGCAGGACGAGGCGCGCGGATCCAAAGTGATATCCGAGTTCGACAGCATGCTCGGAGGAAAATCCATACTCGAAGCCATACTCGATCTGAAGGAATTCAACAGGCCAATGAAGGCATCAGAGATGGTCAAGGCAGTGAAAGGGACAGTAGTCTGCGGCTCAAATTACATGGACCGCGAAGTATTCGGCTATACTATAGTGGACAGCGTGCGCGCAATAATAGAGTTCGGACCGATGGAATTGATCAAGATTTACGGCTCGACCAGCCAGCGTGCGGTAATCTTCACGAGGGTTGGAAGCGGCCGAAGCCCCATGATCGCCATAAAGCTCACGAGTCTTAAGCCTGCAATGGTCGTACTACACAAGCCTGTCGCGGTAGACAAGATAGCAATAAAGATCGCGGAAGCAGAGAGGATTCCTCTTGTCACCACGAGTTTCGAGAGCGTTGACGAACTCATGGAAGCGTTGAGGAAGAAACTTTAACTTTAGTAGCGGCAGTTCACAGTTTAAGTTCGAGAAAAAGCAAGTAGCAAGTCCGGACGCGCCACCATGTCGCAATCGAAACCACAATCCTGCACCATTAATGTCCGGCTTTTCTTGCGAGGCCAGATTTCGCTCGAATTCCTGGCGCTCCTCGCCATCATGCTCACTTACATCGCGGCATCAATCGGCTTGTGGAATTACGGAATCAAGAGCATAAACGAGGTCGCGACTGGGAACACTGTGCTTCGCATTTCAGAAAACATAGATTTCTACGCAAAAATGTATGCGCACTCCAAGGGAAAACGCACGATTGAATTGTCATTCTTTCCAGGAACACGTGCCGCGATAATCTCGGAAGAAGGAGGCTTGAGGGTGACGGTCAAGTCGTGCGGCAGGGGTGGTGCATTTTACGAGAAGACCCTGCAAATGGACTATCCAGTCCGCTCGACTCTCCCACCGCTTGGTGCGGACTGCGATTCCTATCCTCTAGGTCAGGATTCCCCATCTTTCATCATAAAACACATAGCAGGACATGACTATGTGGAGGTCGCGCCAGTATCATGAATACTGAATCCGTAAGGCGCGCGCAATTATCCATCGAGTTCTTGGCACTGCTTTCGCTCGTCATACTTGTTTTCGTCTCAATGACTCTCCTTCTGTTCTCGTTCCAGGGATCAAGGTCGGGTCTTGTTTCAGACATAGCGGAAGCGGAAGGCGCAGCACTGGTACTTGAATCGGCAAGCTCTTTCGGAATGCCTTTCGAGTACACTAATTTCTCATGGAAACTGTCACGGGTGGAGGACGGAAAACTGGTTTCAGGAAAGGCAAAAGTGCCGGTCGCATTCCTTCCGGACTTCGTCATGAGCTCGGGTTATTACCCGACTTACAATCGATTTCACCAATCAGGGCTCGGAGGCGGTTGAGAGATATGGCGTTAATTTTAAGGAAAAAACAACAACGCCGCCACGGCCAATTATTCTCATTCGACGGCATATTCTTCCTCCTGTCAGTCTTCGCGATAGTAGTCGGATTCATCTATTCCTGGAGCGGCCTGAGCACCTCAATGACGCATTCCTTGGAGGATTTCAGGGCTTACAGGATGGCGAACTCAGCGGCGAATGAAGTGATTTTCGATCCTGATCACGGTGCAGCAGTAAGAAGCTGGCTTGGCGGCTCTTCCGAGGATCATCTGATATCGGTTGCGAGAATTCCAGAAACATCCATCCGCACGAAACAGGACTTCAGCATCCAGATTGGCGATAGTTACGTGCTCCAGGAAGACTCGCAGCTTCACAGGAAAAACGCCTGGTGCGCTCCCCGGGTTGCTGCGGATTCCGCGACTCACGAGCTTGTTCTGCTTGAATCGTGCTATTACTGGGATGACTGAAGTTGAGGAGGGAAAAAGAGGAAGACTACCTGATGCCGTTCAGGATGTCTCTGCATTCCTTTCTCGGATTTCTTGACTTCGCGATGTAGGACGCGAGCAATACCCCGTCAGCTCCCAATTCCACTGCCTTGCGCACGTCAGCACCGCTCGATATCCCGGCACCGCACAAGACTTTAACATCTGGCGCGGCATCCTTTACTAGCTTTACCGCATCGGAAACCACTTCTGGCCTTGCTGTTGAAACAGATATTCCGGAACCGATGAGTTCAGGAGGCTCTACTGCAACGAAGTCAGGATGGAATCTCGAAAGCTCCCCGCTCTCGCTCGGGTCGTTCGCGCAAACTACCGAAACAAGGCCCAAGATTCTCGCCCGCTCAACCGTCTTTCGTATTTCTTCCCTGTCGGCTATCCTGCATTCAGAGTGATTGAGGAGCGTCCCACGCCCCCCAACGAGCTTCACGTTCTCCAATATGATGTGGCCTGTGGTCGACCCCGACAGTAGGCTTTCGGCATGCTGGCTTAATACCGGAATCCTGACTGCGGATGCAACACGGTAAAGGTCGAGCGCGGTCGCCGCCACCGCAACATTCCCTTTTTTTCCGGCGAGTATCGCTTCCTTTTCCAGAGCCTTGGCCATCCTTACAGCCCCAATGCCTATCGCGGTCGGATTGTATGTCTTGAGGTTGAGGATGACTGCAGGAGTCTTCAATGCCATCACGGTTTTGTTCTTGCTGTCCGCCATGTGTTGTTGTTTAAATCCCTATCGCGTTTCTTTCTTTTTTATAACAATAATCATTATTAAGGCTTAAGGCATGAGGCGGCTCCTGTTTTGAGGGGATTTGACCAGAACAACCATGGTGGCCGAAAAAGGGAAAGGAACGGTTTCGGAATTATCGGACGATTCGTTTGATGGATTCATCAAATCGCACAAGGCAGCGGTAGTTGACTGCTGGGCTCCTTGGTGCGGTCCTTGCAGGATGATGGGTCCAGTTCTGGAGGAGGTCGCGAAGGATTTTTCTGGAAAAATCGCTTTCGGAAAGCTGAACGTTGACGGAAACAAGACCGCATCCCAGGACTATGATGTGAGAAGCATACCGACTTTCCTGATATTCAAGGACGGAAAGCTAGCTGACACTATTATCGGCGCCATGCAGAAGGAGGAGTTCGCCTCGAAACTGAATGCAATAATCAGGAGATGATTTTCTTTTCCATTATGGAAACTGAGAAAGCGATTCTTGGAAGACGTGCAGTGAGGGACTATCAGGATAATGCGGTTCCGGATGCAGTCATAAAGGAAATACTCAAGGCAGGAGCCATGGCGCCTTCAGCAATGGACGCACAGCCATGCCATTTCATAGTCATAACTGACCGCGCCAAGATAAGGGAACTGTCCGACAAGGTGAAGGACAATGCCGGCGCGTTGGGTCTTGGAGCCAAGCTCGTCGAGAGGATGAAACTGAAAGAGGACGTGATATTCTATGGAGCGCCATTGCTCATATTGATTGTCGCTGACATGAAGCGCGACTGGTCCATTATAGACTGCTCTCTTGCGGCCCAGAACATGATGCTCCGTGCGTACGACCTCGGACTCGGGAGCTGTTTCATAGGTTTCGCCGCAATGCTCAAGGACGACCGTGAAACACTAAGCAGCCTGGGAGTTAAGGATTCGCAAATGGCTTTTTGCCCGCTGGTTTTCGGATATCCAACGGAATGGCCTGAACCCAAAGTACGCGAGGCTAAAGTCCAGAAAACGATAAGCTAGGGACATGCCTTCAAGCAGTCCCTGTCATCCAGATGCTTCCACCGAGCATTATCCCCGCCAAGGCGATGAACAGGATCGCAATGGCAAGATACATCTTCCATGACCTGAACTTCACGAAGAAGAAATCGGACTTCTCGTCAGGAAGCTTGCTTTTGAGGAACGCTGCATTCTTGTAAGCGAGATAGCCGAGCAGGATTAGGATGATCTCAATCCATATTGCCGCATTTATGGCCCAATCTATTGCCTCCCTCACGAGGTACGGCCGCGAGAACACCACTGCAAGAAGCACGATGGTTGTCATTTCCGGTATGAAGTAACGTGTCGGAAGATGAGCTTTCTTCGAAAGCTCGTGCTTTTTTGGGACTATGACTTCTTCCTTGATAAGGGCTGGTTGTGATGGTGCTGGCGGTTGCGGTGATGTTTTGGTTTCTTCACCACCAGAAACTTGGATGGCGCCGATTTCTGCGGCCTTCTCCAGAATCTCGGATTCTACTTTCCCTTTATTATCATCAGGTTTGCCGCCAGTTATCTCGTCCGCCATGATCGTGGCCGTTCCTTTGTTTTTACTTACCGCCTTAATCGGAGTGGTATTTCTTGTACCAGTCTGATCCGGCATGAGCCGCGAGGAATCCTTTCCCTCCTATTTTTTCGTACCAAGGAGTACCGTACTGCATTACTATGCTTTCGAGTTCCTTGAATCTCGCCGCACCCTCTACTTCAAGGCACGCCCTGAACCCATCAGGGTTGGCATGCGCCCTGAATGAATCCTTCCACAATGCCCTTCCGGCCAGGAATCCTGATGCCCCTGCTTTGCTTGCGATTATGACGTTCCTCTTGAATTCATCGAAACCGACCCCTGCGCTTAGGACAACCCAGGGAATCCTGCCGCACGCCTTGTCAAGTCTCATGCATGATTTGAGATGCACTTCCTCATCAGGCTCGTATGCGAGCTCTCCAGGGAATTCGGCTTTGAGAAGGTCGATGCTTTTGAACTTGCAGAAGTCCTTCGCGGTCTTGATCACCATGTCAGCTTTTTTCTTAGCGAATTCCGGAGAGTCCTTCTTCTCCCCGCCTATCGCGTAGCTCATGGGCTCGCAAACGAACGGGATGTCGTATTTCCTGCAGGAAGCTCCCACTTTCTTGACGACACCCAGCTGATGCTTGGCGGTCCTCTTCTCGTCCGGATTGTAATAGGCGAGCAATTTCACACCAGATGCGCCCATCATCTTTATTTTCGCGACACTCCATCCGGGAAGTATCGTGGTCTTCCTTCCCTCGCCAGTCAGGGTATAGCCCGTTTCCTCGAGACTGACAAGGAGGCCGCAGCTTCCGGGGAGCGCCATGTGATACATTGATTGCGCGGCGCCATACTCGGGATCAAGAAGTATTCCTGATGAGATGTTTCCGAATATGGATGCGAGATCAATCTTCACTGATTCGAGCTTCTCGTAGCTTACCTTCTCAGGATGCTCGTTGTCAACCATCTTGCGCATGGAATCGCGCTGGTCCATGGCGGTTATGAGGAAGAACCCGTTCCTTGAGAGCTCCTCAAGCCCCCTTATCTTTCCGGCGGTCCATTGATGATGATCTTGTATATGCCTGTTGGCCAATTTTTTATCCCAATCCACTCCTTGTTCTTTTCCTTTAATAGGTTTTATCCACTATCATCATCAATCATTGACGAACTTGTTCAGGTATTATGGCGGCGTAGTGACGCGCGATGCAACGCATTCTCAGTTACGAACGCGCTAGAGGATATCGTATCGCCCATCCCGACCGTGCTTTTGGGTATGTCCACGACCTTTGCAGGGATTGCTGCAATCCTGAAATCCCCATCAGCGCCCATTCCGTCGTCGAGGAAGCCGCCTATTGATTCCAGGTGATCCTTGAGTTTCATGAGCTCCAGGAGCCCTGACCTTGACGGGGGGACATCGAGTCCTGCGATGATGTCGTCCTTGCTCTTTATCTCTCCGAGTTTCGCTTTTGCGCCGCCTAGACTGCTCGAGTAAAGGAGTCCCTTGAGCGTGTTCTCTATGTTTATCCCGTAGTCCTTGTGCGTTACGGCTATGAAGTGGCCTAACGAGTGTATGTGAACTCGCTTGATGCCTATGGTTTGCATGAGTTTCTTGACTCCTGTGTAAAGCGATATCGGGCACTCGTTTGTCTTGATGTTGTATGCGATGTCGTGCTCTCCTAATGTTTCGAGGGCGTCAACGATTTCGACCTCGTTTATCCCGAGGCTGTGCACTTGTGGAGCGAACGTCGTTAGTATTTCCCGCCTTATGTCCTCGTTCTGAATGGATGCGAACTCCAGGTGGAGCTTGAGGTCGGGATTCGCTTCCTTCAATAGTTTCGCGAACTCAGCGGCCTCTCGGATATACAAGTCGTAAGTCGTTCCGTCCCTGTATGTGTGTTTTGTTATCTGGAGTCCGGAGAATATTGCGCAGTCGACGAGTCTTGCTATGTCCCCCGCGTGAGCGAGTATTCTTTTGTCCTTGTGAAGCTTTAGCGCTTCGGGACGTGATGCCGCTATGAACCGGTTTGCGCGCGGCGAAACTATATTTCCAAGCCTGGAGCCCACCCTGTACTCGAATATCCAGTTTATCTTCGCGGTATCGTCAGGATTGTACGCATCGAGCGGTTTTTTCAATTCCATGATTCCTTCGTCAGTGAATGCGGGCACGACCAGGTTGTCGTTCTTGACGAATAATTCCGCCTGGCGTTTCGGAAGTAGAGGCGTGTATATTATCACGTTCCGGACGTCGATTACGGACAGTATGTTCGCGGTTATTCCCGCTTGTCCTCCCATCCTTGCCTCGTCAGGTTTCACGTTCTTGTCAAGCCATGCCGCGACTCCGTTCCCGTCCTCTACGAATGATATCTGCAGGGCCTTACCTGCGCGCATTGAGGAAGCGATTCCTGCAACAAGGTCGCTTACGGTTTCAATCTGTTTCGGCACCATGTTCACGGCGTCAATAGGAGAACTATTTGCAGCGGCGGATTGCGACGATGACAGGAGCAGTTCGGCGAATTTCTCGTCAACGTGCTTTATCGCGTCAATGTTCGTGTTATACGCTACGAATACGCCGCGCAATGAGCCTATGGAGATGTCTTCTTTCAATATCTCGGCGTACTTTTTTTCCCAAAACGCCGTCGCCTCCTTAATTTCAGTGCCACTCATGTTCAATGCGAGAAACCGGTTGTGATGATTTTGGTTTTTTATCGTGCCTCAAATATTGTCAAATTTCAGATTATTTAAACATTCGGAAAGTAGTATTACGTCATACCTGAAACCAGACACAACGGGCGCAAATAGGTCTTTTTTCGTTCAATAGGACGCTCTATAGGTAAAATATTTAAAATAAAGCCGCTTTCTAACCATTTGCCTTAAAAAGGGCTAATATAAAGCAATTGATAATATGAATTGAGAACTGTGGAGGGAATGTTTTGAGAAATGACTAAGGGAAGGAATCTGGCGCTTGCTCCGATGAGAAGGCTTCTCCAACAGGCAGGGGCTGACAGGGTTTCCGATAATGCAGCGCTCGCACTTGGCGAAGTTCTTGAAGAGATAGGAGTAGACGTGGCATCAAGGGCATTAACGCTTGCAAGGCATGCTGGACGAAAGACGATAACGCGCGAGGACATAAGGCTCGCAGCGAAAACGTAAGAAAACCCCCTAAAATAATCGCGACCGCGCACCACCAAGAAGCAGCTTGTTCTTCTTTTGATGATAATAAGCGAGCTTAAAAGTCTGAAAAATATCGTTGTGGTGCGCGAACGCTTCCGGGATCGTAGTTCAGCTTGGTAGAATGCTGCCTTGGGGTGGCAGTGGTCCAGGGTTCGAATCCCTGCGATCCCACCACAACCCGCAAACGGGTTGAACGTTTCGTGCACCTCGACTTCGTCGAGGGGCACTTTTTGCTGAAGCTTTTTGTGAAAAAGCTTCGTTGCGAATCCCTGCGATCCCACCAGAACCTTCAAGAAGGTTCATCACTTAGTGCCATCTTCGCCCCTGCGGGGCCTCGATGGCACGCATGGTCGAGTGTAATGTTGGTTAAAAAATAGAAAACAGTACTGCCGTCCGCTCCGGCTTCAGGCAGCACTCTATCCACTCGCGCTTTATGCTTTCTTGAACTTCGCTATGTGCTTTATGAGGTCGACGTGGCTTATTATCATGCGCCTGCAGCAGTACCTCTTGATTCCCAATGAATCAAGCACCTCGCCAGGCTTCTTTCCTTTCTTCACGCTTTCCTTGTACTCCTCATAGAACGCCGATATGGGCGAGCCGCAGCTGAAGCATCTCACAGGAATTATCATTCGTATTCCTTCTTACCTCTTTGATTTCTGCGCTGCGCCCCTGGCCTTGCTGGGTCCCGGCTTTCGCGTTTCCTTCTGGCGCGGGTCGGCGACCAAGAGGCTCTTGTCGTACTCCAGGAAGCGGTTCTTCAATACATCGTTCTTGAAGAACTCGACAAGACCCTTCGCTATCACGATCCTCGCCGCTGATGCCTGGCCTACGATTCCGCCTCCGCGGACGTTGACGTCTATGTCGACCTTCTTCGCGAGTTCATCTCCTGCGATTATGAGCGGCTCCATCATCTTGTAACGTGCGACCGACGGGTTGATGAATCTGACAGGCATGTGGTTTATCCTCACAATGCCAGTGCCCTTCCTCACCGTTCCTCGCGCTATCGAACGCTTCCTCTTTCCGGTTACCTGAACGATGTTCTCCATCCCTTTTTTTCCGGCAGCAGCATGTAAGTGATGCTGATGTGCTGTTGTTACCATTTCGCTCCAAGCCTCTTTGACAATTCACCCACAGTCATGAATCCGTGGATTTTGCTCCTTGTTTTAGCCTCAGCCGGCACTTCTGCCTTTGAGGAATTGATCCCTTCAGGCACTCCGATGTGCACCCTGAGCCTCTTGAATGCAGCTCCGCCTCGCGACTGCTTGTAGTCTATCATCCCGCGAACCGTTCTTCGGAAAATCATTTGCGGAAGTTTCGGCTGGAATGGACCCCAATTGCGGCTTCCACGCTCCATGTTGTCCTGGTAGCGCTTCAAGACGTGCGCCCTTGCTGCGACAGTAGCCTTCTCCACGTTTATCACCTCGATCCTCTCGCCGAGCCTAAGTCTCTTCGAGACTATGGCGCAAAGCCTGCCCATAGAGCAGTCGGTGGCATCTATTATGGTGATCGCGGATTGAGCACGATTTCCTGCCGAGGCCGTTTTAGTTTCATTGGTTTTTGGTTCCAAAATCTTTGTTTCACACCTCTTTTGTCCTTTTTTTTCACTAACCCATTATTGTCAGGCCCGAGCCTTCAGGGTTCTCATCCATTGCCTCGGCAAGTGATTGGCACGTTCCCCCCGCTGAGAGTATCTTCTCGCGGGCTCGCTTAGAGAATGAAAGCGCCGCGACATTCACCTTCCCGGAAATCACTCCGCTTGAGAGCACTTTTCCGGCTATGATGAATTTAGTCGCACCACTTTTTCCCAGAGCCTTCGCGTACCTTTCAATGTCCGAGACATTTACTTCGCAACGCCGTCTGGAAGGTCTTGAGAGCTTCTCGGCAACGTCAAGCCATATCATGGCCTTACGCGCCCGTCCAGTCTCCTGGAGTCTCCCGATGAGTCCTGCCAGCTCCGGATTGGTTGGTCCTCGCCTAACCATTTTCAGTTCAGGGGGAGTGCTGTGACTGCCCCTTTAAAAAGTTTTGTCGAAGGACAAAACAACTCCCTAACAACGCTTATACGAGGCGTTCGCGCGGTACAATGATGACGCCTGCTGTTTATCATTGAATCCTTCAGCGGGCGAATGGTATTTTATCGAGCTTGCGTCAGTCATCGACGGCAATCCCTCGCGGCAGTGAAACGCGCAATTCATCCCCAAGTCACCCATGCCATAACCTCCTTGCGGGCGCCGCTCGGGCTTCCATGACTTGAGCGTGTCAAGATGCAAATCCATAGTCTTATGCCTGTAAGAGTACTTCAGGGCCTCACCATCACGGCTTTGTAGCAGTTTCATGCCTACGTATGGCACTGATTCGTATCTGCGCATCGCTTCATTCTCCCGCCTTTTGGCGTCCTTGACGTACAGGGAGTCATCGCTCCACGTCACGAAGTGATCCAGATACTCGTCATTGAATCTGAATGTTTCCTTGAGATAAATTCCAATCTCGTCGTACGACTCCCCTTCAGTCCTCAGTTGTTCGACCAGGGTCCCAATCGCCCCCTGCAATAAGTGATCCGCGATTTCTCCTTCTACCACATTCTTGTTAGGCGAGTTCTTGGAGAGTTTGAGGTCGGTTTCCATCCCAACCAGTTGTTCCAGCCACTCCGAACGGTCAATCGAACCTGTTTTAGGATCATAGAGTCTCGCATGCGCTGCCTCGTGCGCTAGACAATGATCAGTACTGACTGCGTCATCCTGTAGCTTGCAGTTGATGTATATTTTTGGGCTTACGATCCAAGACGACCAAGTCTTGCCGCCAACTATCACGCCGCCGTCTCTGAACGTGTCCAGGTCTTCGAACCTCAATTTCTTGACGCATTTCGTGATGTCAAACCCGTCAGGGGTTATAATTTCATTTTTGACCATGTCAAATATCTTTTCAGCGCGCTTCCTCAATTCTTTTTCGCCATATATGGTTCCGCGAGGCGCGTCTTGGTAGTCCATGACTATGTCCGCATAATTCGCAATGTCGTTGGCTATTTCTGACGTGGATAATCTGTTCCTGCCGTAATCATTGATTCTTGCCTCTTCATTCCAGCGCGCTTCGTAGTCGTTCACACGCAAAATGCGTTCTGGAGTGGAATTACACGGCGTTGCCTGATAATCGTATGTTACCATAAACCCTCAACGCTTGTGCAATGTATTCACGCAGTATGACGACGATAACGCCTGCTGCTTATTATTGTCGAATCCTCCAGCGGGCGGACGATATTTTATTGAGCTTGCGTCAATTATCATCGACGGCGACACTTGGTTGCCGTAACGCGCTTCAGTTATCATCAAGTCATACATGCATGAGCTTCCTTGCGGGCGCCGCTCGGGCTTCCATGCCTTGAGCGTGTCTAGGTGCAAATCCATTGCCCTCTGCCCGTAGGAGTACTTCAGGTTCCCGCCGCTGCCGCTTTGGAGCAGTTTCATGCCGACGTAAGGCACGAACTCGTATGTGCACAGCGTGTCCATCTCCCGCCTTTTGGCTTCCTTGACGTATGGAGAGTCAGTGCTCCACGTCACGTAGTGATTCAGACATTCGTCAGTGAATCTGAACTTATTCTTGAGATAACTTCCAATCTCGTCACCAGACTTGCCTTCGGCCTTCAGTTTCATGACTAAAGTCCCGATCGCTCCTTGCAGTAAATGATCAGCGACTTCTCCCTCCACTGCCTTCTTGTTCGGTAAATCTTTGGAGAGTTTGAGTGATGTTTCCATCCCAACTAGCTGTTCCAGCCACTCCGAGCCGTCCATCGAATTTGTTTCAGGATCATAGAGTCTCGCGTGCGCTGCCTCGTGCGCCAGACAGTGATCTCCAAGAGTCGCGTCATTCTGAAGTTTTTCATTGATGTATATTACGGGGGGTGGGCCCCAAGCCGGATCAACACGGGTCACGCCGCCAACCATCCCTTTGCCATTGCTTAACCTGTCGAGGTTTTCGAACCATAACGTGTCTATGCATCTTGCGAGGTCATACCCGTCAGGGGTTATCACTTCATTTTTGACTGTGCCGAATATTTTTTTAGCACGCGTTCTCAAGTCATTGATGCCATTGATGGTCCCGCGAGGCGCGTTTCTGTCTTCAATGACAAGTCCCACATATCTTGAAATATCCGATTCTATCTCCTGACTGGTGAGCTGGTTCTTGTAATAAGACACTATGCGTGCCTCTTCACTGCGGCGCGTTTCCCTGTCGTTTACGCGCGCCATGCTTTCCGGAGTCGAATACCATGGAGTTCCTAGATCGTATGCTACCTCGTTAGTACGAGTGACACCATTCTTCCCGAACTCCTTCTTAGTTCCCACTATGAAATTGCACCAACTCCTTACTGGCAAAAGTTTGCGTGAACGACCATTTTTAAGCTTTTAGTCCCTTAATGAACAATACTGCGCACTCGCATTTCGTCTTCTTTCCGGAAAAACAAATAAAAGGAAAGCCGGGCTTCAATTAATGCACATACATGACACTCATCCCAGTGATAGTGCTTCTTGTCGTCTTCCTGCTGATTGCAGTAAGGAAGTTCGGGAAATTCAGGATACAGATATGGCAGGTGATGCTTTTCGGAGCGCTCGCAGTGCTCCTGACGGACCAGACCTTTAAGAATAAGTTGTAGTTACTAGTATTGTCAATACGCAAGCAGAGCTTCATCCGACTTCATTTACCTGCAGCTCCGTGATCATAGCACTCCACTGTTTAGTGTTCCGCGTTTCTCTCTCACAGTTTGGCCGTCGAGGAAAGCTGCAGGAAGAAAATCGTAATCAGGTAAAGCGCATAAATCGAAAGGAAAACAATGCCGCCGCTGCGCCCGAGTTTTTTGTCAACGGCGGCTGTGTAGAACAGGACCACGTTCGCTATTATCGCGAAAAGGAGTGCCGCCAGGAAAATTGGCAGGGTCACCCTTATCGGGTTTATCACTGCTGCAGTCCCGAGAACGAGGGTCAAGTTAATCATGTTGCTGCCCACGGCGTCTCCGAGTGCCAGGTCATATTGTTTCCTTTTTATCGCCTTGAGGCCTATCGTGAGCTCAGGAAGCGAAGTCCCTATGGCGACTATTGTCGCTCCAATGAAGCTTTCCGCGATGTTGAACGCCAGGCTGAGTTTCACCGCATTATCCACGGCGAACGCGGCGCTCACAATCACGATCAGTATAGACACGAAGAACCAGATGAACGACTTCACTGCTTCCTTGTGGGTTATCGCCTCGTGAAGGTGGTCGAAACGTTTCTTCTTCAAGATGATATGAAGCGCGTAGATGACGAAAATGACAAGCAGTATTGCTCCTTCAAGAAACCCGAGTATCTGGCTCCCCAACTGGCCGCTGAACACTATGTAAACTGAAATTACGGTAGTGGCGACCAGCACGATGGCTATCTCCTTCAGTCCAGCTCTATTAACTTTAAACCCGTAAATTAGCGCTCCGATACCTAGTATTAGCAGGATGTTTGCGATGTTCGAACCGAAGACGTTTCCTGCTGATATGGCGCCATTCTTCTGCACCGATGATATGACTGATACCGCGAATTCGGGAAGTGATGTCGTGACGGAGACAAGTAGGAAACCTATCGCCAGCTGGCCAATCCTGAGAAAGCAGGCGAGCTTGGAAGCAGTGAGGACTACTTTATCAGCGGCTTTAGAGAGAACAATCAAGGAAACCAGGAGGAAAAAAGCGGGAACAAGAAATCCAAGCAAGAATACCACGTGATTGCTGTGCCTCCTTCCTGTTTACGGTTGAATCAGGAATATGGTAAGACTAAGCGAACCCGGTATTTAAAAATGGTTTGGAATCGTCAATACATCGCGTTGCTAACAGTAAGTACGGTACCATTGACTTTTTCATCAAAAACGTTTTTAAAAACGCATCGTCATTCAATTTACCGACAATAATGTTGAACGAAATCGGAGGTAATAACGTCGTTGGCAGTGGACTTTAAGGCTATTGTTTCGGAAGTTGCAAGCGCGGCTTACGGTTATGCGAAATCCATAATCACGGGCGTCGCAAGCGGGAACATACTATCAATATCCCTAGTCGCCCTCATCATCCTCGTTCTTCTAGCAGTGTTATGGAGGGATTCCCGCAGGCACTTCTTCTTCACTAAAAACGTCTTCATTATCGTCATACTCACTGTTTCGCTGTACTTCATTGCTACTAATTTCGCAAGGGAAACGATACTGGCTCATGGACTAGACGAGCTCACGCTGATCGTCGCGATAGCAGGTTTCCTCATAGGCGTTTTCATAATAGTCAATACGATACGCTCCATCTGGCGTGCCATAAAGCGCAAGGGAGCAAAGGAAGAGAAAGAAGAAGCTCCAGTCAAGGAAAAAGAAGGAAAGGCTCAGGAGGTGGTTCCGATGACTGCTGCGCAGGGAAAGAGCCTGCTCATGGTTATCGGAAGTGTTATGGTTGCGGAATTCGGCATTTTCTCGTCACCGACTATAGGCGCGCCTAATCCGACGATTGGCATGGCGTTTTTCGGAGCGTTCCTACTTGGCGTTTTCATATTCCTTAAGGCGACTTACGCCCGTCAGTACCTTAAAGGGGTGTTCCACTCGATAGTGGCGCTCGTTTTCGGATTCGGTCTCTCGCTACTTCTCGGGCATTACTGGGCAGGTTACGAGTGGTCAAAGCTTCTGTCTCAGGATTACTTCGCGACGACAAGCCTTGTTGCCCTCATAAGCGGTATCGCGCTTTCGCTTCTTGTTGGCGGAAAAACGTGAACAGTCCCTAACAATACTGAACGCAGCAGTCTATTGGTTGTTCCTCTCGCTGCGGTGATTTTTTTTAAAAATATGAAAAGATTCCTAATCAGCGGACGCGATCCACCTTCCGGTCGTGCGCACCTTGCATTCCTCAAGCGAAACCGAAAGCGAGAATTCCTTGCTCACATTCCAGTACGTGCTCATCTTGTCCGGAACCAGTTGTTGCGGCAGCATCCCAGAACAGACGACACTCAAGTCCTCGCCGCGCCTCATGGACCCGTTGGAGCTCTCATCAAGCGCGGAATAGCACGCCAGGCCCGACCATGCGGTGCCATCGTACCGCGTCTCGTTGAGAAGCGGGCTTGACTCAACGAATACGGGCTCACCGGATGGGTAATCGAGAGTCGTCCCACTTATGATTATGTTTCGCCAGTCCCGGGCCGGAAGGAAGTCATCCGGTCCATCATAGCGGATATTGAAGAATATCCAGTCAGTCCCGCCCCGGATGTCTAGGACGTTAAGCGCAGCATTTCCTTCAATGTCGGCGCAGGAAGCGGCCACACTCCCTTCTCCGCCTCCGATAAGGAGGTACTCGCCGCTTGGAGGGGCCTGAACGAGTACAGGATTGAGCAGTGTCCATCCTGCGAATGTTATTATCGTTATCATAACCGCTATGAGGACGCTTGAGGTCAGCTTGGTTTGAAGTATGAGCGTGGTGAGGAAGAAATACATCATCATGACTGGAGTGCATCCTATGATTAGTATGAACAAAAGCGAGAACCACGTTTCCGGACGGAACATCGCGGAAATAAGGCTCTGGTTCCCGTTGATCCAGAGGCTCGCCCAGAAGAATGGGCTAAGCCATAGTAGGAACATGTCTGCAAAGAAAGACATGAATGCTCCGATTATCGCGAAATTCAGAAGTCTTTCAGCACCCTTCTTCGTGTCGGATATGGAATAGCCGCTGAAGAGTATCGCCACGATTGCCGAAGCAAGTGACATCAGCATGAAATTCAATGCCACTCGCGGGTATACCGCATTGTCGGCAGTCATGCTGTTTATCGAACGCATTTCCGCGAGCAGGTGTCTTGCGTAAACAGGAACCGGGATGACTATGCTTGCGATGATGAATGCCAGCGATACAATCGCGAAAATGATCATAATAGCGTTTCCGGATTTTTTTGCCTTAATCATCTTCATCTACTTTCCTCCATTAATTATTAACGTCGACATTAAGCACGGCCCCACAGGAAAGAGTCACCTCAGCTTTCAGCATGCTCTCGATTGACGCATTGAGTCCGAGTCCTTTGCATTCAATCAGAAGCCTGCTATAATTGCCTTCTGCAGGCGAATCGAGAGTCTCATGCCAGCCCAATGTAGGCGTACAGTCAGTGGAATTGATGTTTCTTGAGAACTTCCCGACCGAGGTGTCACCTGAAACGCGCACGTAGCCTACAGGCATCGCTTCCCCGTGCTTGATGGTCCCCTTCCCGAAATTCTCGATAACAACAAAGAGGCTTCCGCCGTCACTAGACGGCCATGCTGCGCGAAGCCCAACACGCCCCGCACCGCACGTTTCGGTTGGAATCGGCCGGCTTGAAGGGAATAGAATCAGTATTATGATGAACAATATGACTGCCACCACGATTCCGCCTAAAATTTCTAACGGAATCTTCCTTTTGTCCGTGGTGGTGGTGGTTAAAGAAGACGAATCTCCTGCCATGACGTGATATGCAATCAATTTATTTTAGTCCGGGCACAGTTATAAAACTATAAGAAGAAAAATCCACAAACGCAGTATTCATATGGGAAAACGGAGAGAGCGGCAGACCGACCTTGGAGGCGGCGTGAGAAGGCTTAAACCCCGCTTCGGAAAGCTCTACACCAAGGCCGAGCCACACATGGTCGGCTCCCACAGGATGCAAAGCGCAGCCGAGGCAAGGATTGCGGAAGCGCTCGTGAAACTGGGGCTCTCATTCGACACGCACGGCGCATTGGAGCGCTCTCCCTTAACCACGATTGCGACACGCGAAGAGCTCCTCCTGTCGGTCGAGAATGCATTCACTAAATTGCGAGAGGAAGGAGTTGACGATGATGGCGCTGGATGCAGAACGCTAGTCATGGAGCGCGCCAGAAAAATCCTGCACGGAGAAGGCCTGCCTGAGATGGGAAGATACGACTTCAGGGTCGAGGGAGTGAATCCCGCAAGCGGTGAATTCGAAACGCATTACCTAGAGTACTGGGGGCTCTATAATCCTAAGGCAAAAATCAACGCCAGAAGCATGAGGCGCAACGTGACGCGGAACGTCATAGACTACACGTTCGTGAAGAAACCGGTTAAGGAAGCATTGTTCTACGCAGGACGCAAACTCATATCCATTAATCCGCAGGACTTAAGGAAGACAGGAATGCTTGAAGAAAAGCTCTCATGCCTTAAGGGATTGATCCAGACGCACACCCTAAAGCACTATCTTACTCCTTGTGAGAAAAAGTTATAATCGATAACCTAAACTCCGTGAGGAACGCATATGGCAGTCATCATCGAAATAGATGGAAGACGTCCGGAAATCCACGAGAGCGCATTTATCGCTGAGACAGCGGTCCTGGCAGGGGACGTGAGGATTGGCGCCAATACGAGCGTTTGGCATGGCGCGGTTCTCCGCGCTGACCTTAACACCATAACTGTAGGCGAGAACTCGAACGTCCAGGAAGGAGTGACGATCCATGGAAGCGGAACGAGGCCGGTCGTGATAGGAAGTCACGTGACTATAGGCCATGGAGCGGTGATTGACGATGCGACCATAGGCTCTTACTGCATCATCGGAATCAATTCAACGATAATAAGCGCGAAAGTAGGAAGCAATTGCATAGTCGGCGCCGGCGCCGTAGTCTCCGCAGGCAAGGAAGTCCAAAGCGGAACGCTCGTGGTGGGTGTGCCTGCGAAGGAGTTAAGGAAGTGCGGCGAGGATGACCTCAAGCACATACGCGAGAACGCCGAGCACTACTTAGAGCTTCTCAAACTGCACAAGAATCATTCAAGACGAGTCTAGTCAGTCTTCTCTCAGCAAGTCTGCCGAGGCCACCAATGAAACTCCGGTTCCGTGAATGTTCCCGACAATAACGTCCCCTATGTGCACGGGAATCCTGGCACGGACCGAGTTCGCTTCCAATACGCATTCCCGAAGAAGCTTGAGCGGGACGGGCTTGTCTGAGCGCACCGGAACGAGCGAATTACTACTTTCAGTGCGCACGGTTGTCGTAAGGATCCGTTCAGGATTACGCACTTCCCTTTCAGCGTAATCGATTCCCCTTGGGCATTCATTACCTGAGACGTCTATCTCATCCCCTTCCGTTTTTCTCACGCTCAGCCTGCAGCCCACAGGACACACGGTGCAGTAAAAACTGCGCGATCCCATGTCAGGGGATGTTTTGGAAACGTGATTATCCTCCATCATCTTACTCCCGCCCCTTTATGCGCACCCTTTGATGCAAGTCTCCATACCACCGCTTCCTTCGCATTCGCAAGCTTTTCTCGGGGAACCCTCACGCGCAACATGCCGTCCGGCCGAACAATCCTGAATTTCTTGGAGAAAAGAACGGTGTTTTCCACTTCATAATCAGCCAATTCCAGAGTGCAGTCCTGCACTGAATTGCGCACGCGCATACTGAAGTCTATGAAGCCATCGCCCGTATCGTAGAACCGTACTCTGTGAGGAACTACATAGGATATGTTCTCTCCAGCATTTATTTCAAGCTCAGCCCTTGAGCCATGAAGCGCGCCTTCCCGTGCATGCGTTGCCGCATTCTTTCCAGCAATCAGTCCCTCAATTGCCGCGAAGTCCGCAATGTCATTCACGTGTACGCAGTTCCCGCAAGCGAATATCCCGGCCCGCTCAAGGCACATCATTCCCTCATCCACCGCAAGGCCTCCCGTCCTTAATGGAATGATGCCTGCGCTTCTCGCGAGTTCGTTTTCTGGAATGAGCCCGACCGAGAGTATCAGCGTGTCGCATTCCACGAATCTCTCGGTTCCCGGAACCAGTTCTCCTCCACCTCCGCCACCGCGATTATCCGGATTGACTTTTACGAGCGTAACGCCGCTTATCCTTTTTCTTCCATGAATTTCCTTAACGGTAGTCGAAAGCAAAAGCGGTATGCCGAAATCGTCAAGGCATTGCGAGACGTTCCTCAAAAGCCCACCTGGCTTCGGCATTATCTCGCACACGCACTCAACATGAGCTCCCTCTAGAGTGAATCTGCGTGCCATTATCAGTCCGACGTCCCCTGAGCCAAGTATCACGATATTGCGTCCCGGAAGCATTCCGAGCATGTTGACATAATATTGAGCTGTGCCCGCGGTAAGGACCCCTGCAGGACGGCTTCCGGGAAGAAGTATGTTCGGACGCGTTCTCTCCCTGCAGCCTGTCGCAAGAATCAGTGAGCCGAAAGAAACATCGCGCCTTCCGGTAACAGGACCTGAAACCGTAATGACGTTCCGGTCAGGGGCGATTCCGAGAACCATAGTATCGGTGAGCGCCTCGATCCCATTAAGTTTCCCAAGCCTGGATGCGAGCCTGTGCGCGTACTCGGGTCCGGTAAGCTCGAGGCCGTAATCATGTATTCCGAATCCTGCGTGAATGCACTGGTTCAGTATGCCTCCAAGAATGTGATTCCTCTCAAGAAGGAGGACCGATGCTCCCTCGCCTGCTGCGGTGGATGCGGCTGCAAGGCCGGCAGGACCGGATCCCACAATCACGACATCGTAACGGTCTTTTATTATCATCATTTCGTCTTCCCTCCGGAGAGTATTTCCGAACCCGCACCGTCCAGCGTGACGCATTCAAGTCCAGTTCCTAATTCTTTTGAAAGCATCACCGCAACTTTTGGCGAGCAGAATCCGCCCTGGCATCGTCCCATTCCTGCCCTGGTGCGAAGCTTGACCCCGTTTACGGTTCTCGCGCCGCAAGGCCCTTCCAGGCTTTGAATCACTTCATTTTCAGAAACGTGCTCGCATCTGCAAATCATCCTGAAAGGAGATCCTTGTTTCTCCTCCCCATCCCTGCCGTGTTTAGCGCTTCCCCTTTTTCCGGGAGCGAATGAAACATTTTCCTTGAGATCAAAGTGCGCTCCAACGAGTTCGCTTACGACGTGTTTTGCTATTGAAGGAGCCGAAGTAAGTCCTGGACTCTGTATTCCCGCGACATTAATGAATCCAGAAACATTCCTGCTTTCCTCTATCAAGAAATCATCACTCGGAGAGAGTATGCTCCTTACTCCTGCAAAGAGCGCGATAACATCCCTCGAGCAGACCGCAGGATAGAGCTTCTTCCCTCCGAGAATCGACTCGTCAAGCCCTTCCGCTGAAGTCTGGTTCTCCAATCCGTCCTCAACAATTCGGGATGCAGGGCCGACTAGTGTGTTTCCGGAAACCGAGGGGGAAACAGTGATTCCCTTACCTGCGGAAGTAGGAGTCGCGAACAAGACCCTGGCGGGTCCCTTGAAATTCTTGTCCAATACAAGGTACTCGCCCCGCCTGAAAACTGTTCTCTCGCTATCACTCCCGGACTGCCTTAACCACGCCCCGGCCGTCTTGGCTATTCTTTCACAATTTGCTCCTGCGGCATTGATGACCACTTGGGCGCGCACGTAGTCATTCAGTCCGTCCTTTAGGATCTCGAAGAATCCGGAATCACCGTCAACACGCCTTATTGATGAGACATCGAAGTTCCTTCTGAATTCCACTCCATTAAGCGATGCGTTGTCAGCAAGCGCGAAAGTAAGGCCATATGGGCACACTATCCCTGCATCCTCAGCCAATAAGGCGCTTCTTGCATCCGTGCTCAATCCCGGCTCAAGCTTTAGCAATTCATCACGCGATTCAACGATCCGCAATCCTTCACCCACGCCATTGCGTTTTCCGCGCTCGATGAGCTCGTGAAGCACGCCTTCATCCTCGTCATTGAATGCGACAACTAGTGAGCCAGTCTTCTTGTATTCAACGCCCAACTCAGCGCACAATCGGTACATGAGCTGCAGCCCCTCGCGATTGAATCTCGCCTTGAGCGTTCCGGGATGCGGGTCGTAGCCGCCGTGTATTATGGCTGTGTTAGCCCTGCTTGCGCCGTTCCCGAAATCCGCACCGCCCTCAAGGAGCACAGTCTTTAACGTGAATCGTGAGAGTTCGCGGGCTATTGAACAGCCGCACACGCCTCCGCCGATTATCGCAACGTCAAAAACCGCGTCTTCTTTATCCGTCATTTTTTCCAACTTTCACATACACATTCTGTTTCTGATTTAAAGTGATTGAAACTCATCCAGGCCGCTCCACACTCCGGAATCCTTCAATATATCGTGAAGCCTGGAATGTATGCCGTAAATCTTATCGTAAGTCTTGGCATTCTTTCGGTCTGGCATTATCCTCTTTCGGTCCTTGACCATCGCATTGCATGCCGAGATGACATTCTTGTGAATGCCGCAACCGCTTGAGGCGAGAATGGCAGCGCCCAATGCAGTTGCCTCAGGCTCGGCAGTGGTTATCACGGGAACACCGAGCACATCAGCCATTATGCCGTTCCATACTGCTGACTTTGCCGCACCGCCGGAAACCCTTACTTCGGAAATACGCCGTCCAACTGCCTTGCCCATTATTTCGGCATTCTTCCTAGCTTCGAGTGCAACCCCTTCCATGACCGCGCGCAACAAGTGGCTTCTCGTGTGGCCCAGAGTCAGTCCCGCTATTATTCCGCGCGCCTTAGGATCCCAGTACGGCGCTCCAGCTCCCATCCAGTGCGGCACAACAAGCACGCCACCGCTTCCCGCAGGCGCCTTGGCTGCGAGCCGGTCAATAAGCGCATAATCATGAACTCCATCATCAAAGACATTGTCACGGAACCACTTGAGGACGCTTCCTGTCGTGAACATGCTTGCCTCAACGACCCAGCTTCCAGGAAATGCATGGCAACTGCAAAGAAGCCTTCTGTCGCGCAATCTAGGTTTTACGGATGGAGCGAGCATGAAAGTACCAGTACCGGTCGTGCACTTCACTTTTCCTCCACCTACCGCACCCACTCCAAGCGCTGCGCAAGGCTGGTCCCCGCCACCGCTTACAACAGGAGTTCCCTCCCCAAGACCGCACTCGCTCGCCGCCTTGCGGGTAACGCTTCCCACAACAATGCCTGAGGGAACAGGCTCGCACAAAAGAGACTCGTCAATACCAAACGCATCGCAAATAGTTCCGGACCATTCACGTTTCCGAATGTCGAAAAGCATGGTCCTGGAAGCGTTCGAGTGATCAGTCACGAACCTGCCTGACAACTTATGTATGATGAAATCACTGACCAGGCAGAACTTGTAAGCCGACTTCCATGCAGTTGGAGCATTCTTCCTGAGCCATAGTATTTTTGAGAGCGAAAAGTAAGGATCGATGGCGAGTCCGGTTATGCCGTAGACTCGTTCATCCCCGAGTTTCTCCCTTATGATGCCGCATTCATGCTGAGTCCTCCGGTCCTGCCAGACTATAGCCCTGTGAAGAGGCTTCCCGCCCTCAGTGACAGGCACTATGGTCTCGCGCTGATTCGTGACGCTTACGCCCGTAATCTGTCCTGGTTTAACTCCTGATTTTGCGAGTACTGCCTTGCTCGTTCTACAGACCGTTTCCCACCAGATGTTCGCGTCCTGTTCTACCCACGAGCTTTTCGGGAAGAAACTGTTCCACTCGGCGTACTCGCTCGCGATCCTGGAGCCATCCGTTGCGCTGAAGAGCATGCATCTTGCTCCGCTCGTGCCGACATCGATCGCAAGGACGATTTCATTGGCGTTCATATATTCATCATCCCTCAGCCAGCTTCTTCATCATGCATTCATCGGTTATCATTATCATTCCGGCGTCTATTCCCTTCTTCACGGTTTCAGGCGATACCATGATTCCGCTCTGCACCCAAACGGCAAGCACCCTCCCAAGACTTATCGCTTCATCCACTATTTTATCTACTTCCCCTGAAGGCCTGAAGACTTCGACCACGTCTATTATCCCATCGCCTTTGAGGTCTGAGAGCATTCCAACGCACTTCTTCCCAAAAAGTTCGAAGCCACGCGCATTGGGATTTATCGGGAAGACCTCAAAACCGCACTTACTCAAATAGTCCGGAACGTAGTGCGCCGGCTTCTCTTCTTCCCTGCTTGCGCCCACAACCGCTATACGTTTCAATCCATTAAGAACCGTGCTGCATGCGAGTGTCTTGTCAGCGCTTATTATGCTCGCGAAGTCCCGCAATACGTAGTCCGCGTCCTCAAGTCGCACGCCATTGATGAATACAGCGGCATCAGCCGAGCCCAGAATGCCGCTTATCATGCTTTCATCCCCACCAAGCGCCCCTAAATCCATCTCAAAAACACTGAGTGACACTTGTCCGTTGAATCGGGATTCTATCATCCTTAATTCCCGGATCAACTTCCCGGAATTCCCAGACGATGAAGCCATCATCGCTTCAATGCGCACAGTCAAGACAGTGTCACGCCCCAATATTCTCCGCAATCGCTCCATTAAAAAGTTTACAATAACAACAGCGAAACACTCATGTATAAAAACAAAAAACGCATTAATCCCAGATACTTCCCGATAAGCATGGACGAGCGTGCGACTTCAATACCGCTCAAACTGACGATATTCGCAGTCCTGATCATAGCCGCAGTAATCCCCCTCGTTTTTTTCACACCCATTAAGACCGCATACGCTGTCGCTTCAATGAAGCTTGAGATAACAGGATGGCCCAACATTCCGGCACCAAATGGATCCGGGACGGTTATCGTGACCGTAAAGAACGAAGGTGACGAGATCCTGGAAGACGTTGAATTGTTCAACACGACCCCACCAATGCCTGACTGGCTCGTGATGTCGGTCTCGCCTTCCAAAATAAAGAAGTTAATGACTGTTCCTATGAATTTCACACTGACGTTCCGCACAACCCGGCTTGTGGAAGCAGGCACGTCCTGCAAGGTCTACCTGTACGCGCACGCAAAGGACGGCACGGTGTCCGAAACTGTTTATTTGAACGTGAATACAGTAGAAAATAAAACTACGAACGAGACGACACCACCACAACCACCATCATCACCGCAAGAGAACGCGACATCCACCGACACCACCAACAACACTAATCAAACAGTCCTCCCGCAGGAGAACATAACGAATCCAGCCCTTAACGCATCAGCATCATCCGACCAAGGCAATGCTACTTCCAACAGCTCATCCTCGGGCAGGATAGTCACTACCACTAACGTCACGCATAATAACCAATCAGGCAGCACCAAATCCTCAAAAGGCAGTATAGAAGGGATTTACATTCTCGGAATGGCTGCGGTAGGGATATTGATTCTTGCAATACTCGTTCTGGTTGTGACAACGTTCAATAAGCGCAAGGATAAGGAAACGCTTGGACCGCACGTCGTGATACACGGCAGAGTTGACAGGAAGACCGATGAAGGATTCGTGCTTGACATAGGTAGCAGAACGTTCGTCATGGTTCACACAAAGGAAAAAGTAGTAAGCCACCAGTACATCCTTGTGGAAGGTTATTACGTCAACACACCCCATCACGGTAACGAAATATACGCTTCAAGAGTAGAGCCGTACGGGGAATCGATACTTGGCGACCCGTTCTTCTGAGAAGAATTTTTAATACTCGCGCCTAAATCTCCCGGCCTTCAGGCCGGAGTTACAGGCGCAATCTTTTTTCTATTGTGACCGCTTTAGGAATAGGTGCGGGCGGAAGGCGCTTTTTCGCGCGCGCCGCCCGCAGGCGGATCGGTATATATGACTGGATTAGTTCGAAGTAGCCATAGCGTTAGTCAATGCGTGTACCACATTGAGTGGTGCACCAAATACAGGCATCCTGTATTCAGTAGCAGGGAGTATAAAACCCTTTGCGAAGCGGTTCTTATGAGTATCTCTGAAGAGCATGGAATTACGATTATCGAGATGGCGGTGATGCCTGAGCACATCCATATGCTCGTCCAAGTGCCGGTCTGCATTTCTCTAGTGCAAGTCCTCCAATTCCTGAAGGGAGAAAGCAGTTACAGACTGTTCAGGATCATCCCGAAACTCAGGGAGTGGTATTGGGCCGCTGGCTTGTGGAGTCCTGGAAAATTCGTGCGGACAGTCGGGGACGTGGACATAGACAAGACGCGGGAATACGTAAGGAATCAGCCGATCCACCATCACGGCCGCTCGCTAGAAGCCTTGGGCTTCAGCCCAAGGTAGTTCACGAAAGAACTCCCTCAGTTCCCGCCTTCTTTCTCCCTTATCGCCCGCATCCTACGCAAGTACTCATCGTAAAGGCCGTTCACGGTGCGGTTGTTCACGTAAGGAGTGTGATGCCTGAACCCGCCGGCGAATGCGTGCGGAACATGCATGAGCTCGTGAAGGAGTATCTTGTCCTTCTCCTCAGGGCTGAGCTTGTCGTACTTTTCGGATATGATTTCGATGATGTAGTATGCCGGAAGGTCCAATGCCTTCTGCCAGACACGCCCTAATCCATAACAGCGGGCGAGTGTGTAGCGCGCGCTCGAGCCTACAGAACGGATGCACACTATCCGGTTAAGGTCGATGTGCCCCATACCGAGGACTTCAACGAAATGCCTTATCCTTTCCTGGATGTCTCCAGCCTTGAAAAACCGTATCGTACCCATAATTTTTCGACCTGATTTTTTTCTTTCACACTACAATTCCCGAGATTTCCTTACGGACAAAATCGCGAAAGTGATCGAAGCGATGATGATTACGGCAATCACTGCAAGTCCCGCTTCCCTGATGGTAAATGGCATGCCAGCTTTAAAACCCGCGTTAGTCCCGTTCGCGGAAACGTTTCGTTCACCAATAGCCGCTTTTGTGGCATCCTTTGTTTTGTCATCCAGCTTTCTTCCCGCCATGGCGGCTATCGCATTCGCCTTATCTATGAATTCCTGAGCCAAATCCATGCTGGCCTCCAATTCCATAATCTCGGAATCAGTCGCAATCCTCCCCTCACGCAATGTCGCAAGCCTCAATTCAAGTATTCCTGAATCGAGCTTCTCCATCAAAGTCCATCCTGCATCCCTTAAGGATTCATTATTTGCTGGAAGCGACTGAATCGTTTCAGTAAGTTCCCTCAACAATGACTCGATGCGGTCAGAAAGTGCCAGCAATGTCTCATTGCCTGCGCCTGCTCCAGCATCCGGATTTGACGTCCCGGCATGCACCCTTATGGAGCTTATTATCGTGGAAACCATTCCTGACTGGTTTTTGAGCACAATCTGGAATTCGGCATCGCACTCATCGTCACCATTACTGACGCTTACTGAACAGCTCACTTCAGTCTCAGAAAGTGGACTTATGCTAAGAGTTTCTCCCAAACTCGGTGTGCAAGAAATCGTGACACAAGATGGCGGGACGGCAGCGCTCCAATTTGCAGCAACGCTCACATTGATGTATGTGTTGTTGTTCGGATTTATTGCCTTGAATCGTATTGTCCTACTCTCACCCCAGCCCAGACTCAAAGACGAAATCGCACTATCAAACAGTGTTACGGTTGCAGGGCTCGCTTGCGGCCGAATCAAGATGAAACCACCACCACCTCCACTGCCATCATCATGTTCTTGCTGTGAACTATGATAGTCCCTCGCGAACGAGACTGGACCTAGTGTGAGGGATCGTCCTTCAGAATCGTTAAGCCACAAGGTAAGTGTGTAATCGCCATTGCTGCTTATCCCCAAATCAGCGATGCCGGTTCCTGCGAAAGTCACGTTACTCACGCCGTCGTCCAGAGAGTACCAGCTCGAATTCACCGTCGATGCTCCGAAAATATCGTAAGAGAGCGGAACATTGCTCGCGGTATATGTTGTTCCATTCACCGGGCTTGTTATCCTCGCGCTTCCGAGAGCAAGAGTAACGTTCAAGTCGGTTGTGATGTTGCCTAGTGTCGTGGAGTTCGTGAGGTTTCCGCCGGAAACGGTCAGATTGTAAGTCCGGTTTATCGTTTCGGTCCGGTTCATGGTCTTCGCAACAAGAATTGCGCTCTCGATCCCGTTTGAGGTCCCGTTCACGAATATGACTTTTTCCCCGGTTTGATTCTCTGTACAGAAAACGCTTGAGTTCGCAACAGGCGCGTGGAAGACGTTTGCAGCAAGGACGAACAGGCGATACGCTAAAGTCACGTTGCTTTCGTCTGGAGCGGAGTCAAAGCGTATTCTTGACTCGTTGAACGTGCAGTTTATTAGGCGGTTCAATGACGAATTCTCTTCGGAGTAAACGTCGTGAATAACTGAGTTAAGGCTCACAGAGTCGTAAATGTCGTTGTATTTCGAGCCCTGCCTGAAGTGCAAGCCGTTCTGAGTGTTGTCATTCATGCTTGAATTCCTCACGATGTTGTGGAATGAAGAATGGAAGTTAACGCCGCTTTCCGAATTATTGTAGAACGCGCTGTCCTCGAAAACGTTCCGTTGTGAAGAGACCACGTTCGCGCCGTGCTGAATATTGTGGTGGCTCGCGATGTTTTGGAATGTGTTGTTGGATGATGATGAAACATAAATGCCGTGCCTGAAGTTTTTGATACTGCAGTTTTGGATGATGGTTCCGTTTATTCCGCTAAGGTAAATGCCGTACTTGTCGGGCGTGAAATCCCCGGTAAGCACGCTCCAGTCGCAGTCAAGCGTGATATTATCCGCTCCGAGAGTTACGCCGGTCGCCCCACTGCACGCGAGGTCTGACGTGAGTATGGAGTCCTCATTGATTGTCATCCCGCAGGAAGAAACTGAATGGAATAATTGTGCGTTAATCGTTGTCCCGGCCCACGATCCAGGCGCGGTCTTTATTCGCCTCGAGGAAGCGTAAGAGCCAGCTCCTGCAGTGACGTTCACAGAGTGCGGTGCGAGTTCCAGGATTCCGGACGAGTTCACCAGCAACTCCGGAACGAATAGCCAATCAGTCGCGCCGTCAGGGAGTGTTACGCCATCAACTGGCGCAGCAAGGCCATGCGCATCAGTTATCCTCACCAATGCATTCTCGATCGCAGTTCCGTTCACGTAGTATGTGGCGTTGACCCTGACGGGCTGGTCTGTTGTGGCATTACCTGTCGAGTCAGGAAAGACCAGTCTTGACGAATTAATGCTTGAATTGATGAATGCGAGCGTCGACCTGCTCTCTATTTTGGCGATGCAAGATGTCCGTATTTCAGTGGTCTCGTTGAAGTCAAGCACTTTGTTTTCCCGCGAGTCCAGTTCTAGGCTCCAGGCGCAAGCGCTCTCATTCTCACCGCAAACTGTGTTGTTGCGGAATGTGTTGTTGGATGATGATTGCGTGATGGAAACGCCAGCGGTCGAGGTATTCCCAAGGTTAATCACGCTGTTGGAGAATGAGTTGTTGTTTGATGAGAATTCAAGGTATGCTGCGCTCGTGGAGCAGTTGGCAAAAACGTTGTAATCAAAGAAGTTATCAGCAGAGTACTGGAGCAGTAGGCATTTGGAACAATTGCTGAATGAATTATGATGGACTGTGTTTTCACGTGAGCTGTGAACGGTAATGCCACGTTCAGTATTATTGATGAGCGTGTTGTTTGTTATGTTCACCCCGCTAGTTGAGTCAAGCTGTATCCCTCGCGAAAACCCGAAAATCGTGCAGTTTCTAACGGTTACATTTGTTCTACTATCGATCCACACGCCGAATGTCGTCCCTCCTCCCGCGGTGCAGTTTGCTGATTTTGTTAGGGAATGGCCTTCGCAGTCCAAGACAACGTTGTCGGATTCAATGCTGAAGCAAGTGGCTGTAATGTTGCTGTCGAGGATGACGTCAGAACTAAGTGTTGAGCTTGATAAGAGCGTACCACAGGAGTTCACTATTCCGGCATAAGTCGGGGATAATAATGCCACGAGGACTGCAATAGAAACAAAACAGAATGCTGTCCGTGGTCTCATTGCCTTCTTGTTCGCTTCATCGGGCTTAAAAAACGTTTGTTTGGCTCGATATTTCAGCCCTGTTTTCTTCAAAAAAGGTTAAAAAGCACGACAATCACGTTTATTGTTTGGTTTATTCGGCAATGAATAGTTGGAGTAGTCGTGTTTTTTCAGTAGCCATCCTGCTGGCGTTGTTTTTCAGCGCCACGGCAGGTATAGTGTGGGCTTTGAGCCCTTTAGCAACGCTCAGTATTATTGTTCAGTCTCCGCGTAATGCTTCGTACGCATCTGGCGATGTCTGGATGAATGCGACAATAACAGATAGTAATGGCACTTGCATTTACGCTCTTGACTCGGGTACAGTGAATTACTCCATGACTAACTCGAGCGGGAACTGGAGCAATCTCTCCACAAGCCTTGCCGAGGGAGCGCATAACGTTACTTTCTTCTGCAATGACACCACAGGCAACTGGAGTTCGAACTCGACGTGGTTCACTGTCGACTTGACTCCTCCAATCATTGCCATATCCTCCCCGCAGAATGCGACCTACAACTACAACGTCAGCAACTCCACCACGCATTCGGTGTGGGCTAACGCCACGCTTGATGAGACTGGACGATGCAATCGTTCTCTTGACGGCGGCTCCAACGTAAGCTTAAGCAACACGACAGGAAATCACAATAATCTGATGACGAGCGTTAGCGACGGATTCCATAACGTCACATTCTGGTGCAATGATTCGGCGGGCAACATGAATTCAACAAGTGCCTATTTCACTCTCGACACAGCGGCCCCGAATGTCGCAATAATTTCTCCTGGAAACCGGACGTATAACTCTACGACAATTTCTCTCGATTATTACGTTAACGATTCGGGAGTAGGAGCCAATGCGTCTTGGTTCGAGTACAACGGCACCAACACCACACTAACCACAAACACGACTTTCACTGCCATCGAGAACAACGTGAGCACTCTCACGCTTTGGGCAAACGATTCTCTCGGAAAACTGAATCACACGAGCGTGACATTCAGCACCGACACGATTTTCCCACACCTTTACATTATCCTGCCTACTAACGCGACGTACAACACGACGAACATCAGTCTGCAGTATTACGCAAACGACAATGTTTCAGGCATAAGCTGGGTCTGGTATGACTACAACGGCACCAACACCACGTTAACCGGGAACAGGACTTTTACCGCAATAGCAGATAACTTGAGTTCATTGACTTTGTGGACTAATGACAGCGCGGGCAATACGGTTTCAAACGTGACGTGGTTTACGACCGACGTGAGCGCTCCGAATATCACCCTCATCAGTCCGCAGCACCAGGTTTATGGCACGGCCAACCTGAGCTTGAACTACAATGTTTCTGACGCGATTTCAGGAGTCAATGCTACATGGTATTCTTACAACGGCACGAACACGACATTGTTCAACGGCTCAAACATTACTGTCGTGATCAATACCACTTTCCTGGCGCTCGAGAATGTAGTCTCCAACATCACTGTCTGGGCGAATGATTCGGTAGGACACGTGGCGAGAAGCACGGTTAACTTCACGATAGACACCCTGCCTCCTTTCGTTGTAATAATAGACCCAAGGAACCAGTCGTATGATGATACGTTCCTGTCTCTTGACTATTATGTTCATGACGCGATTTCCGAAGTGAATGCAACATGGTATTCTTACAATGAAACTAACGTGACACTATCAGGCAATACCTCGTTCTGGGCAGTGAATAATGCATCCAGCACCCTCTTACTGTGCGCGAACGACACTTTCGGCAGGACCAACTGCACGAACGTCACATTCAACGCAACGCACACCCGCCCAGAAATAGTCGTAGAATCACCTACGAACGCGACCTACGGCGCGGCAAGCATGTGGCTGAACGTAAGCGTCTACGACACTGACGGCCTTAACTCAACGTGGTATTCGTTAAACAACGGGACGAACGTGAGCATCGGGAATTATACCAATGTTGAACGCAATGCTTCATCGAATACGTCATTTACCGCGCTGCAGGACAGGATAAGCACCATAACGGTTTGGGCTAATGACTCGAGGGGCAATGTGAGTTACAGGAACGTCACTTTCACGGCTGACGTTTCCTCACCGAACGGCACAGTGAATCGTCCCTTAAATCTTTCCATAGTCAAGGGTTCTTCGGTTACGCTTAACGCGACAGCTATGGATCCGGGATTATCCATAAAGAACGTCACATTCTATTACGATACGACATTAATCGGAGCGGATACTACCGCGACCAACAACTGGTTCTCAACTTCATGGAATTCCACAGCAGCGCCCGACGGCAACAGGACAGTGTGGTTTTACGCATACGACAACGCGAATCACTCGAACTTAACGAGCGTGGTCGTGACGGTCGACAATACCGCGCCAAGCGAGGCGACCATAACCAATCCGTCAAATGGTTCGGTGCGGACGGGTGTTTTCGAGATAAACGTTACGGCGACGGATGCGACAGTGGGAGTGCGCAACGTCACTTTCTTTTTTGACGGAACATACATAGGCAATGACACAAGCGGAGCTGATGGCTGGAGCCTCGCGTGGAGTCCTTCCGCCTACACCAACGGCTGGCACAATCTCAACGTCACCGTATACGACTTTGCTAACAATTCCAACACCACAGGGGTCAGAATCAATCTTTCCATGCCGCAGGTGACGATTACTGGGCCCGAAGAGGTTGACATCGCGTCGGATTCGACTTTCACCATAGGAGGACTCGTTTCCAACAACGGGACTTCATCTATTTACGGACTGAACCTGACCTATTACGAGATAGGGAGCTGCACGAAGGCATCAGGCACCCTGAACCAGACGTATAACACGACACTCGCGCCGGGGAGATATTGGAACAGCACGAGCAATCTCACGAATGTGACTTACAACGTCCAGTCAAGCGGGAGCACTTGTTCTTTCAGGATCCAGGCAAAGTGGTGCGATGACTCGACATGGGGCGTTTGCAGCAACTGGAAGAACAGCTCGCGTTCCGTTGATTTCACGAATAGTACTACGCCCGACGATAGCGGATCAGGCACTCCCGGGGGAGGCGCTACTGGTGGCGGCGCGTTGATAGACATCTCGCTCTCGCACACGAGCGTCAGCGGTTATCCGGGCGATACCAAGAGCCTTACGGCGGATGTCACGAATTATGCCGACGTGATCATAAGCACGTTCCTCACTTACACGCTTCCCGACTGTTGCACTGTTTCTTACACGCCAACAGGCTACCAGACTCTTTCTGGAGGGGGTGGTTCCACTGAGTTCAATATCGAAGTCAAGCTGAAGTCCAACGCCGTGCCTGGAGATTACATAATAACTTTTACAGCGAAGAAGGCCGCGAATACCGCGGTCCAGGATTCCGCGAACCTAACAGTGCACGTCCTTCAGTCGGAAACTAGTGCTTCCTGCGGCGATGGGACTTGCGCTTCCAGCGAGTCGTGCTCTTCTTGTCCTTCTGATTGCGGTGCCTGCAGCAGTCCGAACGCGACCGGATGCGGTAACGGTGTCTGTGGCACCGATGAGTCGTGCTCTTCTTGTCCTTCTGATTGCGGTGCCTGTGGTTGGTTGGCGAGATGCGGTGACGGGGTCTGTGGCACTAACGAGTCGTGCTCGTCTTGTCCTTTGGACTGCGGGGCGTGCAATTTCACGAATTCATCGATAAACGTCTCAGGAATTACCGTCACATACTCCGAAATAAGCGGGAACATATCAAATCTCACATCCGAAATCCAGCTTATGCGAGCTGACTTCGAGAAGGCGAGAGCGCTTTACTCAAACCGTTCGGACTACAACAAGTCCATCGATGGCGCCTTTGTGAATTTGACTCTTGCCGAAACATTCCTCAATGACGCGATGAGCGCATTGAGCAGTGGAAATCTGGAGGTTGCCTACAACGCCACGCTCCAGGCCAGATTGATCATGGATAATACTAGGATAATCCCTGAAAGCCTTGTCTCAAGCATCGTCGCCGCAATCTTCTCAGGCACAGGGATGTACGTGATGATGGCAGTCGGGATACTGGTCATTTTGGCAGGCTCATTCGGATACTACAGGTATTCCCAGTCAAAAAGGAGCGAGCCATCGGCGGCATCCGCCGCCACTCCCGCGCCAGGCCAAGCCGCCGCATCAATCAGCTTTTTTGACTCAGCAATAATCTCGACAGCCCAGTTCGCAGGAAAGATGGTCGATTGGTTCATAATACTGATCAACACCATCAAGGTAAAACTCCACTTCGGGACGCCAAGCCAGTACCGTGATCAAAAGTACTCACGCACCATACTCAATCAGGTAAGCGGCCGGATAAGGAAGGGTGATGACGTTAAGTTCAGGAAGCGGGGGCGTTAGACCTGGCTGGCGTCAATTAATTTATATATGAAGAATGGCTCCTAATAATAACATAACTGTGGAACTGTATTTTACTGGCAGGTTGGAAGATGAAGAAATATGGCAAAACATAACCGGCGCGGTCGTGTGTTCCATGATAGTAATTGTGGAAGCGTAATCGGAGTCATTTCCGGGAAGGGTGGGGTCGGAAAGACCACTACTTCCGCTAACATCGGGCTCATTCTCGTGACTGAGTTCGACAAGCGCGTACTCCTCATAGACGGCAACATCACGAACTCGAACCTGGGCCTGTATCTCGGTTATTTGTGTCCGCCAGTCACACTTAATGACATACTCAAGCGCCTGCTTCCCCCCGAGAAAGCGGTTTATGTACACAAGAGCGGCCTGCACATCATCCCGGCATCTCTCGGAATTGATTCGAAGATAACGTACCTAATGTTCAAGCAGGCGGTGAATAGGCTCGTAAAATCAGGAGAGTACGACTTCATAATAGTCGATGCCGCGGCAGGAGTTGGTCCTGAAGTCAAGGCCACACTTAACGTCTGCAGTGATGTGCTCGTCGTGACTGTGCCCGAGCTTCCGACAGTGACCTCAGCCGTGCGCGTCACTGAACTTGCGAGAAAGATGAAGAAAAACGTGCTCGGAGTTGTGGTAAACCGTGTCAGGGGAAAACCTTACGAGGTCCTGACGCAGGAGATAGAGGATAATTGCGGAGCACCAGTCCTGGGTGTCGTTCCGGACGATGATAATATTCCTGAAAGCGTAAGCCTGCGGGAACCTCTCGTGCTTTACGCACCGAACGCGCCATCAAGCAGGGAGTTCCGTGGAGTGTCACGACAACTGATCGAGCTGTGCTCAGGAATTTCCGGGGAGGAAGCATCCCAGACAGATGCTGCGGTGGTCGAGAGCACGGAACCAGCAACAAAGGCAGTAACGCCTCCTTCTAAGTTGTCCGCGCTACAGCTCGTGCAGCGCGACTCAGGCATGACGTCCCGAAAGCCTGTTCCGGTTTCGTCTTCCGCCGCAAAAAGCGAGGTTGCTAAAGAACTTGCGAGAGAGCGCGACCTGACCAAGGCCGAGTCCACTGTTCTTCTGCCGCTCACTGATTCAAGCGGGAAGACACCAGGCATGAAAGTCATGGGATGGATCCTGGAGCGGTTCGGCAAGGAACAAACTCCATCATCACAACAGTCAACTGCAGGGACTTCGGAACATAAAGGCTCCGCTACCGCCACCAAGGTCGCTTCGATTCCGGTTGCGGGAACTGATAATGATGATGCGGCTACTCCGAATACTACCACTAACAATGTCAGGCGCAAAAAAAAAGAAGGGAAACGGAAGACAGTTGCAAGACGGCGCTGAAATAGGCGTTTCGCACTCCTTACTTATTCCTGCAGGATTCTCCATTTCCTGCCTCGCACTATTATTATTCTTATTTCTTGTGCTCGTCCCTTCCATAGCTTCAGATACTTCTCTCGGGAACGCGTCCGGAGCCGTGGCGGCGATGGTGCCTAGAGAAAAAGCGCTCGCGGAAGTGGCTCTTTCGAACGCCGCATGCCAGCTTAATTTTTCACGAGAATCGATGGAACTGAATCCGAACTCACCATCATACGTGCAGGCATCGTCTCTCATCATCGCGTCCGAGTCCCTGCTTCTCAAGGCGCAGGACCATTACAGGACGGGAAACTGGTCACAGGCCAATACGGCAGCGCTTGATTCCGAGGAACTCTCATTCAAGGCTTATGAGATGATATCCGGCAGCGATTCAATCGATAAAGGGGTGAGTGTCGTGTTATTGTTCCTTACAGGACTTTCCATACTAAGCTTCACATTGGTAGTCGTTTCCACACTAATCATACTCAAGACAGCGGCCTCCTTGAAGCGCAAGAGGAAAGCAGGCGATGCAGGAACAGCCGGAGGTCCACAACCACCACAATGCGCAGGAACAGCCAACGAGTACAGCACGTCATCAGTCTCGTACATGGCGAAGCCTCCTCCGGAACGCCAGTATTGAAACATCTTAACGTTCAGTACAGGATTCCTGCCTTCTTGATCCTCCCGTAAAGGAGCATCATCAAAGGAGGCCCGAGCGCCGCGGACCATATGACGTTGTTCATGAGGATTATTGGGAACAGGACGAGAAATGGCACGATATGCAGGACTTCCCCGCCAAAAGCTATGGTTGCCGCGCACGCAATGCTTGCCGCTACACTCGCAAGCCAAAAAACCCCAACCTGTTTCACGTTCATGACTACAGTCTCATTCTTCCTCACCAGTGCGCGCCAAACCAAGTGAGCGGTATAAGCATAGAAGAAGTTCCCTATGAATCCGAAAACACTAACCCAAGTCATGGTGCCGAAGAAGTCGCCAATCAGGTTTCCTATTGCCGAGCCCCATGCAGCAGCAGGACCGAAAAGGATCCCTGAAAGGACCGGCACGACCCCTGCAGGGCGGAGTTCAGTGATCCATAATACTATCTGGAACTGCTTGAAAGGTATAAGGAGCACGGCGTACGTAAGCGCTATTGCGGCAATAATCACGAGCTGCCTTTTACTGCGCAAAACCCTGACTAATTCGTTCATTACGACTTCGTTCTTGCACCTTCTACGCGGGAGGAGGTGATGATGGTGGTGGACTCAGTACTGTTGCAGCGTCCCCCACCACGCCTGCCGCATGCTTTGCCGCGAGTTCGTCTTCATGCTGCTTTAATGTCGCCTGAAGCTGTTCGTCCAGCAGTTTGAGGAATGTGGATTTCTCATTGTATTTTTCCAATAGTTTTCTGGACGGAGGCGCTATCCTCAATCCTTTTGCGGACAGTGATGATGCGTGCTTTATCGCGGAAACCTCCGTCGCCTCAACGAGTGCTTTGGCATTGAGTACGTTCTCCAAATGGAGTTCACTTGCGCTTCCCACATCCATTACGGCAACAAGCGGGGATTGCCTCTTGATTTGTTTTTCGAAAAGCAGTGAAAGCTCAATCGCACGCTCACCGGTTGATCCGGGAACGCCTCCATTGAGTATTACGAATGCGTCGTTCTTTACGGAAGGCATAGTCTGGGCAAGATTCGAGAGGGCGCTCGGATGCATGGTGTGGACTGATGCGGGTGTCAGGAACACGGATTCTATGAATGACTTAAGCTCGAGAGCGGGCCCATCGAGCCCTTCAGGCGTTATTATTCTCGTACACCTTCCTGAAACCGCAGCCTTGACAATCACTTTCGCAGCCTTATCTGCCATCACCATCAGCTTGTCTCGGCTTCCCCCTGCCTTGGTTTCCATTTCGCTGATTATCTGCCTTAATTTCTCAGGATTGGGTTCGGTAAGGGCCCCGAGAGTTTGCAGGCAGGTTATAGGAACGATGAGCGCATAGTCCTGAAGTGTCTTTTCGCCAGTGCTTTCCGGAATGTTGAGATACATGATTCCGAGCTTGTCGCAGTATTCCGGCAGTCGTCCACCGCAAGTTATCGCAAGCGTATTAGTCTGGTTCCTGTAGCATTGTGAAACGAGTGAAAGCTCATTCTCGGAATCAACCCCGACTCCGGGAGTCATGACGAACGCCAGGCAGTCCTCGCTCGACGGATAAGGCATGCTGTAGCCTGACTGTATTTCGAGAGGTACGCGCGGCAGGGCGTTCTTTATTGATGCAGCGGTCGGCTCAGACATGCCGTCGCATATGAGTATTATCCGGTCATACTTCTTGAAGAATTTCATGGGAAAGCTTATCCTTGATGCCGCGGCACTGGCATCAAGATAGGCCTTCGGGGCTCCAATCACGTCCTGCTCAAACTTCGTGATCCATGCAGGGATTTTAGCCTCGCGCTTCTTCGGCTTGATTTTCATCGTTTTAGCCATCACCACCACCACTCATGCACCACCCCTGTATCCGCTTGATGTTTGATACTAATCCAAGCAATTGCGTCTTTTTATAAAATTCGTCGGACTGCGCTTCATGAAGCGATCCAGAGCGGGAATGGTTTCACTTCACGAGTATCCTGGCGTCAACCGCGACAGCTCCATTTTCCGAAACCATAACCGGATTTATGTCCAGTGATTCCAAGCTGTTCTCGTTAGCGGCAAGCTGGGATGTCTTCACCAATATGTCTTTTATTGCCGGAACGTCAAGAGGTTTCGAGCCCCTGAATCCGTAGAGTATCTTGCTCGCTTTCGTATCAAGAATCATCTCCTCAGCCTCGTCAGCATTTATGGGGCACAGCCTGAATGAGACGTCCTTGAACAATTCAACGAATATTCCGCCAAGCCCGAACATTATTGCTGGCCCGAATACGTCGTCAATCTTTACGCCGACTATGATTTCCGTGCCGGAAACCATCTTCTGCACGAGCACCTTGCTGGATATTTTGGAAAGCCGGTTGTATGCGTTTACTGCTTCATCCCTGCTCTTGAGTCCTACGATGACTCCGCCAACGTCTGTCTTGTGGGTGTGCTCTTCCGAGATTATCTTCATGACAACAGGAAAGCCTAATCCTTCAGCTGCCGCAGCAGCATCATCAGCATTTTCCGCTATCTTGAAAGACGCAACTGGTATTCCGTACTTCTCCAAAAGATTCATGCTCTCAACGACATCAAAAGCGACAACCATTCCCTTCCTGTTTATTCACCCTCTACGGATTCCGTTTCAATTACCTTCTTTTTAACGTTTTTGCGGCAGTATTCACTTGAAAGGCGGTAAAATGAAAGTCTATAAAAGCGTGGATTGCGGCTTTAATTTCCGTAACAAAAGAGGTTTTGCATAATAATAAATGGGATGCCTTAAGGACCCATGGAAGTCGTTCAGGGACGAGGCGACAATAATGCTCGCCAAAGCATTCAATGAAAACCAGGAAGGAATTCCTGAGCCGGCAGAACCCCCTGTGCGGGACTTCGGGGACCTATCGAGTCCGGCCTGCTTTTCCCTAGCCGGCAGGTTCAGGAAGAGTCCGGTGCAGATCGCTTCCGAAACAGTGGAAAGCCATCTTTCTGGAGGAGCCGCAGTAAAGGAGTACGCACTGATTGAATCAGTTTCTGCCGAGAAAGGATACATCAACTTCCGCATATCATGGAAACCGTACGCTTCGCTTCTTGTCGAGAAAATACTTACCGAGGGTGATTCGTTCGGTAGCAGCGGTCCAGTGACTCTCAAGCGCGTTATAATCGAATCTCCGTCAGTCAATCCGAACAAGCCATGGCACATAGGGCACGCCAGGAACGCGGTTCTTGGAGATTCGCTCTCAAGGACCATGACTATGGCCGGATTCCTCATAACGAGGATGGACTACATTGATGACCTTGGAATCCAGGTCGCGAAAACAATATGGGGAATTGACAATCTCAAGAACGCTGAATTACCAGCTACCACCACAGCCACTTCCCACAAGAAGTTCGATCACTCCATAGGAGAGCTTTACGTTCGTGCCGAACAGGCGATAAGCGAGAGCGAAGAAGCGCAGGAGGAAATGCGCAAGATAATGCAGGCAATGGAGGACTCATCAAGCGAGCTGTCAAAAAGGGCAAGGGACTTGTCAGAACGCGTTCTTGAAGCGCAATCCATGACTGCGAAACGCCTGCAGGTATTCCACGACATCAGGGTATGGGAAAGCAACATAGTCCATTCAGGAATGCTCGCCAAGGCGATGCAGATGATCACGACGCGAACAGGCGGAGCGGTTCGGAAGGAGGTTGAAGGCGACAAGGCAGGATGCCTGGTCTTGGACGTTTCGGGTTTCGAGGAATTCAAGAACCTTAAGGACACCGAGAAGGTCCTCGCGAGAAGCGACGGCACAGCGACCTACACCGGGAAGGACATCGCATTCCAGTTATGGAAGTTCGGCCTCCTCGACAGCGAGGGTGGAGAAGGCGACAGCATGAATTATGGAGAGCTCGAAAAACAGGATGACGGCACGATACTCTACACCACAATTTCTTCAGGAAAGCTACAGAAGCCTTTCGCAGCAGCAGACATTGTTATCAATGTAGTTGGCGCGGAGCAGGCTCACCCGCAGCGCATAGTATTCCTATCGCTTAAGGCACTGGGCTTCGAGAAGCAGTTCGAGAACAGCCATCACATGGCATACGAGCATGTGCAGCTTCCTGAAGGAAGATTCTCAGGAAGGAAAGGGACATGGCTCGGTTACACACTGGACGAGGTACTGGACGAGGCGTGCCAGAGAGCGCTCGCATTAGTCAAGGAGAAAAGTCCAGCTCTTTCCGCGGAAGAGCAGAATGCGATAGCCGATGCGGTCGGGATAGGGAGCGTCCGTTATCATCTCCTGAAATTCGATGCGGACAAGAAGATAACGTTCTCGTGGGATGATGCATTAAGCTTTGACGGCAACGCCGCGCCATACCTCCAGTACTCGCATGCTCGTGCATGCAGGATACTCGAGAAAGCCGGGGGATGGGACGGGAAATTTGACGTAAACGTATTGGAGAAACTCGTGGAAGAGGACAAGCTAACACGATGGGAAAAAGACTTGTTGCTTCACATATCAAAATTCCCGTCACTCGTTTCAGGAATAGCCGAGCACCCCAAAAAACAGGCGTGGGGCACCAAGTTTTCCGTGAACTCCATATGCGATTACGCATATGAGCTTGCGACTTCATTCAGCCAGTTCTACACCAACTGCAGGGTAATAGGCTCGGAAGAGGAAAAGGAACGTCTCATCATGGTCAAGTGCTTCCAGCAGACTATGAAGAATGCACTGCACATTCTCGGAATCAAGGCAATAGAGAGGATGTAACGCAAACCCCGAAGGGTTTGATCGTTCAGTCCCGGCGCCAATCTGAACTCTCGTCTTTTTAGACAGGGCACCGTGACAGCTCCCGCGGCTGCGGGAGTCCACAATAAAATGTTCGATTGGTGGAGAACTACCCCTAAGACCTCCGCCAATTTAGTAGTGGGTAGTTCAGTACCGTCTTCGTCCTGCTGGTGGACTCGACGGTACATCGAGGGCTCATCAAGAGCACGCACGTTCAGCACTTTGCGCATTTCGAGAAAAATAGAAAAAGAGACGCGTGATTGAGAATTATCTGCAGTTGATGCCTTAACGCGATGAGCAGTCCTGTTACAAAAAATTCTGAAATCCAGTGGGATGGAACTGTCGGACTTTCCAGTGCCGATGCCGAAAAAAGACTTCAAGATTTTGGTTTGAACCGAGTCGCAAAGCAGCGTGAAATAAGCTTCTTCGGCATAGCCAAACAGGAAGTTGTGGAACCTATGATCCTCCTTCTTCTGGTTGTGGGAGTTATTTACACGGTTTGGGGAAAGCTCGAGGACGCCATCACGATATTCGCAGTCATAGCAGCTTTGGTTTTTGCAGAAGTATGGAATGAATACAGGGCGAAAAAGGCGATAGCTTCGCTTTCAAAGCTTGCGTCACCGAAAACAAAACTCATTCGGGACGGAAGACTAACTGAAGTCGAAACCGAAAAAGTGGTCCCAGGGGACGTTTTGATTCTCGCTCAGGGAACACGGATTGCAGCTGACGGCAAGCTGATTGAATCATTCGGAACGATCCAGGTGGACGAGTCCCCGTTAACCGGAGAATCATTGCCTGTGGAAAAGAAGAAAAATGACCCGATATACGCCGGGACGCTTGTTGTTTCTGGTGATGGGAAAAGCGTAGCACTTGCTACAGGAAAAGACACGAAGATAGGCAAGATCTCGACACAGATTCAGGAGATAAAGCCTCCGAAAACACCCTTACAGCTTGCGATGAAAAGCCTGGCGAAAAAGCTAGTCTGGGTCGCCCTATTTTTCAGCATAGGCATTCCGCTTTTCGGTTTTGCTTTCAGGGGCCTTGGCTTGCGTGAGATGGTTCTTACAGGCCTGGCGCTCGCGTTTGCCACAATCCCAGAGGAGCTGCCTATCATAATAACCATGAATCTAGGGCTTGGGGCCTACAAGCTGTCAAAGGAAAATTTCCTCGTCAAGAAACTAAAAGCCGCCGAGGTTTTGGGTAACGCAACAGTGATACTGACCGACAAGACAGGAACCATAACCGAGAACACGATGAGCGTCGCGCATGTTTTTCCGGAAAATCTTGAGCAGGATATTCTCGTAGCGGCACGCGGGGCAACTACTGAAATTTCGCTTTCATACACTGACAAGGCGATATTTGAACGCTCCGAAGAGTTGAAGGTAGATACAAGAGGATTCGGAAGGCTCCTTAGGGAACGAAACTTCGGCGATAGCGGGAGAAAGACCCGTTCGATAGTGCGGGAAGTGGGAGGAAAACCAGAGCTTTTCGTCATAGGCGCGCCTGAAGAGATGTTCAATTTGTGCAAAGTCGGCGAGGACTCCAGTTTTGCAAAAGCGCTTGAGACCGAAACATCCAAAGGAAGGCGCGTCATTGCTGTCGCCAGAAGAAAGCTAAGAATAAGCGAACAGGACCAGCCTTTTGACAGGATTGAGCTCGGACTGAAGCTTCTCGGCTTGATCTCAATAGAGGATCCCCCGCGCAAGGGAGTAAAGGAAACAGTTGAATCTGCGATGAAGGCCGGAGTAAGGACAGTAATGGTGACCGGGGATCATCCGCAGACTGCAGTCTCCATAGCAAAGAGCGTCGGAATAACGTATAATAAAGTAATGACTGGGGAAGAGCTAGATAGACTTTCAGACGCTGAGTTAAGGGAAGCTGTGAAGGAAGTCTCTGTTTTTGCGAGAACGACTCCACAGCACAAGTACCGCCTCATGGAAGCCCTGCGGAAAAACGGAGAGGTGGTAGCAGTAACTGGTGACGGCGTCAATGATGCTCTTGCCCTCAAAGGCGCGGACATAGGCATCGCCATGGGAATAAAGGGAACTGATGTCGCGAAAGAGGCTGCAGACATAGTTCTTGCTGATGACAATTATGTGACTATAGGACGCGGAATATTCGAGGGAAGGCGTATTTTCGAGAACCTATGGAAAGGAGTCAAGTATTATCTTTCCGTAAAAACGGCGCTAGTTGCGATATTCTTGGCATCCCTTATAGGAAACGTCGCGTTTCCTTTTCCGCCAATCCAGATAATAGTGCTCGAGCTTTTCATGGATCTGGCTGCATCGTCAGGTTTTGTCGCCGAGCCTCCCGAGAACGTCATTTACGAGAGGCCGTCGGGATTAAGGAAATCAAAAGGCGAATCTACCGCCACCACCTTCCTTGATTCAAGTACGATAAAAGAAATAGCAATAAGGGGATTATGCCTCTCCATCGCCGTTCTCGTTTCATACGCTTATGCACTTGAGAAAGGAATGCCGCTTCCACGGGCGCAAACATTCGCATTCTCTGCTTGGATAATCGGCCACATCATGCTTGCCATGGTCTCCCGCTCGGAAAAAGAGCCTCTGTTCAAGATTGGCATTTTCTCGAACAAGGCTGTTCTGATTTGGGCAGGAGCAGCGTTCGCATTCCTTTTGGTGACGCTGGTTATCGTTCCCGCATCAGGAGTAACCTTGAAACTCGTTCCCATAGGGATTGACCAGCTTGGTCTTATTTTCGGGATTTGCTTTGTTTCAATATTCTGGCTAGAACTCAGGAAGATGCTAGTCCCATTTTGGAAGAAAGCCGTTTGAGGAATTCTGCCTTCTTGTCCCGAAGGCCGCAGGTCTTTCCCCCAGAGGGGACTTCCTGTTCGGAGCAGGAAGGCAACGCAAAGGGACCCCTTGCGAGGGGGAGGGTTCTGGCAGGCTCGGGGGAATATCGCAGAAACTTTTTCATAAAAAGTTTTCCAGTACACGAATATACTAATCTGGATTCCCGCGAGGGAACATCAAAAAGCGCGCTTAAACCGCGCGCGTGCTATCGAGCAAAAAGCGAAGATAGCACTAAACGATCGACCCTTTTAAGGGTCGTGGCGGGCCCGGGGGGATTTGAACCCCCGACCTACAGCTTAGAGGGCTGTCGCTCTATCCAGACTAGGCTACGGGCCCGTTTTCATTGACTGAGTGTTTTTGAACAAGCCTTTTTAATATATAGCACTTGTTGTAGTTTTCACTGCAGATGGGACCATCATTATCATCGTCGTCAACTCTCGTCAGAAAGAAGAAAGGTAACTCATCAAAAGCAGGGCGTGCCGGTGCAGTTTTGAAAAAGTCCCGCATTATCGGGTGGGGAGTGCAGACCTGGATTGAAGTGATAATACTCGCGGCTCTCGGGATAATGATCCTGTTGGCAGTGCTTGAGTTGTTCTTAAGGTAGTTGTTTGAGTCATTTCTTCAACCCTTTTGTCTCGAAGGCGTGCTATCGAGCCGAAGGCGAAAATAGCACTAGACAATCAACCCGTCTGCCTCGAAGAGGCCCCCTGCAAGGGGGATGGTTGTAGTGGGCCTGAAGGTCGAAGATCTTTGGGCCTATTGAGAATGAGGTTAAGATGGGCCCGAAGGGAATTGAACCCTTGACCTGCGCAATGTAAGTGCGCCGTCATAGCCACTAGACCACGGACCCGTGTTCAGAACTGAATACAACTCTGTCCTGTTTTTTTATAATGGTTTTCGCGTTCAGGGCACAAGGTACGCGATGACTGCCAGAACCATGCCCACCTTGACTGCGCCTTCCTGAATCTTGAGGCGTTCTCCCGACAACTCTTTTCTCCTTGAAAAAAGCGTGACGGCGCTTGCCGCGATGGATGCATATGCAAGAAAAAGCATCATGGTTTTGAATGGGTGCTCCCACATCACAGTCCAGTAATTGGCAGCGGTAAGGACCGACACTCCTATCGCCGAGAAGAGGAGTATTGAGGCCGCCTGTCTCGATTCCGTTTCGCCAATGAGGCCGGGAAGCGTTCTCGGTTCCATTCCTTTTTCCTTGGTGTCCTTGATTATTTCGCGAGAGAGATTGGTGAAGAATGCGCAGCCGGCAAGTCCGATGACGATGGATGTGGTTGCGGCAGCGAACGCTATTGCGGGAAAGAAAAGCGGTATCGCAACTATTGATGATACCAGGATGTTCCCCGCGAACTTGTTTTTCCTCTTAAGCCATGCGGAATAGAAAAGAAGAAGCGCCATGACTGCAGTAACGAATGCCGCGGACTGAAGTGGTCTGCTAGTAAGAAGCGCCAGACTTATTGAGATTATGGCAGTGAAGATGGAGAACATCATCACGGTTCCAGGAGTTATCCTCCCTGAAGGGATAGGCCTTTTCGGCTTTGTCTTTGCGTCAATATCCCGGTCTAGGTAATCGTTCATGACATTCCCGAAAGCGCACGCCATGCTCATGCTTGTGGCCGCCATTATGACGTCCCAAGGCGTTGCGCTAGTGACGGTTTTTGCCAGTATGAAGAATCCGGTTGTCGTGAATGCCGCGACAATAAGGCAGTTCGTTGCCCGGCAGAGTTCAAGCAATGCCTTTATTGACTGGAAACTCATGGAATCGGGGGTGGTTGTCTGCACCTTCGGATTTCTGGAAGAATGCCGTGCCCTTCGGGAATGAGCGGTCACGTGCCTGTTCTTACGCCTTTGCCTTTATCATGCGTTTCTTCGGCCTGAGACCATCGTAGCCGCATCGCCTGCATTTTACCCTTTTTGCCTTTATTGCAGCAGGATCGCTTCGTTGTTTCGTGCCGCACTTCATGCATACGAACATGTTGTGAAACAGCCTTTTTTGCGCGAATAGGTTGAGAGTAGCCATATTTTCCAAAATTACTTCCTGAGTGTATTTAAAACTTGTTCCTGTATCTGCAGAACTTCGCTCCTGGTCTTTGCATTAGCGTACGCCTCGAGAAGTTCACGGTTAAGGTCGAGGAACGTCCTGCCCCAGCGGAATTCCCCCAGAACTTTCCTCGCGAAGCCGTCAAAGCCGAGTATATATGCCGCCGCAGCCAGGGCTTCGGCGCTGGAAAGGAGAGTGGGCTTTCCGAAATTCGTGGGATTCGCCGGCACGAGGTATGGAAGCGCCCTCTCAGTGAATGATTTTCCGCTGAATTTTCCGAGAGGAAGCGATTTGGCCTCTTTTTTCAATTGTTGCTTCCAGGAGCAGTCGACAACCACGACGCCCGCGTTCTTGGCCGTTTGAAGGTCCTGCGGGCTTAAGGCGATTTCAGAAAAAGGCGTAAGGAGGAGCGGTTTTTGGTTTTTGGAAATGTCAGCACGCTCGAGCGGCCTAACTAGTCCTCTTTTCTCGAGGACAGCTCCAGTGCATTTTTTGGGATCGCATTCTCCGGCGTGGATTATGAAGAACTTGATTAAGACCACGTTGTTATTCCCGCTTTCGTCAGGTTCAGTCATCATCATCAAGGAGGAAACCACGTGCGTCCATCTATATATATCCTTTTAAATCCGGAATCGCGAAACTGAAAGCGAAAGATGATGAGGATGGTTGAACCGCGCCGGGCACAGGCATCAGTGGAGTACTTCGTGATTCTTGCAGTCGTGATAATAGTGTGTCTTGCGGTTTTCGCGTTCATGGCCGAATTCAGTGAACGCAAGGGGTCGCGCGTCACAGCGCCTTCATGTGATGTGGAAGGATTCACTATATCGGTTTCAGGAATTAAGGGAACAGAAGTTTCCCTCAAGGCGGATCGGGACGTAAGACTCAAGTGGGCTGAATGGGACGGTGTGCACTCAATGAGCATTCCCCCGGCGGGCAGTCCATTCAGTCAGGGTTCGAGCGTTTCATTGGAGTTTCCCTCATGCGGCTTGGGGCTTCTTCACGTAGCGTACTCATTGCCGGACGAATCAGCTTCACTCCAATCAAGCAATAATGGCTCCATTGTTTACGTGGAGCGCTTTAATCTGAGCAGTTTAAGTTGCGGCAGTAGCTAATAATCAGCAGCGGCCATTAGCCATTTCATTTTGCGTTCAGTTTCCTCAGGAGTTCCCGCATTTTCCTCGCGAAGACGTGAGGCGCCTTGTAGTTAATGCCGACCAGCCTTGCTGCGAGCGCCTTGTAAGCCACCGCCGCATCACTGTTCGGGTATGAGACGACTACCGGATCCTTCATGGCTATGCTTTTCCTCACGTGCGAGTCCTCAGGTATTATTCCGAGTATTTCCGATTCAAGAAGCGACTGGACGTTTCGCATGCCAGGCTCTATCCGGTCCCTGCGCACGCGGTTGAGAACAACGCCCCTCACCCTTACTCCTTCCTCCTTGCATATGAGTATTATTTTGAGTGCATCGGTTATCGCAGGCCATTCTAGATTGGTGACAACTATCACGCTGTCGCTCGCCTTTATTGCTTCCTTGACGTCATCGCCAATGCCTGCCTGGGTGTCGAGCAGTACGAAGTCGCCGCTTATCTTCTTGACCACCTTGAATATCCTTCGCGGACGGACTCTCTTCAATTCCAGAAGCGAAAGGCTTGCCGGAATGATTTTTGCGCCAGTGCTGTGGACTTGGGTCGCTTCCTCGATGTTGCTTTCCCCGCGCATGACCTGGTGTATTGTCGGGGCACTTGGCGGGGTCCCGAAGTGAAGGCTCAGGTTCGGAGTGAAGAAGTTCGCGTCTATGAGCGTCACGTCCTTGTTGAATTCGGCAAGCGCGACACCCAAGTTCGCGACAGTTGTGCTCTTACCCACGCCTCCCTTGCCGCTTACGATGCTTATTATGTGAGTCATAGTTGTTGATTTACACCAGATTAGTATATACAATTATTTCTTTGCCTTTTTTAAAGGTCTTTTACTTTTATTCTTCTTCTTCGCCTTCTTGGTGGTGGTTCCAGTCCTTCTTCTTGCGGCTCTTGGTTTCGGTCTTCTCCTTAATTCGTCCTCGAGCTCGGAATATGCAGTCGGTTTCACTATAGCGAGGTTGAAGTTGAATTTCAGGTCCCCGCGCAGTATGGCGCTAAGTTCCGCATTGTAGTCATCGCGCAAGTACAGGTTGACGAGATCTGATGCGTCATAATTCTTGGGAAGCTTGGCCTCTATGAATTCCTTGGTGAACTTCACTGCAAGGCGGTACTTGGAGCGGCGGGATGTGCTTCTTAATTTCTTGAATAGCAGGTTGCCGGCAGTCCAGCGGTCCTTGGCATTCTTGAAAAGCCTGGACCCCTGAAGGTCTGTTTCCTGCTGGTACGAAGAAGACGGTGTGACATCCATGCGAACGGAAAGCAACCTAATATTATGGACTTTCCAGCTTATAAATGTCGGCTTGATTTCAGTGTTGGTGGTTTTACGCTTCACTTGAGTAGGCACGCATTAATCATGTCGTGCGCCTGCACCAACGGCTTCTCGAAGCACTCTTCGTCCTCCACGAGACGCGGGCAGGATGCGTTCACTAATACTTCTATCTTGCTGAAGTTTGCGACCGCACCCGGGTTGATGGAGTCTGCTGCAAGAATTATCGCGGTTTTTCCTCTCGCTTCAAGAAGAGACTCCAGCCTTTCCGCTACTTTCAGCATCTTCTGGCCAGGTTTTATGCTCACGAGTATTCCAAATACTTTTTTTGAATGAAGAAATGTCGCCGCACGAATGAGCGGCTTATTCCCTTCGCCCGACTCATCTGCGCGCGTGATAGTTCCTGAAGTCGGATCCAGAACGAGCAATGGTTTTTTCTCCATAATCCGGGCAAGACCTGTCGTGTGGAATGAGCCGTCCGAAACCAGTATCATGCAGTCAACGCGTTTCAGTGCTTCCTCTGCTGCCGCGAAATCGCATCCAGTAACTTGTCCCGCGTGCGGGCTCATCATGCCTCCTCCATCAGCCACGACTGTTGAATGGCCTCCATGTTTCTCGAGTGCGTTCTTCACGTCCTTCATGACGTTCAGGTATTGCACTGTGGAGACCAGTCCCACGCGCTTGTAGCCACTTACTTCTGCCTCGAGCTTTTCCTTGTCGAATGCTGGGGTCTTTCCGTGCCAGACTGGTTCTATGAATATTGTCAGGATTTTTCCGTCAGCGGTCTTCATCTCGCTTCTCATGGGCGAGTGGCCGAAAGTGACTATCAAGTCGCACTCGAGCTCTCTCGCTGCGAAGTAAGGGACATCGCAGGCTCCAAAACATGGTTCGCTCCAAACGAATGCCTTTACTTCTTTGTCGGCCTTGTGGAGTCCATCCACTATTTCTACTGCCTTGTTCGCAAGCCCTGCAGGAAAGTGGAGGAGTACCCTCTTTTTCCGTGTCGCGACCACACCCTGGACTACTGAGGATGTGTTGATGCCCCAAATATCAGAGGATTCGGCTTGCTTTTTTTCTGTCATCCGGCAACACCTTCAAGTTTTTCCGGGTTGTTCCCGTTATAAATGCTTTTAAAGCCTGGCTTTCACTATTCTTTTTGGGTGTGCTATGCGGGGGGATAGGCGTCCCCTGAAGCCCTTAGGGGCTTTCCGGAAACCGTCTTTACGCCGGGCAGATGCGTCGGGAAGCGGTGATGCCCGGGCCTGTTTGGGCCCTGTGCCTGCATGCTGATATCCTGCCCCAGTAGGCGCGTGCCTTGCGAACCAGGCCAGAACGGGAACGTGGCAACCTTAAGCATAGGCAGGCGTGCTCATTGGGTCAACGGGGTGGAGTGCAGGTCAGGATAACCCTGCATGTCTGGAGTCAACAATTCCCGGCCGCCACCCACCCACAAACTCGTTTTAATCACTCAAGAGTGGCAAACTTTATAAATGGGTGGCGTCTTATAGTGGTATCCAATGATGAAATCCAACTATAATCCCACCGCCAACCGCATCTCATCAAAGCTCGCCGTATCCAGCGAGAGCGGAGCGGTACTGCGTTCCTACGACATCGCCTTCAAGGCGCCATCCTGGGAAACGGGAAGACAAGTCTCCCGCAAGTACAAGAACAGGAAGCTAGTTGACGCATTCTCGAAAAATATGCCTGAATGCATTCTCACAGACTACAACATGACTCTCGCGGGATGCACTGCAGAGCATAAAGATACTATAGACTCCGACACGGCATTACTTCTCAAGCACTACATTGCGACTGCCAAGGATTACTGGAACTCCAAGGGAAAGAAAGACGAAAGCGAGCCTTATCTTGGAATTGTTTCCGGTAATTATTACTCCTACATTCGTGAACGCATCAATGACGGCGGATTCAAGACTTCAGACGAGAAGCTGCTATTCAAGACTGACACATCAACTCTCAAGACGAGATGGAAGAAAAATCCAGACTCCACTGCCCTGACTGAAGGATCCCTCAAGGAGCTTTATGCGTCCTGGAGCAAGGAAATGGAGGAACTTCTCAAGAGGGAATTCCCAAAAGTCGCCGGGACTTTTTCATTGTACGAGCGTGAAGTCCAGAATAACATCTCGACCAGGACGCCTGATGATCCTGAGTGCACAGCGGCATTGAAGCGCATGAAGGAATATTCAATGGAGCGGTTCGGCCTGAAAACATCGGACCAGCGAGGTGGATTGCTCGCCATGTGGCACGATTCAGCCGAGATAGTGATCCCGAAGCACACTAAAGAAACGGGCCTTGAGCAGGCGCGAGATCTTCTAGGAACTGACTTGTCAAAAATAGCCTACTGCGGCGACAGCTTATCCAACGATTATGAAGCATTGAGGCGCACCTCGCGGGAGGGAGGATACGCCATAGTAATGTCAAACGAGAAGTACACTCCCTCAGAGGGCGTCAACATCGAGCCAGGCCTAGTTGAAGGCTACAGGAAGCTAACTGGAGACCTCAAGAAGAAACTGCGAAGGAATGGAGTCTCATTTCTCGAAACAGACCGGGAAAGCACGACTGCCGGAGCAGGCATGAACGAAGTATTGGCTTCAGCAACGACCGCCATGGAGCGCGAATTGAACGGAAGAAAGCTCAACGAGCAGTGAATGGAAATCTTTTTGAATAAAGGGAGAGTTCCGTAAGACTACCCATGCTGGGATAGCCAAGTGGTTACGGCGTCAGCCCGCTAAGCTGATTCCCTATTTAGGGTGCCCGGGTCCGAATCCCGGTCCCAGCGCCATCATTCCAAGTGCGTCCAACACCACTATATTCTGCACAAATAAACCAGGTCTTCCTGCAAAAAAAGTAGACAGATTTAAAGCGCCTGCGTTAATATCACTTCTTCAGTGTATAGGAGAGTGAAGTTTGTTGGAATGATACTGATAGAAAAAAAAGGTTCAAGCATTGTTCTTGTTTATGCAACGCTTCTTGTGGCAGTGCTTTTCGCATTTGCATTCGCCAGCTCAACAACAGGTGTTGCGAAAATGATGGCGCCGGTGAATACAACAAACAGTCTTGTCTATCCCCCAAAGGACGCGGGAGATGCAGTCGGAGTATGGCTCGCTAACCCTGCAGCGGTTTACTGCACAGAATTGGGTTATGATTCCGAGACGATAAGGACACCGGACGGCGGCGAGCAGGGAGTATGCAGATTCCCGGATGACGGGACATCGTGCGATGAATGGGAATTCCTTGAAGGAAAATGCGGTGTGGAGCGTTCGTACTGCAGCAGATTGGGTTACGGCATTGAAACGAAATCCGACGGGATGAATCAGTTTTCTCCAGAATATGCTGTCTGCATTATCCCGGACGGGGGAGTTAGAGGCGCCGTCAGGGAAGTTGCAGTGACTGACTTGATGGAGCTGGGAAGAAAACCAGCATCATGTGGCGGCGATGGCGGCGACATTGGTACTCCAAAAACGCGAATCAGTTCGCCTGAAGCCGAATCCTATTCTCCATTAAGGACTGAAAAAAATGCAGTCGCGTATTCCGCGAGCAAAAGCATCCGCCCGGCTGACCTTCCTTCGAGTTTCGATTGGCGTGACGTTGAAGGACGGGATTGGATGAGTCCAGTGAAAAACCAGGCCAGTTGCGGTAGCTGCTGGGCGTTCGCGGCCGTAGGTGGTGTCGAGGCTAAAATAAATCTGGCGCGTAACGACTCAGAATTCAACGTTGACCTTTCAGAGGAATACCTCGTCTCCACCTGTTGCAGGACGTGCGGTTATGGATGCAGCGGCGGCTGGCCTAGCCTCGCATTGGAATACGTAAAGGACTACGGTGTTCCTGACGAAGCATGCTTCCCTTACACGGCAACGGATTCGGTGTGCTCTGACCGCTGTTCGGACTGGGAAAGAAGGCTGTGGAAAATAGACGGTTCAGAATCGGTTCCAAACAACGAGGATGAACCCAGCATCAAGGAATCCCTCATCGAGAAAGGACCTCTTCCAACGCACATGTACTGGTATAACAATACCTATTTTGATGAGGAAGGCGTTTTACGGTGTCCCGGCGGCGGCACCCTGCGAGGCGGGCATGCGATTGTGACTGTCGGATACAATGATACAGGCGGATACTGGATCCTGAAAAACAGTTGGGGCAGCGCCTGGAATGGGGACGGCTATTTCAAGTTAAAGTACGGCGAATGCGATATCCATTACTCCGATGCACCTTACTACATTGATTTGATCGAAGAAGCCAACCAATCATTTGCCGGAACCGTTGAAGTGGTTTCCGGAAACATTGTGACTGGAGGCCTAAACGATACATACCGCAATGACGGCGTTTACTTGACTCTTTTGGATAACTGCTCAACAGTTAACGGTTCATGCAGCGGGCTTGATGCACGATTCAATTTCTCTACCGAGAACGTTTCGGAACTGGTGGATTCCATGCGCCTGCTCGCACGCCACAATTCCAGCGAGGGTGTGCGGAATTTCAGCTTGCAGTTCTGGAATGCCAGCGCGGGTTCGTGGGCTAATGCCTCGATCGTTCCCGGCTCGGGCTGGAGATTGGCTGGGTATGACTTCTGCGATTCTCGCAGGGAGTGCCAGGATTATCGTTTCACAGACAATGTTTCGGCAAGATATTATTATCCTCCTGAAGAGTCGGGAACGACCGACGGGGTGAACATTGACTTTTTGAGCATGGAGTACACCTCTGAGAGCGGTGGTTACTGCTCGGCCGAAACATTAAGCGCCGAGGACAGCTACATAACAGGAGTGGAATTAAACGACGGGGTACAGTATTCAAACGAATCAATTTACAGCGATTTCACAGACACAACATTCACGGAACTGAGGAGAAACATCACGTACACGCTCTCAGTCAACGCAAGCACAAATCTTTCAGGTTCTGAGTTCGTCAGGGCGTGGATTGATTTCAACAACGACTCGATTTTCTCGGATGACGAATTGATAGATCTGGGCAATGCGAGCTTTTCCGGATCCAATGCCTTTTCGAGTAATTTCACGGTGCCGGCCGACGCTGTGCTTTCAGAAACCAGGATGCGCATCTACTTGCATCACAACAGCACGGTATCGCCATGCGAATATGGGACATTAGGGGAAGTAGAGGATTATACTGTACTGGTTGTTCCTGAACCCTGTTCGTGCGGCTCGCTCACGCGGGACTGCATGCTGGTGCAGGACTTGGAAGCGAACGGGACGTGCATAACACTAGGCGCTGACAACATACTGCTTGACTGCGACGGCTTCAGCATAATAGGAAACGGCAGCGAAAGCGATGCAGAGCACTATGGATCCGGAGTTGATGTTTCGGGAAGGGCTGGTGTAACAATACAAAACTGCGGAATCGGCTATTTCAACACAGGCATCAATGCGAATGCCACAACCGGCTCCAAAATCATCGGAAACTACGTATACCACAACTATTACGGCATTTCCCTTAACGACTCGCAGGACAACAACCTTACTGCCAACACGATATCCAGCAACGAATATCAAGGCGCGGTGTTCTCAGCATCAAGCGGCAATAACATGACTGCCAACTTATTCAGGAGCAATGACGTGGGAGCACTTTTTTCAGAAGGCTCAGTAGGAAACCTTATCACCAACTCCACGTTCAAGTACAACGGGATTTACATAAATCTCACGTCAGCATCGAGCGTAACGCTTCTGAATACGAGTCACGACTTCGGTGATGCAGGTTTTGCAGACGAATACAGCAACCTGACGGTGCAGTGGTACGTGAGGGTGCGAGTCGAAAGCACTATGGGCACGTCCATAATGGGTGCAAACGTTACGGTTTGGGACAATGCTTCACTCCTTTTGTGGTCGCAGAATACGACAAACGAAGGCATGACACCATGGCATATTGCTACTGAATACCTACAGAACCAGTCGGACTGCATCAACTACACCCCTCACAACATAACGATATGGAAAGACCTTCTGGAAGGGACCGCCATTAACGACAGCTCAATACGCTACAATACCACACTTCAAGATTTGAGTTCGAGCACTACCGTGATTTTCACCATTCAAACACCGGAAATCCTTCTTGTAGATGAGGATTTGGGAAAACCGTACGATACCTATTATGCAGAAGCGCTCTCGGACCTGAATATCAGCTTCAGTTATTGGGATGTAAGCGCCGATGGGGCTCCGATATTCGGCGATCTTGACGGATACCGCATCGTGATATGGGAAACTGGCGATGAGGGAATTTCCGTGCTGAATGAAACAAGCAGGCAGGCATTGGAGGAATACCTTGACACCGGAGGAGCGCTCTTCATCTCAGGACAGGACATAGGTTACGGACTTGCGGGCAGGGAGAATGATCCCGAGTTTTATGCCAATTACCTGAGAGCTCAATACCTGGCGGATAATAGCGGTGTTGATTACGTTTCGGGATATGCGGCTGACCCGGTATCGGACGGCTGGAACCTGACTCTCGTGGGAGGCGATGGCGCTGACAACAATCAGTGGCCGAGCATAATCTCCCCGATCAACGGTTCAGTCGCCATAGCCAACTACACAGGCACGGACGACGTCTCCGCATTAAGATATGTCGGGGCCTATCGGCTCGTCTATTTCGCGTTCCCGTTCGAGGCGATAAACAACGAAACCACGCGTTCCGGCGTAATGAACAACACGATTTCGTGGCTTATGCTCGCACCTCCTAACTGCAACTGCGGAAAATTAAGGCATGACTGCATCCTTGCGAATGACCTCACTACCGAAGAGGACACTTGTGTAACGATTGGTGCAGAAAACATAACGATTGATTGCGAAGGCCACAGTATCACTAGGATGACGAAGGCAGGCTACGATGACGGAGACGTTTTCGGTATTACTGTATCGGACCTGCAGGGAATGACTATTCAAAACTGCAGCATATCCAATTTCACTGTCGGAATCTACGGGAGCGACACGAATTATAGCAACATAACTTCCAACAATGTTTCGGACTGCATCGAAGGGATATACCTGTCCGAATCGCAGGACAACACGATTTCAGAGAACTTCGCCTCCAACAATGACGACAGCGGGATCGTGCTCGAGTCCTCAATGAACAACACCCTGTTGGGAAATGATGTTTTGAACAATGACGTGGGCATTGAGCTGTATGAATCAGATTACAACACCCTCACAGACAATACTGCCAATCATAATGGTGAAGCCGGCATCATCGTAGTGTATTACAGCCGCTTCAACAATCTGACCGGAAGCAATACTCACTATAACGGCCTGAACGGCATATGGGTGGTGTTCGGAAGCAGCGGCAACAGTCTAACCGCAAACAACGCCAGCTTTAACGGTGAGAACGGCATCGAGATAATGTATTGGAGCACTGACACTGTTCTGACAGCGAACAATGCATACAACAACAACGCGTCAGGAGTCCTGTTCTATGCCTCAGACTCAAGTTATTTGGACACTAATACGTTCATTGACAACGTACAGAGCGGCATTTCTTCAAGGCAGAATTCGCATGAAAACATCGTGGCCAATTCCACGATCTCGAGCGCTGTTTCCGGATCATTCCACGTAAACCTGACGCAGAATTCCAGCATCACCTTACTTAACACGAGCTTTGATGAGAGCAAGGCAGGTTTTGGAGACACTGCCAGCAACCTGACAGTACAATGGTACATCAGGGCAAACGTGACCAACGAGAGCCTCGCGCCAATAAGCCAAGCCAACGTCACGGTTTGGGATAACACAACCGTTCTCATCTGGACAGATGAAACCCAAGAAAGCGGGCTCACGGTATGGCACCCGATCACTGAATACGTCCAGAGCCAGTCAGGACGGCTCAACTACACACCGCACAACATAACGGTTTTGAAGAATGATTCATACAATTCCGCCATCGCATTCGTTTTGGAGAGCGCGACCATTGCGGTGATTATGGATACCACCCCGCCGACAGTCAATATAATCAGTCCGCAAAACACGACTTATACGACCCATAGCGTTTCTCTTAATTTCTGGTCGAATGAAGCGCTTTCATGGATTGCATACAGCCTGGACGGTAGCGCGAATGTTACACTCACAGGAAACACCACGATTGACCCAGGAAGCAATGGCCAGCACAGCATAATCATTTTCGCGAAAGATGCATCCGGAAACCAGGCAAACAGCGGCACGCTGTACTTTGCGAGGAATTATCCCCCGCCATCACAATCCGTCCCTGAAGGCTCGAGTGGCGGGCTGGCATCAGCCACGGCAGTATCTGGAAACAGGGTGATCCAAACATTCTCACTGGTGCAAGGAGGCGAGGAAAACAAGTTCATTCCAAACAAGGACGTGGGCATCACGATGCTTGTCTTTGTATCAAAGAATAGGCGCACTAATGTCGTTATATCTGCGGAAAAATATGACGACAAACCGTCTGGCTTAAACGGCACTCCGGCCGGTGCGGTCTACGTTTTCCTGGAAATAAACAAGAGCAACATCCTCGACGGCGACATGGACTCCATAAGTATAACATTCAAGGTGAACAAGAGTTGGATCAATGAAAGCGATATCGACCCATCAAGTATAGCGCTTTACAGGTGGTTCATCGATGAAGGCGAGTGGGTAAAGCTGGACACGAAACTTACCAGTGAGGATTCCGAGTACTATTATTTCAGTGCCGAAACTCCTGGTTTCTCATTTTTTGCGATTGCTGGAGGAGTAATCTCAAAAAAAAATGAGGAGGCTGTTGTGGTGCTTCCAGTGTGCGGTGACGGTTCGTGCAATGCTACTACAGAATCATGTGCAACCTGTCAACTGGATTGCGGGGAGTGTCCTACCGAGGAAAACGCAACTGGAGTGAAGAAGGAAAACGCAACCAAGTATGTTGAGTCATGCGGCAACCGGGTGTGCGGCGGCGGGGCAGAAAACTGCTCTGTTTGTCCTTCTGACTGCGGAAACTGTCCGGTCGTGCAACCAGCGGCTGGAAGCGGGACAACACTATTTCAGATTATAATTCCGGTTATAATCGTGGTAGTGGTATTGGCTGCAGTTGGCGTTTTCTTGTTTTTCTCGGAGCGTCAAAAACTTTTGCGGAAGAATAATAATGACAAGAACAAGCAACGTTAATCCAACACTATTATATTCTGCAGCCGTTTCGCCTTGCCCGCTTCGGCATCAAACCGCTGAAGCAGCGCCCCGTCCGCGGCTAAAATAATGGACGGGGCGTCCCTCTTTTCCAAGACTGCTCCATTCAGCTTTCATATAAAACGCCACTTTTTTAACCAAGACACGACACGAGATTTGATGAGTACTCTGAGTGGTTGGATGGTGAATTATTGATTAAGAAATGACGTCGGAAGAGGAAGCGGTAAAGAAAGAGGAAAAGCCTAAGGTAGGCTTCATGGAGCAGGAAGCGCCGGGGTGGGCTGTCGTTACTGCCTTCATAGTGTTTACAATAATTTTCCTGGCAATGATTTTCATGGCCCTGTCATGCAAGAAGAGCCTGTTTCCAGTGCCTTACTGCGGTCATTCATGGCTGTATATTTTTGTGCCGGTAGCAGGTTCCGTGATGTTGGTTCTTTTAGTCATGATAATGGCAGGAGTGAACAAAGAAGACAAAAAAACCACTGATGAATCAAGCAAGACCACCGTCAACACCGCCACTCCCACCACCGCTACTGCTGTAGAGAAAGATGCTTCCGGCAGTGAAAACAAATAAAAGAAGACAGCAGAGTCCGACTCACGGAAACACCAGAAATGCCTAATCTCGTAGACACTGAACCGCAATCGTCGGCCGATGCGGTCATCATTCTCGTGCGTTACGCCGAACTCGGACTCAAGGCTCCGAGAGCCCGTTCCAGGTTCGAGGCAGCGTTAGTTTCCAACATCCACTCGATGCTTTCGCGCGAAGGAATCAAGGCAGAAGTGACCCGAACCTGGGGGCGCCTGTTCGTGAAGCCTGCCGATTCGGCAGATGCTTCAGTAGCTCTTGATGTCTTATCCCGTACTTTCGGGGTGTCGTCAGCATCAAAAGCGAAAGTCATCCATGCATTCTTGGGACTTGATGATCTTTCGGAATCGGTTTCAAGAATAATTCCTGAAGGATTCATCAATGCCGAAACGAGCTTCGCGGTGAAAGCGAGGAGAGCGGGAAGCGGTCATGACTTCACTTCAATGGATGTGGCAGTGGAGGTCGGGTCCCGCATAATCAAAAGAACAGGAGCAAAAGTCAATCTTTCGGAACCGGACCGCACTGTGTTCGTCGAGGTAAGGGACAGGGATGCGTATGTCTATTATGATTCAGTTAAGGGCCCGGGAGGGCTTCCTTACGGTGTTGAGGGAAAAGTAGTGGTGCTGATTTCAGGAGGAATAGATTCTCCTGCCGCGTGCTGGCTCGCCATGAAGAGGGGCTGCAGGCCCGTTTTCCTTCACGCAGGGATGAATCCCAAGTCAGTGACCAAGGAGCGCGCTCTTTCCACAATCAAGGCACTCAAGAGATGGATTCCTGAGGATTTCGTCGTGGTTTACGTGACGCCTCACGCCAGTGCTCTTGAGGAAGTGGTTAAGTCAGCAGAAACGGGTCTCACATGCATCCTGTGCAAGAGATTGATGCTCCGCTGTGCTGAACTTATTGCGGTAAAAGAAGGAGCATTGGCTATAGTAACAGGCGACAGCATAGGCCAAGTGGCTTCCCAGACTCTACAGAACTTGATGGTCGAGAATTCCGTGCTGAGGAGTATACCTGTCTTCAGGCCACTTATCGGTCTTGACAAGCTCGAGTCCGAAGCTATCGCGAAACGCATAGGGACTTTTAAGGAAAGCACTGGCGGGGTTGTGGATAAGTGTTTCGCAGTACCCACTCATCCTGCGACAGCGGCATCGCTTTCAAAGGTAGAGGACGAGGAAGCATTCATCGATTCAGGAAAATTGGCAGGGGCGCTCGTGCGTGACGCAGAACGAATGTCGGTTTGAACGGTGGTTTGAGAATAGTTTTAAAAATGGCAAATCCGAAAACAATTCAACAGGTGGCTTGAAGAAATGAAGGGATTCGTAACAAATTTGGAGAAAGAGACATTGAAGAATGCGGACTTCCGCCGAGTGCTGTATACAGGAAGAAACGCCCAGCTCGTGCTCATGAAGCTCAAGCCCGGAGAAGAAATCGGTGAAGAAGTCCATGATGATGTGGACCAATTCTTCCGCTTCGAGAAAGGCAAAGGCAAGGTAGTGATTGATGGAGTGGAGCACACAGTGACTGACGGAAGCGGAGTGATAGTTCCAGCTGGAGCAAGGCATAACGTCATCAATACGTCCAAGACTGCGGACCTTACGCTTTACACAATCTACTCGCCTCCAGAGCATCAAGACAAAGTTGTGCGCCACACCAAGGCGGAAGCGCTAGCGAGCGAGGAGCACTTCGACGGAAAGCCTACCGAATAATATCGAAAATCTCAAGCGCGGAAGTCCTGGACGGGTCTCCATTTTCAGGGGGATTCCGATTCCTGGAGGACTACCGTTTTTATGGAACCACCTGACGCGGCATCCAAGTCCTTCTTGAACCTGCCAGCGTCAGCGTCAAGACCGCTCACGGAACCATAATGCATAGGCACCACAATCTTCGGCCGTATCATGAGAGCAGCGGATACCGCTTCATCCTGATCCATAGTGACGCTTCCGCAAACAGGAAGGAGTGCAACGTCTATTTTCTGGTTAGCCAAAGCCTCCATCTCAGGAATCAAGTCAGTGTCGCCTGCAGCATAAATACGGACTCCGTCAATGGTCGCGATGAATCCTATGCAGGAACCTTTAGGATGGAACGGCTTGTTCACGTTATAAGAATGGATTGCGCGTACTTTCACCCATTTCGCATCTCCCTCTTGATCCGGACGCAATTCAACGAACTTCCGTGCAGTCTTTTCTTTCACTCCTGCAGGCCCGAAGACCACAGCGTCAGGCTTGCTTACTTCATCAATTCCGGATGAGTGATCGTAATGGGCATGAGTTGAAAGCACGACGTCCGCCAGTATCCCAGCGCTCGGCTTTTTGAACGGGTCTACAATGATAACCGTGACCGTGCCGTTGTTGTGGTAGGCGCGTATAAGGAACGTGGCGTGGCCAAGCCAGGTTATTGAGACGTTTCCAATCTTGAGCACGTGGTTAATTGCGTTATCCATATCCATATTCCCGTTATTCATCTTTTACAACGTCGTGGAAGATTCCAATGCATTACCGGTTTTTTAAGATTTGGTCACGCGCCAACTTGAACCTAGCCGCTTTAGCGCTGGATGAAATGGCGCCGTGACAGCTCCCGCGGCTGCGGGAGTCCACAGTGAAATATTCGACTGGTGGAGAACTACCCTAGAATCCCGGCCAGTTTAGTAGTGGGTAGTTCAGGCACCCCCTTAGGGCGGCAAATCCGGTGCTAAAAGCATAAAGAGTTATATATCTCCTTAATCAATTAATATCCTGCATGTATAGTAAAAATAAACCGTGAAAAAGAAGGTGAATGGTTTTTAGCAATGGTTGTTATTGGTGAAAGCTGGGATGCATCCAGCGTGGATAAGAATTTGATTTCAAACGTCATGGACGTGTGGTCGTACGTTTCAAGCCAGGAAGGGTTCACTACAGCCTTCATAGTGAGGAAGGATGCACCCCCGATAGACCTCGCAAGGACTGCGGGAAGGATAAAAGAGCCAGCAGACTTCCTTATGGGTGCCAAAAGCTTGAGGAACGTCACATTCACCAAGAATGACGGTAACTTCCAGGGAACACTCGTACTGTACAAGGACAAGATAGTATTCGTGAGTTCAGCGGTTTACGTGGTAAAAAGCTATGAGGAAGGCCACAAGGCCCAGGAGCTCGCCAAAGTGAACGTTGACTTGAGGACGAAGGCAGGACACTTAGGTTATGCGGGTGATCCTGACAATTTCTACGTCTGGAAGCCTTATCCCCCGACTAAGGATAACGTGTCAAGCTTCCTCAACGAAGTCAAGGACGCATTCAAGAACGATAAGCTCCGTTTAAGGGTTTAGGAAGACAGTTCGCGTGGGCGTAGGCGTTTTCCGGAAAGGCAGGCGCATCGCTGTCGTAGTCAAAGTCTGCGACACTCATGCCTCACGCGCTCTCGGGCTCATGTTTCAGGAACCCCTCAACACGGGGGAGGCGTATCTTTTCGTGACGCCATCAGGAGGTGATGGTGACGTCCTCTCCACGACCATTCACATGTGGTTCGTGCGGGCGCCTATAGACGTTGTCTGGCTCGACCGTGAGTTCACTGTGGTGGGCGTGGCAGAAGGAGTTCCCCCGGCGAGTCTGCTCCATCCAATGACGTGGAGGACTTACGGTCCGTCAAAGCCCGCGATGTACGTTATTGAATTGGCTTTCGGGACTCTAAAAAAGAGCCGCGGTAGTAATGGCATCTTGCAACTCGGGGAAAAGCTTGAAGTGAAGAACACTCCATCATCCTGATTACTTATTTTTTCAGTCTTTAGGGCGCGAGCCTTTCACAGTCGCGCGGAAAAAGTACGGCTTCACGGACATTCCCAAGGCCCAATAATTCCTCTATGAATCTCTCTATTCCCAGGCCGAATCCGCCGTGAGGAGGCATGCCGTGCTCGAATGCCGCGATATAGGATTCGAATCCGAGAGGTTCTATTCCTAATTCCTTCATCCTCTCGCGGAGCAGTTCAGGCCTGTGCTCCCTTTGGGCCCCGCTTAGTATCTCGAGACCGCGGAATTCCAGGTCGAATGCCTTGCAGATTTGAGGATTATCCTTCTCGACCATGACGTAGAACGGCTTGACTTCAGATGGATACCCGGTTATGAAGTAGAAATCCGCATCCTGTTCTTTCTTCATGAGCGTCCCGAGCTCCCTTTCGGCTTCACTGCTTAAGTCGGCTCCGAACGGTATGCCGAGCATGCTGCATGCCTTCTCGTAAGTTATTCTCGGGAATTCAAGCTTAGGCATTGCCTGGCCGAATCGTTCAACGATATCCGCAGGAGTAGATGAAACGAGGTGTTTCACCAGGCCCTCTATCACCCGCATCACATCCTCCTCGTTCTCTATGAAAGCCATCTCCGCGTCCACGGATACGAACTCGCTCACGTGGCGGGTGGTGTGGCTTTTCTCAGCCCTCCATGCAGGAGCTATCTCGTAGACGCGCCTGAGTCCCGATGCCATAAGCATCTGTTTGTAAAGCTGTGGAGACTGGGTGAGGTACGCTTCCCTGTTGTAATAATTTATTGGGAACAGAGTAGAGCCTCCTTCAGCGCCAGTTGCCACTATCTTCGGGGTGTTGACTTGAATGAAACCGTGTTTCATGAAGTGCTCGTGGCACTCAAAAAGCAGCCTGCTTTTCAGGATGAATACGTCCGATACCCTGTGGTTTCTCAAGTCCAGCACGCGGTTGTCGAGCCTCGTGTCGAAATTCGCATCAACCTTTCCTGAAGGATCAAGAGGCAAGGGGTTTTTCGCCCGCGCAATCACATTGATATTCTTTATCCTTAATTCCGCGCCTCCTGCAACCTGCGGGTTTTTGGTGATGATTCCCGTTATGCTCAAGAGGTCCTCCTGATGGAGCCCTCGCGCGAGCTCGATGAGTTCAGGAGTGCAGAACTTGTTGCTCGCGACAGTCTGGACGCTTCCGCTCGCATCACGCAAGACCACGAAGACTACGCGTCCGATGTCACGTATCGCGCCAACCCATCCTGAAACCGTCTTCTCGCTTCCTTCAGGGAGCTTGAAGAGTTCATTCATGGAGAAAAATGAGGATGAGGATGCGGATGGCAGTGCCGGTGGTGGTGATGATGATTCGTCATTATTATTTTCCAACGTCGTTGTATCCACCCCCTTCATCCTTCAATCATCGGCTGCATTTTTTTTAAAAAAGACTAAATCTGGGAGAGCATGGTGTATGCGGTGATCCATACCATTATGAAGACGAATATGCCGCCATTTCCTGGCTTTTCCTGTTCCGGATTGGTTTCTTTAGGTATCGCAAGCGGTATGATGATCGCCAATGTCCACATTATTATGTCCGACACATCGGGAATAGGGGATAACAGGGGTTTTAGGATGAACTTGCATGCGAGTGCATAGAAAAGCGCGGCGACAGAAGTTATGATTAGTCTTTTGCTTACCATCTTGGATGATTTCAGTTTATACTATAAAAAGCGTCAAGTTTTAAAGTTATGGAATGTTTTTTCCGCAATTTATTAAGCTCCGAGTGAATACATGCCGTTATGATGACTGAATCACCTCCTATTTTTGATGAGATCTGGACCGAGAAATACCGTCCATCCACTCTCCCGGAAATCATAGGCCACGAAGCCATAGTCGGGAGATTGTCCGCATTCATCCGGGCGAGAAGCATTCCGCACATGCTGTTCGCGGGCCCGGCCGGTGTTGGAAAAACCACGGCGGCAATATGCCTTGCCAAGGACCTGTTCGGGGATGACTGGAGGGAGAACTTCTCTGAAACCAATGCGAGCGATGAGAGAGGAATAGACGTCGTCCGTAACAAGGTGAAGGACTTCGCGAGGACAAAAGCACTTGGGGGCGGTTTCAAGATAATATTCCTGGACGAGTGTGATGCGCTGACGCAGGACGCTCAGAATGCGTTAAGGAGGACTATGGAGAACTACACCCGAACGTGCAGGTTCGTTCTCTCCTGCAATTACTCGAACAAGATAATACCTCCCATACAGTCGCGTTGTGCAGTATTCCGCTTCAAGAGGCTTGATTCCGCTGACATAAGGAAATACATAGAACGGATCGTAAAGTGCGAGAAACTGAAGCTCGCGGACGACGGGGTAGAAGCGCTCATTGATGCAAGCGAGGGCGACTTAAGGCGTGTCACTAACCTGCTGCAGAGTGCCGCAGCAATGTCCGCAAGCAAGATATCGGCTGAGGATATTTATTCCGCTGCACAAAAGGCAAGCAGGAAGGACGTAAGCCAATTGCTAATGCAGGCGGTTCGCGGTGATTTCATCGAGGCGCGTGAATCGCTAGGCAAGCTCCTTATCGGGAAGGGGCTCGCAGGGGAGGACGTCTTAAAGCAGATGCACGAACTCATACAGGACATCCCAGGCGTAAGCGAGAGGAATAAGGTGCGTCTCTTCGACCGGCTTGGCGAGTACGATTTCAGGATGAGCGAGGGAGCGGACGAGAGGATACAGCTCGATGCGTTCCTGGCGCAAGTGGCGCTCATCTGCTCCGGGAATGAAAACGATGCCGGGAAGGAAAACAAGGAATGATATATTAATTACGGATGCGTGAATTGAATACATGATGGTCAGTGGCAATAATGGAAAAAAAATGCATGAAACAATACTGGCTCTTGCGGCCTTTTGTTTCATCCTGTCTGTAACTGTGCTTGTTTCGCCAGCTCTCGGAAGTTACGTGAGCTGTTCGGCTTCTGAGACATGCAGGTATAAGGATACGAATGGTCACCTTAGCGAGTGCCTCATAGACGTTAATGGCATAACGAGCTACACGGACGGCTCGTGCGCAGGCCTTACGGTATTCAACGTGAGCCTGACTTCGTCCGCGAGAGTCGATCCTTACGGCTCGTTCATAACCATCCCGCTCGACAACGAATCAATGCCGCTTCTCCCTGCGGACCCGAATGCCGACATCATCGAAACAAAACTATTTCTCATGCCGGACTCGCACGGCCCGATAAACCCGCCGTATTGCGCAATGATCACTGCAGGAGTGGTTGAGAAAATAATGTCAGTTAAGGATAGCGCTGTCGCGACCAGTTCTTGTTCGGATGACCAAAGCATAACTTTCACGGTTGCGAATAATTCAGCAGTGTTCAATCCCTCGACAGGGAGGATTAGTGTCAAGGTAAATTCGATATCCCCATCGGCTAACGTGCTTTTCGCCATATCCCAGAATGGCACGCTCGTAGAAGTGCAGAAGCATACAGGAAGCAGCGTCACTTTCACATCCGACCACAATTTCACGGGAAGAGAAGCAAGGGACCTCATGAATCAGGCGCGTGAGCCAATATCCCTCGTGATTTGGACCGAATCACCTGACAGGTACGCCGCAACGCTTCTGAACTTGAAGCAGTTCGACGACTTCTATGCGGAAATAATCGGTACGCCGGAAGGATATCCCGCGACTGAGACCCAGATCCCCCTAACCATTGAGAACGTGGGTAGCCGAACGGATAGTTATACAGTCTCAGTCGAACCAGTCCCTTCTTCCGCCTGGGTGACTAAGAAACTATCAACACAGACAGTGGATCCGGGAAAGTCAGTCCAGCTAAGCGTAAGCGTGACGCCCCCTAACGATTTTAAGAATGAGGCCGAAATCGCAATAGTCATACAAAGCAGTCTTGGCGTAAAGCACACGCTTCCCCTTACATTGAATGCGGGAAGGCAGGTGACGATCCGTCCCGAGATTTACGTCCCGCCGAAGATAGAAGTCAACAAGCCATTCACTGCGAACGTGGTTTTGAACGTGAACACCACTGTCGATTCCAATGCGTACTACTATCTCTACACTGATCCTTTCATAAAGTTCGATTCCGACACCGGATTCATCCCGCTCACAGGGGGTTTAACCCAGATCAAGGTTAATGGCACGGCTTTAAGCTCGTGTGCGCTTTCAGAAGCGAATTCAAAAATGCTTGAAGCAGCAGTCCAAATCAAGGCGTTATCAGAGCTCGTGCGTGAAATGGTGAGGACGAATGACCTGGAAGGGCTCCAAGATGCAGCCCTGAGCATATCGGCAGGTTCAGAGCTCATGTGGACGATACAGGACAATGAAGCACTCACTTCCATTTCGGACTTTTCAAACTGGATCGACACTTACATATCCGCTCTCAAGGACTTTAAGGACAATAAAGAGGGAGCTGAAGCCAGAGTAAACACTCTGAAGCTCGAAGTGCACTCCCGAGTCAGCAACCTGCAGCAGCAGCTTGACTTTTTCAGGGACAAGCTATTCGACGAGAATCAGGGCGGAGGGTGCAGCATAGTCTCGTCAGTGAACGTCAACTTCGGGATAATGGCTATGAGGAACGTCACCCTCGCATCAGCCTCAACACAGACTGAAATCACGAGCGGTTCGCTTATCGGCGTCAAGGTCCGCGATGAAGGCGGGACTAATTACGTGAATCCAGACGACATGGGAATATTGGTCCTCAGGCGTTATGCTCCTGCGCAGTTCACCATGTTTCTCAAGAATAATTTCGCAGAGGACACGGTTTTCAAGGTGGATTTCCCAATCACGACGCGCCTGAATGTCGTGATATCGCCTTCGGAAACGCTTCTTACGCCAGGTCAGGAGTTCCCCGTGTGGATAAGCGTTTATGACTCGAGCGAGGGGACCATAAGCTCGGAAACTATTGATTTCACGATATCCAGCGGGGCTTACGTGACGCACTGGCCTATGAATTTTTCGGTTAAGCAAATGGGATGCACTTTACAGACACTTGACAAGACTTTCGTATCAAGCACGGATCCATCTAGTTTTGACGTGTCGCTCTCCAACGATGGGGATGTCGGTGATACTTACCGCCTAAGCCTGGAGGGGGATGCGCCGGCATGGCTTTCGCTCAATTCGAGCAGCATCACAATCGAGCCGAGGAGTTCGGATAACGTGGTCATTAATTCCAATGCCAGCCAGTTCAATGCAGCTGAAGGCACGAGTTATTCGTTCATGATTCACGCAAGGTCAACGCGCTCGATCGGAGTCGACTGCACGAGGAGTTCTGTCGTTGTTCCAGTCGGGGATGTCGCGCCGTTGTTGAAACGTCTCAATGAGTATTCAGCCCAGGTTAATGCCATCAAGGCGGATTGCCCTAAGGACGACCCGGCAGTAACGTCAGCCATTCAGCAGCTCACTGGCCTCCTAAATTCCATCAAGACATCAATCAATATGAGGGATACGAAAGGCGCGCAGCTGGCATTTCCCCGGCTGGATACGAGGATAGCCGCACTCAAGCCGATGTGCACTAAAAAGAGTGACCTGTCATGGATTGTGATTGCAGTGATTATTGCACTTATTGGATGTGGGGTCTTCGTTTATTTCAAGTTCTTCAACAAGAGCCCTCCATCAGGCGGCCAGAACCAATCAGGAGGATTTGATGAATGGGGTGCACCATCGGGAGCGCCTCCCACAGGCGGGAATGCGGGACAGTAAATTTCCTCCTTAATGGGTCCTTGAGATCTAAATTCGAGCGGGTGATGCCAATTATATGGGTGCCGAGTTGTGGACTGAAAGGCATGCGCCGAAGGAATTCTCCGCACTGGTCGGAAACGATGCTGCACTCAAGGCGCTCGAGGAATACGTAAGGAATTTTTCAGTAAAAGCAAAGGGAGAAAAAAAGCCGCGAGCAGCGCTCGTCTTCGGCCCGACGGGCGTAGGAAAGACATTGAGCGTATTCCTTCTTGCAGGAAAGCTCGGGCTCGAGGTTGTGGAAACTAATGCGAGCGAGCTTCGCAACAGGAAAAGCATAGAGGAAATTCTCGGAAGTGCCGTGAAGCAGAAATCGCTTTTTGCATCATTCGGCGGGAAAATAATACTCGTTGACGAGGTGGACGCGATTGCGGGAAGGGAGGACCGCGGAGGTGTTGCGGCAGTCCTTGAACTAATAGAAGAATCGTCATTTCCCATAATACTCGTGGCTAATGAGGTTTACTGGAACGAGCGCGAAGGGGGTGCCATGAAGGATGGGAATGTCGACCTTAAGTCAAAGTGGGGGCCGCACTTCGTGCGCAGTTCGGGAAAGCCATGGGAGCTTTTCTCATTCCTGAAGAAAGTGTGCGAGCAGGAGAAGATAACGAAGGACGACAAGGTCTTGTGGGCCATAGCATACAAGAATCTTGATGACGTGAGAGCGGCGCTTTCGGCACTCAAGCAGGCGGACTCCGAAGGCGCGTGGTGGGAATGGAATCCAAAGCTTTTGCCTTTACGCTATCACGTGAAGCTCATACGATTCCGAAAGCCTTCAATGAAGGAGGTAAGCGGCTTTATTTCGCGCATAGCGCACGCCGAGGGTGTGGTTAATATACCTGAAAGCGTCATCCTCGGCATAGCCGCAAGATGCGACGGGGACTTACGGGCCGCCGTAAACGACCTCCAGGCGCTATGCGATGGGAGCACGGAAGTGAAGGAAAGCGAAGCGGACGTCATTGGAACGCGATCCGACAGGATACTGCTTTCAGACGCATTGACCCGGATTTTCAGGACCACGAGCGTTGAAGTGGCAAGAAGTTCGATATCCCAATCAGCCAATATAGACTCGCGCGACCTGATGAGATGGCTTGACGAGAACATCGGGAGGGGATATACTGAAAGCTCTGACCGCGCAGCAGCCTATGACGCATTATCACGAGCCGACGTCTTCTCGGGAAGGATATCGCGCAGGATGAACTACAAACTGCTGAAATACCAGTTTGATCTTGCGAGCGCAGGAGTCGCTCTCGCCAAGAAATCAAAAGAAACAGTAGGCGTCTTGGAATTCAGGGAACCGATTGAACTTCGCATCTCGCCCCGTCTTCGCGCTGAAGGAAAGCAGAGGGCAAAAATCGCGAAAGCGCTCTCGAAGCGCGTCCACACGAGCCTTGTCTTGGGATCCCGGGTCGCTAACAACACTGTATTCGAGGAATACCTGTACGTGCTATCCATACTCCTCAAGCATAACCCGAAACTCGCTGAAGGGATGGGCCTTGAAGAGGATGACGTGAATTACGTTTTGGGGCAGGTCGAGCCGAATTGAGAGGAGTCAAGCGCGAGTTCCGCATACTGGGCGTTGATGACGCTCCGTTCAAAAGTACCGATTCAGAGTGCGCTCTCGTGTGCACGGTATTCCGTGGCGGGGAATTCCTTGACGGCGTCATTTCCTGCATAATAGGGAAAGACGGCATCGATGCAACTGAAAAGCTTTCAATGCTCGTGACAGGAAGCTCCCATCATGACCAGCTCCAGGCGATAATGCTCAACGGAATAACTTTTGGAGGATTCAACGTGGTGAACATCGGGCTTCTTTCAAAAAACACGGCACTTCCTGTCATCGCGATAATGCGGCGTAAACCTGACATGAAGTCGTTCAGGGATGCAATAAGAAAACTCCCTTATTCCCAGGAGAGGCTTGTTTCGGTTAAAGCCGCGGGAAAAATCATGGAGTGCGGAGGGATTTTCTTCCAGTGCGCAGGAATGAAGCCGGAACTCGCGCGAGAGGTCATAGCAGTCTCCACCACTCACTCAAAAATCCCAGAACCAGTCAGGGCCGCGCACCTCATAGCGCACGGCGTTGCGAACATAATCAATGAAAACCGTTAAGGACAACTACCACCATCACGCAACGCTTCCGATGAGGTAGTGATGCGTGCTTGACTCAATTTTTGCATCTACAAATTCCCCGATTCCCATCGCCTTGCGTCCCGCAAGTGCCACAGTCACATATGAGTCAGTACGTCCGCTTACACCTTTAGGCCCCTTTTCGTCAACAATAATGCGGACTGTGCTTCCAATGAATGGCTTGAGGATGCCGCGTCCTATCTCCTGATGAAGGAGCGTCAGCATTCTCGAGCGTTCCTTGACTGTGCGCTGGAGAATCTGCTTGAGCCCTGCCGCAGGGGTTCCGGGCCGGGGGGAATACTTGGATATGTTCAGGACGAAAGGCCTTGTAGTCCTCACGAGTTCCATGCTTTTCGCGAAGTCCTCATCGCTTTCCCCGGGAAAACCCAATATGACGTCAGTCGCAATGGTGCATTCAGGGAATCTGTCACGAATCCTTGAGACTATCTCAAGGAAATCAGAAGATGAATACTCTCGTCCCATGAGCTTCAGAACCCGGTCGCTTCCGGACTGTACGGGGATGTGGAAGAACTTGAACAGCCTGGGGTCTTCGAATTTCTCGAGAACGCCTTCAAGAACCGATTCGTCCATGAAGTGGTTCGGGTTCATCATTCCTGCCCTGATCCTGAACTCAGGAAGCCCTTCGCACGTGGAGAATATTTTCTCAAGCAATCCCGAAAGCGTGCTTTTTCTGTCGCGGTCTTTTCCGTACGCTCCCAGGTCCTGGCTGGTAAGCCACACTTCTCTTGCTCCGGCCTCAACGTGTGATTTCACTTTTTTGGCTACGGCTTCGGCAGAAAATGAATGAAGCCCCCCGCGTGCGGTTCGGGTTGAGCAATAAGTGCAGTGGCCGACGCATCCTTCCGAAACGCTCACAGCCGCAATCACTCCTTCCCATTGTTTTATCGGCAGGCATGCCTTGTCAGGCGCCCTTCTCCCAGTCCCGTCAATGAAGACCGCGCGCCTTCCGGAAATAGCTTCCTTTACTGCTTCCGAAATCAGTTCAACGTTTGAGGGGGAAACGAGGCTCGCGTTTGGAGGCAGGTCCTGCGGGCTTGATGCAGCAAGACAACCCGCAACGACGAGTGGTCTTCCGGAAAGCGATGCACTGCGCTTCACGATCCTGTTGTGCGTCCTGTCCTTCACAGTGCATGAATTGATTACAACCGCATCAGCCATCCCTTCAAGGCGCGAATCGGTTGTTGTCTTGAATCCATCGCGCTCAAGTATCGCCCGCATTATCTGGGTATCGACCTTGTTCGCAGTGCAGCCGTAAGTTTCCACAAGGACCATCAACTGCCGTTTGCCCTTTATTATGCTGCCAGAGCGTTCTTCCTGATTGCTCATCAACGTATTGCTTAATCACCACCACGCTCCAGACCGAAACCGAGCGTCCTTATTCCGTCTCGGTTCATTCCATTGAGTAATTCGTTTTCGTTATGCCTTCTTGCGAGAATTATCGCGCAGTCCCCTCCTCCAGCACCGCTCGTTTTCGCACCGAGAGCTCCGAGTGACACTGCGTGCGCAACAGTCCTTGAAAGTAAAGGTGTGTTCACTCCAGCGAATGAGAGCATCGAGTGATAGTCGAGCATCAGTCTTCCAACTTCGCCCCACTTTCCTTTCCGGATGCAAGAGCAGGCATCGCGTGTTATGATTCCCATACAGTCAATAACTGGCAGCCTTCCACAGGCCTTTCCGGAAAGCAATCCCGCCTTGAATATCATTTCAGCAGTCGTTTTTTCCCTCGGAGTGCTTGCCGCAATGAATGAAATTTTTTCAGGACCTTTTGCGGGAAGGCGTTTTATCCTTGTCGGATTTTCGTACAGGATCAGTTTGCCATACGTCGAGCAGGCGACGTCAGCATAACTTCCGGCGTTTCCTTCAGCAATAGTTTTCGCTTTTTTCGCTATTGAATAAACTGCACGGTCAGATAGTTTCTTTTCGAAAAGGATTGAAAGCGATCTTATGGTCGCGACAATAGTCGCGGATGAGCTTCCAAGACCGGGAAACGGGATGTCGGAGCGCGTTTGCAGGATGATTCCATTTCTTTGCGTGCAGCGGTTCCACTTAAGGAACGCTCTTGCAGCAGCCGATGCATGTGCGGACTCTTTCGGAAGCACCCTGACGCCGTGCAGGTCTTTCGAGAAGAACGATTCAACTGAAACGTATCGCTTGATTGGGACGACTATCGCGGGATGGCCGTAAAGCACCGAGTGCTCTCCGAAGAGGAACATTTTTCCAGGAGCATTCGCCAGCGTATTTTTTTCGTTTCTAGAAGCCACCATGTCACATATCGTCTCCGCCCGGTATCACTTCCGCTGCAGGCCCGATGCCGCTTTCTATAATGCGTTCTGCAACTCCCAGACCATCGATTAGTCCGCGCACTCTTTTGGAGAACTCCGGCAATGTCAGGACGTGAACGTTTGATCCAGCATCAATCGTGAAATAGGCAGGAATCCCTTCTTCCTCGCGCATCCGGACCGTACTGTCGCAGACGAAAAGAGATGATGGAGAGAGATAGCGCAGTGGTGGCCTGCTTGAAAGCATCACCGCATGCATGAGGGCGCACTCGCGCTCGGCAACAATCCCCAATTCATTGAAGTTTCCAGCGGATATGGCTTTCTTTGCCATGGGCGCGTCAGTTCTCGCTGCACGCACCCGGTTCCAGAACAGGGGCGACGTTTTCTTCGACAATCGCATTCCCTCGCGGGATGATACTTTCTTTTCCTCAGCGCTTATGACTGCGATGACGTCGTGAACTTGGTCAAGCGTCCCTCCGGGTGCGATCCTTCTCGCGTAGGACGAGTTAGAAACTCCTGCTGTTCCCGCGACCCATTCCACCCAACCGCCATGTACCGACCTGCATGCAGAGCCGGAGCCAATCCGTGCCAGTATGGATAATTCTTTACTGTTAAGCGTTAGTCCTGCCGCTTTCGATGCGGCGAGAGCGAGTGCCGCAAATGCAGAAGCGGATGATGCGAGACCGCTTGATTTTGGAAAATTAGTATCGGACTTTACTCTCGCGTGAAGTTTTTTCCCGGAAAGCAGCCTCACTATGTCGAGGAATCTCGAAACGCGAACATATGAAGGGGATTTGTATGGAATCTTGAGTCCGTCCAAGACTAACTCATCACGCTTCAGTCCATCCCTGGTCACATCACTGAATGAGACTTCAGTCGTGGTGTACAGGGATCCGAGCGTCATGGAAATGCTCGGATTGCAAGGTATCACGAGCCTCTCGTCAGCCTTTCCCCAGTATTTCACGACGGCGATGTTGGAGCAGGCTTTCGCCCTTACAGTTGTGGGACCACTCATTGGGTTTTTCGTTTTCTTCCACGTCTCCAAAGCTTTATAAAAACTCGGCGGGCTTTTGGATTTTGCATCATGAAAGTGAGAGTGAGCATCGACGTAAGGAAAAACGCGCGAGAGAACGCCAAGAGCTTTTTCGAGCAGTCAAAGAAGTTCTCGAAGAAGGCCGAAGGCTGCAGGAACGCCATAATCGAGGCGAAACACAAGCTCGAGGAATTTGAGAAAAAACAGGAAGTGGCTGAGATACGGATGCTGGAGCGCCGGGCCGCCTTGCAAAAGAAAGGGACTGCCGAAAAGCGTTGGTTCGAGAAGTTCAAGTGGTTCAGGACTTCCGGAGGAAGGCTTGCAATAGGAGGAAGGGATGCCACGACTAACGAAATTCTGGTGAAAAAACACATGGAAGAAGGAGACGCGGTATTCCACGCAGACGTTCCCGGAAGCCCTTTCCTGATACTAAAGGACGGCAAGAATGCATCGGAAGAGGAATTGCTCGATGCTGCGCGTTTCACCGCAAGCCATAGCAGGGCGTGGCGTGAGGGGTTAGGGAGCGTTGACGTTTACTGGGTCAATCCGGACCAGGTGTCCAAGACCCCGCCTGCAGGGGAATACGTCTCGCGCGGGTCATTCATGATTTATGGCAGGAAAAATTACTACCGCAACACTCCGCTTAAGATTTGCATAGGATTCGATGGCGAGAACGTCATAAGCGGTCCGTTGAGCGCAGTAAGTTCTGCGACTAAAACGTTCTGCGAGATAACGCCCGGTGCGCTTTCGCAGTCCGCTGCCGCCAAGAAGATAGTCAATGAACTCAAACTACACGGGCGTGCAGGAGTCCTGGACGAGATACAGAGGCTTCTCCCTTCGGGAGGAACCAACGTTATTCCCGCAAGCGAAAGGAATAGGCGGCGGAGTTAAAGATTATTTTTTTTTAAAAAGGAAATGGTCAATGCAAAGAACTCAGCTCCGCGGACGCAAACAGTTTCCCTAGTCAGCATTGATTCCTATTCTCCGCAGGAAAAACTGAATGCAGCGGTTTTGCGGGCGATAAACCTGTGCGGTGCATCAGGTCTTGTAAGACCTGGCTCAAATGTCTTAGTCAAGCCTAACGTCCTCATACCGGTTGCGCCATCGCGTTCAGTCACGACTCATCCTGCGGTTCTTCATGCGGTGTGCGAGTGGCTTCACGGCCTTGACTGCAGCATAACTGTGGGCGACTCTACATCTCACATCGGAGGGGGAATTGCAGCACTCGAGGCAGCCGGACTGGCAGCGGTTGCGAGAGGATTCGGCGCGAAAGTGGTGGATTTTGACCGGGCAGGCATTGTTTACGTCAAGACTCCGAACGCATCAGGCACCCTTCCGCGCGTCGGCTTGTCCAAGCTCGTAAAGAGTGCGGATTGCGTGATTTCACTTCCTAAACTGAAAACGCACGTGCTCACCACACTTACTTGCGGAGTCAAGAACTGTTACGGCATGGTGCCGGGAGGACAGAAGCAGAGCATTCACGCACTCAATCCTAACGCCACGCAATTCTCCAACGTTCTCGTTGACATCTTCGAAGCCGCAAGTCCTCACTTGACAATAGTCGACGGAATAACGTGCATGGACGGCTTGGGTCCAAGCAACGGCCGCATAAGGAATTTCGGGATGATTGCAGCGGGAAGGAATGCAGCGGCTGTTGATTTCGTCATGGCGGGAATAACCGGAATAGGACTCCATAATGTTCAGACCGTGCAGGAATGCCTGAGAAGAAAGCTCGTGATTCCCGACAGCGTGAATGTCGTGGGAAACCCTCCGTCCCCTGTCGAGAAATTCCGCAAACCGATACCTATCAACCGTTTGCTTTCCGTTTTCAAGGGGAGCCCACCACGCTTCATCGAGGGAGTCATCGTGCCCCGCCCGTTCATCACTGCATCAAAGTGCAGGAAGTGCGGTGCGTGCGTACGCATTTGTCCCGTAAAAGTCCTGGAGATGCGAAAGAATCCGGCTTCCGTGCCAGTCTTTGCGCGAAGGAACGACTGCATTCACTGCTATTGCTGTTACGAGGCATGCCAGTTCGGGGCGGTCAGGCTTTCGAGATTTCACCGCGCATGACGAATTAGTGGCTCGCAAGTGGTAGCTCTTTTAAACGCATCGCGAGACTGATGAAACCGCATAATACCATATGGACGTACCCGCAGAAAAAGAAAGTGTAGGGGCTGCCGCCGAGAAATCAATATCCGAATTCAAAAGCGGAGATGAAATCAAGGGCAAGGCGTTCGTAGTGAAATTCCGCCGCCCGCCATCAAAATACGCAGGAGGCTACAAGTTTGAATTGAGGTTGGGGGACGCCTCGCGCGAGATAATGATGAAATTTTGGGGACCAAACGACGAGGAGAAAGTGAAAGCGCTATTTGACTCCATCAAACAGGACGACGTCATTATAGTCAAGTCCGGAAAGGTCGTGGAATGGAACGGGAAGCTCGATATAAACGTCAACGACCCCGCGGCGATACGCGTCTGCGCTGCCGGAGAACTGGAGCCGCGGAAATTCGTGAGGACTTCAGGAAAAAACACCGAAAGCATGATTGCAGAAATCCGCACTGCGATAGAATGCACGAAAGACCCGGACATCAGGAAAGTCCTGGACGCATTCTTCAATGATCCGAGTTTCCTAGGTGAATACAGCAAAGCACCTGCAGCGATGTACAAGCATCACGGATGGATAGGAGGGCTAATGGAGCACTCACTGAATGTAGCGGGAATTTGCAACAAGGTATGCGATACATATCCTGAACTCAAACGGGACCTTGCAGTCGCTGGCGCGTTACTGCACGACATTGGGAAAATACGCGAGTTCACTGTAACCAACAACATCAGGACATCCGATGAGGGAATGCTCGTAGGCCACATAATGATCGGAGCCGAAATGATGCATGAGCGGCTCAAGGACCTGGACGTTCCAGAAGTCCTGAAGCTCAAATTCTTACACATCATCTCAAGTCATCACGGCAAGCAGGAGTACGGCTCGCCAAAGAAACCCGCTTTCCCAGAGGCGCTCGTCATTTATTACGCAGACGAACTTGACGCAAAATGCGAGATGATGCTCGAATTTCTCAGGAATACGAACACAGAAGACACACACCGCTATACAGAGGAATTCGGGAACGTGTACTTGAAATAGACAGAACAAAAAGGCAAGCCGCGATGACTGTAAACCACAAACAGGTATCTTTCCAGCAGCTCGTGCAGGAACAAGTGATGAACCAAAGCCTTGCGGCAGAAGCTGTGAAAGCGATAGGCGAAAGCGTTCTCAATAATCTCTACCCGCCACAACTTGAGGCAATACGCTCAGGATTCCTCGAATCAGGAAAAAACCTCGTAATGGCATCAGGAACGGGAAGCGGCAAGACGCTCATCGCAGAACTCGCAGCACTCAATCAAGCGCTTAAGGGAAAAAAGACAGTCTACGTTTGTCCATTGCGTGCACTCGCGTGCGAGAAATTCGAGGACTTCAGCAAGTATGATTCAATAGGATTCCGCACAGCACTGAGCATCGGAGAGTTAGGGAAAAACGACTCCGAACTCGGCGCATTCGATTTCATAATAGTCACTTCCGAAAAACTCGAGTCAATCATCAGGAGCCGTCCCCACTGGCTCAAGCGCGTGGGACTGCTAGTCGTTGACGAAGTGCACGAGATAGGATCAGACAGGGGACCGGTGCTCGAGTCGGTTATAATGAAGATGCGCTCGCTTGATCCGGCGCCGCAAATCCTGGCGCTTTCGGCGACAGTGGGAAACGCGAATGAAATCGCGGAATGGCTTGGCGCGCACCTGGTGGAAAGCAGTTTCAGGCCCGTGCCTCTTTTTGAGGGGATATACCGTGCGGGGAACATCACATTCCCTGCCCAGAACGGAAGACCACGGCATGAGGAGGAAGCGCAAAGCATTCGCAAAGGGCTCGGTTCTTACGATTCTTCTTATGTCATGGTCTCAGATGGTGATGCTGAAGCACCAGCCTACTTATCACTCGTTGAGGACTCGATGAACCGCGGCTACCAGAGCATAATGTTCATGAATACCCGCAGGATGGCGGAATCAGCCGCGAGGAAGTGCGCTGACATATTCTCGCGAAAGTTCTCTCCAGAAGATAAAAGCCGGCTGGAGCTTCTCGCAAAGGAGGTCGAGCAGGCATTGTCAGGAGAGCCTACCGAGCAATGCCTAAACCTCGCTTTCTGCATACGTCACGGCGTGGCATTCCATCATGCCGGCTTGGCGCACGAGCAGAGGGTTCTCGTTGAGAACGCATTCAAGGAAGGACTGCTTAAGTTCCTAGCCTCGACTGTGACACTCGTTGCTGGCATAAACCTCCCGGCACGCAGGATAATAATACAGAATGTATTCATGCACACGCGCGGAGGGGGAAAAGAGTGGCCTGTGTCCCTCTACAAGCAGGCGGCAGGTCGGGCCGGAAGGGTAAAGTATGACAGGGAAGGCGAGTGCCTGATAGTCGCCGGCAAAAGCGGGAAAACGGACGCATTATATCTCGCTGACAGGTACGTATTCGGCACTCCTGAGGACATATATTCCGTGCTCGGCGTGCGTCCGGTTCTCCGGTCTCAAGTTCTCGGAACGATTGCTGCTGGATTCGCGAAAAACCGCGGTGAACTCTCGAGCTTTTTCTCAAAATCATTCTACGCGCACCAGTTCAAGGACGACGAGCGCCTTGAGGAAATAATGGATGCAGTAATAACGGACCTTTCTGACTGGGGATTCCTGAAAAAAGAAGAACCAGGAGTAAACGGGGACGACTCAATGGGTGCAGGAACTGTTCGGAGCGGTTACGGCAGTCTCGGCGGATTTCTCTCAGTGCAGGAATTCATGGGGGCAAGGCGCGAGAGCAAGATGCGGAAAGGCGAAGGAAGAACCAAAACGCCAGAACCAGGAAGAGCGCTAACGCTCACTCCCATCGGGCACTGTGTTGCACGACTCTGCATAGACCCACTGACCGGCCACAAATTCGTGCAGGGAATCCCTGAATGCAGGTCAGACATCGACTTCCTGCTCATTCTTTGCTGGACTTCCGAGATGCGCTTCTCGAACCCATCTCCAGCGCGCTCAAAGAGGGAGGACTTGATGGGATTCGCTCAGGAAAACCTGGACGCGTCAAAGCTGCCAAGCCCTGCTTCAGTAGAATTCGATTCTTGGCTTGACGCCCTCAATTCCTCGAGGATGTTCCTTGACTGGATGGATGAGCGCGGGGAAAAGCACGTCCTGGAATCATACGGTAAAGGGCCAGGAGATCTCCATTCATCGCTACTTAATATGGATTGGCTGTCATACTCGGCAGGGGAATTGTGCGACTTTTTAATACAGGAAGCGCCTGGCGTAAAGGAACGCTTCAATACATTGAGGGCGCGTCTCGAGTACGGCATAAAGGACGAGCTCGTTGACCTTGTGAGCGTGCGCGGGATAGGCCGCATCCGTGCAAGAAAGCTTTTCAACGCAGGAATAAAGTCGAGGCGCGATCTTAAGTCGGCTGGATTCGATGCCGTCGCGAAGCTTCTCGGGAAAGGGATTGCCGAGCGGATACTCGAAAAAATATGAGTGCCCCCCCGCGAGCCCCATCATAATTTAAATAAGGAACGCAGACGACTCAATCACGTATGTCAAACTTTTGCCTAAACTGCATCAAGACCAAGAAGACTTGTTGCAGCGCTGATTATGTCAAATTCACGACTTTAAGGGACGCCGAGAGGATAGCGAAATTCCTAAAGACCGACATAAGGAACGTAGTGGTATACGGTCAACTGTGCGAAGAGGACAAGCTTACCGAGCTGTATATCAAAAAAATACACAACTACTATTATGACCTGGCAGCCGCGGATGGAGGAAAAATCCTGCAGCTTCGGAGACGTAAAGACGGATCCTGTCCTTTTTTTCTTTCAAGGGAAGGCCGTTGCAAAATCTACAAAGTCAGGCCATTAAGCTGCCGCGTATTTCCGTTCTGGTATTCCGATGCAGGAAAAACAGTAATCATTACTGACCATAACGGCTTGGATTGCGACCTATTGAACGGCAAATGCACAATCCACAACCGGAAGATAAAATCGGAACATCGGGAACGCATATTCGCGGAATTTTCATGCACTGCGCTCCAATTGGAAAGATTGCTCGCGAAGTTAAGGAAGGAAATCGGAGAATACAAGAAGAACATCGGAGATTTTGTCCGCACAAACAAAGTAAGAATATGCTAGACACTTGCGCTTATCGTCCCTCGTTCAACGCATCCGGCGGAACTGCGGGAGAGACAGTTGCGGAAATGACGCTCTAAAATGATGAATCTATTTAAAAAATAACCAATCACCAAAAGTAGCAGGCAATGAACAAAAAAACAACGAACTTCTTCCTCATAGACGCGGATTCCACAACCGACAAGGAAACCGGTCGTGTCATAATCCGGCTTGCAGGAATGCTGCGTGAAGGCAAGCTAGTCATTGTGAATGACGCGAACTTCCTTCCGTACTTTTACGTGCTTCCAATGGACGAAGGCAGGATCGAGGAATTGTCGAAAACGCTTTTGGACAAGGCTCTCCCTGACGGCGCCAGATTCGAGAAAACCGAAATCGTGAAGAGACTTTTCTCCGGAAAGAAAGTCAAGGCGATACAGGCATTCCTGAAACACCCGTCCCAGGTGCGTATGGCAAGGGAACAGGTACGGGGCATCGATGGAGTGAGCGAGGTACTAGAGGCAGACATACTCTTCGTGCGAAGATACCTAATAGACCACGACCTCGAGATGCTAGGCGAATGCACGGTAAAGACCGAAACTGAAGCTGAAGGAAGCAAGCTTAACGCCATTGACGCGCCGAAACCGCTGAGGGAGAATACCGAATCAGCATTCGAGCCTAAAGTATTGGCTTTCGACATCGAGACGCACAATCCCAAAGGAATGCCGCGACCAGACAAGGACCCGATAATCATGATCAGTCTTGCGACGACCGGAGGGCTTTCGAAAGTGCTATCCTGGGGCGGTCTTCCGAAGGACGGAGCGCCTCCAGATTTCGTTGAAATCCTGAAAGACGAGAAGGCGATGATTGAGAGATTCGCAGAACTAGTTCGCGAGGACGATCCAAACATAATAACCGGCTATAACAGCGACCAGTTCGACTTCCCATATCTCCTCCAGCGTTCAGAAAAATTGCGTGCTAGAATGCGCATAGGCGTGGACGGTGATGGTATCTCACTGACTCACAATAGGCCATTCCAGGTCCCGAAGTGCTTCGGCAGGGCCATCGTAGATGTTTATCCGCTGGTTCGAAACCTCATCTCAAGGACTCTTGAGGCGGAAACGCTCGACCTCGATACGGTGGCTCGGGAACTCATAGGGGAGGGAAAAGTCGAGGGAGTGGGCTACGAGGAGATAATGAAGCTCTGGGACAAGCGGGAGCTGGCACGGCTTTATGAGTACTCCCTACAGGATTCCGAGCTCGTCTTAAAGCTCGCAACCCAGCTTCTGCCAAACGTTTACGAACTGGCATCCCTCACAAGAACGACCTTAGCAGACGCCTCAAGGATGACTTCAGGTCAGCTGGTTGAATGGTTCCTCATAAGGCACGCGCACAACCAAGGCATACTCGTGCCGAACCAGCCTCGCGACCATGATGTCGCATCCCGTATGAGGAGCACTTACACAGGTGGGTTCGTCGTAAGCCCAAAGCGCGGCCTGCACGAGAACATAGTGGTAGTCGATTTCCGCTCGCTGTATCCCAGCATCATCATCGGCCACAACATAGATCCCGCGACGCTTAACTGCAACTGCTGCAAGGGCGGCGGAAACGTCTCGCCTAGTGGTGTTTGGTCGTGCGAAAAGAAGAAGGGATTCATTCCTGATGTGCTTCACGAAATACTTGACAAGAGGCAGGAGTACAAGTCGCGTCTAAAGAAGATGAAAGACAAGGAAGGAATAGAGTACCGCCTGCTGGACGCGCGCCAGAACGGCCTAAAGATAATTGCGAACAGCACGTACGGCTACATGGGATTCGCAGGAGCCCGTTGGTATTCGCTCGAGTGCGCTACCGCAATAACCGCGTGGGGCCGAAAATACATCCAAGACACAATCAGGAAAGCCGAGGACGAGGGATTCGAAGTATTATACGGTGATACTGATTCAGTCTTCTTCTCTCCGGCAAAAGACATACCGCTCTCAGAGGACGCGATACGTGAATTCATAAGGAGAGTGAACAGGACGCTTCCGGAATCGATGGAGCTGGAACTCCAGGGGATATACCGGCGCGGAGTTCTGATTGCGAAGAAAAGATACGCGATGCTGGGAAACGACGGTAGGATAATAGTGAAGGGTCTCGAGCGGATAAGGCGCGACTGGGCTCCAGTCGCCAAGAACGCACAGGAGGAAGTGCTTAGGGCAGTGCTTGACAAAGGGGATCCGAACCTTGCGCTTAAGGTCGTGCGCGAAACGATTGAACGGCTAAGGAAGAGGCAGGTAAGCATGGATGACGTCACAATACTAACCCAGCTCACACAGGACCCAGCGAATTACAAGATCACATCCCCGCACGTTGAGGCGGCGAAGCGCGCGATCGCAGCAGGGAAAGAATACAGGGCAGGAATGCTCGTGAAGTTCGTGATAACCACGAAGAACAAGGAAAAAAAGAAGACAACGATAAGCGCATCATCCTACCCCGTGGAAGATGTTTCTCTCGCTGACTACGACCCTGAGTACTACATAAACAACCAAGTCATTCCCGCCACTATGAGAATCTTGGAGGCTCTCGGCTACGACGAATCGATACTAGACGAGACGACGCGCGCCGGAGGCGCGCAGACAGCACTCAAAAAGTTCTTCTAACGACCCGCAAACAGGTCGATCGTTTAGTCCCGGCGCCAATCTGAACCCTCGCCTTTTTAGAAAGGGCACCGTTCCAGTACCTAAATATGTTATATGGACTCCCGAGAGGGAGGACAGCTCCCGCGGATGCAGTCCAGTACAAGAGCATGTTAATTTGGACTCCCTTAAGGGAGGAGTCCCCAGTGAAATATTTGATTGGGGGAGAACTACCCATAAAACCCCCGCCAATTTAGTGGTGGGTAGTTCAGTACCGTTTTCGTTCCTCCGGGAACTGACGGTACGTGCTGCTTGTTTTTCAAGTTCCTCGCTTACTGGAGTCTCTTCGGGACAAAAGATTTCGTTCCGTGAAACGCTTGCCGTCGGCAAAACGCTTTTATTGACGCAGGACTGAGAGTTTACTCGGCATAAGGAACAAACGATGGTCACTTCTTGGACTCCCGCACTCCAGAAAATCCGGGCGGGACGCCCTGTCGAGGACGCTTCGGGAAGCCTTGACATATCCGGAAAGCGCGAGTACAGGGGCAGTGGAGGGAAAAGCCTGCCATCCTATCTTTCTTCAGAACCGGACAGGGAGTGGAATGCTTGCGAGAATTACGTGGTCACGAGGCAGAAAGACAACTCACGAAAGGGAAAGCGCGTGTGCATCGTTGCACCCCATGCCACCTGCGGAGGGGGATGTGACAGGTACACAGCCTCACTCGCCTACAATGTATTGCAGCGCCTCGAATCAACCGACAAGGCCCATTCATACAAGCTTCTCATAAGCGCCACGCCAAGGAGCGAGTTGGACTACAATCGCTCTCTCAATAGTTTCAGGAAAGCAGTGAAGTACTACGAGAGCAGGAAGAAAGTGCTTGATATGAAGGGAGAAAAGAGCAAGGAACTGCTCGAGGAATACGACAGGTACTGGACGACCTGTGCAATACCTGCGGCATCGGTTGCGGAATATGCTGTCAAGAAAAAGGCGTACAAAGGATTCCAGAACGAGATTGACGAATCCGACCTCGTGATAGAGATTCATGGATTCGGCAAGCTTAAGGAGAAGGATTACTCAAACGTCGAGCTCGGCACGAAAAGCGGAAAACGATCAGAAAAGCTCGAAGCAGCATCCAAGAGATACTGCGAGCGCAATTCCGGTCTGATGGACGCCTCAGTCAATCACATATTCTCTGGAGGGAAGACCTCGAACAAGCAGGTAAGCCTTCCCAGGGTTCTCGAGAAAAAACCGGTGCTCCTCGTGGAGTCATCATACAATGCGCGGACCAAGCGATCGGATGACCTCGCTTCCTTCATTGCAGGCTTAAGCCGGGAACTCGCCCAAGAACTTTTATAAAAGGAAAACCGCAAGTCACGTGAGGTAATCATACTAAATGCCGACCGCCAAATGCATTTACTGCAAGAACGAATTCCAAGTGGACGAGGATGATCTCGGAAAAGTTGTTTCCTGTCCGAGATGCGGATTCAAGTACCGCGTGTGGAAGGATTCCGCAAACAACATAAGGGCGGAATATCCCGACCTGGACGTGAAGGAATCAATGTCCGCGAGGAACATGAGAATCCAGGGGGCGAACTGAAAACAAGAATGGCAAGCGACGACACTACTACTAAAGGATCGGGAGAAACCAGGACTGGACGGGATGTCTTGATGGATGTAGCGTTCTATGCAGTGATATCAATCGCCGCGACATTAATCACTTATTACGTTGCGCTCCCAAAGTCAGGGGAAAATAATGCGTTCTATGCAGCGCTTCTGGTATTGCTTGCCAGCGTCGTTGCGGCGCCATTGGTTGACCGAATCGCTTCTACGTGACCACAATCATCATCCTGGCGGGAGTATCCCGATCAGTCTTGAAAGCATCACGCCAATAATGCAGGATAAGGCGAGAAGCGGTATTCCGGGAATGCCTGTCTTCCGTGCTTCTGACGTGTTTTCCGAGAATATGTGCAATCCAAGGAATCCTGCTGAACTCATTACGAGACAGATTAGGCCTGCGAAAAGCCCCCCCGCAAGCGTCACCGATGCCGTGAGAAGCGCGGGCATTGCGAAATCACCCGAGCCCACGACTGCCACGCTTGAAGTCCCTTCCGGGAATATGAGCGCAAGGGTATTCCTCCATGACGGAACGAGTTCCTGAACGGCAGTGCCGTTCTTGGTCTTGGCGGATTGCTGCGTTTTCTTTTGCGCAATCATTCTGTGTTTCTGCGCGGTGGCAGTGATTGCGCGTGAGCCATCCCTGCCGTTCCCCATCGCATCATCAATCCATATGTACTTTATGTGCTGCGTGTAAAGGACGCCTATGACGTCGTAAACGCTCATTCCTGCAAGAATAAGGAGCACTATGTCGGGGGGAATGAACAGTCCGAAAAGAAGACTGCATGCAATGATTGCGATGCTGCTCGTCGCGTTGAACAACAGCAAGCTTTTTGTCTGGCGGAAGATGATTACAAGTACCGCGAAGAGGATGCTCGGAACTGCCTTGTCGGTAAGTATGGCTGCGTAAAAGTACGCAGCTACGAATACTGACGCATCAATCAGGAAGCGAAGCCTGAGAAGGCCCAAGAACTTTAGGACGAGCAGTATCATGGTTATCACTACCACGTAAAGGAGTAACTGTAATGCGTCCTGCACTCCCGGCTTTTCCGATATTATTTGCGGCCGGTAATCCGCAAGGTACGGCTTTCCCGCTACAATCAGCGTGGAAGACAAAACCAGAAGCTGGATTACGATGAACGTTATGGTCTCTCGCATGGCGCAGTTAACAACAACCCAGATGACTGGTCCTTGAAATTATTAAATAGGTGCCTTGTTTATTATAGTTGGGGTCTGCCATGGAACAGCTGTCAGGATCAATAGGAGAGCAGTTGCGCAAGGCAGCTCAGATAATCAGGGAAGGAGGGACGGTCGCGTATCCTACCGAAACCGTTTACGGCATAGGCGCCGACGCGACCAGTGATGCCTCCGTAAGACGCGTGTTCGCGTGCAAGAAGCGCGAGGATGCGAAAGCAGTGTCGATACTAGTCCCTGGCGTCTCTGACCTGAGGGATTATGCAGTCATACCACACGGCTTTAATCCAGGAGTTTTTTTTCCGGGACCGGTCACGCTACTTCTAAAGCTTAAGCCAGGTAATCATCGCATTTCGAGCCTATGCATTTCTGACGCGGATGTTGTTGGTTTCAGGGTCTCGAGCAATCCTTTCGCTTGCGAGCTTGCACGGCTCTGCGGGCGTCCGATTACCGCAACGAGCGCCAACCACGCTGGTGATGCATCGCCATCAAACCACGATGAAGTAAGCGAGGATTTGGAAGTCGACGCTCTCATTCGTGCCGGTCCTTCGGTTTTCGGAAAACCTTCAACAGTGTTCGACGTTCCCAGAATGCGGGTTGCGCGCGAGGGAGCGCTCGATGCTAAAAGCATCATGTCACGACTTGGCAAGAACTGTTAGAACCGGTTTTTTTTGCTGTGTTGCATAACTAACTCTTGAGCTTGGTGAGTGCGGGTTTGATTCCAAGTTTCTTGAGTATTTTGACCACGTCTTCCGCGTCTTTGTCCGCAAC
>Ga0315282_10000247_pt1 | contig 108157 bp, 87 predicted proteins | sample YL17G07_20_MG_FD_203693 | JGI IMG/M metagenome (GOLD analysis project Ga0315282, IMG submission 203693) | Sediment microbial communities from Yellowstone Lake, YNP, Wyoming, USA - YL17G07_20 | ecosystem: Environmental > Aquatic > Freshwater > Lake > Sediment | place: USA: Wyoming | collected...
GGTATTTTTATTGACAAACACATATTTGTTCGCTTAATGAATTTAACTATCAGTAATGTGGCATGATATTTTACCATTCATAACTATTTTACTGTGATTCTAAATTTCTACCTTTCCGAATTACAGAACTAATCCCAAGCATAAACTTCTCGTCCGCGGCATCTTTCAATGAAAAAACACGAAGACACTAAGACACAAAGAAGCACAAAGAAGCACAAAGGAGATTAAAAGTTAAAAGTTGAAAGTTAAAAAGTTTGAATATCGAGTTCAACCTTAGACATTTAACTTTTAACTCATAATTCTTCGTGTCTTTGTGACTTTGTGTTTAGATTTCCGCGGACGAGAAGTTTATGCTTGGTAACTAATCGCAATATAAAAAGAGAATTTTTCACAACCAATAATCATATCTGTGTGAATCTGTGTTCATCTGTGGTTTAATTCTTAATTGGTTTCAAAGTATTACCTTCTTTATGAACTATGTCGAAATATATTGCTTTATTGATGCCTTTTATGTATAATCCATACAAAATGAATATAAACCCAATATAAATTAGCGAGGTAAATTATGTCAGACGAACTTTATTCAAAGATATTAGGGTGCATGATTGGCAATGCGATAGGAGATTCTTTCGGTGGTGTAGTTGAATTCTGTGATAGTGAGAGGGTTAAGAGAGTCACAGGCAAGCTTTGGGTTGACGATTTTCTCGCCTATCCGAAAGATCATGGCACTCATCCATTAGGTGTCTGGGAAACTGGTCCGCCAAGGGGAACGGGAACTGATGATACGCGCAATAACCACATCTTTGCGGAATGTGTTATTCGCAATAAAGGATTCATTAATCCACAGTTTCTTGCTATTGAATACATAGAAAGGTATCGTGATAGAGAGATATTCTATCCTAAGCATGAGGACCTAGCAAAAGAACATTTTGCATGGTTTTACAATAACTCATGCGACCTTTTAGGTATGAGGGAAGCGCCATCGGTAAAACCGGGCTGGTCAATATCGTCAAAAGGCAACAATTTCCCGATATTTCTTGGATTAATATCACTGGCTTTTGCGGGATTGCTCTATCAAAATGAACCCGATAAAGCTTATCGTAAGGCGTTTGAGTTAGCTTTTATTGATATAGGCTATGCTAAGGATTCAACAGCCATGATGTCTGCTATGATAAGCTCTGCTCTTGGTGGAAACGTAAGTGGAAAAGAAATGGTTAATATCGGTCTTCAAACTGATCCTTTTGGTTATGGTGAAGGCCGGCTGATGACAGATCGCATTCGCAAATTTCTCCCGATAGCTGACCAAGCGAGTAGCGATCAGGATTTGATAAATAAGCTATCAGAACAGGTGAAGCATTTACATCCTTATGACCCTATTGATGGGCTTGGTATTCCTATGGCAGCGCTGTATTACAGCAATGGCGACCCAATACGTACCATTATAATGTCAGCAAACGATCGTGATCTGGACGAAAGTGGAAATCTGAAAAGGCTTCGAGATGTGGACTGTACTGCTGGAATAGCCGGTGCGTTGGTTGGGGCGCTTTGTGGAATAGAGTCATTTCCGCAGGATTGGGTTGCGGATACTCTGAAAGCTAACAAAGAAATATATGGGATAGATATTGAGAAAAATGCACGGCGTTTTTATGAGTCGGTTTATTAAAAATATAGGAGTAAAAATATGTCATCAACGTATAAGTATCGAGTTGCATTTGGCGCATGGATTAACGATATGCGCAACGACCCTCTGCCTCTGGATAATTGGCCCGCACCTCAACTGGATAAAGAAACAATAAATAGCGTTATTAAAACTATGGACGTACAGAGCCAATCCGGTTTTAATATGCTTGATACGTGGGGTCTTTTTGCCACTTATGGATACCCGCCGGATATTGTAAGCGTTTTCTCTGACAAAGAGCGAAGACGTATCATCAATAAGCTTTTCAAAGCCGCAGAGGAACGAGGTATTAAGCCTATATTTGGCATGGGTCTTTTTACGTGGGGTTATGATCAAATAATTCGGCATGATCCAGAAGTTAGGGGTTTCGATCCTGCAGGAAATCCTCATTCGCATGCTATGTGCGGGGCAAAAGAAAAATCGTGGAAATACGTGGAAAAGATACTGGATTCTGCCCTATCTGAGTTTAACTTTGGCGGGGTTCATCTGGAATCCGCTGATCTGGGATGGTGCAGTTGCCCTGAATGTGCGGGTAAATACGGCGTGGTTGGACACAACGTCAGGTTAAACATAAGGGCGGCTGATTACATTAAAAGCAAATGGCCTGACAAGATTATTAACTCAATTCCTATCAACTGGCTTCCCACTCCCGATGGGCGCTGGAATTTTACAGAAGAAGAAAAGGCGCATCTGGTAGAACTGAGCAAACACATAGACTGCCTTATGGATCAAGGGTGGAATCAACCTTTTATCTCTGACGATGAAAGGAAAGAGTTTATCCAAAAATTACATTCTGATTATGGCACATCCGGCGGATTATGGCTATACCCGGATGCCCGTTGGGATCGTTCATCTTTCTTCTTGCCTTATGCTAAACGGACAGGAAATGCAATTAAACGTTATTATGAGGACGGCGCAAGAGGCTGTATGTTCTATCAGGGACCTGTGAATAATCCTAGCACAGAGGTAAATATCGCTGTCGGTGGCAGAATTATGTCAGACACTACGAAAAATGTAGAGAATGTTTTAGCAGAGGTAATCGAAAAATATTATAGACCAAAGAAAACTGATGCGCATCAGAAACTCGTAGAGATTTTCCTTCAAGCTGAAGATGGCTATTTCGATCAGTGGTCAAAAGAAAGATTAAATCGGCTTCCCGGTGAATTTAAGCTGTCTAACCTTTGGGGAACGTCGCCCGGTGCGGCTACTTACCTTATAGAACCATATTTAGATACAAACGGCAGGCAGGCTTATAAGGATGTTTTGCTGTCAATTCTTGCAAAACTACCTGAAATTGAAGGCAGTTTTTATGACAATGGCAGGCTGATTAAAATCAAAAGGGGGGCTATAATCACTCTGAACTTTATAAACACGATAAAAGCGTGCAAAGGTGAATCATGGCAGGATTAAGTGATTTGACTTATGTGATTATATAATATATAAGTGATGATTTACGTGTACGAATAATGGTGAGATAACAATGAATATGTGTAAGATTTATAACCTTAGAAACTTTTTATCATTAGTCAAAGGAAAAAAACCTGTTTCTTTGATTATATATCTATCTGTTATTTTTTTCTTATTCTGTGCAGTAATATATGCTTTTCTTTCAGGCGAGATCACAAAAGTTGATGTGTCTGATTCCATAATCATACCTGAGAATTACGAAAATCTCATTGTTCTGGACGTCACGATACCATCAGCAGGAAATCTCCAAAAAGACACTCTATTACATAACGGTCAGGCTGGTTCGTCTCCCGGTGATATATTATCCCCGTTCCCTGTGACTGACTGGTATTCTGATCATAATGGCAATGGGATGTTTGACGGAAATCAGACTTCAAGCGATAATGAAGCGACTATTTCATCACAGGATGATATACTTGACCCGAATGATTCTGTCAAAAATACCGGTCTGGCTTCGCTAAAATCATTTAAATACTCCTCCGGCGTTTACGAGCAATACACAGATAATAACCACTCCAATAGCTATACTTCTGATGAGGCTGTCGTTCGCACATCCACAAACAATGGTGAAATACGTCAGGGTGACGTTATACGAAGTGGCCTGGCGGATATTACGTCTTTTCCACCTTATGTAAAGTTTATTGATGGTATCCAACCATCATTGGATCCTCCAAAGTATCAGGATAGCGAAGTTGTATTGATTGACGTAGACCCAACAGGTATTCTTTCTGATACGGATACTATTCTGAAGCCCGGGAATGCAGGATTGATGCCTTTCTCTACTGATACTGTTTACGTTGATGCAGGTGCCGACAATAAATATTCCACTGAAAAAGCCATTATTATTGATAAAGGCGCACTTGGTAAACTCGATGGTTCTGACGAGATCGCTAAATCAGGAATAGCCAACTTAAAACACTTTAGCACTAACGAATTATATGCTGATAGTGATAGCAATACTAGATTCGACCCCGGTGAATTGCTGGTTGTTGATACTTCCGGTGATTTGAAGGCGCAACCATCAGAAATAAGTATCCCCGGTTTTGCTAACCTCAAATCTTTGTCAGGTGCGGGATATTTGTTCTCTGATAATAACAAAGATACTACATACAGCGTTAGCGAGCTTATCATTAAGAATAATGGCATACCAGACGTCCTTGAATCCACCGATCTCATAGTCAAATCAGGCAGGGCAGACCTTAAACCTTTCGCAAACGGGATAGAGAAATTCATTGATAACAATAAAAATGGAGTCTATGACGATGGCGAGTGTATAATCCACGACGCTGGCACAGTCGGTATAGTAGAGTCAGCAGACATTGAGAAACCCGGCAAGGCGATTCTTCAATCATTCTCTGACCATAACTATCTCTTCACAGATGCGAACCATGATGACAGATATACGGGCGGAGAAGCGATTTTCAAAGATGCAAACACTAACGGACTCATTGATAATGGGGAGTTAGTCACGTCGGGAAACGCCCCAATTAAAAACTTTCCAATGCCGTTGTGGTTCATAGACGTCAATGGTAGTAAAACTTACGACAGCGGTGAAGCCATGATTAGCAGTGGCGATAATCAGCTATCCACTTCTGACACTGTTGTAGTTTCTGGCCCAGCATTTTTAAAACCTTTCCCTCAAGGGATAATCAAATGGGCTGAAGTCAATGATAACGACAAATATGACGATAATGAGTTGATTGTCAGTAGCCTTGATGATATATTATCGCCCGGTGAAGTAATCAAGTCTGGCTTATGTGGACTCAAACCTTTTCCTGCAATATACAACGGTTATCTCTACTCAGACAATAATAATAACAGCAATTATTCCAGCGATGAGCTTATAGTTGAGAGTAATGACACAAAATTAGATTCAAGCGATTCTGTAATTAGACCGGGGAAGGCTAGTCTCCTGCCATTTGCTAACACATCCACGTTATACATAGACGCAAATAATAACAATACTTTCGATCAAGATGATGCTATCATCAACAATCACAATCCTATTGCTGATAAAATTCTGTTAGACTCAAGTGATGAGGTTTTAATAAGCGGGTCGGTAAATATAAAGAGTTTCAGTGATGATATTACATATATTGACCAAAACAACGATAATCGTTATCAGGGTGACGCTGATGGTGATGTCGTGTGGGATAAATCAGGCGATCCAATGAGTGCTAATAACCCTGACATTGTTGCGGATCAGGACGAAGTATTGTTGAATGACCCTGTTGGTCAAAATCACCTTGCCCTTGACGATGGTGATATTGTTCTGCGTCCGGGATTGGCTAAACTCAAAGCTTTTTCCGATAATGTCAAATACATTGATCATTATAATCTCGGAGAGTTCTCTGGTGGTAGTGACAACGAAGCCATAGTTCGAGATGATAATGGTATTCTTGAAAATACAGATACAGTTATCGTTACCGGCAAAGCCCCGTTGAACGGTTTTGCTGATGAAATGTTTATAGATGATAACAATGATTCCATTTATACTGATGGTGAGGTTATCTGGCGTGATTCAGGTTCAACACTGAATAGGCTCGATCCAGATGATGAGATAGTGAAGCCCGGTCGTGCTTCTCTCTTGTCAATGAATGGTTACAAATATACAAATGATGGTGTAAATACCGGATTCACTGGTGATCAGGCAGTAATATCCGATAATTCACCTATCGGCATACTCAGCAGAAATGACGTTCAGGTCAAACCCGGTACTGCTGACGTAAAAGACTTTAGTGCTGATGAAAAATTTATTGACTGCAATGGTGATGGCAAATATACGGATGGCGAACCCATATTCCGTGAACCCGGAAGCAAAAAGTATGTTGTAAATCCGGGAACTCTCGGCATATTTTCAGTTAACGTCAGATATATAGACTCCGATAACAGCGGATATTACAGTGCAGATGGCTCACCTCTTGTAAAGACTGACACCGAAGCAATTATTTTTGATAATGGTGATAAGGAACTTAATGCTGGTCCGCTTAATGGCACAGGATTTGATAAAGTAATAGTATCAGGTTTGGCAAAGATAAAGCCTATAGGTGAATTCGCATCTAAACTCGACCCCGTAGAATTACAGATAAACGCCTTTATTGACAGGAATTCTGACGATAAACTCAGTGATTTCGAAGTTTTGATAACAGACAATCCACCGACAGGGATACTTGATCCAACAGATGTCGTTTGGGGGAGGGTTACTACCATAGTTAATTTCCCCGATGGTGATCACTACCCCTGGTCTGGAACGGCAACATTAATTCCTATTAATGGCTCCTCGCTTAATCCGTCAAATTCTGCAATAAATGCTTACATAGACGAAAATTCTGACGGTTCTCCTAGTAATTATGAATTGCTAATAACTGACAACTCTCCTGTCGGAATTTATGACCCTAACGATGTGATTATAGGTGAGATTAAAAACAGTTCTACTCTTCAATGGACATCAAATCTTAGTGATCTCCCGTGGCGACAGACTATGAGGGAATTTACACAAGAGGAAAATTTTTTAACAAACAAACCCAATTCTGATTACGAAGGACAACCGATTATCAATAATAGCACAGGCAGCGCGCCTAGCAGATGGGATACAGATGATCTTATGGTTTACGATGGAACTCCGCCACGAAGTACCAGCAATAACTGGGAGCAGATGAAATACATTGATGATATTCATGATGGGCGCTATTCTCATAGCTCTCTCACTGGAGTTGGCGACTGTATTCTTGATTATTCACTCCTACCAACTAACGGAGATGTGATCTTTACTGACATAATCGTCACTGAAGGTAAAGCTGGTTTTGGTGATTTCCAGACGGGATTGAAATTCTGTGATCAATACGTTAAAAATGGAATTTATGATTTTAACGAGGCACTGGTGAATGACGCTAATAATAATAACATGATCGATCCGGGCGAAGTGGTATCCTCTGGTATGGTAGGCAGTAGTAGACTTGAATCGCCATTGAAATATATAGATGCTACCCATAATAAGCTATTCAATGGTAACGAGGCAATTATCAGCGATAGCGGAAATAGTCTGCTTGATGCTGGCAAACTTGACGGTACAGGTATGGATAAAGTCATATCATCAGGGGAAGCTGGTTTAACGCCATTCAAACGTGCAGAGAAATTTGTTGATGGCAACGACAATGGTTCTTATGATTTGGGAGAAGCTATTGTTTATGACTGGTACGATCCTGCAAATTTCGCAGGGGAGTTCATATTAGCAGGAGACCACGTAGGCAAGAACGGCTTTCTCTCCTATTTATCTCCCGGCTTAAGGAACCGTGACTGTGTGATTTTATCCAGTCAACCCAATAAGGCGGGTATTTTTAAAATAAATGATAGACCTGAACAGAAATACATAGATAACAATAACTCAAATAGTTATAACGGATTTTATGACTCGTGGAAAGGTATAGACTACGAACCAATCATAAGTTCCACTGACGATCAGCTTGATAAAGGGAAAATTGATGGCAGTGGAACTGATACGCTAATTGCATCTGGTTATTGCTTGAGATCATGGGATAATAATATGACATGGGCTGACAGCGATCACGATAACGCTTATCAAAATAATGAAGCGATAATATACGACGCGCTTGGTGATGGGATCATAAAGTCCATTGGTACAAGTGCAAATGATGATAGAATTATTGTTTCTGGTGATGCTGATCTCAAAGGCTTTACGAATATGAAATACATTGATGCTAATGGCGATAATAAGGTTGACTTTGGAACTGAACTTATTGCAAAGGATTCAAATCAAGATAATATAATTACAAATGAAAAAATTGTGGAACCCGGTATAATTCCATTCCTGAAACCTTTTACGTCCACCGATTATAGATATTGTGACTGGGATCAAGATGATAATTACGATCCACAGCAGGAATCAATAATCCATAAGTCTGAAAATACAGATATTCTTGGAAGAGATGATGAGATCGTTGCCTCTGGTAGCTATCCGTCGCTGACCGCTTTTAATTCATCGCTGACTTTTGTAGATAACAACCACAATGACATCTACAATGTCAACGAAGCCATTATAAGCGGAGACGGGGATCAAGTATTTGATGATAGCGATAAGATAATCATTCCCGGTATTGCGTCAAGCTTTGATGGAACAGATGTTAAATACGCAACAATCAACCTTTCAGAGCCTTATGCAAATGGCGCCCTTATCGCTGACACAAAAGACGATATTTTGGAGGGTAGCGAAATATTAACTCCCGGAACTGCCAATCTCGCTGATTTCAATATTAATGACCGCTATGCTGATAGCAACCATAATGGTCGTTATGACTATAAGATATTCGATACTGGATATGGTGAGGCTATCCTCACAGATGGCGCATTAAGCGGCATGGTTGAAGCGGGAAAGATCAAGATAGATGGTTACGCAGACTTGCGATCTTATGATGGCACTAACTTCAAATATTCTGATTCAGGCGCAAGAGATCAACAATATAATGATGGAGAACTGTTGATAAACGATGCCAACAGCGATAATAAGGTACAACCATCGGAGATCGTATACGATGGTATCGCTGATTTGAAGGAACTTCCGGCAAATGTGATGTACTGCGATAGTGATCGTGATGGCAAATATTCTGGCATAGAGGCAATAGTATCCTCAGAAGATGACATTTTGCATACTACTGATAAAGTTCTGGTTGAAGGCGAGGCTAATTTTCATAGCTTTGAGCAGAATATTTATAGGTTTGCTGATTCGGATCATAATGGGAAATATAGTTCTGGTGAAGCGATAATCGTTGAGCAAAATTGGGGAACTGTTGATGACATATTGGAAGATTCCGACTTAGTTATATTGGAAGGTAGTGCCAATATAAAGCAATTTCCATCCAATTTTAAGTTCCTTGATGATTTGAGTGGATCCGGTGAGTATGAAAGCGGTGAAGCCATTGTCAATGATGTTAATTCCAATAGTCTATTGGACCCAACTGATGAGATCGCCACAAACGGCAGAGCTTCTTTGAAAAAATTTACTACCATAGAAAAATATAGTGATAGCGGAGAAGGAAACAATGCGCATAACTCTGTCTATGACCCGGATGAAGCTATTATCCGTGATGGCAACACTGACAGTAAATTAAGTTCGGGACCACTTGATGGAACTGGAACGGACGCTGTTCTTGCAAGTGGAAAAGCAGGTCTCAGGCACTTTAACGATAATGAAAAATACGTGGATTCAAACGGCAACGGACAGTATGACAGCAACGAGGACATTTATCTTGATGAGGACAACAACAACATAGTCACCGGTGAAGGTAACGATCAGCTTGTGTATTTTGTAGTTGAGAACATTGGAACCGCCACAAATATTGATTTGGCTAGAGTAAAACTCTGGGCTGATAGAGACCGAGATGGAAAGTTTGAGCCTAATACAGATGACGCACCCTATATTAAATTACTTATACGTGATACATCCGACCCTAAGATGTGGTACGAAGGTACTGCCCCTTCTCCGCCGCTCTCTGATGCATCGGCTAAGACATCAATTGGATATACGATACCTTCTGGAGGGCAGAGATTTTTTGTAACCGTAGATACGAGTAATACCCCAACAGACGGCGCAGACATTCAGATGAGTATACTATTGAATGGCGTTAAAACACTCTATGGTTCTCCCGGTCCGACAGATAGTTCTGTAACCAACGCTTATAAACAGACGATTGATCACTCAAATCCGAGCGTCGCTTCGATAATATCCCCTATTGTGAATGAGATAATATATGGACAGGTTATTTTACGTGCTGAAGCGAATGATTCTATACAAGTTGGTAAAGTCGAATTTTATGATGGATTGCCTGATGGAGTAAGACAACCAATAGCTGTTGATGACGGTGGTCCGCCGTGGGAGGCATCATGGGATTGCAGTAATGCAGGATTCGGCGCACATACCCTATATGCAAGGATATACGATAAAACGTATCTTTATCCACCAAAAACTAAGACGATAAATCATTATCTGGATTCGCAGGGCGTTCACGTCACAGTAGGCATAGTACAATCAATTCCGCTGATTGCAGGATGGAATTATGTGTCATTATCTATGGAACCATTCAACACTGACGTTACTTCGCTGTTATCCTCGATAGGCGCAAACGCAAGGTCTATCTGGACTTACGATACGGTTAGCTCTAAATGGCTGAGATATGACCTTGATGGACCAGGTTTCTTAAATGACTTGGCTATGGTAAAGGCTGGCGTTGGATACCAGATACTAATGAGCAATTCAGGTATATTAAACGTTACTGGTACGCTGCCAGATACAGCGATTCCATTGCATGATGGCTGGAACCTCGTTGGCTGTAATTCACAAAAGTCAATAAGAGTAGAGGATGCAATATCATCAATTATCGCTAACCATCCGTCAATCTGGACGGTAAATCCCGCAAATGGCGAATGGCTTGGTTATGATCCAGAAAACCCACCAAATGATCTAACCTCAATAGACCCCGGGAAGGCATACTGGGTCCACGTTACAGGGAACTGTATATGGAATGCAAATCCATAATAACTTTTATTAGCCACGGATTGGAGAAAAAGGATGAAGGCAGAAGGATAATGGCTGAAAGAGAAAAAGCGAATATTACAGTTTCATCTCTCGTCCTGAAAATAAAGGTATCGCTGATATTGAAGTTTACCAATATCAGCATCATACGCATGTTTCTACAAGTAAATGCTTTGTTAGTGACCCACTTTTGCCCTTATCTTAATCTCTTTAAGTATTTTAGCCTAACTCTTCAGTTCCATAGCGCGCAACTCGATTTTCTGTGGATCGTTTATACCCAACCCCATTTGTGCCGCCTTTTCGAGCAAAGGTACTCTCCTCTGTGGCTGGTCATGCTTCGCGCGCTCTTCGTTAAGCATTTTAGTGCCTACGTAATCGGCGGAAACAGGGTCTTTACTTACAATCAAACTATTTGGAGTAAAATCTATGACCCATGTTGATGGGTTACTCCCCCAACAACCAAATAAAGCATCTATTATTACTAGACGAGTTTTATCTTTAATATTTTTCTGACTGTTCAGAATAGCACAGGCTTCCGCAAAATTGTCATGAAGCAATTGTGGACTGTCAACACTACCATAATGGTTCTTCAAGCTTAGAGTAACTCCATACCAATCCAAATGCACTTTTAGAACGGGGACGTTGATCAGATGATCGCACCGAGTAACAATAGTGCTTAATGCCCTTTTCTGCCCCAGTATATCCACAGGATTATTCCAATCATAACCCCAACCTTCTTCATCCGTTCCAAAACATCGCACTCCGACATTGCTCGTATTATGTATATATCCACTTGCATTTAATTCGCTATTAGTTCTATCATAGATGATTATATTATTCTCGTGCGCGCCAGCCGATGTTAATCCGATTGTTATGGCGTTCACAATTTCAGGATGGGTCGGAAGCATCATCCCTAAAGGGTTAACTTTAATAGCAATTATATGTTCTTTCTTAAAATTTGGTAGAATACTTGCCCACGCTTCAACTACAGAAGGATTATCTGTAAGTTGCTTTATAGACTCATCCACCATAGCCTGCACATTAGTAGAATTTATGACTTTTGTACTATCAGTAGCTCCAGGGTGCTTAACAACGACAACTCTACTCATATCAGATGGTGTTTGAGCCAAACTTACATTAGATCTAAGAGATTTAGCAAGCAGAACGCTACCTATACCACTTGCTGCCTGCTTTATAAAATCTCGCCTTTTAATACGTTTCATTCGACTCCCTCTATTTCTATTTTTTTATATATCCCCGCAATATAGCAGGAATTGCATTAACACCCATTAGGTTAAGTATATTTTTGTGGGCAATACTCCCTCTACAACAATACATTTGTATATTAGGTGGATTTACTTTACATTCCTTATCTGTGCCCAAGTGGTAGAAAGCTTCTTCTTTGGTTCTATACCTGTTGTTGATATTTCAAATGCTAACGCCTTGGAGAAGACTTCCAAGACATTCCCAATTCTACCCACAAGATTGTCGCCATGACCACCGGAGAACTCATTATAGACATGATTGATATTGTAAGCGTTAAGTTTATCATGAAGCTTACGGGCATGCGTTATAAGTCCATACTCGTCGTTTGTGCCACAATCTATATAGATCGCTCTCATACTCAAAAACGTATTGATATTATCATCCACATTGTACAGAATGTCATGTTCTAGAAGCCTATCATAAGCTTCTTGGTTTTTGACTATCTCTCCTGCATCATTATAGACAAATGGAAAGTCGCAGTAAAAAGGTGGGTTATTGGGATTAGGAACGAAGGCAGCACACCAAGACATAGCTTCCCTAACCGAAATAGATGAACGATTTAGCTGGTTCCAATCCTTCATGGTTGAGGCTTGAGCCAACAATTCTTTATCACAAAAATTTATATAATCTTCCATAGAATAGTCCCCCGATATCCCACCCATACAACTAAATACTTCAGGATACCTTAGACCCATTCTCATTGCACCACTACCACCCATTGAATGTCCCGCTATAGCTCTACTTTCACGTTGTTGAAGTGTTCTGTATTTGGTATCTATATAACTTACTAGGTCCTTTGCTATATAGTCTCCCCAGTTACCGGTTGTAACTGAATTCGTGTATTGACTTCCATAAAGCCTGTTGTTAGAATTCGGCATTACAAGAATCATCTCTTTAACCTTTCCACTCTTCAGCCATGATTCCATTGAAGAGCGGAGAATCTCGTATGCAGATGCATTATTGTAGTCGCCGCCGTATCCGTGTAAAAGATAGAAGACTGGATAATACGTATCGAGTTCTTTATCATAACTTGGCGGCAGATAGATCCCCACAGCCCGATCCGGAGAGTCACCGAACAGATTCCCCTCGAGAGAAGCTGAATGAACAGTTGCCGTAACGATCTTACCTTCCTGAGCTATGGCTACAAGACTAGTCAATAAGATACAAAAGGTAACCATAATGGATTGAGTAATGTGTCTTTTCATCTTTCATTATCCTCCCTGTCATGTAAGTTTGTGTAAAGAAACTACAAATAAGCAAACAGATATATACCTATATTCTTTTATAAAACCTTCTCATTCAGGCGTATATTCTTCCACAGTAGTAAAACCTTTTCCAAACGGAAGCTCATCCGTTCCGCCAATGGCGTAGATTTTTCCTTTAACTGCGGCAGTTGAAAGGCAACACCTTTTGGTCGGCATATTCACTTTCTTTGTCCAAACATCCTTTACTGGGTCATATTCTTCTACTAATGAAGTCCCATAAGGGTTTACGATGTTATTTACATTTATATTCCTCCTATCTCCCCCAATGGCATAGATTTTCCCATTCACCACGCTGACGGAAAACAAGGATCTAGGTGTTGGCATTTTAGCTGATTTCTGTGTCCATGTATTTGTTACTGGATCGTATTCTTCTACTATCGAAACAAGAGGTCCACCACCGCCAGCTATGCCTGTTATCCCACCTATGGCATAAATCTTTCCATTTACCACCGCAGTACATAAGCTACCTCTTGGAGTCGGCATATCAGCTTTTTTTGTCCATGTATCTGTTGCTGGATCATATTCTTCAACAACCGAAAGTGTTGGTGCAGGAAGATAATTTCCACCATCGCCTCCGATGGCATAGATTTTCCCATTCACCACACTTGTGGATAAGGCGCTTCTTGGAGTTAGCATATCTGCCTTTCTTATCCATTTATTTGTTTTTGGGTTGTATTCCTCCACCATAGAAAGGTTAAGATCATCCTCACTGCGCCAACCACCAATGACATAAATTTTTCCATTAACCTCGCTTACGGATAGGCTGTATCTTATATTTGGCATGTCAGCTTTTTTTATCCATTCCCCTGTAACCGGGTCGTACTCTTCCACTGTTGTCAAAGTGCGCTCCTGATCTACACCACCAAAAACATAAATCTTTCCGCCAACTACACCAGTAGACAGGATGCTTCTTCCTGTGGGCATATCTCCTTTTTTGACCCATCTACCAACTCCTATCTGAGAAAAGGATTTATATTGCGGAATGGGTTTTTGAGGTTCACCGCCTTTACCAGTTCCTTGTTGACTGGAAAGGAATGGCATATTGGAAATCCGTAACACATCAACAGGCAATTCTCCGACTTTCAGCACTTTCGTTTCAGCAGGAAGCGGAGAATATACAGGAGTGCCGACAGGATTAGAATGGTTTAAGTTTTGGGTAAAGCACATGATCGTGAAGATGATCCCTGCTGTAAGAGATAAACCCCATGGTAATGCTGTCGTATTAGGCATCGGATTGATTTTTATCCGCTTCACCATTTCCACGATACGAAAGGTAAAGCTTGCCTGCAATCTCTGCTGTTCTAAAGTCATGCTCATCAGAGATAGCACATCTTCCCTGAGTTGCATGCGCGCTCTACTAAGCCTTTGCCTGATGTTAGTTGGAGATATACCTAGAAATCTTGCAATTTCTTCGCTGTTCATCCCGCCCAGATAGTAGAGCGTTAATACTTGCCTGTAAATCTCAGGAAGGGAATTAAGAGCATCATGAACCAATTTGTATACTTCATCATTTCGGTAGGAATCTAAGGAAGGAATTTCCAATTTATCAGGATCCTGATCCTCGATGAATTCACTGTCGGGTCGTTTGGATTGAGACCGGAGCCATTTACTACAAAGGTTAGAGGCTATAGAATAAAGCCACGAAAGGAAACTATCCCATCGCCGCAGTGTGCGCAGGTTCTTGTAAGCTTTGATAAAAACCTCTTGCGTTACATCCTCAGCGTCATGGGAATTGCGGAGTTTGGTATAAACAAGCGCGTAGATACTCGCTTTGTATTTATCAACAAGCAAACCAAAAGCCTCTGGTTCATCATCGAGGCATCTGCGTATAATGAATCCATCTTCCGTTCGCATTTCCCCCTCCGATCTTATACCATTTGCAGATTGAAATATGACATTATTTTAGTAGTTGCAGGCTTTACGCCTGCGAAAACGCACCTATAAAAGGTGCGACTACCAATGTCAATTTTGAATTGAAAAATGGTATTAAAGGACGAAAATGTATTAAAAGATTCTAATGTTACTTTATTATCTTCATCCTTTTTAGAGATCCTCTCATATAGTAAGACTCTTTAAAATATAATAGTGTGACAAAAAATAAAAAAATTATTTGCAGATTTTTATATAGCACGTAATCGTTGAAAAATGCCATTTTGACATAGCGTAGGGGCGAAGCATTTTCAGCTAGATCAAGATTTATAGCCAATTTGTATAAACGTGGAAATGCTTCGCCCCTACAAAAAACCTATTTTCCAACGGTTACAGCACATTGTATACTGTTTTCAGCATTAACTTCAATGGGTTTTTATACATAAACACTTTGTCCGTAGTCCTTTGGATCCTGCTAAAGTTTTGTCGAAATTCTCCGATATAATAATTAGGAAAACGATTCGGAGAATATTGATATGCTGAATACAAAAAGACAACTAACTGATGAAGAATTAGTAAAACGCATCAAAGACGGTGATACCGATTGTCTTGACGTGCTGGTCGAAACACATTTGCCCAGAATACACAGCAGAATTCATAATCTCGTGCCAGAATGTGACGCTGATGATGTGACTCAAGACGTATTCATTGGTCTTATGGATTCAATATCCAGTTTTGAAGGTAGATCAGCGTTTGCTACGTGGTTTCATAGAATAGCAATGAATAAGGTGGCTGACTATCATCGGAAAACTGCAAGGCAAAGGGAGGATTCTAATGATGAGTTAAGCTTACGTATATTTAACCCATGGGACGAGATGGACGATGTGTTAATAGTAGAACAAATACTTAGAGAGATCCCGAAGAAATACAAAGATATACTCATACTTAGATGCTCTGAAGGCTTATCATTCATTGAGATCGCTGATAAGCTGGACCTTAGTTATGAGGCTACAAGGTCAAGATATCGTCGTGCGCTGATACTGGTACGCAAGAGAATTAGAGACAATTGCAGAAAATAAGATATAGTGCAAACGTAAATCACGAATTACACGAGCTATTCAGAAAATAGATCCGCGAATAACGCGAATATACACGAATTAATAATTTTTGTATTGACAGATTGAAGCTAGTATTATATTCTCACCTTATAATTGAAAAAAATATAAATTAAAACAACGAGCTTAAGGAGTGCAAACCTTTATGAAGGGCAACCCAATTATTCCCCCTGTGTGCTTTTCTGCTACTTATGAGTTTGAAAATTCCGATGATCTTATTGATGTTGTTCAGAACCGAACAGGATTTCTATATTCTCGCTGGGATAACCCAACAGTCTGTGAATCAGAAAAGATGATCGCTAACATTGAGGGCTATGATAATGCTGTGGCATTTGGCTCTGGAATGGCGGCGATAACGACCTCAATTCTGGCATTTCTCGACAAAAATAGCCGTGTGATAACTATGCGAGAAACTTATGGCGGCACGTTTGCCTTCATCAATAGATTTCTTCCCCGCATTGGTATCGAAACCATTGATCTTGGCTGCGATGAGATAGACCATTTTTATGAGGATTTGTCAAAGGGAGCGACGATCCTCTATCTTGAAACTCCAACAAACCCGCTTCTCCGTGTAATAGACGTGAAACCTTTAGCAGAGGCGGCTCACGAAGTCGGTGCTGTTGTCATACTTGATTCAACATTTGCATCACCTATAAACCAGCGGCCCATAGAATTGGGGGTTGATGTTACCATACACAGCGCAACTAAATACCTCGGTGGTCATCATGACATTACTGCGGGGTTTGCTTGCTGCAACAAAGATCTATTCCAAAAAATCTGGGAATATAGAAGGATTATGGGTGGTATACTTGACCCAATGACTGCCTTCCTTGTCAGTCGAGGAATGAAAACACTGGAATTACGTGTTAAAAGACAGAATGAAAACGCTATGAAAGTCGCTCAATTCCTTGCAGATCAGGAAAAAGTCAGCGTTGTTCATTATCCGGGTCTGCTAACCCATCCAGATTATGCTATTGCACGTAGGCAAATGAGCGGTTTTGGAGGGATGTTGAGCTTTGAGATAAAAACCGATTTTGATGGAACCAAGCAATTCATGGACAGCCTCAAAGTAATAAAACTTGCTACAAGTCTTGGCGGTGTGACCAGCCTAGCAACACAGCCAGTTACGAATACTCATGCAGGATTATCAGCAGAGGAACGAAAAAAAAGCGGAATAAGCGATAGCCTTGTTAGAATTTCTGTCGGTATCGAAGATTCTGAAGTGATTATTGCTGATATTAGACAGGCGCTTGAAACAATGTAATATGGGGAGGCTAATATGCTTATGGTCCTGCCTGTACCCATATAATCTTATAGACCCATAGACCAAGCATAAACTTTTCGTCCGCGGAAATCTAAACACAAAGTCACAAAGACACGAAGGACACAAAGAATTATGAGCTAAAAGTTAAATGTTTAAGGTTGAAAGCGATATTCAAACTTTTCAACTTTTGACCTTCAACTTTTAATCTCCTTTGTGTTTCTTTGTGTCTTAGCGTCTTCGTGTTTTTTCTTTGAAAAATATCGCGGGCAAGAAGTTTATGCTTGGACCCATAGACATTTCCTTGACAGTGAAACAAATATTGTATATAATGGGTTTTATTAGGTAGGAAACTTAAAGGCATATTGGAAACGTAGAATCAAGAGATGGTGAGATTGATGTCGGCAACAATATATTTGGCAACTCCTCCAGAAATGGAGAGAATTTTAGGAAAATATAGCGGAGGTAATATACCTCCTTTGTTTAGTGATCGTGAAGATGAAGGATTGCTTGGTAACAAAGGTGAAGACCTTCTGAATATTTATCTGACAGGCTTTTCAAAAACATACAATATTCCTCTACATTTATTCCCAGTTTCAGGCAGTCGCCTTGATGAAATACAGAATTCTATCGAAGACGAAGCTTTAAATTATGAAAATGTGCGTAATCTGATCCTTTCATGTGAACATTTTATTTCACCAGAAAAAAGTAGTACCAGTTTGGATGATGGATGTAAACATTGTTTGGAAAAATACGTATCGTCTTTGAGAAACCGAAAACCCATAGCTTATATGTGTTATACGGGTATGATAGGTTTTGCGGTTCCTGTTTACGTATCAGGGAAGGTCGTGGCTATTTTGTCAACGGAATGTCGAAAGCCAAAAGAAGGCGCTATTTGGCCAATGGGCCTTATAAAACAGGATTGCTGTCAGTTGCCTATAAATATCAATAATTCAAAGAGTGAAATTAGAGCAAGTAACTGGCAGGACGGTTTTGATCCATCAGTAGAAAGAATTGACATCTGGAATGAAAGTAAACGCCGAATTCGTGAGTGTGAGGAAACACTGGGGATTAAATCGAATGAGTTGCTAAATAGTATAACTGAAAGAGTCAAAAAAAATGCTCTGGACGAGGTAACTCCAGATAATATCGAAAAACTGATAATCGAGCGTTTGGAACAGGCAAGCGAGTATTTATCTGATCTCCTCAATCAAAACTATAGACTGGAAAAGGAGTCCATAATTGGTTGGATTCGTGCTGAAATGGCAAGCGCTTTGTCAACCGTTGATGGCTTCTGGGAAAAAATTCGCTGGTGTTTGGAAAATTTAGCCCGACTGATAGGGATGGATTACATTCTATTGATTTCTTATGATAAAACGGTACTTCCATCTCTTCAATTGCAGTGTTACTGCGGTCTACCCGAAGAGTCTGTCACTGCTATGCAATATGATTACTCAACAGATCAACTGGATGATTTCATTGATAAGATCAAATCTAGCGAAAAAATCCAGGAAATTGATCTACAAAAATATAGGGAATTACCCATACTAAGCATATTATACGGTTTGTATAGTAAAGGCATAAATTATCCTGTTCTCACTGTCGCCTCAAATAAATTCGATGATAGACTGATCTTCATGACTTTGGGGAAAAGGAATCCTGTATCAAGACGGCGAGTAATGATCGAGAACGATTCAAATAAAAACATAGTACCGATGGCACATCTGGAAAGCTGGCTGATGGCTGATGATCAACAACACCTTGTTACTATCGCCAGAGAGTTAGCCATAATAGTTCATGTATTTTTCTCCATAAAGAAAATGCAAGAGACAAAAGAGGAACAAACTAATCTAATAGAGTCTGTAGCACACGATCTAAAAACACCTATAAACAATATAATGTTAGCCGTTGATAATCTGCGTAACGCTCGTATGTCACCTGAAAGGGCTTCAAGAACCATTACTGGAGTTGTGACTCAGTTAGAACGCCTGAACCTGTTTGCTCAAAAAGCATGGATGCTTGAGCAGATTAGGCAAAATGAGCTAACATATAATGATGAAGAAAGCATTGATATTTACAAGATCCTATCAGAATGTCGTGATATGATGTCTGATCTTGCGGCGGATAAATCCATAGAGATCAGAATTGATCCTGATATAGAAAAGTGGCGAGGTACTCATCTGGATGCAGAAAAATTTGCTATTATTGCTATGAATCTGATCCAAAATGGGATAAAATACTCTTTTCCACAAACGTATATAGATATAAGCGGATGGAAGGATATTGTGAATTCAGGTGTGGTGCTGACGTTTGCAAATGAAGGTATCCAGATAAATGATGCAGAGAAAGATCGTATATTTGAGAGACATTATAGGTCTAAAGAGGCCGTAAAAACCGATCCAACAGGGAGTGGTGTTGGATTAGTGCTTGTAAAAGAATTTGTTGATCACTACAAAGGACGAATAGACGTAAGAAGCACAGAGATCAAGTTTGGTAAATACCTCAATGTATTCTCACTATATTTACCAGGGGGTAGTGCTAATGAATAAAAGGGTATTATATATTGAGGATGAAAAGTTTCTTCTGGAACAAATCCAGATAGCTCTTGAAGATTTTGAGGTTATACCTGTATCTTCTGCCGCTGAGGGTATGGAATTGGTTAATAAAATGGATTTCGATGCAGTACTTCTGGATATTATGATGCCTCCACCAGATGATATTGACCCGGAGACTGTTGGATATGGACGTACTACTGGTGTAGAGGTCTGCAGAAGAATCAGGAATATGAAACCTCATCTGCCAATAGTTGTACTCTCTGTTGTACGTGACCCCGGAATAATAAACAGGATAAAAGCGGCAGGCGCTAATGAGATATTATATAAGCCAGCACCGCCAAGTAAGATCATTGATACCTTAAACAACGTCTTAAAAGGGGGGTAAGCAATGGATTCAGAAGAAACCCCGCGCAAAATGGTTGATGACGCATTGAGAGGATTTCGCTCAAGCACTAATCCAGATGATCGTCTCAGCTATGCGTGGATTATAAGCCAGCTTATAGAGGATACCACAGATGCGGAGCTTTACGAATTAGCCACTGTCGTTGCTACGGAAGAAGACCCTCGTTTGCGTGGTGAGATCTGCTATGCTGTCTCACGATCACGAAGACCACAACTCGTAAACGTCATTAAAGGCATGGCACAAGATAAAAACCAATACGTCCGTAAAGAAGCTTTAACTGCCATCAATGAATTGAACGGAATTAATGATGCTATGCTGTCAATTATAGAGCCGCTTGTAAATACTGTGAATGAGCTTAGATCAACTCTGGCAAACTTACAAGAGGATATGAAGAATATCCGAAACAACACAACAAAACCTATCAGTTCTAACTCCAGACCAGCTAACATTGATGGAATCGTTATGAATGATCGTATGAGATGTTGGGAGACTTATCTGCGCAATGAGAAGGAACTCCTGAGAGATCACAGGGGTGAATTTGTTGCAATATATGATGCGAAGATCATCGGATTAAGCCAAAGTGATGTGGAACTCGCTAAAATGATCTATGATAGTTATGGCGCAGTTGAAGCGTTTATTTATAAAATTGAAGAAGAAGACGAAGAACCGATCCAGATGCCATCATACATGGGGAATATCGTTGAAATATAGTTATGATTGATTTGCTTGTAAGTCATAAGCCTTATGAAAAGAAAAATGGGGTTGCGTGTTTTGCACCTTACGTCAGCGTTATCATATCCTCTCTGGCAGAACAGAATCCTGATACTGTTGTATTTGATGCACGGATAGATACAGGGGCAGATATTACGTGTATTCCAAAATCTTATGCAAGTAAGCTTGGTCCATTGATACTTGGCAACCCTATAACAGTGAGAGGACATGATGGCAATGTTAGTAGAGTCTGGACATATCGTTTAACAATCTCTATACTAGCATATCCTGATGATGGCAGACTAAGATCATATCGTCCAGAAAAAGGCATATTGCTAACTGATTCTAATATAGGCTTAGTCGGAATGGATATAATTGGTATCTGTCGGAGGGTAACGTTTGACAGCACTACGAAAGAGTTTTTTATAGAGTGCTAATTTATCTAAGTACATTGCACCACAAATTCTCACCTAGTTAAAGACTTTTAGTTGGGTTTCGTTCCTCAATTCAACCTACCTATAACTCGCTGGGGATTTATGATGTGGTATACTTAGACCTGCCTGATTTTATCGTCTTTCCGAATTACTAACAAATCAACTCATGGAAGGTGCATCATGAAGACAGCTTTACATTCTGTAAGTTACGCTGGAGTATGGTCTGGCCAGATAACCATGCCTCTGGAAAAATTTATCCCAAAAGCGGAATCACTCGGTTATGACGGAGTTATGCTTGTTGCAAAAAGACCTCACGCATCGCTTCTGGATATGATACCTTCAAGGCGTTGCGAAATACGTGACCTTTTGGAAAAGCATAACCTGAAGCTTGCCTGCATGGCGGGATACACTGACTTTTGCTGCGAATTAGATAGTCCGGGAATACCGCTGAGAGAGATGCAGATATTATACGTGACTGAGCTTGCTAAACTAGCCAAAGACCTTGGTGGCAATCTGGTGAGAATATTTACAGGATTTGAAAGAGAAACGGCTTCGTATGATCAGCAGTGGGAATGGTGCGTAAAGGCAATAAAGGAATGCGCTAAAAGATCGGCGGAATATGACGTTATTGTTGGGGTACAGAATCATCACGACATCGCCGCAGAATATCAGAGCATGTATGACTTGCTTGTTGACGTTGATGAACCAAATTGCAGGGCAATGTTTGACGCATGGTCGCCAGCCCTTCATGGTACGGACATCGTAGTCGCTGTGAAAAAGCTTGCACCGTTTATTGTCCATACGACAATCGCTGATTACGTGAGACGACCCCGCTTTAAGTACGTCCCGAAGTACGTAAACTACGAGCATCAGATTGACGCTGTGCGCGCTGTTCCGATGGGCAAGGGCTTCATAGATTACAAAGGGTTTTTAGATTCGCTTAAAGAAACAGGCTTTGATGGCTACGTTGGATATGAGATGTGTTCAATGCTTGAAGGCGGTGGATCTGAAGAAAACCTTGACTGCTGCGCTAAAATATTTGTAGAATATATGAGAAGTATTTAATGTGATGAGTGATAGTGTCAACCAGATTAATTTTAATATCTAATAATAGCACACGGATTGACACAGATGCGACGGATTTTCACGGATTTTGTGATTAGTAGTAAGAATTTAGTCATATTCAAAACTAAATGTTACTGATTATTATTTTAATCTGTGCTGATCCGTCTTATCCGTGTTAATCCGTGTGCTATTCCCTAAAAGACTAATTTAGTCAAGCAATAGTTAATAGGAGGAAAGAATGGCAGAATTGAAAAAATTTACGTTAAAAGAACTTGCCAAGTACGATGGCAAAGATGGACACCCGACTTATGTTGCTTATAAAGGAAAAGTCTATGACTTGTCTAAAAGCGATCTCTGGTCAGACGGAGATCATCAAGGTATGCACGAACCGGGGAAGGATATGACAAAGGAAATAGAGGACGCTCCCCATGATCCTGACGAATTAGACCAATTCCCCGTGGTTGGAGAACTTGTTGAGGGTTAGCTGTAATGAATATGTTCAAAGCTCTAAGTTCAGCTATTAAGTTAGAGATAAATGCGCATAGAATGTACAAACGAATGTCAAAAGAGGCAACTAATTCTGAAGTGAAATCACTTTTTACTTATCTTGCTGGTTTTGAGTTGACACATCAGCAATTTCTTGAGGCAGAACTCCGTGCTTTGGAATCTGCAAATAGTGACAAAGAAGGTATGCCTAGCCATTGGCTTCAGTTACTAGGAGAAAAACTTCAGCTACCATCCGATGGTAATATGGGAAATGACCTTGAGCAGATAAGACTCAGTCTTTCTGCCTCTGAGAGCATTGCAAAGATACTGAAAGATGCAAATGAAGAGCTACAGAAAAGGCAGGTACGATACGAAAATGAAATATCCATAGCTGCCAGTATTCAGAAGAAGCTTCTTCCTCAGAAAGTACCTGATTATACTGATCTTCGGATCTCTGCTTTGAATATTATGGCAAGGTCGGTAGGTGGAGATTATTATGACTTTCTGAAAAATAAACGTGATCAACTAACAATGGTTATAGGTGATTCAATGGGGAAAGGTATGCCTGCCGCTCTGCTTATGACTACGGTTAGGGCGGTCTGGCAAAGCTGGTCAATGAGTGGTTTCGAGTCGCCTGATGAGATAATCAGCATGATCAACCAGACAGTATATGATGATCTTCATGCTACCGGATCTTTTGTGACTATGTTCTGTGCTTTATATGACCCAAAAACGTCCAGCTTTAAGTATTGTAATGCGGGTCACAACCATCCTATACTCCGTCGTTCAATTGATCCTAGCTGTGTTCGGATGGAGATTGGTGGAATGCCAGTTGGCATGTTTCCAGATACTAAATTTCACAGCGAGGAGGCGGTATTGAGTGAAAATGATTTAGTGATTATGTATACTGACGGAGTTGTGGAAGCCATTGACAAAGATAATGTTGAGTTCGGATTTGATAGGTTGTGTGAACTGATCGATCAAGTCTATACCCTTGATCCTGATGAGATTACCAAAAAGATTATGTCTGAGATCACCGATCACACCGGTAGTTCCTCGTTAGCTGACGATGTAACTATCGTCGTATTGAAGAAAATTTAGAATCAAAACAGGAGGTTAATAAAATAAATGCTTCCCGTATTGTTTGAAATAGGAAAACTGAAGGTCTATAGCTATGGATTAATGCTTGCTCTTGGATTCATTGTAACTGGAATTCTATTCAGAAGGGAACTCAAAAGGTTTGGAATTTCAGTGGATCTTGGCGACTGGATCATCATGGGCGCTTTGGTCGGTGGTATACTTGGGGCTAAAATTTATTCGGTGATAGAGGGCTTCAAGGAATTAGGGGTTGCTTCTCTAAAAGACTTTTTTTCTGGTGCTGGACTGGTATGGTACGGGGGATTAATTGGTGGAACAGTCACTGTTCTAGTTATTATAAGAATCAAGCACGCTAAAACGATGCAGATTCTTGATATTGTTGCCCCGATGCTGATATTAGGTTATGCGTTCGGTCGAATGGGATGTTTTTTATCGGGTGATGGGGATTATGGTCCACCTTCTGATCTTCCTTGGGCAATGGCTTTTCCAAAAGGTACTGTTCCGACACTGGAAAGAGTTCATCCGACGCCGCTTTATGAGATTATTTTTTGCCTCGCTATCTTTGCTTTTCTCTGGCGAATACGCAAGCGGAATCTGCATACCGGCTGGATGTTTGGTATGTATCTAATATTCTCTGGCATCGAAAGGTTCATAACTGAATTCTGGCGGATAACTCCAAAGGTACTTTTTAATGCCATATCTGTGGCGCAGATTACAGGTATTTTCGCCATAATAATTGGAATAATACTCGTTTTATACTCGAAAAATACTCCAATTAACTTACCACTGCCTGTCAATGATAAACCAGTAAGCAAGTCTAAGGTACAACCAAAAAATCAAAATACAAAAGGCAAAGGACACAAACCTCGCTGAGTTTATCACCCTTTCAAGTCAGTTTTAAAAGGGCGCATGTAGAAGTTGCAGGTAAAATTGTGGTTCGATAGCTCCGAAGGAGCGAAATGTTTATAGAAACTAATCAAATCAACAACCTAAGCTCCAACGGAGCGACATATTTATTATGTCAATATGTCACTCCTACGGAGTTCATTAGTCTAGTGTTCACGGTGTTCTATAAATATTTAATCCCTACGGGATTTAGGAATTCAGTCATTTTACCTATAAATTTTACATGCACCCGTTTTAAAAAAGTTGCTTGACAATGCTATTTTTCTGTTGTATAATTTAATTAATAAGTGTTGATAATAATAGGTAGTGATGGTCGAAGAAGCAATTATACATAAAGTTTTAGAGTTCTATCATTATCTGTTAGTTAAAGCGGGTTGTAGTCTGTGAGTGCGGAGGAGGATTTCTGTTATGAGACGTGGAAGGTCTTCTACAAGTCAGGCGTTTATTTTAGCGCTGATTATTCATGGCGCTGGTTTGCTCGTACTGGGAGCATATATCGCCTATACTCAATCCCCACCCATAAAAGAGTGGGTTGCCAGTACATTTTTGAAAGCTCAAAAGGAAATAAAACCAAAAGAGCGTCCCAAAGAATTAAAACCTGTCGTTAGACCTACAATACCAACAGAACAACCAATGGCTGTTCAACAAGTTCAAGTGACACCGAGAATTACTACTGCGGCTGTTATTAGAGCACCTATGGCTTATGCAACTACGGAAGTGCTTGAATTTGATAATACCCCGATGGTTCGTACAGCGAATGTAACAGTAGCAAACGCCCCAACTGTAAGAGTAGCGACTGGTGTTACCACTTACGCTAATGTTCCGACATCAACAAACGAGCAGGGCATAGCATTTGCGGCTCCTGTTGGAGATGTTGGAATAGGTTCAGCGCCAACAGTCGGAAGAGGCATAGTTGGAACACAGGTCAGAGTTGCTAAAGGTGCAATCAGACCAACAGGCTTGTCTATGATCAAAAACATAACTGTTGCTGATACTGGACTTGCCAACGTAGCACAGGCAGTTACACTTGGTAAAGTAGCCGTGGCTCCGCTTCCCAAAGGCGAACCCGGTGGACGTGTTATCGGCCGTGGCAAAGATATTGAAGGCGTGTTCCGTCTGGTAAGAGTTCAACATGCACTTGCTGACTGGTGGGCAGATCAATCATCTCTTGTGGCTCTTACAGAATGGTTGAATACTCAAACCAAAATCAAGACTGACATGAACGTTGAAGGCGGATCAATAAGATTGACTGACCCAAAACTTGGTAAATCTCCATTGGTGTTCTTCACAGGACACGACCCAGAAAACGTGAGAAGCAGAAACTTACAGCGTGGCGAACCTCTTAAGAACAGGCTTTCTGAAACTGAAAAAGATGGTATGCGTAAATACCTCTTAGAGGATGGTGGATTTATTTATTTTGATGACTGCGGAGTCAATGCACCTGCACAGGCGTTCTTGAGACTTACTCTGGCTCAGTTGAAATACGCTTTGCCAGAATACAGTGTTGATAGAGTACCCAATGATCACGAGATATATAACAACTTTTACGACATGGGCGGTCCCCCTGTTGGATTCGACATATTCTGGTGGGGAACACATCCGCCAAAACGTAACTTCCTTGAGGGTATAACTGTAGGTGACCATCTGGCAGTTATCGTTGGCAGAAGAGACTATATGTGCGCAATGGAGAGTGTCAGCTTGCCAACAAGAACTGTTCACTATTCTCCCGGTGTGTATAGATTCTCTACAAACGTTGTTGTATACTCTCTAACTCATGGTGGTGTAAGCGACTATAAAGACTATGTGCCAGAAGATAAAGTTACTAACAAAATCTCTATTGAAGCACCTACTGTTGTTCCAAATCTGGAGTAATGTCGTTTACATCCTGGTAAAATCTAAAAATACAGCCCCTCAGAGAAAAACTGTAGGGGCTGTATTTATTTTTATTGGAATATTATATCTTATCATAATGTTTGTTTTTTATAGCAATGGATTTTGTATTGCTAGGCTTGCCTAAGGAGAAGATAAATGTCAAAAATGCAGGGAAGATTTCTAATTGCAATTATAACGATCCTTATAGCCGTATTTGTAACTAATACTTACGCCCAATATAACGGTGAGTGCTGGGCGGTAGACTACCTTGGCGCTATAAAAATCTCTGGAGGTAAAGCAATAAAAATTGCAGGATTTAGCCAACCGCTTTCAGTATCTATAAATCCTGGTGATGGAAGTGTTTGGGTTGCTGATACAGATGCGATTAGAGTAAAAAAGCTTTCATCAACGGGTAAGGTGTTACTCACAATTGATAAAGGCTTTTCCACCAATCCTGCATCAGTTGCAGTGGACCCGAAGGATGGCTCTTGCTGGGTGGCAGATACAACAACACTGTTTAAGTTTTCATCTGAAGGTAAGCAAATATCTACTAAGGAAGGATTCAATGAACCAACGCTGATAGTAAACCCAAAAAACAGTGAACTCTGGATAGCTGATTCAAATAATTCAAGAGTCGTTAAGATGTCGTCAGATGGAAGTCAACTCGGGGTGTTTAAGATAGATGGCATCGGTCAGCCTAAGTCTATATCCATTAACTCTGAGGATGGAACATGCTGGGTTTTGGACCCATTTACTATGACGGTCGTTAAACTATCACCTGATGGAAAACCCATAATTAAGGTATCTGTATCTCCGCCGGGCGGGGCGACAATGGCTACTAGCGTATCTGCATCCTCTGATGGTGGGTGCTGGGTAGCAATAATAGTTGACTTCACAAAACTCAATCAGGACATCGTGATAAAACTCTCGGCTGATGGTAAACAGACGGGGAGTTATACCGGGTTTTCAATGCCGTCTACTGTATGTTTCGATCCTAAGGACAAAGGTTGCTGGGTCGCTGACTCTAATAATGGTCGAATCGTAAAACTGTCAGCCGCTGGTCAAAAGGTGGTCAACCTTAGTGGTTTCGGACAACCCAAAGCTGTAACCGTAGCTTATCCCGTGAAAAAATAACACATCCCTAACTACTGGCATTGTCAAAAATAAAATGAAAACAAACACGGAGACACAAAGCCACGGAGAGTTGAGAGAAAAAAAGAAATATTGTATTCTCTGTGTTCTCCGTGACTCAGTGTTTATATATTTTACAATGTCACTACTTTCAGGAGGGGAGTTTTTAGAATATCAGGAGGTTGTATTTGAGAAGAATATATATGGATCATAATGCAACAACTCCAGTTCATCCCGCTGTTCTGGAGGCTATGTTGCCCTATTTTACTGAATTCTATGGTAATGCTTCAAGCGTTCATACGTTTGGACGTGAAGCACGTAATGGTTTGGAAGAAGCTCGTGAGAGAATAGCGAACCTTATAGGCGCACAGACGAGTGAAATTATTTTTACAAGCGGAGGTACAGAGTCAGACAACTTCGCTATTGAAGGCGCTGCTTATGAAAACACCAAAAAAGGAAAACACATTATCACTTCTCTCATTGAGCATCCCGCAGTGTTGAACACCTGTAAGCATCTTGAGACGCATGGTTTTGAGGTTAATTATCTGACTGTGGATAAATACGGGGTAATTGATCTGGATGAACTCAAGGATCTTATAAGAGATGATACTATTTTATTAACGATAATGCATGCTAATAATGAAGTGGGTACAATTCAACCTATGAAAGAGATCGGTGCAATCGCAAAAGAGAAAGGCATAATCCTCCACACTGACGCTGTACAAACAACAGGTAAAATACCTGTGAACATTAATGAGCTTGGTATTGATCTTATGTCTATGTCTGCTCACAAGCTATACGGACCAAAGGGAATTGGTGCATTATACATGCGCAAAGGCACTAAAGTAGAGCCGCTTATTCGAGGCGGACACCATGAACGAAACCGTAGAGGCGGTACAGAAAACGTTCCGGGTATAGTAGGATTTGGTAAAGCGGCGGAGTTAGCTTCTGCTAGTATGGAAACAGAGGGCAAACGCCTCTGGAATCTCACTGAGAAGCTGAAGAATGGGCTTATTGAGAAACTGGACTACGTATATTCTAATAGTCATCCTGTGAATAGATTGCCTAATACGATGAATATTTCTTTTGATTACGTTGAGGGAGAGTCAATTTTGCTCAATCTTGACATGAAAGGAATTGCGGCATCAACAGGTTCTGCGTGTTCGTCAGGTTCGCTTGAACCATCTCACGTCCTGCTTGCATTGGGAATATGTGCCGCAACTGCGCAGGGAACGATAAGGTTTTCTCTTGGCAGGGCTAACACCGAAGAAGATGTGGATTATTTAATTGAGGAACTTCCATCAATAGTAACTCGTCTAAGGGCAATGTCACCTCTCTATGCAGATAGAGTCAAAGAGAAAGTATGAAGGATGAAGGCGGAAAGATGAAAATAAACACAAAGACACAGGGAAGATACTAGATACTAGATGTGAAATACAAGATATAGATATTATCCTGCATCCTGTATCTTGCATCCTGTATCACTTTTTCTACATGTCTTTGTGTTTAATTTTTTTACAGTGTTGATTTATTTAAAAAAGGAGTGAAAGATGATCAAATTTTCTGTATGTATCGAAGCTCTTTATAACAAACTACCCTACGTTGAAAGGATCGAAAGATCCGCCGCTGTCGGAATGAAAGCATTTGAGTTCTGGGGATGGGGTGGTAAAGATATTGATGCGTTTAAGTCAGCGAAGGATAAGTTCGGTCTTGAAGTCGCTACTTTTGGCTCAGACGCCGGCGGACCACTGGTTGATCCAGCTAATCGCAGTAAGATCGCTGATGGAATGAAAAAATCAGCAGAGGTTGCTCATAAGCTGGACTGCAAAAGCCTGATCGTTACTACCGGCAATGAGATCGCAGGGGTCAGCAGGGAAGCACAACATCAGAGCATCGTTGATGGCTTGAAAGTCGCCGCAAAGGTAATGGAAGACGAAGGGCTTATGCTCTGTTTAGAACCACTTAACATACTGGTAAATCACAAGGGATATTATCTAGCTACTTCAGCAGAGGGATTTCAGATACTAGATGAGGTTGGTAGCCCGAATGTGAAACTTCTCTATGACATATATCATCAGCAGATCACCGAAGGAAATCTGATTGACACAATAACTGCAAATATTGATAAGATCGGACATTTCCATCTGGCAGACGTCCCCGGCAGGCACGAGCCCGGAACAGGCGAGATAAACTACAAGAATGTCTTTAAGAGCATATCCGAAACCAACTATAAAGGTTTCCTAGGTACTGAATATTGGCCAATTGGTTCAGATGATGATTCTCTGAAGGCGCTCCTTGAGATGACTAAGGATATGTAATATTACTAACTTATGAACGGGAAGATATATCCTGTTCATAAGTTCTAAAGAGTTATAATAAGTTTATAATACTATAGGCTACATAACCAACGGGATAAAGAAGCTAATTGGTTATCGTCATTCAAATTTGCGGCATTTGCTAATATATCATTCTGTAACTGATTCCAGATCTCAGATGCCATTTTAGACTCTATAGCAGAACCTATAAAGAAAATATATGGTTTATGTCCAGCCTTTTCAAATGTTTCCCTAATACGACTGAGAGCAGTTTGTGCCGTTTTCCAGTGTTCATCAGCCCCCGCAGGATCTATTCCTCCCTTGAGTTCACCAAGCGAAATATATGAAGATACTGAACTAATTATAGCTTTAGCATTTCGCTTGTCAGAAAGTTCTTTTGAATCACAATTAAATAAACACAAATCTACATTATTTCCGACAATTGGTACGTTTCGATTATAAAGCATCGTTCGGTACTGTTCATCTTTGCACCAACTAATTCCATCTATGAATAATTCAATATCGGCATCTTTCTCTTGTGATTGTACCCATTTTTCTGTTTCAGAATGAAACCATTTATATGGTTTACCAGCGATCCTAAGAGCAGAGATAATAGAACGAGTCAGCTTTCTTTGAGCTAATACTCCGCCAATGTTTCGCATTGAACCGCCTAGACTATCTCCACGTATTACAAGGAATCTGAAGACCAATTCTTCAATGAAATTCGTTCCTGCTGGTTCAAGAAAGTTTCGTATAAACTCTTTTATTGTTTTTAAATTATCATCAGGCAAAAGATGTTTTTTCGCTTTATCTGATACACCCGATGCAGTTAGCAAAGCTGATTGTATATCGGCAATATTTAGTAAATCAGATGGTGTTTTAGCTTTTGAAGCGGCAACTTTCAATGCTCTTGCTTCCTCAACATAAGGTGTAGATTGTCTGTTTTTTTCCAAAGCTAGTAATACAAAACCTGCGCGAACTGCTTCATAAGTGGTCTCTAAATCTATACTTGATCTTAAGTGTTGAAGATATGATTTATTCATTTAGCTTCCTCCACACATAAACGCACTTGCGAAGGAGTTTTCGTCCATGCTCACCCATCTGCTGGCTACTATTGCCTTTTCCATTTGGTAATACTAAAATGTTTTCCAAATTGAATCCAAGCTTTTCAGCAAAACTCGAAAGTATCATATCTACAGAGATACTTGCACCAGCATATCGTACATTATCATTGACCATAAATAATAAAGTATCAGGTTTCATTACTCTTGAGCATTCAGCAATTACGCAAGCCATTTCGTAGAAATAACCACGAACCATTCTGGGAATTCCGTTGTTATTCAACATGCCCTGTTCTTTTTGATCGTCTAAGTATTGTAGTATAGCTTGCAATAATTCATGTTGATCTGCAACTGTGATAGCATTAGACCATTCAGGATTTATATCTAATAGGTTCTTGGTACGATTTTCAACAGTGCAACTTAACATTTGCTGACGAAGGTTTGTTAATTCTTGCTCGTTTATGCCCTGTAAAGCTAATTCTAGTGCATAAGTACGAGTATAATCATAGCGATTACAATATGGAGGAGATGTTATTATGGCATTGTATCTAGCATCAGGCAAAGCAGGCATTATATCAAGACATGAACCTTTATATAGATTAACTTCACCTTGTGGGTTCTTAGTGGCGAAAAACCCTTTTTCCTTCATTTGTCTTATATCAGAGACGATTTCATTTATTTTATTACAAATAGCTTGCTCAAAGCTGAGAATTAATCCCTTGTCGAAAGGTACTTTCCCCTGTCGTCTTTCTGACCTGTAATCCCATCTTAGATATTGACCATCTTTACGTGTATAACTTACCGATTCCAGAACACACAATAGAACAAATCTTAAAACAGCCTGTATATGTTCACTTTCTTGTGTGTATGTGAAAATATATTTCTCGATTTCCTCTTTTGTTTGTTCAGGATATGCGTTTCTTGTGATACGTAATTCATTCAGAGAAATTCTTTGATTTGATTGCTTCCACGGTTGCACTAAAGACCATTTTTCGATTGTTTTAATATCGTCATCACTAAATCCTTCAAGAATTCTCTTTGTAGTGATTATTTCCTGTCCAATTGGAAGCAATTCAATACCGTCAGCATTCATTTCTCTTTCACTAGCTGTGAATAAAGCTGTTCCAATACCAGCAAAAGGATCCAAAATTGAGCCATTTATGATATTGTATTTATTAAAAAGATATTCTACTAAAGATGGTGAAAAGGCTTCTTTGAATTTATACCACCGATAAATGGCTTTATTTTTGCTAGCTTGAAAGCTTACTAGCGAACGAGATAGGCGGGGTTCAACACAGAAACGATTTTTGAAGTGTTGATATAATTCATGATCAAGGCGTTCAATCTCATCTAAATCTGCCTTTTGATCCAAGATTATGGATTTATTAGATACATCAAAAATTACAGTTTGGTTTAACATTAAACTATCCCATTATTATTCTCTCTTATATGACATTTTATAGTGTAAGTGATTTTAAATCAATCACAGATTAGTCATGTTCTGAACGTCCTCAGTTCTGCCGACTATCCATAATACGTCATGCTCTTTGATTATGTCTTCAGCACGAGGGACATAATTGATCTCCTCTTCGACTACGTAATTCCCGCTTTTGTCTATCTTTTCATATTTTCGTTTTATCAGTACGATGTTTACACCATATTTACTGGCAATCTGTAGCTCTCCTATGTTCTTTCCCCAGAATCGTTTTGGCGATTCTAACTGCGCTATACTGAATTCTTCGTGATTTTCGAGGTTTATGCAATCTACAATTGCGGGTGAAGCTAATGTGCGAGCCAGCTTTTGCCCCATCTCAACCTCCGGGAAAACTACTCTGTCTGCGCCGATATTTCTTAGTATTTCTTTATCTATGTGTTCTAAAGCTCGACTGATGACTGTCTTAACGCCTATTTTCTTTAGAAGCACAGTAGTTAAAACAATCGATCTAAAATCTTCTTCGCCCATGCTAACGATAGCTATGTCAACTTTATCAATGCCCTGGGATTTAAGCACCTCCTCGTCCTCACTGTTAAGTATAACAGCAAAAGCAACCTTGTCTTTTATAGCTTCGACACGATCTCTATTTTTATCAACTGCTATTACTTCTACTCCTCTTTCTGCTAGACCGATGGCTAAACTTCGACCAAAACGCCCGAGACCGATAACTGCGGCTTTCATGCCGATAGATTTCGCCTCCTTAAAACTTAATGGTTACTTCCAGATCTCATAAGACACTATCTCATCAAAGCTTTTTCTTGGTCTTGGATCAGGACTTACATCAGGATAACCCAATGGAAGTAATGCGACAACTCTGGCATCTTTGGGTATATTAAGCAGTTTCTTAACCTCATCTTGTTTGAAAGCGCCTATCCAGCATGTCCCTAAACCTTGTTCAACTGCTTCGAGAGTGATATGGTCAACAGCAATAGCCATGTCAACCGAGTAAGCTGGTTCCTCACAGGGCATAATGTATTTCGCTTCCGTAGCGCAGGCGACTATTACTACCGGGGCTTGCCCCACAAACCTCTGACCATTCGCCGCATCTATTAACTTCTCACGCATTGTCTTATCTGTAACGACGATGAACTTCCGTTCCTGCCGATTTTTTGCAGACGGAGATAAACGAGCGGCTTCAAGAACAGCTTTCAGCTTTTCGTCCTCGATTGGCTTATCTTTGTAGCCTCGTATGCTTCTTCTTGATCTAATAGCTTCCATTACATCCATGAGTACCCTCCTCTATTTATTTAAAGGATTCCAGTTTGATAATATATTCTAGCACTTCTCTTACTTTCTTGAGAGCTATTGCCCTGTGGCTAATCTGATTCTTGATCTCTGTACCGAGTTCAGCAAACGTCTTGCCATAGGATGGGACGATGAATATAGGGTCATAGCCAAAACCTTGATTTCCTCTGGATTCTGTGGCTATCTCACCCTCACAGACCCCCGTTAAAATCTCTATGCTTGCATTTTCGGCTATGGCTATAGCGCATTTGAAGCGGGCAGACCGCTGATTCTGTGGTACGCCTTCCATAAGATCGAGAACCTTTTTGTTCCGTTCTTCGTCAGTAGCATTTTCACCTGCGAATCTTGCGGAATGTATGCCCGGTCTACCGTTTAGGAAGTCTATCTCAAGACCTGAATCGTCTGCCAGCGTGAGTTTGCCTGTTATCTCGGCTATCTGGATCGCCTTTTTGCTTGCATTTCCCTCAAAAGTATCCGTGTCCTCCTCAATTTCTGGAATGTCTGAAAAATCACTAATAGACAGGACATTGAAATCTAAATCAGCAAGGAGTTCCCTTATCTCAACCAGCTTTTTTTTATTTCTTGTTGCTACTACCAAGTCGTATGTCATTTAGGGTTGTAAATCTAATAATTTTCTCATTTAGATTTTAAGTTGGGTTTCGTTCCTCAACCCAACCTACTTTTATTTGTCATTTTAGTTCAACAATATTTTCGCCATCAAGCAGTCTTTTCTGAAGTCCGATGAGTTGTCGGATTCCACTTGCTGCCAGATCGATCAATATGCCAGCATCTTCACGGGTGAATGGATATGCTTCTGCTGTTCCCTGTATCTCAACGAATTTTCCATTTCCTGTCATGACTATGTTCATGTCAACGTCTGCGCTGGAGTCTTCCGCATAACACAGATCGAGCATTTTTTCACCTTTGATTATACCAACACTGGTAGCGGCAACGAAATCTGTTATTGGCATCTCTTTTATCGTCTTTTTGTCTAATAGAAAAGAGCAAGCATCATAGAGAGCTATAAAAGCGCCTGTAATTGAGGAAGTGCGTGTTCCGCCGTCAGCCTGAATGACATCGCAGTCTATCCATATAGTCCGTTCACCAAGCAATTTCATATCTATAATTGCGCGCATTGAGCGACCGATAAGTCTTTGTATTTCCTGAGTGCGACCGCCTATCTTTCCTCGTGATGCTTCCCTCTGACCTCTGGTGCCGGTGGATCTGGGAAGCATCGAGTATTCTGCCGTGACCCATCCACCCTCTCGCTTCTGCCCGTCCTCTTCCATGAATTTTGGAACTTTGTCCTCTATTGATGCGGTACAGATGACTTTTGTGTCACCGACTTCGATAAGAACAGAACCTTCCGCGTGTTTTATGTAATTTCTTGTTATTCTTACCGGTCTCAACTGGTCAAATCTTCTGCCGTCAAATCTTGCCATCATTATCTCCTGAAGTCCTTGTATATTCAAATCTTTAATCTTCAATTTTTAATCCTTTTTCATGTCCCTAGCCGCTTTGATTTTCAATGGTAGACCCCAAATCTGGATGAAACCTTCAGCGGCGGTATGATCAAACATATCACCGACGTCATAGGTCGCCATAGCCTGATCGTATAGCGAATATGGTGATTTTGCACCGACTACGCTGCAATTGCCCTTGTATAATTTAACCCGTACGGTTCCAGTTACATTTTTTTCAATCACATCAATGAAAGCATCCAAAGCCTCACGCAATGGGCTAAACCAGAGACCATAATATACCAGGCGTGAGTATTCATGAGAGATTTTTTCTTCTTTGAAATGGATAGTCTGCCTGTCTAAAGTCAGTTCTTCAATGGCTTTGATTGCGGAGAACAGAATCGTTGCCGCAGGACATTCATAAGTTTCTCGTGATTTGATGCCTACTAAACGATCCTCAACATAGCTAACCCGACCGACGCCGTTTGCACCGCCAATCTTAGACAGCGTATCAATCAACTCAACTGACGAAAGTTCCTTTCCATTAATCTTTACTGGAATTCCTGACCTGAATTCAATCTCAACGTAAGTCGGTTCATCTGGGGCTTTTTGTGGAGATAACGTCAATTCAAAAACATCATCTGGCGGTTCAAGCCAGGGATTTTCCAGAATTCCACACTCTATGCTTCTACCCCAAAGGTTCAGGTCAATGCTGTATGGACTTTTCTTTGTCACCGAAACAGGAATATTGTGCTTTTGAGCGTATTCGATCTCTTCGTCTCTGGACTTCATTGACCATATACGAACAGGTGCGATGATTTTAAGCTTTGGGTCTAAAGCCATTGCTGTAACATCAAGGCGTACCTGATCGTTGCCTTTCCCTGTACATCCGTGAGCTACTGCATCAGCGCCTTCTTGCTGGGCGATCTCAACCATTCGTTTGCCTATGAGCGGCCGTCCCAGTGCAGTAGCCAGCATATATCTGGACTCGTATATAGCACCTGCTTTAAGAGCCGGGAATACGTAACCCTTGACAAATTCTTCTCTTAAATCCTCAATGTATACCTTTACTGCGCCTGTATTCCTTGCTCTCTGTTCAATGGGGTCTAATTCTTTCCCTTGACCGAGATTAGCGGTGTAGGTTATCACTTCTGCGTTATATTCTTCTTGAAGCCATTTTAGAGCTACCGATGTATCCAGACCGCCTGAATACGCCAAAACCACCTTTTTTACTTGCATTTTAGTTTTGCACCTCTTGTTGTTGATTTGAATCACGAATTTTACGAACTAAAATAGGTCTATAAGACTAAAAATTAAATCAGCTTTTCGATCTCCTCGATCTTATTAGTGATTTTGATTGCTTCTTTAATCTTTTCTAGTTTTTCGAGGGATTCAATCTTCTTTACTTTGTCCATTAAGACTATGCCATCAACTCCGAATTTTATCTCCAATACAAATGATAGTGCTTCATAAAGACCTTGCTTTTTCCCTTCCTTTATTCCTTCCTCTTTTCCTATTATAATACCCTTTTATATTCCTTCTTCTTCAATAAATTCGTAAACCGGTGATTGTATCATTATATCTCTTTCGCTATATCTACAATTCTCTTTGCCGTTATGTCGTATTTCATTATGTATTCTGTTCAAGGTCTTTTATGAATTGCTCAACAATATTACGCCATCGTTTAAATTCCCCTACAACATTATCTTTCGGATAATTACCATTATCAGAATACTCAATATGGAGTGCATTGATTATGTCATCAAATTTTCTCCTAAAAACTTCCGGCAATGACCAACAAAAATTTCCTAAAAGAGCCTTTTCTCTGTTTGAATATGCCATAACAGCAAGACGAGTTGCATCGAATAATTTATCAAAAGAATCTCTATAAACCTCATCTTTTATATCAGCATCTGTTTCATTATCAGCACTCAAAAAAATATCATCTGCTCGATGCAAAGATTTTTGTATTCTTTCTAACGTAATCACTGGAACATTCAGAATACTCTTTAATGAATCGCCATTTCCATAGAGAATACATCCAGTTGATTTTATTCCAATTGCTATTGAGCCTTCTATTTGTTCACAAGTCTCTCTTATTATGAGGTCAACGTTTTTAGAAAAATCTGCTATTAATTTACAATAGATTTCAATGGATTTTCTTTTAGTTGTAGTCACAAATAGATCAATGTCACGGGCTAAAGATGGCGCATAAACGTAGGATCCGAATAGTATTATATCTTGAATGTCCTGGTCTATATTCAGAAGCGCCTTGCATAGATCATCAAGTTCTGATTCGCTTATAATATCTGTTTTTAGTTTCATCTGATCACGATCCTTCTGAAGAAACAGTCCCAAGTTGAAAAATCTAACTACTGATTCACCGAATTAGTTTTTTATAATAATGGATTCCCGTTTTCACGGGAATGACAGCAACATGATTGTCATTCCCACGCAAGTGGGAATCCATAAAAATCAATTCGGTTGACCACTACTCTACTGAGATTTGATAACTGCCCATGTGATCGGGAGTTTACCCTGTGCTTGAACAGCCGCTCCCTTTATACCATTATTCATGATACTGTTAATATCAGCTTCAGTCAATGCTGAGTTGAACAAGACAACATCATCTATCGTGCCATTTATCCATTGATAGTTCTCTGGCGAGCCTCCGACCCATATTTCTGCTGGAGTACCGGGTGTATCGCCTGTAGCAATCACTTGCTCTAGAACCAGAGCGCCATCCGCATAAACCCTGATGAAACCATTTTTAGTATCTATTACGCTAGAGATAAAGTACCATTGTTTTGTTTTAAACACTCTTGCGCTAGCAATACCTCTACCCCAGTTCCCGCCTGCATCCAGAGTTCCACAGTGCATACAATCATTTGGGGCGCCTGCTGAACTCCACGATGAGAAATAGAAAAATCTTGCATTAGGTTCGCCGATACAACTTATGTATCCAAACTGTTGTTCTGTAGAAAGGTCTGCAAAGTTTGCCCATAGACATTCCGAGAAAAATGTTTTTCCAACGCCAGCGACTGTTGTAGTGTTAATTGAGTGATTAGCACCTGGAAGTAATAATCCTCCGCCATTTTTTCCATTAACCCATTTAAAGCTAGCTCCTTTTATTGTGCCATCGTTACCATTGCCGCTTTGATCCTTAACCGTATCACCAGCACCTTCCTCAAATGTATAGATTAGAAAAGCAGTCTTTATGTCAAAAGCCTTGCTTTGCCCGGTAAACACAAGACTGACGGCAAACATAACAGTTATTATCACCAGAAAAATCCGCATCTAATATCCCTCCATTCATCATAAGGTCACGATAATGAAGTTTGACAAAATAATCGGGTAATTCAGAAAAAAGCTTTTTAAATCCCCCTTATCCCCCTTTGTATGAAGTTTAACTAAATAATTGGGTAATAGAATTAATAATTTTTTTCTGGATTCCCGCCTGCGCGGGGATGACATTTTGCGTGTGTTTGTCATCTATGAAAAAGTTTGTCATTCCAGCGAAGGCTGGAATCCAGTTTAAGTTTATTACCCGATTAATTATTCAATGTTCATTCAAAGGGGGAGTCAGAGGGGATTTGATTTGCATTATTATATTACCCAATTAATTATTTAATGTCCATCACTGTAACCCTACGATAATTTGTTTTACTGAGTCTTTATCTTTCCCCAATCAGTAGCGACTTTGCCGCCAGCTTGGACAGCAGTGGTGTTAAAAAAGCTAGCGATTCCACTCGCCATTATATCATTAATGTCACTGTCGCTCAATGCTACATTAAAGAAAGCGACGTCGTCAATTGTTCCAGCAAGCCATGTGTAGCCCTCTGGACTACTGCCAGACCATATTTCGGCGGGAGTTCCCGGTGTGTCACCTGGATCTATCGCTTGCTCCTGAACCATTGCTCCGTCCATATAGACCCTGATAAATCCGTTCGCTGTGTCTATAACACTGGTAACGAAATACCACTGGCCTGTTTTGAATTCTCTTCCAGTAGCAATACCCCTACCCCAGTTTCCACCGGTATCAAGAGTTCCAGAGTGAATGGCATCGTTTGGCGCCCCTGCGGAACTCCATGTTGAAAAGTAGAAGAATCTAGCATTAGCAGTTCCTGTGCAACTTATATAACCAAATTGATTTTCAGGAGTAAGATTATCAAACTTAACCCACAAACATTCAGAAAAGGCTGAACTTCCAACACCTTTTGTTGTAGTGGATTTAATATAACCGGTTGCTCCATCAAGGCTAACACCGCTACCATTTTTGCCAGTAACCCAACTAACGCCACCAGTAATCGCTCCATCATTTCCCTGGCTACTCTTATCTGCAACAGTAGTACCAGAGCCTTCATCAAATGTCCAGACTACATAGGCACTGCTGGGATTAACAGCCGCAATTCCATATCCAACAAATAATCCAACAAAGAGCATACTGACAAAAGCAATAAGTATAAAACGTCTCATTATACGTTCCTCCCATGAATTGATGTTCCAAAGCATTGCATCATGCTAATAAAATGGATTTAGCCTATCAATAGAGAACTCTCTGTGACCAAGTATTTCACTCTTAGTCATTTTTCCTGATGCGATTTCAATTATTTCATTGAATATCCTTTCTCCCACCTCCTCAACTGTTTCTGTGCCGTCAACTATCGTTCCGGCGTTTACGTCCATGTTATCTGACATTCTGGAGAACATCAGAGAGTTAGTCGCTATCTTGATTACAGGGGCAATCGGCGATCCTGCGGGAGAGCCGCGCCCTGTGGTGAAAGTGACTATCTGCGCCCCAGAAGCCAGTTCTCCTGCTATGGATGAAGTATCCTGCCCCGGTGAGTCCATTATCACCAGTCCTTTGCAGGATGGCTTCACTCCGTAATCAACAGCCTCGTTTATTGTGCAAGTGCCAGCTTTGGCGACTGCACCAAGAGATTTTTCTTCAAGTGTAGTGATACCGCCTGCGATGTTCCCCGGAGCCGGGTTCGCAAGGCGAATGTCCACACCGATAGCCTTTGCCCGATCTTCAACTTTCTGGACGAACCAGAGAATCTTTTGGGATACTTCCTCGTCAACAGCCCTTTCTGCAAGTAAATGCTCTGCGCCTATCATCTCGGTAGTCTCTGCCAGAATGACGGTTCCACCTGCTTCCACTACGAGATCGCTGGCATATCCGGATGCTGGATTTGCAGAAATTCCAGAACAGGCATCCGAACCACCACATTGAGTTGCCAAGATCAGTGATTCTATCCCAACTTCCTCTCTTTTCAATTGAGAAGCGTGATTAACCAATTTTTGAGCGATCTGTGAGCCTTTTCGTATGGATTCAAGCGTTCCGCCATTATCCTGAATTATTAATGTTTCCAATGGCTTTCCAGAAGTCTCGATCTCTTCTGCAACTTCAGGCACGCCTATTGTCTCACACCCAAGACCTACAACTAGAACTGCCGCTATGTTGGGATTCTTTGCAATCCCTGTCAGGATGCGCTTAGTCTGCTCTTTATCTTCGCCGTTTTGCGCGCAGCCATGCTCATGCACCAATGCAACTGTCCCCTGCACTTCCTCTGATATGCGTTTTGCAACGTGGCTTGCACAGACGACTGTTGGCAGGATCAGGACATAATTCCTGATACCTACCGTACCATCAGTTCGTTTATATCCGAGAAAAGTCGTTTTCACTTAGCCATTCCTCTTTCACCTGAAAGGTTTTTTGTGTGTACCAGTTCACCAACAGCAATATTTTGAGTCGCTATACCGATCCTCTGCCCATATTTTATGATACCTTCGTCCTTGTTTACATCTTTCAAGGCTACCTTGTGACCAAACGGAATTAATTCTTTGACTGTTATAGTACCTCCATCATCAGTCAAAAGGACAGTATCAGCTTTAACCTCAACTCTTGCAGTGGCGACGTTATCTTTTGGGTCAGCGATTATGAATTTGTCTTTGATTTTTATATATTTTTCCATGTTTTTATACTACCATACAGTATGATTTATGTCAAGTATCATTGCTTTTTTAGTTCATTTAATATCTCTAATAGATATGGTTTTATCGAAGGCAAACGCTCCTTAGCAACCTTCCACACAATTTCGTAATCTATCATAAAATAAGCGTGTATGAGTTTATCACGGGTCCTAGCCATATCACTCCAAGGAATATTGCTATATTTATTTCTCACATGGATTGGTATATTCTTTGATGCCTCTCCAATTATCTCAAGCAATCCAATAACTGCAAGTACAGTCCTATAATCTTCAATGAATTGCTCGTAATTCATATCAGCAACAAATTTTTCAATCCACTCTATGCCTTCTACTATGTCTTTGATGAAAAAAATGTAATCCCTTTTCATAGGTAAACTACTTCATCTAATATTTTATCCTTCAATTCCGGTCTAAGTACATTTTTTCTTACCATATCTGTTCTTACTTTTATTAGCTTTTCAACATAAGTCTCAAATTCAAGAAATGTGAAAAGGTCTGGAACCTCATCAAAATCAACGAGTATATCTATATCGCTTGTCTTTTTTTGTTGACCTTTCACATAAGAACCAAATATCCCGATCTCTTTGACTTTGTACTTATCTTCGAATTCCTTTTTGTGTTGTTTTAGTATATCATTAATTTCTTTAAGTGATTTCATTTTATTACCTCAATCAAAATTTAAGGTACTGTCAATATCACAATAAAACTAATTGGATATATCAACTTTGGCATTAACTGCTTCATTTTTAACAGTGCCTTCCTTGTTACCTTCGATCTTGTTGCCTTTAATTGTTATCCTATCGGCTTTCGACTCGATCCATACTCCATACTGCTGGGTCTTTTTGCCATCTGGTTGATTATCGCTTATCTCGTTTCCAGTGATGATAATATCGTGAGTTTCTCCACGTATAAAAATGCCCGATCCTTCTCCACCAGTGCCGTTGTTGAGTATCTTGTTGTTTTCCAGCAGGTTGCGATGTCCGCCTGTGTATTCTGGCTCATTTCGGAAGAAAATGCCGTGACTCTTGTTGCCGATGACAATGTTATTTCGTAAAATGTTATCTGAGTCCTTATGCCCTATTGATATGCCGAACTGACCGTTATTTCTAAGTTCATTTCCTTCAAATAATCCAAAACGCACTCGCCAGCAGAGAAACAATCCGTCTCCACCATTATCATGAGCGAGATTGTTTTTCATTATCGGTCGCTGTGAGCCGCTGCCGGGATGGAATCCAAGATTTGCATTATTGTATGAAACGCAGTTCTCTACAATAGTGTCGTTGCTCTGCTGGAAGCTGATCCCGTCTCCATTGTAGTCGTGGATTATACAATCCCTGATCTGAGCGTTCTTTGCACGATAGAGGAAAATCCCTGCTCCTCGGCAACCATTCAGAGGATCATTTTTTTCTTTGTTTCCGTCAATGGTTAGTTTCTCTATACGGATATTATCCACGTAATACCCACTCACCACAGGGAAGGTATTTTTGGCTGTCGCACCATTATATACCATACAGTCTGCATTTAATGGTTTATTGATAGCAAAATTATTGCCATCACGAGATATTATTGTCGCCACTGTCGTATGGAATCCGCCTGAGTTTTTATCAGCAATGGTCACACCTATCCCTACCTCGAAACCAGATGGATCAGCAGGGGTTATCTCCTCCTGACCATAGTCTCCATCTGTTGCAAGGGCGGAACTAATGCCATCAGACTTGCGAAGTATAGTATCCTCCGCTTGCCCTATTACAGTGATGTTACTGCGCAGATGGAGTGAGTCATTCATAAGATAAGTTCCTGCACATACGTAAACTGTCCCCCCGCCAAATCCAGCGACGTAATCTACAGCGGATTGTAACGCTCTGTTGTCTGAACCGATAATATCGGCATCCTTTATCCCGACGGTTATTGACACACGTTCAACCATATTTGATTCTCCTATTGCAGTATTGATTGACAAAAAAACTAGAAAGACCGTAAAAACGGTATATTTGAAATGAGCAAGCTTTATATACTCCAATTTTCCACCCTCAAACCCTTTAATCCTTCTAAACGTTAAAAATCCTCGAATTTATATAGATTTTCGCTGGATCTTTCAGACTTAAACACACCATATAGTAACTCACCTCATACAACAACGCAGGTAGTTAATAAAACATCCTCTATTATAACATATTTAACTTACACCATCAATTATATCATCGAGTCCTCTAAGTGTTTCCACACACCACCTCTATCATACCTCGAACTGAATTTGCTAGATAGACTTTTTCTGCTTCTAAAATGTCTCTCTCGTATAATACTTTCTCCTCCATAAGAAAATCATTATCAAATAAGTGACGTCTGAATACACCATTCAGTAAGCCGCAATGAATTGGCGGAGTGTAAAACTTGCCTTCTTTTAATATGAAAACGTTTGAGATTGCCCCTTCGGTAACTTCGTTCCTATTATTCAGGAATATAACATCATAATAACCTTTTGAACGAGCCTTTTGTAGTTCGTCGTCATATAATTTTCTATTCGTGGTCTTGTGATACAAAAACCTGTCATTCGGGTCAGTTTTGACATTAGATATTATTATTCGTTTTGGTTCTGTTGTATTATTGTCAAGTTCCGAAGATGATACAGTGACTTTGCCATCTCTATGTAATAGCAGTCTTAACCGATATTTTCTGTCATTATTAAAGCTTTGGGCTTCACGTTCTAAAGCCTGAATAGCCTGAAATTCATCGCAGCCAAAATTGAAGTATTCAACGGATTCTTTTAATCTTATCAGATGAAGTTTCAAAAGGTAGAATTCGCCATCTTGCCACAGCATCGTCTCGATCAGTTGAAAATCAATATATTTTGATGTTAGGAAATTGGCTTTCAACAGACATTCATCAAATTCTGATTCTGCGTCAGAATCATAGACTATTCCACTGCCTATGCCCATTTCTCCGTTTTTATTGGCTCTATCTAATACAACCGTTCTGATAGCTACATTGAAAACGCTTGTGTTATCCGGGGCTATGTACCCAATACTGCCGGTATAAACTCCTCTTGGCTCTTTTTCCAGCTTGTCTATGATTTTCATTGTGCTTATCTTGGGCGCGCCGGTAACTGAACCGCAAGGGAACATGCTCTTAAAAAATTCCAGCCATTTAACGTTATCCCTTAATTCAGACTGAACAGTTGATGTCATCTGGAATAACGTCTCGTATTTCTCGATCTCGAACAGCTTGCTCACCCTGACACTTCCAATTTTTGATATTCTGCCGAGATCATTGCGAAGCAGATCAACGATCATGACATTTTCTGCACGATTTTTTACTGAGTTAAGCAATTCTTCTGCTTTGCAAGCGTCATCAGTGTTATTAATTCCACGCTTTATGGTTCCTTTCATGGGCTTTACGGATACATAATCTGATGATCTCCGAAAAAATAATTCAGGTGAGAGTGATAGAATATCTTTATTCTGGCATCTTATGAAAGCTGAATATGATGCGGATTGTTTCATACATAAACTAAAAAACAGACTTTTCGCATCCCCGTCGTAATTAAACTTGTGCTTGAATGTGTAATTGACCTGATAGGTTTCGCCACGAGCAATCGCTTCCCTGATAGATTCAACATCCTGAATGTATATGCTTTTCTCAACATTATTTCGGATGTTGTTTACTTGGCAATCTACCATTTCTTTGGGTTCATACTGCTCAAATAAGCATCTTATATCTTCGAGTTCTTTCGACTTCGGTGTAGAAATGAAGCTTGCGCCTGACGGTCTAAAATCCCCCCTTCCCCCCTTTTCAAAGGGGGGATTGAGATTTTCTCCATTTTCAAAGGGGAGAGCCAAATTTTCCCCCTTTTGAAAGGGGGATAAAGGGGGATTTAAAGGTCTGCAATTTTTATTTTTACACTTAACTTCAAAAAACCTATCTTCGCTGGAATAGAACTTGTTATCCCTGTGATCATATACTATCGGATTTTTGTATACGCCAAACCAGAGTAATGGGATATTTGAGGAGTGTATATTATCTGTGACATGCTCAAAGTATAATCCCGCTTCGTAGCTGATGAATCCAGCCAGATAGTAACCATCTTGAAGGTATTTTTCAATATCTGATAGTGCTTCGATAAGTTCTTGTTTGCTAAAACAGCAGATGCGGCCAATCGGTGACGTAAAGACGTAACTATGATAATTATCTGAATCTATTAGACCATTCCATAAGAAAACGAAATCGTCCTTTTGATCCAGATAATCAAGTAAGAATAGAAACAGTTTTTCATTATTCATATTTTAAAGCCATCCAGCTACTGTCCATATAGCGCTTGCACGGGTAAAGACAGTATCTTTGAGTGCTTCAGTTTCGGTGACGGGGTTATGCCCATACTTACGCTTGAATTCTTCGTGAATCCTTCGTTCAATCTCAGTTTCACCTACAATTGGCAGATCAATCCATCTGTTGCCAGTTATCCCGCTTTCTTGCACAGCAACGCAAAGCTCAAGATCACGCAGAGCGTTTTCAGCACCGTATATAAGATCAACGTTCTCTGTAAGTGCGCTGTGCATACTGCAAAGGATGCTTGCCTTAGCAACTTCGTCAGTTCCAGATATTCTGTATTTTTTGAATGGATTTGACCACGTTATCGGCGGGTCAGTATCTATGCGAACGTGATCCAGCACTTGCTCACCGTTTATTTCTTCGTAGACATCTCTGAACGAATAATGTTTATCCCCCTCAAATAGAACTAATTCACTTCCAGAAAGGTAGCCATTAGTTCCTTCAATCTCCCATAGACTTGATCTTGGACCGGGTAATGGTTTTCCATATTGGCACGTCACACCGTTCTGGAACTCTATTATTGCACTCTCCCATATTCTTGTGTTTGATGGGTCTCCGCCGTAGCTGATGTATTCAGGCACTTCCACCTTGCCAGCGTAGCCGAGAACTCTCTTTGCTTCGCTTCCGAGTATCATACGAACAGCGTTAAAGCCATGATAAGCGCCGGAAGTATACCATAAACGCACATGCAATATTTTTCCTAACAGACCAGATTCTACTATCTTCTTTTTTAGCCTTTCGTGAGGCCAGACCCAGACGTTTTCTGCGATCTCAAGCTTTACTCCATTCCGTTCGCAACTTTGAATTATGGCGTTTGCGACTTTCGTTGTAATAGCTATCGGTATCTCACGGATAATGTTGACTTTGTTCTCTGCTGATATTATCGTCATTACGCTGAGGGAATCAGTAGGTGTGAGTCCGAAGAATACGTCTGGTTTTTCTGTTTGAAGCATTTTTTCTGCATCGGTATAAACGGTTTCTGCGCCATGCTTTTCAGCGGAGGATTTAGCACGATCAATATTCTTGTCGCAAATAGCGCAGAATTTATATTTATCGGTTAGCTTTGCGATGGTTGCCATGTAGTCGTTTGCTCTGGGACCAGCGCCAGCGACTGCTATACGAAGTATGCTCATTTTTGTCCCTCCTAAGTGTTTCTATTGGTAAATTTGTATGTCAATGGATATTTTATATACCAGAACCATTAAGCTACACGAGGTTTAGCTATTATTTCCAATACTTTTAGAGAGAAGAAATCTGTTGAATATGCAGGTTTGACGATAAGTGCAGTATCCGCACCAACACCCGTACCCGCTATCGCTATAACTTCTCGATCTATTGGAATCAAGCCTGCATCAGCGGCATTGACTACTATCTCAACTGCTACTTTTGTTCCTTGTGAGAAAGTATAGTAGGTGTAAGCGATAAGGTCAGTCCAGCTTATTCCGCCGAACTTCTCCATGACTGCATTTCCTACATTACCCATGAGCGAATGCGTGCATGTGAGGAACTTAACGCCCATACCTTCTGCTTCTTTTACTTTTTCGGGATCAGGTGCGCCATACTGTTCCCATATTCCAGCGTGGAGAGTTACGGCAATAATATTGACGTCCTGATCTTTGAATCCTTTAGCGACTTTGATGGCTGTTTCGCCTGTTGTCGTTGCTACAACTACGTGCTTTATGCCAAGTTCCTTGCATCTTTGAGCGGAAAGCTCTATTATTTTGTCTGTATTGATCGCTCCCGTTTCTTCAAAATATGTAATTTTAAGTTCCATTCTTAATCACCTTCCGTATCGCTTATTCATCATGTCATTCCAGCGAAGGCTGGAATCCAGAGGAAGTATTTAATTAGAAACTGTGTTCCCGCTTTCATGGGAATAACATTATATGACAAATTTTTTACTTATAGAATGCGGATAGCGCAGATTAAACAGATTTACGAGGATTTCTCTTTATTTCTTTTCAATCCGCGCAAATCTGCCTGATCCGCGTTCATCAGCGTTCTATTTCCTAAATTCACTTAAACTCTTTGCGTTGTTCTGCGGATGATCTCTTCCTGCTCTTGTGATGATAATTCAACGAATCTTGCGCTGTAACCCGCTACCTTTACCATAAGATTGGGATAGTTCTCTGGGTGATTCTGCGCATCTTTCAACGTCTCCTCGTCAACCATGCTTATCTGCATAGTCATTACGCCAAGATCAACGAATGCCTTTAAGAATCCAACAAACTTGGATCGCCCTTCGTAAGTCTGCAAAGGCTCAGGATCAAAGCGTAAGTCAAGCGAGCTTCCATTAGGGAATTGCGTGAAGTCAATATTTGACAGCGATCTCAATACTCCTGTCGGACCCTGTCGGTCTGTTCCCCATGCAGGATCGAGGTTGCGGGTCAGCATATCCCTTGCATGACGACCATCGGCAGATGCACCAATAACGGAACCCAATCCATAATTGGCAACGAATGAGTAAAGAGCCAACTGCCAGCGTCCACCTCTTGGATTTGTGCGATGGCGCATCTCGGAATAGAGCATGTCGGTTACTTCTTTTGCTAACACATCAACGGATGGATCGCCGTTGCCCCACTTGGGCGCAGATAGCAATTGTCTGCGTATCTGCTCATATCCGTCAAAATCAGCCTGTATCGCTGTTATCAATTCTGACATTGACATTAGCTTTTTTGTAAAGACACATTCTCTGATTGCCATCAGTGAATTAACTACGTTCGGAAGTCCTGAAACGATACATCCAGTGAGATTATATCTTGTGCCACCGGCGCAGACGTCCTTTCCCTTGGCTATGCAATCATCAAAGAACAGCGACATCATAGGATAACGGCGATTGGCTATGTGTGATTCATCAGCGTAATTGACTAATGCGACCAGCTTATCACAAACGTAATGCAATTGCTGTCTAAAGGAATCCATAACCTCGTCGAAACTGCTGAATTTTACTGGATCAGGCGTCTTAAATGCAAGCTGTTCACCTGACAATAACGATTTTCCTTTGTTTAATGACAGTTCAAGCACAAAGGGGAGGTTCAGGTAAGACGCATTCGGATGGAACGCCTCTCTACCGGGGATGGTGTTCTCGTAACAGCATGAGCAGATGTAATCCCTTGCATCCTCGATTGACCTTCCGTGCTTCATCATAGCAGGGATAAGCACTTCATCGTTGACGATGGCGAATCCTAAACCGCCTGTTATGTAATTAGCCGATGACTGCCAGTATTCCTCCGGTGCGTTTTTATGCAATCTGAGCGATATGTAAGGCGCAGGCATGGCGATCCGCAGTGATGCTTCCATGATGAGATAAGTAAGTTCATTGGATGCTTCAGTTCCGATTGCCGTCACTCCGCCTATACTTGCCTGACTGCCCGGTGTGAAAAGCTGGTGAGGTGTATAGTAATCAACGTGACGGAAACAGAGAAGGAATAACTCCATTAGCTCAAGGGCTTCTGCCCTCGTGATGCGCTCTTCCATTATGTCTTTAATGTAGTATGGATAGAGGAATTGATCAATGCGCCCAAGTCCCAACCCACCACCGGGCATACAACCGCCCATCTCCATCGTGACGAGTATATAAACTATCCAGAACGACTGCAACGCTTCACGAAAAGTCGTCACTGGATTTTCTGGAACTCTGGATAATATTTCTGCGGATTCCTGCCATTCTCCTGCTTTCTCCGGATCAGATTCGGACTTTGCTCTTTCCGCTGCCGACTTGCGATAACGCCCTGTGTAAGCCATTATTGCATCACAAGAGAGTAGAGCAGATTCCCAAAACAGCTTTTGTTCCCTGCTTTCAGGTGATTCAGGACGGAAATCAGCTAATCTATCGTTTATGCGATTGCGTATGCCAACGATGCCCTGACTTAGAATATCATCAAGTCCGGGTGTGATATGCCCTTCAAAGCACGCCGCATAGAATATGCTTGCCCTGCGCATACGGTCTGATTCCTCATCAGGTGTACGACCGAAACGTGCATGACCATCTGCACACAAAGCAGGGAATAATAGATTAAAGAAGAAAGGTTCTTCTCCGCCAAGTAAGACGGTGTCTTCCTCAAGAGTTATGTCGCAGTTATCAGCGATATGGCGCAAAGCCTTTACCCTTGCGATGCCCGGAGCGATAACGGCATTTTCGAGGTATATCTGTTTCGCTTCCTCCTGCAATCGCTTATAGTGTTCGGGCATCTCACGCTTTTCAAGACCCATTTGGAAACGCCTTTCACGCAGACGTGCAGATCGTGGAGTACTGCAATCCGGACCAATATTCGGTGCATGAAAATATAACTTTTCTAATGCAATGCTCATAATCATCACTTCTTTTTATCTAACTAATCGTTACCCACAAGCCCATAGGCCATTGTGGATAAAAGATTTAAAACTAAAGTTTTATATGATTCTTAACGATATTCAATATAATATTCACAGTTTTATGCTCTTATCTCGATTTGTATTTATGAAGCATTTTTATTGGCTATTATATAAAAGAAGGTAATATTAAATGTGGTGCAAAAAATGCCAGATGCCCGTTATTACCGTAAACGAGCAGACCAATAACTTTATAACTATCAAAGTCGGACAATGCCGTCACTGTAATGACTACATTGTTGAAAAATGGGAGATAGTAATCGCAAAAGCTATTCACTCAAAAGAAATTAACTTCCATAACACCGACTTAGACCTTTTCTGTTTTCCATTGGAAAATGACTAAAAGTCCAGCAGTTAAAGCCTAGAACCAATTAATTTGCGTAAACCCTCGTTGTATCTACGTTTGCTAGAATATAGTAAGAGTATAAGTGCTGTGGCTTGCCACAGCACTCCATAGTTTAGATGTATTGTCTTAATACTTGAACGCACTTGGGAACAGCGGTCACCGGGTCTTCTCTGCCCTCATATTCGATGGACATATATCCGCTGTATCCGACTTTGACGAACATATCCATGATTCTCTCGAAATCCATGTTTTTCTCTGCCAGACATCTTGGACTACAACCGCATCCTATATCAAAACCAATGTCATACAACTTAGCGTGTACGAAAACAGCGTAGGGCGCTGCCATCTCAATGGATTTATAGCCTTCCTCTTGACCACGACCTTGGAAGTTGCCGAAATCAGGCGTTAAACCGAACCATTTTGAACCAACACCTTGAACGACCTTGACGACTTTTTCGCCAGTGTTGCTGATTGCGCTGTGGTTCTCCATTCCAAGACTGATCCCAAATTCACCTGAATAAGCAGAAAGCTCCTTGAAGTAATTGATGGCATTCTCAAATGCCTGATCTAGTTCCATTCCTTGCGGCATACCACCAGTGTCAACACGCACAGCGGGCGCGCCGAGGAAATTCGCTATATCAACCCATTTCTTTGAGTCTACCATGCCAGCCTCATGTTTTGATGCATCTGCCGCAGGGCAACCGATGGTGACAGCGGAGATATGCAATCCCAACTCCATTGCACGACGCTTAATTTTTATCAGATCAGCTTTCTCTGTCGGAAACATACCAGTCAAAAGCTCAACGCCATCCAGACCAAGCTCGTAAGCCTTGTCTAAAAAAGCATATACGTTCATTCTTCCATCAGCGTAAAGCTGGCGGTAGGAATATGTGGAACATCCTATTTTCATTTCTGTCCTCCTTGAAAAGAAAAATTGCCTATAATGTTTTTCTGTATAGTTTTAGTAGTCACAGCATAGTATATGTGACATGAAACCATCAGTCAAGTTATTATTTTTTGCGGGTCTATCACATTCGTATCTGATTGCCAAGTTTTTTGCCGATATTCTATTATTCCATCTGAAACGAGACCAGAGGATTGAATTTGGATGAATCAAGAATCTTGACAAGCCAAATTTATATCGCTATCATAATGGTTGAAGGTGTTAAAATGATGAAAATCAATTTCAGTATTCATCTATCATCCTTCAGAATGGAGATTAAATATATGATAAATATGAATCCACCAAGTGTTATTGTTCATGAGCTAGTATATGAAAGTGATCTCACCAGAAATCGTCTTAATAAGATGATAGCAAATATCAAAACCAGTGATGTCCAGATAGTGGACGATGCCCGATTTGATGAGATTGTAAGAACAGATGGCTGGTTAGATCATGCGGCAAAACGCACAGGCGAAATAAAGCGTAAACTTGACCCAGTTATCATCTTTAATACCTTTCGATTTGCTTCAGGGGAGGAATTCAGGAGTCTGGCTCAAAAGTACCCCGCCCTTTCATGGTATAACTTTCTTGGCGATGGTCACTGGAGTTTTAGAAACAAATCCGCATATCCGAATCACGTCTGCAAATCGGCTTATGAGATACATTCCGCATGGGGTTGCTATCATGCTTGTGATTATTGCCACGTGAAGGATTTTCTTAACATAATGCTGAATCTTGAAGAGTTTGTGGAACGCCTTGACGTGCTTGTGAAGCGTGAAGCATGGCAGAAGCTATATAAATACGACAACCAAACTGATACGATCTGTCTTGAGCCAGAATACGGTGCTTCAGAACTCCTTGTAGAATACTTTGCACAACAGGATGATAAATACCTGATGCTTTACACAAAAAGCGATAACGTGGATCATCTTCTGAACCTGAATCACAATGGACACACAATAATAAACTGGACGCTCTCTTGTGACACAGTATCGAGGCAGATCGAAAAGAAGACGCCTATTATGGATGAAAGGATAGATGCGGCGCTGAAGTGTCAGGAAGCGGGCTATACTGTGAGATTCAGGTTTTCTCCTATAATCCCTATTAAGAACTGGCAAGCAGAAAATGTAGAGATGATAGAAAGGCTATTTGCAAAGGTTACTCCTGACCTGATCACTATGGACGTGTTGGGGTGGATGACGGCACAGCAGATCAAGGATTCTATGGATTTAGCGCTCTTTGATGATGAATACAGGGAATTGGTTGAAAAACTTGTAGAGAAGGGCGCAGTAAATGACGTAAAACAGATAATACCTCACGATGAGCGACTGAAAATTTATCGCTTTTTCATAAAAGAGCTAAGGAAAGTAAGCAGTAAAACACCCGTTGCTATCTGCATGGAAACTCAGGATATGTGGGGTGAGTTATCTGATGAGTTGGGGATGGAGAAGGATAACTACGTTTGTTGTTGCGGGCCTGAATCTGTTCCCGGACATCCAATGTTATAACCATGAGCCATTCCTGCGGCTGATAGTAAAAACTTGGCAAAATATGATTGAGAATACTGAAATGTGCTTTCGAGTTAATATTCGTCAGAATTTTACTACAATTCGAGAGGTGTAAATATGAAGATTACAAAAATTCGTTTTGTGCGTGTTAAAGGAACGTTTCACTATGATGGTCCTTTGAGCGAAGAAAGGCTTGCTCGCCCTATGGCTTATACAGTGGGGAAACAGAGAAAATGTTTTCATGAAGCACAAGATTAGGCCTGTCAACGGATATATTGAATTACCTAAAGACCCTGGAATTGGCACTGATCTTGATGAGGATGCAGTTGAGTCTCGTGAGGAAGTCAAGTTCTAGTGGCAACTCATTATGAAACCAGAAATTTTAATTAGTAACTGATGAAGCACGGATTTTCACAGATAATACCATTCTATAAATTCATTCAAGAATATGAATAGGCAGGTGTTAAAATTATGAAATTTTTCTTGATGACCGCAATTTTGGCATGTATTATTGTTGGCAAGTGTTATGCAGTATCAATTATAAGCAAGCTGGATTCTGATAGCACCATAACAGTTGATGGCAAAAGATTCTTTCCAATAGGTATCTATTATGTACCAAAGGGATCTGAACCGTTTAAAGAGCTTGCAGATGCCGGATTCAATCTAGTGAAATGCGATACAAAAGAACAGTTGGACATGGCAAACATATACGGATTGAAAGTATGGGTTTCTCTTGGCGATGAGCTTGATCTTTCAAATAAAACAGAAGAACGCAAGCAGTCTATCAAGTCAAAGGTTGCTGAACTCAAGGATCATCCTGCGCTTCTTGCATGGGAGAGCATGGACGAACCAGCATGGACGTGGAAAAGGGACTGGGAACCACGAGCATCCGCTGAAGGTCTTTCACAGGGACATAAATTTGTGAAAGAGCTTGACCCGAATCATCTGCTGTGGATCAATCACGCACCAAGAAATACTGAAAAAACGCTTACAAAATTTAGCCAATATGCAGATATTCTCGCCTGCGACGTATATCCAGTCATCTCTAAAGACATAGATGCAGACAAGACCTACGCCATTATGCCGAATGGAAAACAGACTGATCTTGCGAATCAGACTATAAGCTGTGTTGGAGAATACGTTGACAAGATGAAAATGTCTGCGGGTGAAAATAGAGGAACGTGGATAGTTTTACAAGGCTTCGCATGGGACAATGAGCAGAATCCGAAAAATCCTTTGTATCCGACTTACGAAGAGACAAGATTTATGGCTTATGATGCCATTATTCATGGAGTTAAAGGGATATTCTACTGGGGAACTTATTCCATGCCTCAGCCGTCTCAGCATTGGACTGATCTCAAGAAAGTGTCTCGTGAGTTGGGTGATCTTATGCCTGTGCTGGCATCTCCTGATGTTCCATGTAATTTGACTCTGGATTATGAGGAGATGGGATATTCCATTGATAAGGGTATTGAGTATCTTGTCAAAGAACATGATGGTGTTAAGTATATGATTTCTGCAAATACAACTATCGGACCAGTGAAAGTGAGTTTCTCTGGTATTCCATTATCTGCACAATCAGCGGAAGTTATGTTTGAAAACAGGAATATTGCAATATCAAATAATTCTTTTATGGATACTTATGAGCCTTATGGTGTACATGTCTATAAACTCAAATGAAAGGTATATAATATGCCAAAAAAACAACCTAACATCATATTCTTTTTCACAGATCAGCAGAGATGGGATACCTGCGGGTGCTACGGTCAGGAACTACCCATAACGCCAAATCTTGATAAAATGGCTTCTGAAGGTGTGCGATTTAAACACGCTTTTACTTGCCAACCCGTCTGCGGACCTGCAAGAGCAAGCCTTCAGACAGGTAAATATCCAACTGAAGTTGGCTGTCACACAAACCATCGCATGTTGCCGATTAATGAGCCAACAATAGCTAAATGGTTAAGCGGAGCAGGATACGAGGTTGGATACATCGGTAAATGGCACCTGTCATCATTCGGACCCATAAATGGACCTGACGATTTTCGGGTCAAACCTGTTCCGCTTGAAAGACGTGGCGGTTATAAGGATTATTGGCTTGCTTCGGATACTCTTGAATTTACAAGCCACAGCTACGATGATATGTTCGATGGTAATATGAACAGGCGGGATTTTCCAGAAGGTCGTTATCGTGTGGATGTGCTTGGTGACTGGACTTTGGAGTACCTTGATACCCGGAACGGTGAGAAGCCATTTTTCTTGCTCCTCTCATTTATCGAGCCGCATCATCAGAACGATCACAATCACTATGAGGGACCTATCGGTTCAAAAGAGAAATGGTCTAATTATAAAATCCCCGGTGATCTGGTGGATACTCAAGGTGATTGGCGAGAGAATTATCCCGACTATCTCGGATGCTGTAACAGCCTTGACGAGAATCTTGGTCGTATCCGAAAAAAGCTTGATGAACTCGGTATTGCTGACAACACGATTGTCATCTTCACTAGCGATCATGGGTCACACTTCCGTACCAGAAACAGTGAATATAAAAGGTCATGCCAAGATAGTTGCATCAGAATACCTATGGTTATATATGGTCGGGGGTTCAAAGGTGGTCAGGTGATAGATAATTTAGTCAGCCTTATAGACTTGCCTCCCACGATAATGAACATGGCAGGGCTGGAAAAACCAAATTCTATGCGTGGAAGACCTTTACTACCTCTTGTAAATGGATCAGCAATCAACTGGGAGGACGAAGTATTTTTGCAGATAAGCGAAAGCCACTGCGGTCGTGCTATAAGGACAAATGAATGGAAGTATTCCGTACGCGCGCCAGGAAAAACAGGAGGCGATCCTGACAGCGATGTTTACGTAGATGACTATTTATATGACCTGAATGCCGATCCACACGAACGGAACAATCTGATAGCTGACAAAGCCTATGCCGATATACGTGTAGAGCTATCGGTGCGCCTTAAAAGCCGTATGGTTCAGGCAGGAGAAAATGAACCAGAAATTTTGCCTGCAAGATGATGTAAGATACTGGATATTGTTTTTGTATCTGTCCCAAATTATTGGGTTTACTATTAAATGTTGTTTTTTCTGGATTCCAGCCTGCGCTGGAATGACATTTTTTCAATGTTTTATGACATAAACAAGTTGTCATTCCAGCGCAGGCTGGAATCCAGTTTTTAAAACCCAATAACTTCGGACAGATACATTGTTTTTTATTGTGATTTTTTTACAAAGGAGTTCAAGCTTGAAAGTGAAAAACGGTGAGCATCCTTTCGGAGATTTGGGTCAGGTAATATTATTTTTGTTATTTCTGGTTGTTTGGGTTGGAGATTCGTTTTTTCTACACAAATCAACATTTTTGTCAAATTACGTACCACTTTATATTCGCCTAGCCATTTTAGGCTTTGCGCTAATTACGGGAATATATCTTTTTAGGTCAGGCCATTTCATAGTCAGTCGTGATCGTAAACATGACAGTGTAGTATCAACTGGGGTTTTCAGATATGTAAGGCATCCTTTATATTTAGCAAGCATCTTGTTCTATCTTGGGTTGACGATTTCTACATTATCGCTTTTCTCTATTGCATTGTTTGTCGGGATATTTATTTTTTATAATTACATTGCAAGCTATGAAGAAAAACTCCTAGAGTCAAATTTTGGAGATGAATATAGAGAATATAAGAAGATAACAGGCAAATGGGTGCCAAAATCTGGTGGTCAACCAGATTAATTTATTGACTTATAAAATATAATTGTAGATTGGGTCGAAGCATGAGACCCAACTTTGATAATATTATGTTGGGTTTCGTTCCTCAACCCAACCTACTTTTTTGTATATACCAAGCTTAAACACGGCTGATTGCTTTGAGCGCTCCTTCTTCTGTAACGCTTTGAGTATCTGGTGTCAAGGCGTAAATACCGTATACCTTTGTGGCAAAATCTAGCTCATAACCGCCCTTATCGAATGCTTTACGAGTAGGCAGGTAGTTTATAGACCCATTAGCCAATTCAACAACATAAGTATAAGGATATGGGGATGCCTTTTTGATATTAAGACCTATCTCAACAAAAACTTCGCCGGGTATTGCCACAAGGACGATATTATTCATGCGCAAAGCCTGAATTTCCATCTCCAGATGGTCAGTTTGTGAGTTAGTTTCGACTATATTTAAGGCTTCCTTTGCCCATTCTAAGGGAATAAGAGCATTCATAATTTCATGATATTTATATGTTCCATTCTGCTTTAATTCCGCTAATTTTCGTTCGCTTTCATTAATTATCTTTTTTAACTCATCTTCTTGAGGTAATTTGGTTACGGGAAGATTAACCTTTTCTGATGCTGTGTTTAATATCAGTTCGGGTTGTGTTACAATATCCTCAGCGACTTTCAATGCTTCGCCGCCTATCATTTTCCCGAATTTTTCTGCATACTTTATATCATGTAACCCTTTTGGGTTTATATCACCGGCTGTACCTGTTGTATGGAGTGCGATAACATGATCACCCTCAACTTTTTCGATAACACCCATAGCATAACCGGGATAGTCTGCGGAGATCATATTTTTGTAATTATGTGCGGCAACAGGATGACAACTGAAATTCATTAATACTGACATCATCTCTCCACGAGTATTATCTACCCTGATAATACCAAGCTCTGGATCAACATAGCCATCTTCTCCATCACGTCGGTTTATGCCAACACCGTCAACTCGCCCTTTTCCTGATCCGATCCTTGCCTCCTGCATCTCTTTTTCTGCCATAGTTGCGGCGCCAATGATCTTTTTTTCAACTATAAGCACGTAATCCTCATCAATTTCACCCCATCTGCGAAGAAACGTGGTGGCTGGTCCGGAATGGGTATGAGAACAGCTTATAGTTATTTCACTGGCGTTCATTTTCAATTTATCAGCGATGCCTTCACGAATTGCAGTAGCATATTCTGTTCTGAATCCGATAAGATCGGTAGTTACGATGACTACCCTTTTACCATTGCTCTCTAACAGCAATACTTTTGCGTACAGTTCATCTAAAATTCCAACGCTTGGTCCAAAAGCCCAACCGGATAACTCAAGTCCAACAGGTGGGGTTATATTTACTTTCGATACTCCTGCAAGCATTTCACTAACCTCTCTCTTTTAGGAATCATTATAAAAGAAATATATTTATTTTCGACATACTATTGTTTAACCAGATTAATTTTTCGTCTTATAAAAAATATAATTGTAGGTTGGGTCGAAGCATGAGACCCAACTTTGATAATATTATGTTGGGTTTCGTTCCTCAACCCAACCTACCTTTGAGATTCATAAGTTAAATAATTAATCTGGTTGACCATTATTACCTCTCGTAAATTTCTACATCAACAGGTGAAATATAGCTCTGGTAACGGGTTTCCATCTGTGTATCTGCTGTATCACCATCATGGACATATATACGGAAATTCAGATAGAAGCGATCGTCAGAAAGCTCATCTGGCGGATGATGCAGAAGGGTGATTTGAGAGGGAACAGCTATCTCACCCCATAAGCCCGGATGCTCTGGATTACTTGGATGATCGAAAATGCTGATACCATTGATCCCATCACCCACTTTTCCAGAAAAATCACACCATCTGGCGCGCTTATGATGAATCTCTTTTCTACCTATATCTCCCTCAGAATTCTCAACGTGACCGTCATTGGGTATTTTCATTGATGGCGCGATACGTGCTGTGAGCAAGAACATTCTATCTCCAATATCCAGAATCGGTGACGTTTCAAACGATAGGTCTAAAAAACGGGCACTATTATCAGCGTACCATGCTCTCGCCGTCCTTTTTTCTTCCAGTATTGTATCGCCGTTGCCTTTTACATACGTGAGTTCTTCCACAAATTCTGCATAGACAGGTCCTTCTGTTATTTGCACAAAGCGTTGATGTAGCATCTTTCCGCATGGACCATAGGGTGGTTCATCCCAATCTGACCAGATATTCGCAGAACCGCCCTCGCCGTGTCCGCCATAAGCGAGATAAAGTCCTGTATGATGAGGGTGATCATCCCCTCCTGCCCCTCGGACAACAGTACCGCAGGTTCCATTCACAGGCCAGAAGTATGGTTTCCAAACACCCAGATAGTTGTATCGAGTAAATAATGTATCATTTATTTTTATAAGTAAATGTGACAGTTTTTGTTCTATGCAACAGTTTTTAGGCGATTCTTCCTGCGTATCTGTTAGACTAATTCGATATAGCGCTGATTGTCCTTTTTTCAGATCACCAGTAAGCCACGAAAGCTGACGAGTATTGGGTTCAAACTGGCACGGAACGTCTGAAAGCACTTCCCCCTGCTTGTTTACCAGAGACATGGCTAACTTTGATGTATCTTCTTTCCAATTGTCAAATTTTAATTTTGGCTTTAAGGTAAAAGACACAATTTCGTTTAGTCGCTCAACATTGCCAGCATCAATACGCACTAAAAAACTATTCTTATCCATTTCATAATCTCCTTAATTTGGCTTATGCTAAAATTTGTCAATGACTTTGCCTGTTACTGCGCTTTGTATAATGGCTTTTTCAATAGCCAGCACGTACCTGCCTTTTTCAGCAGTATTAACGGGTTTTCTATCATCTATTATGCAATTTATGAAATCCTCAACTTCCTGAAAATGCCCCATATACATGATCTCATCACGATAAGGCTCAGTTTCACTGCCATCTGCAGGATACCATAGTACATCCCTGAATCTATCTCCGAGAAATACGCATCCTTCAGGTCCAAATAACTGAATTTGGAATTTATTTAGCTTGTTATTCATGGTGCCATGCTGGACGTAGCTAGATGTCGAACCGTCTGCAAATTTAAAAACTGCGGAAAAAGAATCTATGGGCAGTTGCTTGTCAAAGCCAAAATACTTCCCACCTGATGCAAATACTGAGACTAATGGTGCGTCATGGAACTTGTGAACAATTACGTCTATATTATGGCATGACTGACCGCTCAACGTTGCGGCACACTGGCAGACAGAATAAGCGGGATTGGGCATCAGCTTTTTAGCACGTTCTATTGTGGGAGAGTATTCAAAGCAAAAACCATGCTGAAACTTAATATTGGATTTGCTCATTGCTTCTACAAGCCTATCCGCTGATTCTAATGTGCTGGCTATGGGTTTTTCTACAAATATATGCTTACCTGCTTCAATCGCCCTAACGCCAAGTTCTGCGTGCATATATCCCGGATCATCGTTCCTTGATGTTATAATGAAAACGCCATCTATATCTGGATCATTTAATATGTCCTGCGATTTATCAGTTGCATACTTTCCACCATATTTGTTTAAAAACCCGTTAGCTCTATCTTTTACAACATCACACCAGCCGATTACCTCTACGTTACCAATTTTGCTAATATTTGTGGCATGGATATTTGCCATACCACCACATCCAATGAACCCAAGTTTAACTGTCTTTGCCACATTGCCCTCCTTTATATAGTTATATTATCTTCTCCGAGAGTCATCATTACCTGAATAACCAGAATAGAGGATGTTGCCAATAGTATACTGAATTCCAATCCTCTCGTAAAGGAAAATCAGACTTGATGAGATTATCTTGACAAGCAAAAAAAATAATGGTAAATTCATATTGTAATGTGAACATTACAAAATCGAAACATTTGCTAAAATGTTAGGCAATACTCTAACCTAATTTCACTAAGCAAATGCTTCTCTATTATTACAAACAGGAGGTGTAAGTATATAAAAAGTTAATACTGAAACTGTTTTGAGTTTTTACAACATTGCTTTTGTGAGTTTGCATTAATATTACTTCGTTGAGGCTTCGTTGAGGAGGAAAAAGGATATGACAAGGTTTTTTATAATTTTTATGTTTCTAGCTTTACTATGCTCTGCTTCTTTTGCCGCAATGCCAGACGATCTGGTATTATATATGCCATTTGATAGTAGTACAATTGCAGGTAAGGTGGTTAAGGACACATCGAAATACGGAAATAATGGTACAATAGTAGGAGCTCCTAAAGTGGTTGCGGGACACAAGGGAGATGCACTGGATTTTAATGGGGTTTCAGATGGTGTAGAGATTATTACTTCAGAAAGCCTTGCAAAAACCGCAAAGCAGATCACACTGGAAGCATGGATATTTCCCCGTGGTAATGCGCAAATAGAGATCGTTACCAAATGGGATGGCGTAAATAACGGCATCATCCATTTTGAAATTCAAGCCGGGGGAATTATAAGGTACTGTATGAGGAGAGTAGATGGTGCATTAGATGCAGTAATGATTGATTTAAGCACTCCGGGCGGCAGTTTTAGCTTGAAAGAATGGACACATATAGCGGAAACATACGATGGGAAAACAGCCCGAATTTATGTCAATGGATCCGAAGTTCTCAATGGCGCCTGCGCCGGGGATATGAGGGATAATGCTGACGTTAAATATTGGATAGGTTGCCTGTATACCACGCAAGGCCGCTGGTTTGACGGTCTAATTGATGAAGTCCGTATATGGAGTAGATCGCTTACACCAGATGAGGTCAAAAAAGCTATGGATGGAACTCTTGTTCTCAGTGCGGCGATTGAAAAGGAAAACAAGTTAGCTACTACATGGGGATATGTAAAAAAGAGGTGAATTGAAATGCTTCGCTTCTGGAAAAAACACGAGGACGAGGGTAAAGAACATAAGAAGCATTTTATAATCAAGTCGGGTAGAGATTTACTTAAAGATGCAGAAACAGGATTGAATTCTGAATGGTTCAAGACTCAAAGATACTCTGTGCTTAAAGAACTAGAGGGGGTAGATAAAACAAAGAGTATAATTGATGATAAAGGTCGTGATAGCGTCATAGCCTCCGTACTTGATTTGCTCGAAAAGGCTTATGAATCACTGACTACTGAAGGAGATCAGGAAGGTCTTAGATTGGTCGCTGATACTTTTTTAATCGCTTATGTAAAGATGGGAAAATCCGTCATACTGGATAGATATATGGAAATCTCTGAGAAGATTCGTATGACGAAAGATGAAATAACCGAAAAACTTATATCTGCGGGAAATATCAGCAATCACGTTGATCTTGCAGTTAAACTCTATTCCAGAGCAGAATCAAAGGATAAACTCGTTGATATAGGTAATAAAGCGCTTAGTATTTATCTGGGATCAAAGGAAATGGACATGGATACTAAGAGTAAATTGTTTGATTATGTAGTTGAGGCTTATAAATCTGCTGACGACATGGAAAAGCTGATTGACGCTGGCGATAAAGCCCTAAAAATCGAATTGGAAAGCCGCCAATTTTTGCGTGATAAAGGTTGGGTGCTGGACGCACAAAAGGCTTATGAATCCGCTAATGATAAGGGTAAACTCGCTCAGATAGGGGATCAATATGTGAACCTTTATCTGAAAGAGGGAATAGAAATATGGCTTGATAAGGCTATAACCGTATACAAAGAATCCGAGATAGATTTTGTCGGCAAGTTCAAAAATCTAGCAGATAAGATCGAAGCAAAAGGACACGTTGAGATAGCAGATACTTTTAGAAGAAAGATAGAGGAACATACGAAAATTTAAGATTAAAGATTAGGAGTTTGAGTCCAGATGATGTATTTAATCTTCAATCTTTAATCTTTAATATTTAATCAATCTGTCATAATAATGGTATAATAAAAAGGGTGCCATATTTCTTCCACTTATCCACTTTTTTTATAGGAATAGAACGCAGATGACGCGGATTAAACGGATTTTCGCGGATTTTTCTTTTATTTATTTCTGATCTGCGTACATCCACCTAATCAGCGTTTATCCGCGTGCTATTTCCTAAAGCTTGAAAGGATTTCTTAAATTTGCCTATATAAGCTTGCAGGTTTGTGGCATCCCTTTTGATTTATTCCACCCACATAAGATATAGACTCAAACCAATGATAAAGCCTTATCACAGAATTTTTTTTGAATTTTGGCATTTATATTGCTTTTATGATTATTGAAATGTTGTAAACAAATCTTATAAAACTAACGTCTACAAAAAGCCAATCACAAAAAAATACTTGTTATGTATAAAAACATTCGTGATTTTTGTTTTCTTGCGCTAAATTATGAAAGACTAGAAACAAAAAGAAAGGAGCGAATCTATGCGTTTCAAAACCGGTCTATGGTGTTCTATATGCTTGGTTATATTGCTGTTGATAGGTTCATTTACTTTTGATGCGTCAGCGCAATCTGATGCCTTTCGCTACAAAGGGTTAGAGTCGGACAGGTTCATGACATCGTGGTTAATTTTGGGATCAATTCCCGTATCAGATAATCCAAAACCTGATGAAGATGCGCAGAAAAAGGCATTTGGCTTTGACTTCCTTGCTGATAAGGGTGGTGAATCTGGTATCAATCCGACTTCTGAAATGATCCAAAAGATCAATGATAAGGATTATGCTTGGCAAGTCGTCAATAGCGATAATGATATTGTTGACTTAGTAAAAATATATGGTCAGAAAGATTATTGCATCGCTTATGCTTGGGCAGAGATAGAAATGCCCGAAGCAAAAAACGCTATACTTGGGATCGGCAGTGATGATGCTGTGAAAGTATGGCTAAACGGCAAGCTTATTCACGAAAATTGGATCCCTCGTGCTATTAACAAAGATGATGACATTGTTCCCGTAACCTTTCAGAAGGGAAAGAATCAGCTTCTATTGAAAGTTCAAAACATGCAGATGGATTGGAAATTTGCTTGTCGTATGTTCGGTCCCGCAACTATAAACGAGAAATTTATCTCTGCCGCAGGGAAAGGTGATCTTGATGATTTGAATATGCTACTTTCTGCTGGTGCAAACATTAATGCAACCATCGAATCGGGGTTGACTGCGTTGCACAGAGCCACGATGGGCGGACGAAAAGATACTGTTGACTTTCTTTTGAAGAACGGCGCAGACCAAAATATACCCATGCCATCGAAAGAAAAGCTGGCAGATGCCGTTTTTAACAGGGTCATTAAAGGTGACTCTCCGGGAGCGTCTGTCCTTGTCGCCCAGAACGGTGAGATCATATATCAAAAGGGATTTGGTTTTGCAAGCCTTGAGCATCATGTTCCATTCACAGTAGACACAAAGTCCCGCATAGGCTCTATAACTAAGCAGTTCACAGCTTCAGCGATCCTAAAATTGCAGGAAGAAGGCAAAATCAGTGTTAATGACAAGCTATCTAAATTTATTCCAGACTTCCCAAGAGGTGACGAGGTAACAATCCACCATCTATTAACTCATACGTCAGGGATCCATAGTTTCACAAGCAAACCAGATTTTATGAAAAATGCTACAGTTGAAATTAAATCAGAGGATATGATTAATTCCATTAAGAAAGACCCTTATGATTTCAATCCGGGGGAGAAATGGCTTTATAATAACTCTGGTTATTTCATTCTTGGGTATATAATTGAAAAAATTTCAGGTGAATCTTATGAGAATTATCTGAAAAAGACTTTCTTTGATCCTCTTGAGATGAAAAATACAGGCGTGCATAACTCGCATACCATCTACGAGCATGAAGCGTTTGGATATTCTTACGATAATGGAAAATTCCAGAAAGCTATCAACTGGGATATGTCTCAGGCTGGCGGGGCTGGCTGGTTATATTCCACAGTTGGAGACCTTTATCGCTGGAACGAGGGCATCTTCAATGGGAAGGTGTTAAGCAAAGCAAGCCTTGACTCTGCATTCACTCCTGTGAAACTCAATGACGGAAGTGTACCCAAAGATATTGGAGGGGGATATGGTTATGGTTGGGTGATTTCTGATGTACGTGGACTGAAAGAAATCCAACATGGTGGAGGACTTAATGGATTCAACAGTCAATTATTACGTTTCCCTGATCTAAATGTCACAATTGTCGTTTTGCAGAACTGTCTTACACCTCCTCCGGGTATGGGTGCGGCGGAACTTGCTAACAATGTAGCTGAAGTTTTCTTCTGGGAAAAAATGGGATCACAGGAATCCTTCAAGGTGGATACAACGGTTGATACAAAAGTTTATGATGATTACGTTGGTCGTTATGACTATGGTGGTCCAATACTAACTGTTACAAGGGAAGGTGATGGGCTTTTCGCTCAGTTAGCCACACAATCAAAATTCGAGATATTCCCTAAATCTAAAGATGAATTTTTCTGGAAAGTGGTTGACGCTCAAGTTACCTTCGTCAGAAATGAGAAAGGCGAAGTGATTCAAGCTATACATCATCAGGGCGGTAATGAAATCAAAGCGCCAAAAATAAAAGACGAAGCCGTTGCGAAGGTTGATCCTGCGATCTACGATGATTACGTTGGCGAATATGATTTTTCACAAGCGCAAGCGAAGATTATAGTTACAAGAGAGAATGACCATTTATTTGTTCAGGTTACCGGTCAACCCAATGTTGAGATTTTCCCACGTTCAGAGACAGAATTCTTCTTGAAGGTTGTAGTTGCTCAAGTAACGTTTGTGAAAAATGAAAAGGGTGAAGTCACCAAGTTGATACTCGATCAAGGTGGAATGAAGATTGAAGCGCCGAAGATTAAGTGATAGGACAATATTTTTAACGACGTATGGATTTCTCGTCCCTGACTTGATATTGACATTATCACTATTTGCCTTAATTTAGACCATCTCTATAAAACATCATCTCTCAAAGCTGTCACTATGTCCTTCGTAATCGTTAAAAAATACATAAACGTTCTAAAAGCAACCCCCTAGCCCCCTTAGCAAAGGGGGTTCGGGGGTTGTGAAAAACGTTGAAATACTATGTCAAAATGGCATTTTTTAACGATTATGTCCTTCATGTAATACCATTTCTCAACACATATAATGAAATCTGGACTGTTACCATACCATCTTTCTATCAAAAGATGGGAGTATTCCATGTTATTCTTGGGATCACCCACTACAACTCTTGGTAGAACGGTTATTTTAACAAAGTAGATCTAATAAGAATCCGAACTTTTTTGCATAGATTTCGTCTAAAGAGTAAATCAGACGACATGGACTATGGAATGTTACTTTCCAAGATTTATATTTGTATTACTCAATAGCCGAAAGGAAAAGCGATTGTGAATAGATTTTCTGGTATAATCACTGGCCTAGGATATTTCGTTTTACTAATCCCTACGCTGTTTATATCAGCCTGTTCTGTAAAGCTTGTGCATGTAAGCGAGAGTTTGCCTAAACTAAATCTTTCTAAAGAACAACAAACGATCGTTAAACCTGAAATGATGTTAATTAAAGAGATCGCAGATAAGTATGAAATAGAAAAGAAACAGTTCGAGAAGAAAAGCGATAGTATGAGATCTGAACTTAAAAATCGTGGAACTACGGGTAGCAATCGTAAGGAACTACGACAGTCATTTCAGCAGATTCAAGAAAGCCGTAAAGAATTCATGGCAAGGCGTGATGTATACCTATCATCGATCAAGATACACATAGCTAATATAAAGGCTATACTTAACAAAGATCAACTTAATACTTTTGAGAAAATGAAGATGCCAGAGCTAAAAGCGCCTAAATCGCTTATACCTGGAGGGCAACCTGGGTTTAGTGGAAGACGAAGTACGGGGGAGCGTGGTGGAGGTGGTCATGGCGGAGATATGATGTTTTGATGCTTATTTATATATTGCCCAATGTATGTATCTGACATGAAAAGGGGGATAGTTCATTTTTCATTTTAATTTAGGTAACACTCTTTGAAACGCTTAAATATCCCCCCTTTCCCCCGAATTTAAAGTATGAAGGCGGAATTATGAAGGATGAAAGAAATCAATTCATCCGTCATCCCTCATCCTTCATACTTGAAGAAAGGGGGAGTTAGTTTCCCGCTTTAGCAAAGTGGGATAAAGGGGGATTTAAAAACGTTAAAAATTGAATTTGTTACCTTAATTGTGAACCATGCCTGAAAAGGAGACAGAAATGCGAAAATTAATTTTCTCTTTGATATTTGTGCTAGTTGTCGGTTTATCAATATCAACTTTAAGTATAGTCTTAGCACAGCAAGACACAGGATCGGCGCCACCGGCTGATCAACAGAATCCTCAAGGTCAACGGCAAAGACCACCGCAAATGGACCCAGAGGCAATGATTAGCCAAATGCTTACTCGAACTATGGAGCAGTTGAAACTTTCAGATGAAGAAACTACGGTTATAAAGCCCAAGATAGAAGCTATCATGCGAGCACGTATGGCTCAAAGTCAAGAAAGACGAACACTGGTTAGTTCTTTGCGAGAAGCTATCAATGCAAAGAACACTGATCAGATAAAAACCAAGCTAACAGAGATCAAAGCTAAACGAGAAGAGAATAAGAAGAAAAATGAAGAATTAGAAAAGGAACTAACTGATCTTTTAACATTGGATCAGGAAGCTCTTTTGACCGTTTCAGGGATTGTTAATGGCGATGGTGCTGGAGGCTTCGGAGGCTTTGGAGGTCCCGGCGGTCCGGGAGGACCTGGAGGACAACCCAGAGGTCAGAGACAAGGAAACAATCAATCTAGTCAACAGTCCGGGCAGGGACAATAGTTGACATATACAGACATAGAGACATGGATAGACAATCCAGTTTATGTCTCTATGTCTTGCATTAGCAAGGGAACAACAAAATGAAGGCAAAGAAATATACTCCTAGTATTGCAGTTATATTAATCATTATCGCTTTGATTTTCCCTGGTATAAAATTGGTGAAGTATATCTTGAATAGCCAATCATCGGTTGTAGCTCAAAATGATAAATCCGCAGGATATACGAAAACTGCGAAACCAGCAAGTAATCATCATTGGTCATTATCCGATTATCAGGTAATAGTCAGAAATGACCTGTTTAAACCTTTAGGTATACTACAAACTGTACCGGTAGTAGCAACTTCGCTGCCTAAACAGATCGTTCAAACGGAAAAACAACAGCCGCCTCCTGAACCTATATATAAATTAGTTTTTACAGGAGTCGTCCAATTGGGATCAGAATATTCCGCTCTTATTGAGGATTCTTCAAAAAATAAAGCCTACTATCTTAAAAAAGGAGAAAGATTGAAAGATTATACGATAGAAGCGATCACTGATGATAATCTCATTTTAAGCAATGGGAACTCTAAAATTACAATCCGCATGGGTTCAGCGGCTTATTATAACTCCAGCGGACAAATCACTACATCCGTATCTCAAAATAATCAAATAGTAGCAAAACCTCCTGAGAAAAAAGCTGAAGAGACAGTTTCGCTAAATAATAGCTCTGCTAGTGGTTCTGGCAACCTAAGTTTAATCGAACAGATGAAAGCCCGTCGCCAAAAGGAGTTAGAACAGAAATGAATTACCCCAATAAAAGTTTGAAGACAATTATTATATTATTTATATTCGCATTATTGGTATGCTTTATTCCATGCAAACCGGTATCATCTCAAGAAACGAAGCAAGAAACGAAGCAAGAAAATAACAAGCAGTTAATATCCTTGAGTTTCAAAGACGCCGATCTGGATTACGTACTGGACTTTTTTTCACGGGCAACAGGCTACACTATCATCAAGGATACAGACATCAAAGCACGGGTCACCATAATCAGCCAAAAGGATGTTCCCGTTGATGAGGCTTTGTCTGTTTTGACTTCAATTTTAGCTATGAAAGGCTACGCCACTATTATCAACACCAAAACTATAAAAATAGTTCCGATGGATACTGCTAAACAGGAAGATACTGAAATAAAAGTAGGTAGCGATCCATCGAAAATTGAGCAGACGGATACCATTGTAACGCAGATCATGCCTTTAGCTTATACCAGTGTTGCGAACGTTGTGAAAGAATTGAAAGACCTTGTGCCAAAATACGGTGTTATGGTAGCCCATACCCAAAGCAATACCCTGATCATCACGGCAACTTCTGCTAATATCAATCGCTTCGCTCAGATAATAAAAGCACTGGATATTCCCATGTCTGACTTGATTAAGATTGAAGTTTTCGTTTTGAAATACAGAGATGCAGAGACTCTAGCAACTGTGATCACAAAGATATTTGAGAAATCAACGTCAGCCAGTTCACAAGATCAGCAAAATATTAATAACGCCCGACGTTTTAGAGGGTTTCAAGGAGGTCCGGGAGGATTCCCAGGAGGTACTGATCAAGGAACAGATCAAACACAGTCATCAACTTCTGCCGAAAATGAGCGACTTCAAATTGCAGGAGAAGTGAAAGTATCTGCCGATAAAACAACAAATGCCATTGTAGTTTCTGCCAGTCAAGATAACTTGAAGCTGGTAAAAGAAATTATTGATAAATTAGATGTGGCAACATCAGGACAAGCAGAAACACGTATTTTTACGCTAGAACATGCTGATGCCGCTACACTAGCTGATGATCTTAACTCGGCTTTTAGCACTACCTCATCTTCGAGTCGAACATCAACTACAAGCGCTTTTGGGCGCCAATTTGGGGGCGGAGGTTTTCAAGGAGGTCCTCCCGGGTTTAATCAAACGAATCAAAATACAGATAGCGTATTAGGTTTACCCACAGTCCGTGTCGTATCTGAAGATCGTACTAACTCCCTGATAGTTACCACTACTACAGATCAGATGAACAGCGTTGCTGTACTTATAAAGCAGCTTGATCAAGACATATCTGAATACGAGCAAGCTACAATGATATTCCCGCTTGAAAACGCAGAGGCGTCAAATATAGCAACTGTATTGAATTCGTTATTCCAGACAACGGCTTTTGAACAACGGCGCAGCACCAGATCATCCATCGGTTCATCCGGCGGAGGAGTTATGGGTACTGCGGCAACAACAGTAGAATCAGCCAGAGGATTAACCGGCAATGTTAAAATTGTAGCCGAATCAACAACAAACTCATTGGCTATAACCACTTACAAAAGGAATTTTCCAGAATTAGAGAAGATAATTAAGGCTCTTGATATTATGTTACCACAAGTGCTGATAGAAGCTAAGATCGTTGAGGTTACACTTAATGATGATACCAAATTTGGTGTTGAATGGAAGTGGGAAAAGGGTACAACCGTAGATGGTAAGAGTTATACACAAAATGGGTCTACGAATTTTGGTCTTTCTAGTGAAGTTTATGGCTTGAAATATGGTATCATAGGTAAAACACTCGAAACGCTATTATTAGACCTAGAGAAGGAGACAAAAGTTAATATTCTTTCAACGCCCAGAATTCTGACTCAAGATAATCATGAAGCTACTATTAACATTGGTACAGAAGTTCCCTACCTCGAAAGCACTCAACAAACGTCCACAGGTGGTGTTCTTACCAGCTACGCATTTAAGGATGTTGGAGTCATTTTAACGGTTACACCGAGGATTAACAAATCTGAAACGGTTACTATGACTGTTGACCAGCAGATAAACAGCCTGATCGAATTTACCCTCTTTAACGCTCCTGTTATCACTAAACGAGAGGCAACAGCATCATTAACGGTAAAAGATGGCCAAACAATGATTATCGGTGGCATTATTCAGAATAATAAAACAGAAACAGTTAATAAAGTGCCGATCATAAGTTCGATTCCCCTTATCGGCAGGCTTTTTCAACGAAAGGACTCTACAGGGGAAAAGACGGAACTGATGGTTTTTATCACTCCGCATATCATCCACAATCCTGAAGAGGCAGACATATTCGCACAAAAGCAGTCAGAAAAACAGCCATGAAAAGATAAAGAATCAAGGTCTATGGATTAATGGATTTATAAGTCCATGGGGTTGGTGCTAATAGACTATTGGCCCATAGACTTTTGTTTTATACCAATATTTGATATTAATGCTATTTTTTCTGCGGCAACCTGCTTAGAACAGGTGCTGACGGCTCCACAGTATACTTCAATATTACACCCCATTTTCCAATAGCCCATCCCGTGTTTTGATTGGCGAAGCTTAGACCTGTCAATTCATTCTGTACGGGACATTCCTGTATCTTCCATGTCTTTCCGCCATTCACAGTATGCACGATTGTTCCAAAATCACCAACAGCCCAACCCTTCATCTCATCAACGAAGAACACTTCAGCAAAATGATTTCTTGTATCACTTTTTTGAGATAACCATGTTTTACCCCCGTCCTTTGTATTCAGAATTGTCCCGGTAAGTCCGACAACCCATCCTCTTTTATCATTGACAAAATATACGTCGTTCAGCAGATTCATCGTCCCGCTTTTCTGAGCAACCCATTTTTCACCGCCATTGATTGTATGAAGAATTGTGCCGCTCATACCGACAGCCCAGCCATTATTATGGTCAGTGAAATAAATTTGAGACAGGTAGTCCCATGTATTTGTTTCCTGCTTTAACCATGTAAATCCGCCATCTGAGGTATGAAGTATAATTCCATTCTGTCCGCAGGCCCACCCTTCATCAGTATTTATGAAACTGACCCCAAGAAGCACGTCTTTGGTATCGCTTTTTTGCGTTTCCCATGTCTTACCGCTGTCTGACGTATGAAGTATAGCTCCACCAGTGCCAACTGCCCAACCCTTATCTTGATTAACGAACTGCACTCTTGAAAGACATTCTTTAGAGTTACTGTCCTGTGATTCCCAGTTAGTTCCACCGTCTTTGCTGTGCAGGATTAATCCCCTGTCACCAACAGTCCAACCGTTTTGGTCATTAATAAAAAATATACCTGATAAAAGATCACTGCTTCCGCATTGCTCTTTCCACCTTTTTCCACCATCTTCTGTGTAAATTATGAAACCATATTCACCGACAGCCCAACCTTTCTGCGCGTTCACAAAACATACAGAAAGAAGAACGTCTTTAGTTCCACTATTCTGTGATTCCCACGTCTCACCGCCGTCAGTAGTATGGAATATCTGTCCATTCCAACCTACGACCCATCCGTTCTGATTATCAACAAAGTCAACATCGTAGAAACCGTAATCACATTCTTCTTTTCCTCTATTGATACTATAATTGCCTATTATGGTGCCGTTTGCCTGCGGTTCCCATGTCTCACCGCCGTCAGGGGTATAGAGAACCATATTACCCTCACCAACAGCCCAACCTTCTTTATTATTTACGAAGTCAATCGCCCTTATCTCACAGCCTTGTGTTTTGACAAGTTGAGCGTGAATATCTGCGCCTGTGTATTTCTCATTCCATGCCTTACCGCCATCAGCAGTATAAAGCATCTGACCATTCAGACCCGATACCCAGCCAGTATTAGCATCAGCAAGATAGACGGATAAAAAGACGCTTTCAGAGTTACTATATTGTGTCTGCCAGGTCGTTCCACCATCTTTGGTATGCAGTATTACAGACCCGCCAACGGCTATACCTACGTCTTTATTCGCAAAATAAACACTATACAAAGGGTCAGATACATTACTATTTTGTGACGACCACGTATTACCACTATCTTTAGTATGGATGATAAATCCATTGTCTCCAACGATCCATCCATTTTTATCGTCAGTAAAATAAGTTGCTCTTAAAAACGTGTCAGTATTAGAGTTTTGGGCTTTCCATTCGATCCCGCCATTTTCTGTGTGAGTTATTACACCGTTATCACCTACTGCCCAGCCTTGTTTCTCATTAACGAAAAACACGCTCTGAAAGTTAGTATTCCAGGAAGGCTTACGCACAACATTCCAATCCGCAACTGCATTGCACGTATACCAGAGAAATATTAATCCTAATAGAAGTATAAGTTTAGTAAACAATCTTTTAGCCATCGAAGGCACCTCCAAAAGCTATTCTACAACCACATCTAATAATATTATATCATTTCCGACGAGATTAGTAAAGGTGTCGAAAAATTAAATTATAGAGACTGTTTTAATACATGATTCAAAAACGATTATTTTATAAAATTTTTTGTTGACATTATAAATAGTATATGATATAATCCATATTGAAGTATATAAAATGGTTTGGGAAGGTATGTAATGAATTAAAGCATTTATTTAATAATCTTTTAATAGAGGGAGGATTGACTTGTCAGAAAAAGGTAATATTATTGCTAACCCTATGGTAGTGCTTCGAGAGGAGCTTGATGATTGGGCGGTACTCTTTGACCCCAGCAATGGTGATGGTTTTGCAATAAATCCGGTGAGTTTATATATCTGGAAACGACTTGATGGTAAACATACAGTTCAGGATATTTTAGCAGGGCTTCGTGAAGATTGCAACAACTTGCCTGAGGACGCTGAAAGTTGTATAGAGGAGTTCATCCAGGAAGTGGTAAAACGAGGTTTAGCTGGATATGAGGTATAAAATTGTTAGATCCTTACGGTCTAGCAAATGTTCTATAGAGGGGTGGCTCTTTTTAGTGATATGGCGGTATAAAAATGATACTAAAAAGGGCTAGGAATGAGGGGAAGGCGGAAAGTTTATAAACAATGGTTAAATATAGCTGTTTTACATTGAATGTTTGACCTTTAACGCTATAACTAAAATCTAATATCCAAAGGGGGGTAGAAGATGAAAGAAAAATTGGAGTGGGCAAAACCAAAGTTAGAATCTCTAGGTGCGGCATCGCTTGATATAGCTTATGGTGCATGTGGTCCTGGAACTGCTAATACTATTTGTAATCCCGGAACTACTGCTTCAGATGGTTGTACTACTGGACACATAACTAATCTAAGCTGTGTTTCAGGTGACACTGCCGGTTCAGGTGCTTTGTGCACTTACGGGGGCAATGTGTTTTAGGTAACAAAATAATTAACCCCAGCAAGTCTGAGGTTTTTTATATATCGAAACAATTGGCTAAATTTAGGACGTGATAGCAGAATTAATGCTGTTATCACGTCTTTGTATTTATCTTGCTTTGCTTTAAGGCATAGCAAATTTTAGCTTTGTAAATAGTTTTTGCGCAATTTCAAATATATAATTCAAGACGAAATCTATTTATAGCAAGTAAGCCAGTAAAGTAAAGAATATTAAACTATCATGCTTGTTTCTATGGAGGTGTTATGTCCAATCCAGAGCAAATCCATCCTAGAGGTTACTGTCTTTCTCTAAGTGATGGCACCGAATGGTGGATAACCGGCTATGAAGATGGTATTTACCTTGCAGATAAACTTGCTTTTGTAATGGGATTGAGAGAGTGTCCGTTAAATAATTCCCCAATGCTTATATTTCTTGAAAAGACGAATGATATAATAAACGGAGATTATATTGATCTCTTTAAATTAAAATTACCAAATGCTGAATCAAACTGGAGAATGTATGATTTAGGCATATTTCGAATGTGGTATGACGGCGTATTTTCCAACGTTGTATGTCAGTCACGGATCGAAGAACACATTAACAATATTGAATACAGGATTATATGGTACTCGCTTCATTCGATCTATCGAAAAAGCATGAGAATAGGGGGACTTCCATTCCACGCAGGTGTTGCTGAATATAATGGTTGCGGAATCTTGCTATCCGCAGAATCGGGTACAGGAAAATCTACGTGCTGTCGTCGTTTACCATCTCACTGGAAAGCGTTATGTGATGATGAAGCCTTAATTGTTCGTAGCAAGGATGGGAACTATCGTATCCATCCATTTCCAACATGGAGTACCTACTTAAACAATCGTGAACCAAATACGTGGCAGGTCGAATATTCCGTTCCTGCTTCTGCGATTTTCCTTCTCGAACAATCCGATATTGACGAAGTTATCCCATTACATGCAACTCAGTCTATTATTCCCATTATAAATTCAGCGATACAATCATGCAATAAATTTATTAAAAATGCTGGCAGAGAATACCAGCCTGAATTAATGCGAGAGGTATTTAACAACGCCTATGAAATTGCAAAGACGATCCCTGTCTTTCGCCTTCGTGTTAGCCTTAATGGTCGGTTCTGGGAAGAGATAGAAAAAGTCCTGGATTTATAGAATAAAAATCATTAGTTGATAAATATAGGGGGGTTAATGACCGCCTTATTTTATGTTAGATATATAACTTAATAGTATAATGAATAGAAAAGTACAAACCAAATTTCTATCTTATTGTATCGGCCTAACAGAAGACCCTCCTCCCATTAACTTTAGAAATCTAACAGAAAAAGATTGGTCAAAACTTCTTACTAATGCACAGCAACACTCAATCTTGCCGTTACTCTATCATCACCTTACACAGAATAAAGAAATTCATGTCCCAACCAATATACTGGAGAAATTAAAACAGGCTTATCTTCGCAATTCTTTGCGGAACACCCAGATATATTACGAACTATCAAATATTATCAATAAAGCGAATGATGATAATATCCCAATCATTGTCCTGAAAGGCGCCGACATTGCAGTGTCGCTCTATCCAAGCATCGCTCTGCGACCAATGAAGGACTTTGATTTGTTTATAAAGATAGAGGATATTCAAAAGGTTCACGATATATTGATACAATTAGGATGGCATGGTAAACAAAGTCTGGAAGCTGTAGATTATATTTTGCAAACTGAATACAGCTTGAAATATGAAAAACCAAAATTACAGATTGATCTGCATCTCAAAGTACCTGAGCTTTCTGCACTGAATCTCTGGACAAACGTCAAATCTATGGCAATGGGTTCAACCAAGATGCTAATTTTGAAGCCAGAAATTCTTTTAATATTCTTATGTAATCATTTATACGAACATGCTCGTGATGAAGTAGCTGAACTTTTAAAATTTTATGACATTGTACTTGCGTTGAAAAAGTATAGGGAAAGTATTGACTGGGATTACCTAATACAAAGCGTTTATACCAATCAAAGTGAAAACGTTGTCTATCATATTCTTGAAATCATCAACAGTGAATTTGGTGAAGACATACCATTAAATGTTTTTGATAAACTTAAAAGCACCAAATATACTATACAGATCAGAAAAAGTTTGTATAAGCCCCTTCCAAATATTGCCTATAAATTCCATCCTACAAGAAAAATAGTTTCGGCAATTTATTTACATTGGGTTGACCCAAAAAGTAATACAATTGGCAATATTTTTAAGAATATTATCGAAAGCATTTTCCCAAGCAAGGAATTTATGATAGAGCGATATTCACCAAAGCGATCGTGGCTTTTCTTTATTTATTATCCTGCCTACAATGCAAATGGAATTAAAAACTTTTTTAGTATCCTATTCAAACTGATGTTTAAGCGTAAATAATGGTCAACCGATTGGGTCGAAGCATGAGACCCAACTTTGATAATATTACGTTGGGTTTCGTTTCTCAACCCAACCTACTTTTGATATTCATAAATTGAATAATTAATTTGGTCAAGCACTAGGTTTTTGTTTCTATCAAAGCCTTTTCCATCAAATCAGCTACATCTAAAACATTTCCCCAATATCGTAAGTAATTAACATCCATGTCTTTTTGTATTTTAAGTGTTTCCAGTACATCTCGCCACTGCCTTTCTGAAACTTCACCGCCTTTACGATACCATTCCAGCTTTGATAGAACATTGTCTTCCGCACTAGCTACGTAGACGGTACTTTGAGAGACTGCTGATATTACTTGCTTGATCCGCCGCTCAAACTGCGATTTATCGAAGGGGCGTTGTTTATTGACGAATATATCAACCTTAAACATAGTTTCAAGATGAATTGCATTGAAACTGCCATGATTATTGATGGCGTCTTTGATTGCATCTATACTAACGTAAAAAGCATTACTAAGTTCATCTGCTAACGGAACAGCATGTTGAATGTGAATATCTGCCACTATATCCACGTCAATCGTAGTTCGAGCAACCCCATACACGGCGCCAGCAAGAGAACCACCGATCAGGTAAGGAATATCTAGTTTATCCAGCGCCTTAACTACTAATAAAGTTACATATATAGGTTCAGATAACATAAAGTATTCCTTTAATTCGGTAGACGTTCCATATACATGAATAGCTAGTTCCGTACCCAAAAGCAGATCAGCTAGACGACGACGTAATTCTTCAGATGTCGCATTTGGATAGCGTTGTTTCAACCCACAAAGGGCGAAAGTACGGACAGTTTCATTCATCTGACCTACCATCTCCAGTTTTCGCCATGTGGGGGCTTTACGAATCAGGTCTATTAATACCTTCTCGGCTTCTGGACTTGTATCAGGAAACAAAACCGACATTATTCCCGCCTTTTCCTATCCTCTAATGACTCTATATCTGCCCAGATATACAAACCTTTTGGTGATAGTACTTTTAGTAATTGCTCGAATTCTGACTCTAGCATTGGACCTTCGATTAGGATAGGCTTTTTCTTTTGCATCCTGACAAAAGTTGGGATTAATTCTGGAACAGTGGGACCATAAGGCTGTGGATCAAGGCTTACCTGAACTGCGGTAATGCTGGAATTAAGGACTTCATCCACCGTATGAAGCGACCCGGAGTGCAGGTGTATAGTGGAGTATTGGAACTGCGATGCTATGCGCTCTTGATACCACAGCATGAATTCCTTGTAATGCTTTGGTGAAACAAGCGCGGATGCGTCATCCTGCGTCCTGATTGACGTTCCCGGCGCCCAGATTCCGAAGTAGTTGCAATATCCGCTTTCAAAGGGCGTTGTCCTTACTATTTGATCCCTTGCTATGTCTGCAAACAGATCGGTGCAAGTTTCCATGAGATCGTGTATCTCATCAGGATGCTCGTATATACCCGCACAAAGATTATCTCCACCGATTAAGGCTTCGACCATGTCGCTCGGACCACGCATTAAGGTGTTTGCTACTAGGTAGTTGCCTTTTGAGTTGATTGATAGGTAATCCATAAACTCGAATAGTTTATTTATCCATCTTCTATCTAGCTTTATGGATCCCATCTTATCGTACCAATCCTCGCCAAGTATATGCTCAGACCTCATGCTGTGCGCCTGACGGCTGACACGGATTGGGCAACCAAGTATAGCTTCCATCCAGGGAACTCTTGCATAGGGTATCTGGACAACAAAAAGATCGCCATGCGTTTTCGGATAATCCGAAGCATTTTCATATCGTGAATGTAGCTTTAAAGGATCAAGCATTTCAGGCTCAAGGTAGAATACGTCCTCTAAAGCCATCGTTCCATCAGCCAATGGAAAATCCATCGGTGCAACAGGCTGACCATAAATACTGTTATTTTGTGTGATTTTAAGCAGTGGCTTATCAACATCGTCTTTGATCCAGAAAGCCCTGTGCCGTTCCAGCAAGTCAGAAATTTGTGACATTAAACTATCCTTTCCATTCTGGCACTTTGACTGCCTTCTTTTCCTCGAAGGATTTTATCGCCGCTTCTATGGCATATAGAGCTTTCAGACCGTCAAGCCCTGTTGGTGCAGGTTCCCTGCCAGCGTTTAGATCATTTACAAAAGCATGTACTCTATTCTCAAATATTTTATCAAATGTCAATGCGCCTGCTTGAAATATATTTGGCTTCCACGTACGGACTACCGGGTCCCCTTGCGGATAAAAACTCACGCTCTCAACGATGTTGTTCACCTGCATGTAGCCATTACTTCCGCATACTTCAACAATTTCTATGGGATGCGTAAATGCGCTGTCCCAGCTTGCCATCAACACAGCAACACGCTCAGCAGTGAATTTAATGCTTATAGCCATGCTTGTATATACAACCTCTTCACCGGGACCGGGATTTCCGCCTCTTGGTGATGCCATCTCTGCGCTGACCTCTGCAATATCGCCACCGAGATGACGGATCATGTCCATAGCGTGTGTCTCAAGCTCGTAAAGCAGATAATACTTGCCTTTGTGGGAGACATTCGGACCGCCTTGAGATAGCTTCATCATCACGTAAGCGATGTTACCGATAGTGCCGTTGTCAATCCATTCCTTAGCTTTCAGGTAGGGTTGAGCATATCGGCGGTTATAATCAATCGCCAGCTTAACGCCTTTTTCCGTCGCCTTGCGCACCATAAGTTCAGCTTCTTTAATCTTCAGTGACAGTGGCTTTTCAACAAGGACATGCTTACCGCCCTCAATCGCCTCCATAGTGGGTTCAAAATGCAGATGATCCGCAGTAATAACACCAACGACATCCAATTCAGGTTCTGCTTTAAGCATTTCTTTCACAGAGTAATAAGCCTTTACTCCAAGAGCCTTAGCCCTTGCATCAGCCTTTTCTTTGACCATATCACAGACGCAGACCAGATTAGCCTCCGGGTGCGACTGATAAGCCTTTGAATGAAGCAACCCAACTCCGCCACAACCGACAACTCCAACTTTTAGCATTATTTGATCTCCTTTTTATATTGTTTTGACGAATTAAATTACATTTCTTTGACCCCAAAGGGGTGAAATATTTATAGAAAACGTAATCCACAAAAACTTAAAGCTCCAGAGGAGCGATATATGATTGATAAATATGTCGCTCCTATCGGAGCTATGAATTTGCCTGTTTTCATGGTTCTATAAATATTCCACCCCTATCGGGGTTAGAATCATTGTTCATAGTGCAATGCCTTCTCTCGTCGCATTAATGATAAAAGGTTCGTATTTTTTCTTTAGCATCTCTTTTTCTGAGTAAGCAAAAGCTGAAAAAAGAGCATCTTTCTCATAAAGCAGATCAGCCTCAATATGAAGTATTTCCTCTTCAGTACTTTTATCATTTTCTTTTACGATAACCAGACAATCATAATCAGAATAATCGTTATTGTCCCCCCTTGCACGAGAGCCAAACAGAATTATCCTGATCAGATTGTCTCCTAGTTTTTCCTGCAATCTTTCTTTGAATAATTCTAAGTTGCTATCCAGTTTTGACTTCTTTTTCATAGCTTAACACTTTCAGGTCGGAGTTCAAAAGCTTCTCTGAAATCTTTTGCATCGATAATTTTCCTTCTTAGACCCTCATAAGGAGGAAATGCACCTCTGAAACCGATAACTCTCCTTGCCTTAGCTATCATTTCTAATTCCTCAGCGGTCCAGTTTTCTGATACATAAGTATTTTTGTGTCTTGGTTCAAGTGGTTCAAACCTCATTGGATACACAGCTACACCCCATTCCATAAGGTCTTTTACTCGGTTCAGAAAATTCTCTGGACTGTCATAATGATTATATAGACAGTAAACAATAATTCTTCTCCCACGTATTTTTACTTGATTTAACATTTTAATTGCTTTTTCTAAATGGGGTTTGATACCATCGCTATCATAAGCCAATCTAGCAACCTGAATTTTTAGCCTTTTTAATCTTATAACAGTTTCTTCATCCAAATACCTTGCATCCAAACCCTGGTTAAAATCAACAATTAGCTTTGATTCCGCAAGTTCATCAAGAATTTTGTCCTTATATTGAGACGCAAGAAAGTTGTTATCCCATAATATAATTCTTTTATGCTCAGGATAAATTAAATGTTTTATTGATTCTTTGGCTTTATATTGAGGTTCTATTTTAGGAACAGAACAGAAAGGACATGCTCTTACACAACCTCTTGAAGCAAATAAAATACTTGCATCCCAATCGGGAACAAGCGAATAATCGGGCAATATATCCTCTACATCATTTCTTATACCTTTACAAACCTTTATTCTGTCTTTGAAGGTATTTTTTAGATGGTCTGAACATAAGGTAGCATATATACCACCCACAGTTACCTCTGCTGATTTATATTTTTCGCTGTAATATTTTATAACATCATGGACTGGCTCATAGGCATAAGTAAAAAGGCTTGTTATGTAGATACAATCAGGATTAAAGCTATCATCAGAAAAGCCTTGAACAAATCTAACCTCATCATTTTTTCTTTTATGATAAGCTGATAGCTTTAAAAGTCCTAGAGGAGGGTAGGCAGTATGATATTTCTTTGATCTTTTTGGTTCAACCAGAAGTACTTTCTTCATCTATATTTACCAATTATTGTCTCATAGCTTCTTTTGTTATCTCAACAGGGAGTAGCAAATTAAGATCAATATGCTCAGATGCAGATAAAACTTCTATACCAATTAGCTTTCCTTCACCATCCATATCAATGGTTATATCTTCATTTACATCTGTACAAATGACTTTTTCTGCATTACCAAATTTTAGGTATAGTATATCATATTTTGGGTCATAGGATATTCTCATTTTTTTATTTCCATACTAAAATTTTGCTGAAATTATAAATAATTTTCTCTATCTCTTATCTCTCTTTTAAGTTCATCTAGATCCTGTTGAGTGCCATTTGAAATATTTGATTCGTTAATTTTCATAATATTTACCAAATCAAGGCTTTTAACTACAACATTTCGATACCATGAAGGACTACTTTCAAAGCTAGTTGCTTCCTTATCAATCAGAAAAACAAATTTTCCTATGAAATAGTCATAATTATTCTCTCGATCTCTTCTTTTGTAATAAGCTCTATATAAATCCTCTATCCTACCTGATGTTTCCCGAGTTTGAGATCTGATCTTAGAAGCCAAAATCTTTGGCAATCCAGTCATAATAAAATCGCAGAATCGTTCTTCGATGAAATTAGAAATTTCGTCTTTTACAAGTCCATTGATCAACAAAGAAAAATCTGAATCTTTTCTATTGGACTCCAGATTTTTTACCAGATTTTTTATAAAATCCTCGTTTGTGTAATTTTTGTCAATTCTAACTGTTAATAATAGAAGAAACTTACCGGAACCATTTTTGGATATGTGAGCGTTTATTAGACGGATTATTGATAGAAAAGTCTTGTTAAGCAGCGGGCGGTTAGACTCAAAGCATGTTCCACAAAAATCTAGGTTGTAAACATCATAAGGGAATTTAACCCAAAATGGTTTATATTTACTGTCTTGTCTATTATTAATAACGTCCTCAAATTTTGCAGGAACACCAATTGTGTTTTTTAGTATCCTCGTTGCATTCGCAAAATATTCAGGCTTCATTTCACAAAAACAGACGTTCGGAAATCCTCTTTCGTTGAACTCTATTAATCCTTTCTGTTTCCATGCTATAACATCGTAGGCTTTTTCTCCTGGAAAAGTAAAATACCTTAATGGTCTACCTAATTTATTTCTAAGATCCTGGAGTGCGGGTAACCATAGTTTAAGTCGAGCTTCATGCTTTTTAAGGTCTCCCATAAAATCCGATTGAATATTTGATTTCTCACTCATTTTTTCCTAATACCATGTTTAGAATAATATCATCCTCATTAACGCCCTTATCTCTTAATTGCTTTATCAAGGTAAATGCAATGATCGATTTCATCTGTAAAAATTTTTCCTTTTCTGAACTAGACCATCTCTTTGACTTATTAAAAAAGACTAGCCTATTTTCTTTCTCATCAAACATATAAGGTTGTGTTTGTTCCTCTTCTTTTGTCTCTAAAATAAAGTTGACCTTCCATTTGCTTCTTATTTTTTCTGATATAATTGCTAGATTTTCATTTACTTGATTTTGTTTCTTCGTTTTTTGTCTTTTACTTGAACGTGTCCTTATATCATTTACGACATGTTTTCTAACGAATAGGTGTATATAACGCTGAATTTCTTGATAATGTGGATGAGTCTCATTAAAACTGTTCCTGTCAATATTAAGTGCATTCTCGAGTCCTTCTTCAATAAATATTTCTCCAGAGATCATGCTAAATATTGGACCTTCTTCTCTTGGGTATTTCAAAATTGATTTATCATAGCTGCCTATAGCTACATCCTTTATTCTTATCAATATTCCCTGCAATTCTTCAGGTTTTATCTTAACACGTTGAGAGTAAATATATCCATGAAATTTCAGCCTTTCTCCTGCTATCTCCTGATTAAACGGCTCTAATTTATATATCTTGAAATCATCGTTTTCTTTCTCTATCCCATTTCCTTTAAGAAATAGCAGTGGTTTGTAGATTTCCATTCCATCAACAAAAAGTCTGAATTTATATTCGTTTAATCTTTTTATATCTTCACTTATAAAATCATAAGAAGGAAATATAACATTTTGCTCTTGTAAAACATCCTGTGTTATATATTTGGTGGGCGAGAGAAGTCCAAGTTCCCAGACCATCAAATCATAATTTGAAAATGATTTGAGTCTTAGATTACGTGATATTCCTTTATCAAGTAATTTTAGAAGATCAACAAAATCAGTTGCTGAGGATGTACTTTCTTTACCCCTTATAGTAGGTTCTTTATATTCTTTCTTGAGTCCATTTTGAAATCCTTCACGCAGTGGATGCATTATTATTTTGGTATAGGATATTGGGATTTCTTCTTCAGAGGCATAGATGGAATTTAACTCACATTCACCCAAATCAATACTTTTTTCTCCATTATTATATGCATCATCTTCTTCTTCAAATTGAAGCAACTTGATGTGTGCTTCAAATTTCTCCTCTTTACCTTTTTCTTTTGATATTATTGTGAATTCATCACATATTTGTGAAACCGCCAACAGACCAATTCCTATTTTCCCTATAATGGGTCTTCTTATCTCATTGCAATCTATGAATTGGGCTTTGTCAGCCCTCTTAGTACTAGAACCGATCCTTTCTAAAATCCTTTTAAAATGCTCTATGCTCATTCCGTTTCCATTGTCTTCACATGTGAATATATCAAAATAGGGCGAATTTGTAGTTATGTTTACCCATGTTGCACAGGCATCAAAGGCATTGCTAACAAGCTCTTTTATTGCGTTAGCAGGAGTTCGATATATACCCCTACTAACATCAGCCAGTATTTTTTTGGATACAGAAATAGATACTTTTGCCATTTTAATTTATCCAGTCTTTTTAGTAAATTAATAACCCTGAAAGTGAATTAATCACATCCATATAAATCGTATTAAGCTTATCATCGTATATACTAAATATTGATTACATAGTCAATAGAAAAAAGGATTTTCGCTTCATTATGAATCATTCTTCAAAGTTTTGAGTTCCTCAAAGTCACGTCTGAGACTCGTACTCATGGCATGAGTATCCATGCTGTGCAAAACAAACTTTGCGCCTTCCTGAATCCATTTTCCGGTCAATTTCGTATCAAAGAGATGGATCGCTACCGCAACGTTACGAGAATTACAGGTGCTTATCACACGCTTAACCGCCACATCAAATTCAGGATACATATATTTCCGTATCTTTAGGTATTTTAATGCTATCTAACCTTTGCTGTATAAGTTTTTTATTGGGTAAATTCATTTGATAGACAGAGATTTTCATTGATTTGTTAGATTCACTTAAAGTCAAACGAACAACGCTCTTCTTTGCAGAACGGCAGAGAATTAACCCAATTGATTGGTTTTCATTAGGCAATTTTACTTTTTCATCAAGTGCGGCAAGGTAAAATTGCATCTTACCTACATATTCAGGTTTAAATTCACCTATCTTTAGCTCTATCGGAATAAGGCATTTAAGCTCCCGATGGAAAAAGAGTAGGTCTATCCTATATTCCTCATCATCTACAATCAAAGGATATTCCTCACCGACAAAACACAGGTTTTTCCCAAATTCCAAAAAGAAGTCTCTAAGATTGCCAAGAATTGACTTGCGTAATTCTCTCTCGGAGAAAGTATCTGAAAGGTCCAAGAATTCTAATATATACTCATCTCTTAAATGATGATGAATTGCATTTAATGGAACAGCAAACTTATCTTGCTCTATTTTCATCAATTTATCTGGCTGTTGAGATAGTATGAACCTTTCAAAATATGCGGAATCTATTTGACGTTGAAGTTCTCTTTTACTCCACCGTTCTTTCAAACACATTTTAAGGTAGAACTCTTTTTCCTCTATTGTTTTCGTGTAATTAAGCAGGATCAAATGATTAGTCCAACCTATTTCTGCGACCAGTGGTCGCAGTTTTAGATTGTCACAGTAGGTAATATAGAATCTCTTACAATCCCACAAATTCCTTGCCGAAAACCCACTCTGATCGGGATATTTCGTTTTTAGGTCTTGAGATAGCTTCTCAACCACACCATCGCCCCATTTACTTTTTTCCTGAAGATATACGATGGATTCTCCAATGAACCAGTAAAGATCAATTAAAAGCCTATTAACTGTAGTTATTGCTTTATGCTTGCTTTCCGCAATCTTTTCGATTATTGAGTGAAGGGACTTTTCGTAATCTTGAGTTTGTTCTTCAACAATGTTTGTTTCTTTCATCTTTATTGTTATCCTTAGCAGAATCAACTTATTTATTTGAATCCGTGACAAATGCTCTTAATTCCTCAAAGTCACGTCTGAGATTCATACTCATAGCATGAGTATCCATACTATGCAAAACAAACTTTGCGCCTTCCTGTATCCACTTTGACGTCAACTTTGTATCAAAGAGATGGATCGCTACCGCAACGTTACGGGAATTACAGGTGCTTATCACTCGCTTAACCGCCACGTCAAATTCTGGATGCGTATACTGACCCGGTATGCCCATTGAAACGCTCAGATCGTTTGGTCCGATAAATATAACGTCAATGCCTTCCACGTTAAGCATCTCTTCAAGAGCCATAAGTGCAGGCATACTCTCGATACCGATCATCACGATGTTATTCTGATTTATACGTTCAAGGTATTCTTTAGTTTCCTCTGACGGAAACTCGCCTATGTCCACAGCCATGTCAAGCAATATGCCCTTTAATGGCCGCCACCTTGCAGCGCCGATAACTTCTTTTACCTGTGCCACTGTCTCACAGTAAGGCGCAAGTATTCCCTGCGCCCCACCGTCCAGAGCCATTGTAACATAATGCGATGATGGAATAGGAATACGGACTATCGGGACAACTCCGGCACGACTTAACGCCGAACACATATCCGCAACCTCACCACGACTGAAAGCAGAATGTTCAGTATCAACTATTGCATAGTCAATGCCCGTTCCAGCGAGAACGCCAGCCCATCGAGGATTACGTGCTAACCCAAGCATTGTTCCAAATACCGTACCACCGCTTTTTAACTTATTTCGTAATTCTTCACTGTTCATTTTGAATCTCCAATCCCTTAGAAATTGTCAACAAATCTCCAATTAGTTTACAAGTTTCCCATCTCATCCAATATTAACACATTTAGTTCCGTAACACGCCTTAAAGTAATGTCATTAGTCAGAAAAGCCTCACAGCCTGCTGATAAAGCTAATGAACCATTATCTATATAGTCAAATATTGTTTTTACAATAGGAAAATATGATGGATTTTCCTCTACATAATATATTAACGGTGCTGTATCAAGAAAAATATGTGTTATGTTCAAGCTGTCGAATAGGATCATTTTTGATTCCTTAGCTTTTTCTCACGGTATTCATCACTCCCGTGACGAGTACGAGATACCCAATCTTGTGCGTCTTCACCAAATAAAGGATAAGGAACTAACCCACAGATTTCACTCCATTTACGGCGTTGCTTTGGTTCTTGATACATTCCCCGTAGTTTTCCAGTAACATGGGATATAAGAAACAACTGTTCATCAACTTTTAGCGATTCTACTTTTTTTACTATCTCGTCTAATTCTTTAGAGATTATCATGTTTCATCACCTTAACCTTAGTTTTTAGATGAATACTTTATAACGTCCTTTGGACAAATATCAACACAAGTTTCGCAAAGGATACATTCTGAATTAACCATTGAGCCTTTCTGAACCATTCCATTAACGTCAAGGCTTAACGGACTTTATTTTTCATAAACCATCTTTCCCATCTCAAGACCTATCGAGAACCGTTGAGTAGTATCAAGGTATGGATGTAATTCAAAAGCGTGTTCGATCCTGACTACCACTTTCGGTGTGAGTGCATACTTGACGCAGAATCCTCCGGAAAAACCTAAAGGCTCATCTACTGCTATCCGTTTTTGCATACCAGCACGCACCAGCAATGAAACTTTGCCTTTTTTATCTGGTAAACCTTCTGCGAAATCAGCTACACCCTCGTATTTTTGCAAGGCAGAATACCTTTCCTGTATTTTCCTCTTTGCAAAGAAGCTCGATGGGCTGAAAGCTGACCATTCCGCACCAAAATATAACGTATCAAACTTTCTCTCCTGTTCATCAAGATCGAGTGCCATCGTCAGTCCCATTGTAGGCTTGTTGATGACAGAGTAAGCAGAACCAAACCTTACCTTTTGCCTTGCAATCTCTCTATCACCTGCACTGACTCCGCCAACGTTTTCCACGAACAGCGCAACAGAAGCTTTGCTCTTGATATTATATAACGCACCTATGTCAAATCCAAACCCTCTCGCTGACTCATCTATCTGATTCATCTTTACAGAGGTCGTGCCTACGGATGCGCCAATAGAGAATGAACTCACCAGATCGATCCCATAGGATACGTATATTGAGGAATCCTTGCGGCTGAAACTTCCTTTATCATTACCTGATTGATCTCTCCAATCCATATTGCCATAATTGAGAAATGAGAAGTCAATGCCCGCAGTTCCCCATTTTCCAGTTGGGTATGCGTAAGCGAGGTGACTTTGATTTATATCGCTATCAAAGCCATATACGGGTGCATAAGCCATCGTAGCTTCTTGATTGAGCATAAGTGCAAGACCCGCAGGATTCCACGAGATAGCGTTAATATCATCCGCCACAGCAGAAAATGCGGACATGCTCATTGGTCTGACGCCATCTTTCGGCTCTAACGTTGCCGAAAAAGCAAACGTAGAGCAAATCAGTACGCTGATTGTAAGATATAAGGTAATTTTTATATATCTAAACATTATTAAACCTCCTTTAAGTCATTACTATGTGTGTGCTTTTGCTCATAGATGACTTAACGTAGTTGCGAAATACTAAGCCAACTTCAGCATCTTGTCTATGGCGTTCCATGCCTTGATTCTTATATCTTCTGGCACTTTCACCTCGTAAACCATATCCTCAAGAGACCAAAGTATCTTTTCTAGGGTGTTGAGTTTCATATTGGGACAGTCAGCTAGTCGTGAAGCGGGATAGAACTTCCTATCAGGATTTTCTTTTTTTAGTGTATGTAATAAACCAATTTCTGTCCCTACGATGAACTCTTTTGCGTCGGATTCTCGGGCAAACTTGAGCATCCCGCTCGTGCTTAACGCCTGATCTGCAAGCTCAATCACATCAGAAGTACATTCAGGATGCACTATCACTTTGGCATTGGGATGCTCTTTTTTCATATTTATTATGTCTTGTGCAAGGATACGATGATGCGTGGGACAGAAACCTTCCCATAGGATCATTTTTCTCTCGGTTTTTTTTGATATGAAATCGCCAAGACTTTGGTCGGGGATGAAAATGATCTGCTCATTTTTCGGGATCGAGTTTACTACTTTGACTGCGTTTGCAGAAGTACAGCATATATCACTTTCTGCTTTTACTGCGGCGGTAGAGTTCACGTAACAAACTACTTTGGCTTCTGGATAGCGTTTTTTCATTTCTCGAAGCTGACGAACCGTTATCATATTAGCCATAGGGCATCCTGCATTTTCGTCAGGCACTAGCACTGTCCTATCGGGACATATTATTGCCGCTGTTTCTGCCATGAAATATACTCCGCAGAAAATAATTACTTTAGCCTTAGTCTTTGACGCTTCTATGGATAAACCCAATGAGTCTCCTGTGAAATCTGCAATGTCCTGAACTTCACCGATCTGATAATTATGAGCTAAAATTACTGCATCACGTTCTTTTTTTAATTTTTCAATTTTTTGTATCAATTCTTCATTAGGCATTAGATGAATACCTCTCTATAATCATTTATTGGTAAATACTGCGAAACGTTTACCCGTTTCAGATTCATGTGTCATTTGTTGGAGTTCGTTATCCAAGAATTCATAATTATTACTCCAGTTAATATCATTATAGGCATAAGGAAAGAAAAATGCAATAAATTCTTCAAAATAATCTTCTAGTGCTTCTTTCCACGCACCATCATAGTCAGCTTGTTGTTCGGTCATGCTATACCTCAAATTTATCAATATTTTATTGGATTGCGTAAGCATAGCTTACGCAATGCTGAAGCATAACTTCAGCACTCTAAATGGACGGGTTCACCTTTTTTACTTGACTCACGGATAGCCGAGATGATCTTTGTAGCGGCTAAACCATCTTTTCCTGTTACCATTAGCTCTTTATCGTTGACTACGCAATCAACAAAATGCCTTATGCTCTCGACTGCGAACCCCATCTGTTTACCGTAGATCATAAGATTGGCAAACACATCGGGATTGCTCGCTTTTTCAGTGTATTTCTGTATGGTACGGTGACTGCTGACATCCATATAAACTGCACCTTCACTGCCTATAACCTCGCACTTGAAGTCTATCACGGTTGGTAGGGAATCAGGAATTATCCAGCAGTTTTCTATTGTAGCTACGCCGCCATTTTTGAACTCTAATATAGCCTGATAGAAGTCTGGCGTATCAATACCTTTAGCCTTCAGTACCTCAGACCTTGATACCGCATAGACTTTACAAACTTCGTCGCTGAAAAGCCATCTCACCAGATCAACGACATGACTGCCGACAAACCAGATAACCTCTGACTTAGAAGCCCAACTGAGCATGTGCGTCGGAACAAAGATGGTATCATTCAGTCTTATATACATCATCATTGGTTTACCAAGCTCACCGTTCTGTATAGCGTTTTTTGTACTAACAAATGGCGGATTCCATCTGTTGTGAAAATCAACCATGAGTTTTGTACCATCCTTAACGGAGGAAAGCACCTTTTCACAATCTTCGACTGATGTGGCAAGCGGTTTTTCGATCAGGACGTGTTTTCCTGCTTTCAACGCTGTTACAGCGATGTCTGTATGCGCAAAGTCTGGCGTAGCTATGGATATTGCGGATATATCGTCTCGCTCAATGAGCTTCCTGTAGTCTGTATACCAATTCTCCGCGCCATATTTTTCTGCTATCCCTTTTGCTCTATCTTCTCTAAGGTCACAGACAGCCTTGAATTCAACTTCTGGATAAGTAGAGTATACATTTGCGTGCATTTCACCCCACAAACCTGTTCCAATCAAACCAAAACCAGTTTTTTTCATAGCTCATTTCCTCACCTAAACTTAAACAGTCTTAAGTTTTGAGTTTTCAGTTAGTAAAACTTGTGAATAAACGATTCTGACAATTGTCTAATAAAGTTGCTTAGTAATACGACTTTTTTTATTAGTAAAACACGGAGACACAGAGGCACGGAGATAAGATGAATGTAGATTATAATGATTAGCTTTTGAGAGGGATTAGACTTGACCGTATTAAGTTTTTTGCTTAACTTGACAATGTTGAATTAGAAAAAAATGCAATTGTAGCCCAGCTTTTTAAGCTGGCAATTCCTTATATTATCTTCAAAAACTAAGCTGGAAAAGCCAAACTAAAAGCTTGGGCTACTTTTAAATCTAGCATTGTCAAATTAATTTTTCGTCTTATAAAAAATATGATTGTAGGTTGGGTTTCGTTTCTCAACCCAACCTACTTTTGATATTCATAAATTGAATAATTAATTTGGTCAAGCATTAGGTGTGTTAATTCCTAATTTCCAAAATAGAGATTTTCCGTCTCAAAACTTTGGTCTATTCTCATAAGCCCAATTGTAATAATCTATTCTCTTCAGTTTGGATGCCGCCGCTTTATCAATTATGACTATTGCATTGGGGTGCATCTGCAGAACAGAAGCTGTAACTTGTGAAGTTATAGGTCCTTCTACGAGTATAGAAACCGGGTCTGCCTTCTTTTCACCGTTTGCTACCAATAGACAACACTGGGCTTCCATTATTGTACCAACGCCCATTGTTATGGCGAATCTTGGAACGTCCTCTTTACGATCAAAAAACCTTGCATTGTCATCAATCGTCTCTTCGGTTAAAGTAACAATGCTTGTTCTCGAAGCAAGGGAAGTTCCCGGTTCATTGAAACCTATGTGACCATCGCTACCGATACCAAGTACCTGAAGATCAACTCCACCAGCTTTCTTGATTTCGTCCTCGTACCACTGACAATACTTGTCAAAATCCTTTGCGATTCCAGATGGTACATGAACGTTAGCCGGGCTTATGTTTATATGATTAAACAGATTTACGTGCATAAAGTTGTGATAGCTCTGTTCGTGCGTCGTTGGAAGTCCTACGTATTCGTCAAGATTGAAGGTAGCGACTTTGGAGAAGTCTAACTCGCCTTCTTTATACATACGGATCATTTCTTTGTATGTACCTATTGGGGTGCTACCAGTTGCGAGTCCCAGAACAAGGTTAGGTTTCAAGTGTATTGCATCCCTGATTATTTGCGCCGCTTCTTCACTCATTTCATCGTAGTTATCTTTAATTATTACCTGCATTCAAATATCTCCTTTTTGTATAATATTTCAGACGTGAATTTTTTTATCACGAATTTCACTAACAGGACGAATTACACGAATTTTTCTGGGAATTCTATTCGAAAAATTCGTGGTTAAATTTTCTCTTTTCCGCACTCAAGTCGGAAGAATCATCGTTTTTACTCATCACTCATAGTTGATCACTCATTACTAACCTGTGCTTCTACCGACGTGACCGCGATCACTCCGACAATATCATCAACGCTTGCGCCTCTGGAAAGGTCGTTGACTGGTTTTGCGAACCCTTGAAGCAAAGGTCCATAAGCCTCAGCTTTTGCAAGATATTGTGTCAGTTTATAAGAAATGTTCCCGGCATCAAGGTCAGGAAAGATTAGAACATTCGCATTTCCTGCCACACTGCTTGGTTCTTTGACCTTTCTTTTTGCTACTTCTGGCACGATAGCCGCATCAAGTTGGAATTCTCCATCTATAAGTAAATCTGGAGCCATTTCTTTTGCGAGTTTCGTTGCTTCAATGACTTTATCTACCTTCTTATGACCCGCACTACCCTTTGTAGAGAACGATAACATGGCGACTCGTGGTTCCCATCCTAACAGTTCATAGGCTGTACCGGCTGACAAGACAGCGATCTCTGCTAGTTCCTGTGGAGTTGGGTCGGGATTCACACCTGCGTCAGCGTAGATAAAATTACCATTCTCACCATAGGGACAGTTCGGCACAGACATGATAAAAAAGCTGGATGGCGCTGAGATGCCTTCTTTTAAGCCTATCATTATTTGGCTGGCTTTCACTACGGTTGCAGTAAGGCTTGTACAGCCTGCTACCATACCATCTACGTCTCCTGCCTCAACCATCATTGCGGCGAAGTAAAGCGGCCTTCTTAATAGCTTCTCTGCCATGCCCTCCGTGACGCGCTTTCCGCTTCTCGCTTGGATATATGAGCGAATGTATTTATCTAATGGCGATTTTTCCGGATCAACAATCTCTATACCATCCAGATTAAGACTTAGTGTATTGGCAAGAGCTTTAATTCGGTCGGCATTTCCAATCATGACAGGGACAGCAAGACCCTCGTTGAAGGCGATCAGAGTAGCTTTTATGGTTCTTTCATCCTCTCCTTCTGCCATTACGAGTTTTGTATGTTTTTTACGGGCTTTTTCTTTGATCTTATCAATCAGTTTCATTTTTACCCCTACTGGTCATAGCGACCATAATGCTGTATTGCGGACATTATAAGCCGCATACCAGTTAAACGCGAACCATTATTGATGCTACCTGCTGTGGCAAAAACTAAACCTCGCTTCTCTCGTGCCATCTCGAAATCCCGCAGGAACTCAGCGACGATGTTTACTTCCTCATTTCGACTGTAAGTGAATGGCGCAAGCACACCACTTATAACAGCGTTCGGCATATATTCACGAATCTGATCAACCATAACTTTGGGACCAAAGTTCACGCCTGTCGGGTTACAACGTCCTAGAACGGGCAGTATGTGTGCCATATCCGAATCGCTGTGCTGATGGCGAGAATCTCTTGGACCGGGACTACAAACATCCCATATACCTTTAACTATTGGGTATCCGAAAAACTCATACATTTCAGCATTGAGCATAGCACAGTTATCGTCAGCAAATCCAAATCCTCTTGGCGCTGTCTCTGGTATATAGCCTGCCTCCTCGTCGAAGATACGGACCATCCCCAGCATGGCATTGAGAATTGTGTCACGAAGTCTTGTGGCGACGTCTGGATGATCCTCGATTAAGAAAATTATACCCTCTACCCCGAACATTGACATAGCAAATGTGACAGGTCCACGCTGTCCACGATAAAGCGAAGACTTAATCCCCATAGCCATCAATTTTTCTTTCTCAACATCCCAGTTTTCTGGTAGAAGGAATCCTCTAAAATTATTAAGACGCTTATCTACACGGTCAAGAAGCGCGCATAACTCGTCAACAGTGTCTGCCCCTTTAAGTAGCCACCATGATTGGCTGTCATCAAGCCAGACGTTCTTCATCTCGAATACGTCATGCAAAGCTTTAGTAGAAGGATAGCCAGGGCGACTTGGACCGGGTGGATTTTCATCCAGCAGCCGCCTTCCTACTATGGCTTCTGCCTTGTTATTGTAAGCTTTGTGGAGTGATAAACGCCATTCCGTGTCTCTTTCGTATCTTTTCCAGTCCTGCTCAATTCCCATTTCTTCAAATATACATTCCCAATTACAGATCGCACCAAAAGGCACCTGTGGAATGTTTTTTCCGAAAGGGTCTGCCATGGCGGTCTTCTGATCCGCCCAGAATTGTTCAAGGTCAACAGGCGCAAGTCCATCATTAGCGTGAGCCTGACGGACAAGCTTCTCGGCTATAGCTAAATGCTTTTCCGTTATACGAACGCTCATTTTTTTTACTCCGATTTTTTTGAAGGGTAGATTCCAAATCCTAGAATCCAATTCTAGCACATTATTATTTTTAATTCAATGGAAATCTTCATTGATTTGTATCTAAGAATGTATTAAGATAACCATGTTTGTTTATGAAAATCAGTTTCTATTTGAGAAATGATGAGATTTTACTGTAGACAGCGTTACTACGCCAATGCTGACGCTCAAGAAGGAGTTCTGAACAACATTGGGATAGCAGTATTATCATTAGAGGAAAGCACCCGGGCATTGAAAGCTTTGCCCTTGCACAAATGAGGAGATAACCGATGACACAGCTTATTCATGTCAGTGAAATAGGATTTCCGGTCACACATTTTGTTTTCATTGCGATAGCAATAGCAACTCTCACCTGTTTTGTATCGTCAGTAAAAGCCGAATCAATTCAGAAGCTTTGGCAGATTGGTGCGCCTATAGTTACCTACTGGGCAGGACCACCGATGACTGATGCCGTCGCAAAGCAGATGGCTGATGGCAATTGGAACCTGGTCTGGTGTAGCGAAGGCGAACTGGATATTGCCCATAAATACAGTTTGCGTGCCTTGCTTTACGACCCATTACTCAATCCGGCTAATCTGGATCTGCCCGATGAGAAAGCTAAACTCGATGCTCTGATCCAGCGAGTGCAAAACCACCCAGCTTTATATTCTTACTATATCATAGATGAGCCAAGTGCCTCTGCGTTCCCGGAACTGAGACGATTAACGGAATATCTGAGGGAATGCGACCCGTCGCATAGCTCTTACATCAACCTGTATCCGATATACGCCAACAACCAGCAGTTAGGTACTACGGGCGAACCGATCCCCGCATACAAAAAACATCTGCAACAATTTGTGGAGACCCTCAAGCCGGACCTTATCAGTTATGATCACTATCACTTTAGTGTTAATGGTGATGGGAGTCAGTATTTCCTTAACCTAGCGATGATCCGACAGACCGCACTCGATGCCAAAGTTCCGTTTATGAATATCGTGCAAGCCTGCTCTTGGACACCAAGTATGCGAATTCCCACAGGTGATGAATTGCGATGGTTGGTATATACATCACTGGCGTATGGAACGCAGGGCATCTCATACTATGTCTACAGCCATCCTAATCACAACGGAGCAATGGCAACTGCTGACGGCACTCCAACACCGTTGTATTACGTTGCCAAAGACCTTAACCGGGAGTTCTCAGCCATTGCCAGTCAGCTACAACCTTTGCAATCTCTTGGTGCTTATCATGTGGGAATGTTACCACCGGGAACTTCACCACTACCAAACAAAGCAATTTTTACACTCGATCCGCCTTTCCCAGTTATGGACTACAATCCACCACAGCCAGTTGAGGGCATGCTTCTTGGCTACTTCGGTAATGCGGATTCACCCAACCATGTACTTGTGGTCAACCTCGATTATAAACAGAATGTAACAAGAACCGTAGTAGGCCCCGGTCGGTTAGAGATATTCGATACTACAACCGGCAAATGGTTGGACGTCGGTACCAATCGTGCAGAACTGCACATCCAGCCGGGAGGGGGAGTGCTTATAAAGGTCGCTAGGTAGAATACCTACGAGTCAAGAGACAAAACATCTATATTTGATACGGACTGCATAGAAGCTAAGATAATCTTGCTTTACTGCAAGAATAGATCATAAGTCTACGATTTATACTTCATAATGTAAGCATTTATTTGTATCGGTTGGATAATTGATGGTTATACCATGCCAGAAGGTAATGGGCTTGGAATAGAGTTGGAATTAAGCTTTAATAACAATGTCAAATAATACCAATTCCATTATTTAGCTGTGCATTTAGATTCTTCAGTCGCTAACGCTCCTTCAGAATGACATTTTATTTCTTTGTCATTCTGAGCGCAGCGAAGAATCTCTGAATTATGCAAAATTAATATCGAGAAATGGTATAATAATTACGAGTTTTTCACTTATGATATAAAACCACAGAGGCACTGAGTTCACAGAGAGAAAAAACACTGAGAATTAACCTATAATGTTTTATTTATCTCCATTCTTTGTGATCTCTCCGTGTCTCTGTGTCTCCGTGGTTTATTAACTGAAAAAGTCGTATAATAATGAAATATACTGCTTTTGGTTGGCAATTACATCTGTTATTCTGCTTTAGAGATGAATGAACACCCAAAGTATAGTATAAGCACCACTTTCATCTATCGTCGGGATTTATAGCTTTTTTATAACCGTACTTGCATTGACCCCGCCAAATCCATGGGAATTTACAAGGATAGTTTTGATTCCAGCGATTTTACGGGCTTTTTGGGGAACATAGTCAAGATCGCAATCGAGATCTGGGTATTCTAGATTAATCGTTGGCGGTATAATGTCTCTTTCAAATACCATAAGTGAGGCTATTACCTGAAGAGGACCAGCGGATGATAAAGGATTACCAGTCATTGATTTAATTGAACTTACAGGGATATTATACGCATGTTCTTTAAATACCTGCTTGATTGCTATAGTTTCAATTCTATCAAAATCATCGGATGGCGCATGAGCACATATATAATCAATTTCATTAGGTTTTATACCTGAATTTTGCAAAACTAAACGCATGGTTCGCTCAATACCACTATTTGTTATCCCAATTTCATAAGTTCCATTTCTATCGGTTCTGCTGGCATAACCAAGAATTTCCGCATAGATATGGGCGCCTCTGCTTATAGCATGTTCCATTTCCTCAAGTATTAGGACACCGGCTCCTTCTGAAAGCACCCCCCCGTCACGCATCTTATCGAAAGGTCTGCTTGCTTTTTCTGGATCATCATTTCTTTTTGATAGAACTCTCGGAGCAGAAAGTAGTGCGATCCCAAACGGAGTTATTTGGGCATCTGCACCACCGGATATAATCATTAACATTATGCACAAAAATAAAATGAAAATGGTATAATCCAAAGTTAGCGGACCGCCGCTTACGGCTGGTCCGCTGGATTGGCTAGTTCGTTGCGGATTTAAGAACGACACTGTATAGGATATGCAGAAAAACGCAGCAAACCATACTGCCGCCTTAATCATGAATGATACAGGTCGTTTCCAATCACATCACCGTCTACGCGTCTATGTTCCAACCAATTCGATAATAACCATGGTTTTCGCCACCTGGATTGTCAATGTGATAGATAACCAAGTCTTTCCGTCCGCTACCATCAATGTCCCAAACGGCGGCGCCTCCACCTTGGTTTTGAGAGCCAAACCATCCGGGTATAGCTTTAATACCTGACCATCCACCAGTTACATCACCAGCGATATTAAGTTGCCGACCTACCCGATAGTAACCGTGATTTTCGCCAACAGGGTTGTCAATGCTGAAGATGATTAATTCGGGACGACCATCAAAGTTCAAATCAGCAATAGCGATACCGCCTCCCTGATTTTCCGAACCGAACCATCCCGGAATCGGTTTAATTGGCGACCAACCGCCGGTTACGTCGCCGGCTGCATTAAGATTCCATCCAATACGGTAGTATCCATGATTTTCGCCACCTGGGTTATCAATGTGATAGACAATGAGATCCAATGCACCACTACCATTGATGTCAGCGAGTGCCACACCGGCGCCCTGATCTTCCGAACCGAACCATCCCGGAACCGGCTTGATCGGTGACCATCCACCGGTTACATTTCCAGCAATATTGAGATTCCAACCAATTCGATAATAACCGTGATTTGCTCCACCTGGATTGTCAACATGGAAGACAAGGAGATCTACGAGTCCACTGCCATTGATGTCAGCGAGTGCCACACCGGCGCCCTGATCTTCTGCGCCGAACCACCCTGGAACAGATTTCACTGGAGACCACGATACCGGAATACCTGAGCTATTAAGGTTCCAACCGATACGATAGTACCCATGATTTTCACCGCCCGGATTGTCAATGTGGAAAACCAACAGATCGGGTCTTCCGTCTCTCGATATATCAGCGATTGCAATATCCCCACCCTGGTCTTTTGCTCCGAACCATCCGGGAATAATGTGAGGTGAATCCCATCGCATTGAAGCTGCCCGAACAGCCTTTAGTGCATTGATTCGACCAAAACCTGTATAAATATCGTAACCTGTCAAACCCAAGTCATCGGTTGAGGAACGCAAGATCGCCTCAATTTCTGCTGCTGTCATATTTGGGGCAACAGAAAGGCACAAAGCTGCAACGCCAGCCACATGCGGAGTTGCTGCCGAAGTGCCGTTAAACGTCATGAAATAATCACCAGTGGTATAACCCCGAGGACCGTGAATATCAGTTGTAGGAATATGAACACCGGGAGCGCAGACGTCCACTTGGGAACCGAAATTGCTTCCCCACCAAGTCTCACCGTCCCGACTGGTAGGACTTTTCCGTTCTCCCCATTCATTGCACGCAGCGACTGTGATGACCTCTGGCAATATACCAGGATAGGAAACTGCACCATTGTCATTTCCGGCTGCAAAGCAAACAACGCATCCACGACCGCCCCTTCCGACCGTTTTAGCATTACGAATCGCATTGGTGATTAAAGTAGAAGGCAATCCACCGCCCCAACTATTGCTCAATACATCAGCACCCCGTGACACTGCTTTATTAATTCCGTCTGCGATCTGCGCATCGGTCGTCATCCAATAGTCTCCTACACCGTAAGCAATACGGATTCCCATGATCCTGCAGTTTGGGGCAACACCGCTTACACCGACCCCATTGCTGACTGCCGCGGCTGCGATACCCGCACATGAGGTTCCATGGGCATCATCTCCTGCCGGTGTTGGATCATTAGTCTTATATACGGCATCGTATCCTGTGACTAGCTTTCCTGCGATATTCAAATCTGGGTGCATATAGTCAACGCCTTCGTCTATGATAGCGATCGTGATACTTGCTGACCCACGGCTAACATCCCATGCGGGTACGGTGCTTATGTCTTGTCCCGGCACTCCCCCGCCTTGCCCGGTATTGTGTAATGCCCATTGCTGTGGAAAAATGGGGTCGCTTGGTACATAAAATCGCTTCATCATGCGAACGAAATTCGGATGCGCATAGTTCGTCAATCCGCTATCATAGTAACGGTTTGACATACTCAAAGCGTCTATGCCAGCTTCTTCGGTTACAACCAGAACGAAAGTATTTCGCTCCAATTCTGATTCGCTGACGATATTGACTTTGTTCTGCGCATTAAATTGGTCAATCTTTTCACGAGTAACCTCCGGCTTAAACTGTGCAATGAATTCCTCGGTTAGAATCATCGGCATACTGTCGTCTGCCTCAAAAACTGTAAGTTGATTGCTCCCGTTTGGTAAAGCTGGCGCTGCTGCGGCTATACCAGGATGTGGTGGAGTTGTATCAAAAAGCACTATTCCGTTTCCAAGATCAAGTCCCTGTGAATGCGGAGAAGTGGCGCCAATAGCACTTGCCACAGCCATTCTTGTGTTTGCTGACGGCGTACCCTTGATACGCACAGCACAACGTGTTGGTGACACTTTTAGGTCAACCTTCTTGCCCTCGTACCAGTAATAGTTATCCATTGTTTTGCTCCTTTCAGATTGCTGGGAAGTTGAGAAAAAAGGCAAATCCCGACTACCTCCCATCTTACCGGAATCGCCAAAAAAGTGATTATAACAATTTTTCATAGAAATAAGACTTAGATGTCATTATGACATTACTTTGTTCTCGATCCCAAGAATGTTTTTAATTTAAGGTAATATTTGATTACCCTTTTATAAAGCAAAGTCTATGCCAGCTTGTAAGATATATTTATAATCACTATTAAATATGGAAAATGGTATAATTGGGATGGCAAGGTAACGCAAAAGTGAAAACATAATCAATCTGTGGGTGTAAAAATTACACTCTACTAACGGATAAAAAACTGGATGTTATTTATTTATTGGATTTGATAGTAGGGTGTGATTTTTGCACTGTTAAGTGTAATTTTTACACCCTATCTGGTATGTTGTAATGAGGCAAATAAAATTAATCACAATAATTTATGATTGGTTATCATTATGAGGATAGATGATTTTTAAGCGTTTCATAAGATTTACAAGATTGGAACGATCCATTCCCAAAAAATCGGCGGCTTTGCTACGATTCCCGTTAAATTTGTCTAGGGCTTGCTTTATTAAAAAACACCTATGTTCATCTACTATTTTTGAATATTTTAAAGTTGGTGAAGCAACATTTGCTTGCTCGGATTGTATAGATAAATGTTTGGGCAAGATTTCTGTTCCATCACATTCAATGATAGCTCTCATAATGATATTTTTTAGTTCTCGAATGTTACCTTGTTCAAATGAGTATGATTCTAAAACTGCAAGTGCTTCTGGTGTTAAGGTTAGTTTTTTCCCCCTGATTTCAAGTGCGTAACGATCAAGAAAGTGCATAGAGAGCAAAGGAATATCTTCTCGTCGGTCACATAATGGCTCAACAAAAACAGGATATTGGTTGAGACGTTGATATATGTCAGAACGAAAACTCCCTTGTTTAATCTTGTCTTCCAAATTAATGTTTGTTGCGGCAAAAACTCTTACATCCACGTATTTACCACGTATTCCGCCTATAGGCTCGATGTAACCATCTTCAAGAACCCGTAGAAACTTTGTTTGTATATCAGGGGGCAGTTCTTCGATTTCGTCAAGGAATAGAGTTCCACCGTCAGCAAGCTCGAATTTTCCTTTTCGATTTTCGTTTGCTCCTGTAAATGCGCCTTTGACGTGACCAAAAAACTCAGATTCCGCCAAGTCTTTTGAAATATTTGCGCAATTGACCGGAATAAACGGGCCCTTACCTCTCAACCCGCCATAATGAATGAAGCGGGCAACCATTTCTTTACCTGTACCAGTTTCTCCTGTGATCAGGATATTTATTTTTCTTATTCCCTGAAGGCGATTGATCTTATCGAGAATTTTGGTAAATGATGGGCTTTTGCCAATGAAAGCATCAATTCCCCATCTTTTTGCCTCCTCATTAGAAATAATAGAAAGTTGCTCATCCACCCTTCGTTTTGCATCTATGGCGATGTCTCTTTCTTTATCAGCTTTTTCGCGTTTTTCAATCTCTTGCTGTAATATATAATTTTTCTGAGATAATTCCTTCGTAAGTTGCTGGATTTTGAGATGATTTCGGACTCGGACTATTACCTCTTCTACTGAGTATGGCTTGGTAACGTAATCTACACCACCAGCTTCAAAACCTTTTATAACACTTTCAACTACTACACTCCCTGTAACAAAAATCACTGGAATATTAGCTGTTTCTGAATCTTTTTTAAGCAGACGACAAACCTCAAAACCGTCCATATCTCCCAATATAACATCAAGCAAAATTAAATCTGGAATTTGTTTTCGGGCTACTTTAATGGCAAAGCTACCGTTAGTAGCGTTAAAAATTTTATAACCTGCTTTTGCCAGTGTATCACTTAGCAAATTCAAATCTTCGCTATTGTCATCAACAATGAGAATTTCTTCTTGTGTTCGATCCAATTGATTAAGGCTCATGGTTTATTCCTGTTGAATTCTAGATAAAATATTTAATATTTCTTCTATATTGTGACTTCGAATAAGAGGATATAGATATTCTGCCAGTCGCTGACCTTCTTCTGAATGTTGTTTAGCCTCATCAAGATAATTCCTAAAATCTGTTATCGCACCAAATTCTACAGCTTCTTTTAGAAGTGTCAGCAAGCTAGTTGGTAAGGTGATTTTTTCTAGTTCCAAAGATGAAATCAAATCAAATTCTAAGTCAGTGTATTCATATTCGACATGCAAAATGTTTGCCAGACAATCATAAATTTCTTCAGCAAGGAAAGGTTTAGCAATAAAATCAATAAAACCCTCTGATCTATATCTCTCTTGATCATGGGCAAAGGCAGAGGCTGAAACCGCTACAATTTTTATTGTTTCATGCCCAAATTCCTTCCAAATCTGCTTTGCAGTTTCTATACCATCTATGGGATCCATGTGTATATCCATAAATATGATGTCCGGAGGACTGCTATGAACATGCTCAATTGCTTTTATTCCACCTTCTGCTATTATGGCTTGAACACCAATACCGGATAGTATTTTAGCCAAAATTTCTCGATTTTCTTCAATATCATCAACAACAATAGCTTTGACTTTGTATTCTGAGGCTAAATGAGTAACACTTTTTTTTATATATGACGGTTGAGAAATATCATCAGGAATTAATTGAAATGGCAAGGTAAAGAAAAAGCGAGAACCTTTATATGGTATAGAATCAAAATATAGCCGCCCACCCATCAATTCTATATAATCTTTTGCAATTGCCAGTCCAAGCCCTATCCCATCTCTTGTTTTACCTTTGCCTCCCTGTTGAAATTGCTCAAATATTATGGAACGTTCTTCTTCAGGAATTCCCACTCCTGTATCTATTACCTCAAAAGTAAAAAGCAAAATGTTAGATATGTGATACATTGCTTTTTGGTCGTAAATTGGCATATTATTTTTTAGCTCATCAAATTGTCTTTTAGAAGGCAAGATGATTCTTATAATGATTTCACCCGATTCAGTAAACTTTACCGCATTACTCAACAAATTGCTTAAAATTTTGCGAAGCTTAACCTGATCTCCATTAATTATAATATGATCAGGGGGAGCAATAGATTTTCGATCAGTTACCCCGTGAATTACCTTATGAGTATTTTCGACTATTTCCGCTTCTCCCTCTTCATCAGCTTTCTTTTGCCACTCCACACGCCAGTTCAACCCCTTTTCTTCACAGCGAATTTGGTTTATAATAGAAATACCTTTTATCATTTCTTTAAGGTCAAAATTTTTATTTTGCAGTTCCTCGCTTCCAGATTCAATTTTAGAAATATCGAGAATATCATTAATCAATTCCCGAAGATGCTTCCCACTGCTTTCGATACTTTCCAGACCGTTGCGCATATCGTTTTGTAAATCGTGATTGCGCTTTAAAAGATGCGCATAGCCAAGTATGGCATTAAGGGGAGTGCGAATATCATGGCTCATTTTAGCAAGAAAATCTCTTTTATGACGATTTGCTTCTTGAAGTTCCATGTTCTTTTGGCGCTCTTGCTCAAGCATGAGCAGTCGTAATTGTTGGGCCTCTCGATTATGAACTGTGTATTTCCACGAAACATAGACGAAGGCAACAAGAAACATCACACCCAATAACCCAATTGGAATGATATAAAAAGGTCTTTGATACCATAATGGAACAACTGTAAGTACAACGCTTTCTGGAACGGAATAGTTAAAATCACGGTCTATAGACTTTACGACAAATACATACTTTCCTGATTTAAGGTTTTTATATTCAACCTGTCTATTTTTCGTAGTCTGCCATTCTTTTTCGCTTTCGCTTCCTTCAAGCTTATAAATATACTTGGTGCTATTAAGCTGGCTAATTGTTAGGTCTTTGAAGTGGAAAAACACATAGCGCACGCTAGACGGCATCTTGATTTCATTTGTATTTTCATATATATTGTCTGCAACAACCTGAGTTATCTGAACTTTGGGTAGGCTCTTTCGGGGGGTATACTTTGTCAGTCTGCCCGGTTCTGCTTCGTAATAGATAAACCAGATATTACCCTTGTCGTCTTCAATAATTGGTTTGACCCAATTTTTTAAAAGGCCATTTTCTATGGTCAAGGTTTGAAAGTTTTGCTCATCATATTGACTCACTCCTCCGCTCTGAGTTCCGAACCAAAGACATTTTCTCTTTTTTTCACATAATAGATAATTTATCGTATTACTAGCAAGATCATAATATTCAGTAGTAAAGTTCGTAAATTTGGTTCCATCATATTTGCTCACTCCACCATGCCACGTTCCAAACCACAGGTTATTATTTTTGTCTCTCATAATTGATGTTACAGAATTGTTTCCAAGCCCATCTTTAGTAGAAAAAGATTGGAATGTAATTCCATTATACATGCTGAGTCCACCTCTAGTTTTAGAACTATATTCCGGTTTGTCGTTACCAAGAAGCCCAAACCAAACATTGCCTTTTGCATCTTCTGTGATTGATGAGATCATATTACCATCAAGTTCCTTCGTTTCTTCGCTCTTAAAATGATCCACAATACCATCTTTATATCTATATATCCCATCAGATTCCGTGCCAAACCATATATTTCCTGACTTATCTTCTAATGTTACCGATACGGTATTATATGCTTGTTTAGGTATTTCCAATGGAAAAGGTTGTGCGTTTCCTTTATTATATTTTACAATTTCAATTGTATACCTATTTTTTTGTATATCAAGCCATAAATTGCCTTTTTTATCCATTAAGAGAGGAATGACCTTAGCTTCTGAAGAAAATGCAAATCTGATTGCTTTAAAAGTTTCGCCATTATATTTTGTCATTCCTTTTATGCCGCTAAACCATAGGTTCCCGTCGTTATCCTTGATAACACTATCAATCTCATCTGAAATCATACCGTCTTTAATAGTAAAGTGATCAGGTTCTTTAATATTTTGTAATGCTTTGCCATCAAATCGAAATACTCCTTCGCCTTTTGTCGTAAACCACAAATTACCATTATGATCTTCTATTGCAGATGTGATCTGATTTTTGGATATAGTATTAGACAAAGTATAATGTTGAATGCTATTATCATACTGGCAGATACCGCTTCCCCATGTTCCAAACCATAGTTTACCATCTCTATCCTCAACAATTGCAGTCACCCATTTTTCTAATAATTCATCTTTATTGGATTGAAAAGCTTCAATATAACTGCCATTAAATTTTTTAACTCCACTATCTGTTCCAAACCATAAATTCCCTTTGCTATCTTCTAAAATAAATTCAACATAGACATTATCAAATATTACATGACCATTTAGAGCAAAAGGCAAAAACTGTTTATTATCATATTTGTATAAACCTTTCCACGTTCCAATCCATAGATTTCCATGTCGGTCTTCAATAATAGAGCTAATTTTTTTATTATTGGGGTTAAAAACTTGTATTTTTGATTTGTCAGCTTTATACTTATATATATTGCCATCAGTTATTCCAAACCACATATACTTGGCACTATCTTCAAGAATAGCGCTTACGGAAACTTCTTTAGGCATGGTAACAAAAGTTGTGATTTTTGTACCATCGTATATATTAATACCACCTTTTGTTCCAAACCACAAATTTTCCTTGCTATCTTGATAAATTGTAAGGACAAAGTTGCTTACCAGTCCGTTCTCAGTAGTTAAAGTTTTATCAAAGCTTTTTCCATTAAATCTACATACACCGCCACCCCAGGTAGCAAACCATAAATTTCCCTTCTTATCCTTAAAAGCAGAATACACAAAGTTGCTTACAAGCCCATTGTTTGTACTCTCCTTAGTATAATTGTGAAAGCTAATCCCATCATACCTACTGACTCCATCACCTTCGGTTGTAATCCATAAGTTACCATCGTTATCTTCTACCATAGAGCGTATGACACCACCTGCTAAACCATCAACACAGGTATAGGATTTCCAATATCCAATAGGCTTGCTATAAGCAGTATCCGACAGACTAAACAATGTGATAATCACACAGAATAGACCTGTTAAGCTTTTCATAAATTTTCATCCTTGAACGGTTCTGCAAAAATATGGGAAGCCCAAAGCCATCTACTGTATGCGAAAATTTTTGCAGAGGAAAGCTTTAGACTTCCAAGCTAAATTTTGGTTCCTTCATTTTAACAATTGCGGAGAATCAAAAAAGCAACCTAAATCCGGTTTCTTTATTTTCTTTGGCTATTTCATCAAGCTTTTCTTTGCTCAAAGCATAGCAAATTTTTCCGTCACCAATAGGTATTTTATCAATTTGATCAAAATCAGCGACTTTTATTTCTGCGTAGCCCTGCCATTCTTCCACTGTCTCTGGGCTAGAATATTTTGCTTTGAGATGCGTCGCTCTTGCTGTTTTAAATGGAACTGTATAAAAACCGAATTCTAAAAGCTTATGGGAAATATATCCACATGTGCAATATGACCCACCGCCTTTTATATCTCCAATTTGAAAGAAATTTTCTCTTCGCAACATCATAGAACCAGCCCCAACATGATAACCATCAAGATACGGCATTCCAAGTGTGCCAAGCTGGGGGTATCTTTCAAGCGCAGTAAACATACTCTTAAAGATGGTCCCTTTATCAGGTAGCAACACATCTGCGTCTGCAAGATAGATATAAGGACTTCCACCAAGCTCCCGTAGCTCATTCCTCTTGGAAGCTATCCGGATTCTATCCATAATGGTTTCTTCTTCTTTTGCTGATTCAGCAGTTAGTTTTATTTTATTTTTTTCGTCATCGGTGAAACCAAGATCATCATTGGCATTAATATAAAGCATCCAATCCACATCTTGTTTCAAAAACACATTAATTACATCCCCAACAATGAATCCACATTTTTTAATTGGCATCTGTATATCAACTAATGTACTCATGTTTTTCATGCTCCTATATTTAAAAAATCTAAAGCAGACAATGAAAAAACTAAATCAGGATCGGCAATCTTATGGACATTTTATACAATAATCAGGACAACAAATCTCATATCCATAAAGCAAAGAAAATCGGGGGTCTTCCTCTGATAAAGGGGGCGGGTACATGACAATCGTTTTTATAGAATCATCAATATCCTTATCAAGAGAATCTTCTAATTCTTCATTGTATATGTCAACGTTAAGTGCATCAAGAACTGCCTGAATTGGAGTTGCAGCGCAATATGTTCCACCCATGTTGCTTGATTCATCGGTTTCAGTGCTTGTTTTGTTAATATTCCCATCCTGAGCCGCTTTACTTCCATTTTCACTGACACTTGTACCACGGGCAAATAGCAAACCGATTGCATTTAGCTTGTTGTTGACAACAACAGAACCGGAATCTCCGTTATATCCAAATTTTCCATTTCTAGTAAGATCAACAACTATCCCGATCTGATTATAGTAAATCTTGTCATCAACTTTCACTGTTAAATTAACAGAATCCACAATTCCGTAAGTTAATCCGGTCGCTCTACCATACTTACGTACTTCCGTTCCCTTTTTTGCTTCGGCAGTACCTCGAATACGACCAATTTTCATGATCTCAGAAGAAAATTCGCTGTATCCGTAAGACCCGGGTGGTTCGGATTGCTTAATAGCGGGCTTGTTTAGCTTAACAACCGCACAGTCTAATCCCATCTTTGTTTTTTCGGGTTTATCGGTAGGTTTATCAAAATATTGATTCACCGAATTTTTAACCACGTAGTCTCTGTTATCATTTCCTACGGGATTTCTAAGGTATTTTCGCTTTAGTAAGGGGTCTTCTCCCGTTTTTGATAGGTCATCTTCCATATCGTTTTTTAACAGATTCTTAAAAACATGGTAGCAGGTAAGAAATAATAAATCTCTTTCCCCATTAGTCGGTTTTCTTTCTTGAACAATAACTCCAAGTGTACCAGTTCCCTTATCTGCATCATAACCACCCCTTAACTTACTATCATTGTATATGGGTATTTTTTTTGCATCATCGTCTTCTGTATCCGCTGCTGAAGCCGTTTGGAACTGAATAAATTCTCGCTGGATAATATCTGTTCTTACAGCTTCATAAATTCTTAAAGTATTCGTTTTTTGAGCTTTTTTGACAATATATGCCTGTATGGCAGTATCATCAATTATATGCCATACTGTATCACTTTCTTGCTGATCACTCTTTTCTGTTTTTATTCTAGCATTACTAGAGAGATAATACCTATTTTTATTGAACTCGTCTAATAATTTGGTAGGTTTAACAGAATGGAATTTTGAGCAATCAAGTTCCAATGTCCCTTGAAAATTTTCGATTGCAAATAATGGTTTTTTATCATCTACAATCACGGTTGGGGGAATCAGTTCACTGTCGTTACTTATGTCAATTAATGGTTTTTTTTGGTTGACAAATACACGAATTGCAGTATTTGGAATCCTACTTCCATTGACAAACTTGTCACCAATGTCAATGCCGGTTACACTTTCATATTTAATCCATGCCTTCTCTTGCTCTTCTTTAATTTTTCTTATTTCATCAAAGGCTATCATAGCTCCCTCCTCATATATTTTATTATGTGGTTTATACATATTTATCGGCGTCGTTGTATATTCATCCCTCCCATCATTTAATAGCTTATTCAACGCCATCGCTCAGATAATGAATAGCTGTATTTGAACAGGCATTATGTCACCCCAAAATATGCTATCATAATGCAACAAATGGTCCAATAATTTTTGTCGTGCTGTCGTGTTTTGGATTTAATGAATCTAGCATGTTAAGCTTAACAATGATAGACTTTGTCATTGCAAAAAATAAGCCAACTATGTAATTATCTTGCTAAATCTATTATATATGTAATCGTTAAAAAATGCGTTTTTTGTAGGATGGGTTCATGGTTTTCACCTATATTTGATTTAATGTTTACCATAAACAACAGTAGATAAATTATGGTT